>Ga0206965_10357_pt1 | contig 12178 bp, 4 predicted proteins | sample Alteio_BWOrgHeat_26_FD_152973 | JGI IMG/M metagenome (GOLD analysis project Ga0206965, IMG submission 152973) | Enriched cells from forest soil in Barre Woods Harvard Forest LTER site, Petersham, Massachusetts, United States -... | ecosystem: Environmental > Terrestrial > Soil > Temperate forest >...
GTTGCTGCGAAACTACCCGGCGCCGTGGGCCTCCCGGTCAGCGCACCGTTGCCGGCCAAGTTGAAGCCAGGGGGAAGTGAGCCTGTCAGGGTCCAGGTGTAAGGTGGTGTACCGCCAGTAGCTGCAAGGCTCTGGGTATAGTTAACGCTCTGCACCCCATTGGGGAGGCTCGTCGTGCTCATCGAAAGGGTCGGATTGAGGACGATGGAAATGGCTGGAGAAAGCCCGAAGTTCCCGCCAGAGTCGGTTGCTTTGAACACCAGACTCGCAGTGCCCGCCGCCAAAGGTGTACCGCTGATAGTACCGCTGGCGGGATCCATCACAAGCCCCCGCGGCAAAGTGCCGGACGAAATGCTCCAGGTGTAGGGAGGACCCAGGCCGCCGGTTGCGGTGTTGTTGTAGCTGTAAAACAGGCCAGTATCGCCGATCGGCGCCGGCGACGAAGTCACTGCCACCGGCGGGTCGATATTCAGCGTAGTGAGGTTGCCGATCCTGGCGCCGGCATCGGCAACCTGCAAAGTGAAGGTGACACTTCCTGCCGTTGTGGGGGTGCCGCTGATCAACCCGGTGAAGCTATTCAGATTCAACCCCGGGGGGAGCGCACCCGAAAAAATCGACCAGGTGTATGGCCCAACGCCGCCCGAGGGCGTCAGTGTGTGATTGTAAGGTGCACTCTGGACGCCATCCGGAAGAGTCGCTGGCGGGGACGCAAGTGCGGCGTTAACGGTCAAAGGGATTTGCGACGAAGCTGCTGCGCCGGTGCTGTCTCTCACCTGAAAAGTGATGTTAGCCGCCTCGGCGCCGGCAGGCGTTCCGGTGATCGCACCAGTTGAGGTATTTAACGAAAGACCGGCCTGGAGCGAGCCTGGCACCGATGGAGGAGCGCTCGGCGGCGTGATGACAAGATTCTGGATGTCAGTCGCGAAGATGGAAAAATGAATTCCGGTGATATTCGTGAACCCGATAAGGGGCACGGTCGTGAATGTGGTCGTGTTGCCAGGATAGGTATAGGTCTGTGTGACGGTACCACCGCCCACCAGGTCGCCGGTGATGGTCATGACCTCTGGAGGGATAGCGTTATTCACGGCACTGACATCGACGGAACTGGCGCTAAACGCCTGCCCCGGGGTTGTAACAACAGCGTCGATTATCGACGGGATGGAATTGGTCGTCAATCCTCCGTTCAGTACAGGCCCGCAAATACTGCGGGCGCTGCTGAAAGTAAGTCCGCCCTGTGAGAAAACAACTCCGCCTGGGGGGCACGTGGTGACGTTGAATACCAGCGTGGTAGTCGAAGTGATCGACCAGGTATATGGAGCGATACCTCCGGTTGCAGACAATGCCTGGCTATAGGTCTCACCCACAGCACCGTTGGGAAGCGTAAAGGGAGTGATGGTAATGGCGGCGGCAGCCGGGAGCGATGTGAAAAGCGCGGCAGTCACCAGCGCCAGCGTCAACCGATACGACGTCGGCGCGCTGTCAAGCCAATCGGGAAACATGTGCGGTTTCTTATATTAGCGTGACTGTGCCAAAAAATAACTCAGAATTCGAGGCGCAAAAGCAGCTGAAACTGGCGGGCCGTTTCGTTCAGCGGGCTGGTGGCGGGGAATCCGGATGCCTGACCCTGCCGTCCGAACGTTTCAATCCCAAAGGTCGGAGATCCCAGCAGGCTGTCTGGGTTATTCAGGTTGGCGTGATTCAGGACGTTGAAGGCATCGGCGCGCACGGTCAGCCGGTACCGCTCCCCGACGAAGGGCAGGAAGAAAGTTCGGGATAAAGAGAAGTCAACGTTGTACAAACCCGGACCGCGGAATGCGTCCCGGCCGGAGGTGCCAGGCACACTGGGGTTCAGAGGTTCCCGGAAAGCGGCTTGATTCAGTACCAGCACGCCGCCCGCGACCGGCTGCGGATTGGTGAACACCGCCTGATTACTTATCAGGTCGGCACGCTGGTTTTCGATAATCCCCTGCCCCGGCACCGGGAACAACGTAGTTGGAGTATTGACCGTGTAAGGGAAGCCGGTTCGAAAGCCCGCCAGCGAAGAAGCCGCCCAGCCCTGCAGTAATTTGCGGCGTGAATCGGATTGCCAGGTCGCTACAACAAAGAAATTGTGCCGCTGATCGAATGCGGATTGCGCATAGTCGCCATTGCTGTCGTACTGGGTCGAAAAAGCCGATCGCGGGCCATTACCGGAATTGTTGATGGTGGTGAAGTTGAGATCGAAGAAGTCGCCGGTCAGTGGATCGGACTGATTATCAAAACTATGGCTCCATGTCCAGGCGCCCTGCAGGAACAGCGTGCGCCAGCGGTAACGCGCCAGCGTGCTGAGGGCCGTGTAGCTGGATTTGCCCTGGCTGGAGCGGTAAGCGACGTCCGGCAGTGCTTCATTAGGGCGGCCGGGATAGCTGTCCGCAGTAGTGAACTGCCGATTGATGATGTCGGAAGTAATCAGCCGGCGGCCCCGCGCCGCTGTGCCGTTGACCTCGACGGTAAGGTTTTCTCTGAGGTGCTGCTGAACGCCTATGAATGCGGTCTCCGAGTAGCCGTTACGTAGTCTGGGGTCCATTAGCGTGAGGCCGGGGAAATCAGAATCTCTCGACTGATCCTTATATAAAGGCAAAACGGTAGAAATCGGCGCCAAATAGTTGGTAAAACCCGCGGGAACTACGTAGAGAGGCAATACGATTCCGTTGCTCCGCACGTTCTGCCAGAGGTTGTCGAAAGGGCGGTCGTAGAACAGACCGAAGCCACCGCGAAGGATTGTGTTGGATTTTCCAAAGACATCCCACGCGAAGCCGAAGCGCGGAGCCCAGTCGTTGTTGTCTGCGCCATAGATCTGCTGGTCGCCGGGACTGGTGTTGAATGTAGCTGTGGCAAGTCCCTGGGTCAAATTACCCGGTCCCAGCGTCAGAATGGCGTCTTTCGCGGCTCCGGTATTCTCGGGCGCGCCGAAACGCTCCCAGCGAAGGCCGAAGTTCAGGGTCAGGCGCGGCGTCAGCCGATAACTGTCCTGGGCGAAAAAATAGGATTGGTTGTAAGCGTAATTGCGGTCGAAATCGGGCTGGACCAAATCGGTGGGCAGCCGGTCTACCGTGGCACGAAAAAAAGTCGGGGTATCGAACGCGAATCCAATGATTCCGCTAAACTCGTACAACCCGTCGCGCCCCGCGGTCAGGTAACCGGAATTTCGCCGCACCAGTAGACCGAGGCCTGCTGTAATCACATGATTGTTGCGGGTCCAAACCGTGCTGTAAATGGATTCGAAGGACTTATTGTGGTTCCGGTAGGCGTAGAAGGCCGGACTGCCCGGCAGCGTCGTTCCGTCGCCCGAGGTCAGCGTCGGAATCTCCGGATGCGCGCGATCCCACCAGAGGTTGTCGTCACTATAACTGAGTTTCAACTCGCTGGTGATGCGGGGTGTCCACGCATGCATCCAGTTGCCGGCGATACCGAAGGTGTTCTGATTCAGGCCGGAAGTGAAGTCTTTATACGGACTAAAGATGAAATCGGGCTCGCTGAAGCGCTGCAGCACCAGGCGTCCCATCAGGTGATCCCGACCGCCGCGGAAGTTGTAATCGCCACGTTCCAGCGCGAGTAACCGATCGACGATCACATCCGGAGCCGTGGTGTAAGCACCGGTGAGACTTTGCGTATTTACCACTGGCGCCGGATATTTTTCCAGAAGCTGGCGCGCGAGCCGCGTCGACGGAATGTTCAGCGCGGGAATAAAATTTGTCGAGGGCACAATAAACGTCTGCGGATCCTGCTTACCATGGCTGATCAGTTGTTCCAGAGCGCTGGACCAAAACAAGCGATCCTTTAAAATTCGCCCACCTGCCTGGTAGCCGAACTGGTTTTGCTTCGCGGACCGGCGCGGCGTTCCGTTCAGATTGTCCTGAAAGTCATTTGCGTTGAGAGCTTCGTTTTTCAGGTACTCGTAGCCAGTGCCGTGCAATTCGTTGCCGCCCGCCCTTGTCACGGCGTTGGCGATAAAGCCGGCAGTGCGCCCATATTCCGCCGAATAATTATTAGTGGAAATACGATATTCCTGCACCGCTTCCGGCGCTACCGGATTCAGCGGCCCGGTAACCAGATAGTTGTCGTTCTCTACGCCATCCAGCAGATAATTGGAAGACGATGGGCGCTGTCCGGACACCGTGACGCCGATGCCACGGCCGGTGCCGCCATCCGCGGATACCTGCGGCAGACTTACCAGCATGGTGTAAACATCGCGGCCCTGCAGCGGCAACTGTGCAATCTGCACCGGGTCGATCACATACGAAGCGGAAGTATCCAGCGTGCCTCGCTGCCCTTTCTGCGCCTCGAAATTTCCGGAACGGCTCGTATCCACGTCCGGTCCGTAAAACGTGACAATTGTCTTGCTGCCCGGCAGGAAAACGCTGCGATATTGGCCGGCTTCCCACACATCATTTAGGGGCCGTACGCGGAAATCCACCTGAATTCGCCCCGCCACCGCCAGTTCCATTTGCTGCAATTCCTGGGTTTGGTAACCAGTCGCACTAACTCGAACGGTATAGGTCCCGGCAGAAAGCAGAGGCAAAAAGTAAAAACCGGCCGCATCGCTAAGTACGGTTCCGGAAGCTGCAAGCGTTGAACTGGAATAAGAAACAGACGCCCCGCCGATGGCCCGGCCGGTCACCGAATTCACCACCCGGCCGGAAATAAGGCCCTGGGTAGTCTGTCCGGCAGCCAGCCCGGCAAGCGCCACAACGAGCGCAGCGAGGTGGGCCAGGCGCATCCGCCTGCCACTCCACTCCCTTTTCAGCATCGCGACAGACACGCTCCCCAGTGTACTGAACCGCCCGTGGAGGTAGTAAACTCAATGGGACGGCGACAGGAAAGTAATGAAGAAAAAGCTCCACCGGTGGCTGATATTGGCGGGAATTGCCGCCGCCGCAACAGCCTCCACGGTGGCGTTAAGCGAGGTTCAGTTCTTTAAAATGCTGAATCTCAAAGCCCAGGACACCCACTTCGTCCTTCGCGGCAAAATGCCGGACGACAAGATCAAAGACTACGTCATCATTGGCGTCGATCAAAAGACGCTCGATGCTTATCCTGAGTTTTCCCCGTTTTGGCACAAGTACTATGCCGACGCCATGCGCGGTGCCGCCGATGCCGGGGCCAAAGTCATGATCCTCGACGTAACGTTCGGCGTACCGGTCGTCAAATATGAGCCCGACAACGATTCCTATCTTGCCGAAGCCTACCTGTATGCCATGACCGCCGGCAATATGCCCGTCATCTGTGCCTATGTTCCCGAAGCCATGGGTGCGCAAAAGGACGCGCGTTTCGCCGTGAATCTGAATATGGCGGCCGCATCCATGGGTACCTGGTCCATGGCCAATCTGACTTCCGATTCCGACGATTTCGTTCGCCGCCAGGAGCTGATCGAAGACCCGCAGGGGCGTCCCACGGATCAGTTAATACGCAGTATGGCTCTGCGCGCCGCCGAAAAGCTTACTGGTAAAGATGTCGAATTCCGTAAGGATGGCATCTACCTTGGCGCTACCCGGATTCCGGACCGGACCATCAACATTAACTACGCCGGTCCGCAGGGAACGTTCCACCGCGTCTCCCTGGTGGATTTCGTTTCCGCCGCGCGCACTCACAACACCGCGCAACTGGAGAAATGGGTGAAAGGCAAGGCCGTTCTGCTCGGCCCGGACAACATGGCCGACCGTTACTCCACTCCCTATTACACCGCCTTCGGCACCGATAAGTGGACAACACCGGGGGTAGAGATCCATGCCAGTACCCTGCGCACACTGATGAGTGGAGAGTTTCTGGTCAATGTCCCGGAATGGTTCCGCTATATCGCACTGCTGATCGACGCCATGCTTTGTGTTTTCGCGGTGAGCCTTCTGCCGGTTAAGAAAACGATCCTGGCCGGAATTGGGGGGGTGTTGTTCATGGTGGTCTTCACCCATGCGCTGTTCCGGGCGGGTCTGCTGCTCTCCACTTCGGAAATGATGATTTCGTTTCTGATTGCGCTCGCGGCCGGCATTGTCTTCCGCTTCGCCACCGCGGAAAGAAAGACCACGTTCTTCAAGGCCGCGATGACGCTGTTCGTGGGCAAGGAAGTGACGAAATCGCTGGATGAATCCGACACGATTTCTCTCACCGGCGACCGCATCATGGTCACGATCATGTTTACCGATATCCGCGGATTTACCGCCTTCTGCGAAGCGAAAGATCCGGCTGAAGTCGTGGAACTGCTCAATACCTACATGCGGACCATGGTCTCGTTTATCGTCAGACACGGTGGAAGTGTCAATAAATTCATCGGCGACGGCATTCTCGCGGTCTTCAGCGACCGCGACGAACGGGCGAAACCGGGCGATCACGCGCTCCGTGCGGTCCGCTGTGGAACGGAAATGGTCAGTACCGAGGTTGGCGCTTTCAAAACCGGCGCCGGCATCCATTCCGGTGAGGTCATCATCGGGAACGTCGGATCTTCCGATAAAATGGAGTTTACGGTCCTTGGGGATACCGTAAATCTCGCTTCCCGCCTCGAAAGTTTAAATAAAGAACAAAAGACAAAATTGCTGATGAGCGGTACTACCTATGAAATGTTACAGGGCCAAATCGACACCTTTTTTATAGGTACAGTCCCCGTCCGCGGCAAAACCGAGCCGATGCAGTTGTTTACCGCGCTCGAATTGGTTCCCGAGGAACGCAGGCTGGCGGCGTTACAAGAGGCCAAACAATAGAAATGAAAAGACATACTTGGCTTGCCGGCGTGCTCCAGACCGCGGTTATAGCAGGCCTGTCCGTTTCCGCCCTGGTCCCGGTTTTCGCCCAGGCCCCAAAAGAGGAGCCTGTTGGGTTGGTTTTGACGGCAGGCGGCGCTAAGGTCCTCCGTGCCAATACCGAAACGCCGCTGGGCGCCCGTTCCGGCGACATTCTATTCGCGGGTGATGCACTGACCTCCGAAGCCGGCGCGGCCAACTTCCTCTTTTGCCCGCAAAAAACCTCTCAAACGCTGGACCCAAACAGTTCTGTTTCCGTTGACTCCAAAGCAATTAAAGTTAAATCGGGCAAACTGAGCGGCCAAAAAACGGTCAGCGCCTGCTTCCTCCCCCAAGTCGTCCGCGTCGCCGTCGCCAGCCAGCAGCACTACGGAGTCAGCATGACCCGCGGCCTGGCTAAGCCGGAAGGCGAAATCACTGCTTTCGATGCTCTGCCAGCCGACGTTCGGAACGAACTGGCCGCCTTCGAAGCCGCCCTGAAGTCTGACCCCGGCGATGCCTCCGCGTGGCTGGAGGAGGCCGCCATCTACGACCGCCATAAGCTGGAACCGAACGCCCTTTTCGCTTACCGCAAAGTAGCGGACCTGTGGAAGGACGCCAGCTGGGTGCGTGGACGTATCTTTGAACTGGAAGAATCCCTGGCTAACGCCGCTGCATTGAAAGCCGCCGAGATCGCGCCGGATGCGAAAGTCTACGCCATGCTGGTGGGCATCTCGAAATACCAAAAACTCCCGCAGGATGAATGGCTGCAGTTTCCCGATGCCGATGCCAAAGCCTTTGCGCAGCAGCTTGGAAGCCCTCGTGGCGGCGCGGTGCCGCAGGATCAGTTGCTGGTGCTGACCAATGAGCAGGCGACCACCGCCGCTATCCGCAATGGCTTTGCAACGTTTCTAAAACAACGCGCGGGCCCCAAAGACACGGTCTTCATTATGCTCTCCGGACACGGCGTGGCCGATACGCGCGGCGCCTTCGTGCTCACCTGGGACAGCGACCCGCAGGACCTTTCCACCACTGCCCTTCCGATTTCCGAAATTCAGCAACTGGTGGACGAAGAACTTTCGAAGGTTGGACGCGTTGTGCTGCTGGCCGATGTCAGCCGCACTGCGGCTCTGGGCAATCTGAAAACGGCCGCGGTCGGCAGCGCGGTGGAAAAACTCGGCCAGGCCAAAGGCGAAATGCTGGGCCTGATGGGTTCCCGTCCCAAAGAAGTTTCGGTCGAAGGGCAGCAATATGGGGGCGGTCATGGCGCGTTCGCGTGGGAGGTGCTGCAGGGAATGAACGGCGCCGCGGACGCCAATAACGACAAGGCGGTGGAAGCCGGGGAATTCATCGACTATGTACGCACCGGAGTCCCCGGCCTCACGGGCAGCAAGCAGCACCCGCGCGATTTCGGCAGCATCGAAAATGGCACACGTCTCGCAGACCTCACGAAAGGTCCCGGCCCGATCACCCGCTTCAAGACGATTTGGGACTCCAGAGCCGGCGAGCCTCTCCTGCTGGCTCAGGCCGCGGGCGCACCCGCCATCACCACCGAGGCGCAAAACACGATTAACGAATTTCAGTCCGCCATTCAAGCCGGGCGTATTCTTCCCGGTCAGCCGAACAGCGCTCTGGATATACTGGATCGCCTGCGCCGGCAGGTTCCGGCTGAGGTCGCCCTGCTGCAGGAGAACTCGCTGCGCGTTGCGCTTGAAAATCAGGCCCAGCAGGTTCTGCTCAAATATCTTGCGGGCGATCAAATCCCCGCGACACAAGCCGAATTCGAAGCGGGCTCGCTTTATATGGAAGCCGCCATGCGGCTGACGCCTGAATCCCTGCTCCTGCAGGCGCGCGACGCTTTCTTCAATGGCCGCGCATTGCTGTTCGAAAAGAAATATGCAGATGCCGCCAACCTGCTGGAACAGGCTGTGCGCACCGACCCCAGCCAGGCATATGGCTATAACGCGCTTGGCATCGCCTATCTGGAGCAGGCCCAGTTCGCCAAAGCCATTCCCGCGTTGCGCGACGCTTCGAGACTCGCGCCCAACTGGTCTTACCCTCGCCATAACCTTGCCCTGGCATACGAAGAATCCGGCAATACCCAGGGCGCAATTCAGGCTTATCAGGACGCGATGCGTCTCACGCCGCAGTATAGTTATCTGCCTTATAACCTCGGCCTTGTTTACCAGCGCATCAATCGGCGTAAGGATGCGGAAGCCGCTTACCGCAAAGCCGCGGCGCTGGCGCCCGATTCCGGGGAACCTCTGAACGCGCTGGGGTCGCTCAAAGCCGCCGAAGGTAAAACCGGCGAAGCCGAGCAGCTTTACCGGCAGGCTCTGCAGAAAAACCCCACAATGCTGCCGGCCCGCCACAACCTTGCGTTGTTATTGGGCGGAATTAAGTCGCGGCAGCCGGAAGCAATTGAGGAATTTCGGAAGATTCTGGCAGTTAATCCCGACTTTCTGGCTTCCCGTTTGAGCCTCGCCGAACTACTCGCGCAGCGCGGCGAGGCAGCCGCAGCTGCCGTCGAATATAAGAAAGTCGTGGACGCCCGACCTGAATACAGCGCCGCCCGCGCAGCTCTGGCGGAGGCCTATGTCAAGGCGAATCAAGATGAAGCCGCACTGGAACAGTTAAAAGTAGCTGTAAGACTGGACGCCGAAAATCCCCTGCTTTGGGAGCGCCTCGGTGACGTGGAAAAAGCGTTAAATCAGCCCGATCAGGCGCGCGAAGCGTGGACAACAGCTCTGAAACTTCAGGAAGAAAAACCGCTCCAAAAACGTTTGCGTATGAAGATGTCGTTTTAAAAGGCATCCTGGTTAAAAAAGGCATCCTGGTTAAACTAGGATTTCGGATCGATCAAATATAAATGGGAAGCTCGCATGTTCGTCTGAAGTTCTGGGGAGTTCGCGGGTCCACGCCGACACCGCAAATCGAGAATCTGAATTTTGGCGGCAATACTCCCTGCGTCGAGATTCGAACTGAATCGGGCGAAACCATCATTCTCGACGGAGGCAGCGGTATCCGGAATTTGGGAACGGCGATGGTTCAGGAGGCCGCGGGGAAGCCTATCGCAGTCGATATCTTCCTGACTCACTTTCATTGGGACCATATCCAGGGTCTTCCGTTCTTCCCCGCCCTCTATGGTTCGCAGCATCGCATGATGTTCCACTCCGGCAATAACTGCAGGCCGTTGCAGGAGACCCTGGAAGGGCAGATGACGCAGCCATACTTCCCTGTCCAATTCACTCAGGTAGCGGCACAGCGCGACTTCAATCAATTTGCGCTGGGCGAATGTATTAAGACTGCCGGACTAACAGTTCGCCCTTTTCCGATGAACCATCCGCAGGGCGCCTGCGGTTATCGTATTGAATCGGATCATGCTGTGATTGTCTATGCCACCGATTACGAACATGGCGTTCCTGAGTTAGATAAACAACTGCGGCAATTCGCCGAAGGCGCCGACATCCTCATCTGCGATGCGCAATATACTCCGCAGGAGTACGAAACCCACAAAGGGTGGGGACACAGCACGTGGATCAACGCGGTATCAGTGGCGCGCGATGCGAAAGCAAAGCAACTCATTCTCTTTCACCACGATCCCAGTCATAACGATCAGACGATGATGCGTATTGCGGAAGATGCCCGCATGCAGTTCGAAAATACCACCGCAGCCTGGGAAGGTTTCGTGGCAGTACTGTAGTGATCGCGTAAATACGCGGCGATGGAAGGCCACTTAGGGCGATCCATCGCCGACGGCTTGCAGGAAATCAGGGCCGCTTCTTAGTAGTAGTCGATTCGGTCTCCGTCTTCTTGACAACAGGCGTTGACGTTGGGTCTGTCGGATCGGCTGGCTTTACTTCTACCGATTTTGTAGCCGTGGATGTAGTCGTCTCCGAAGGGTTAGGCGCTGGGGCCGCCGCGGGCGCCGGAGCCGTTGCAGGCGGTGGAGCTGCCGCGGCCGGGCCGGGCGAAGTTTGTTGACATCCTGTAAGCGCCAGGCCGGACACAGAGATAGCGATGGTTGCAAGATATAGTTTCATAATCAGGTTCCTTTCAGACTGCCTGCCTCCGCTGTTCGTGGAGCACCTTGGTAGCCATGGTGCTCGATCGGACAGTTACTCGGCTTTTAGAACGCAGGCGGGATCCACCAGCGATGCCTGCCATGCCGGCAGAAAACTCGCCAGCGCCGCGGCGAGCGCCAACAGGAGAAGCGCGCCGGCGTAAGTAATCGGATCGAGAAATCCAATTCCGAATAACAGAGATGACATCAGCCGCGTCAATCCCAGCGAAGCAGCCAAACCAAGAATCAGACCGATAGCGGTGAGCGTCAGACCATGGCGCACAAACATGCTTCGCAGCGCGCCTTGCCGCGCGCCCAGCGCCAAACGGATCCCAATCTCCCTTCGCCGCTGCGTCACCGCATACGAAAGCACACCGTAGATTCCCACAATACCCAGCAGCAGCGCCATCGACCCGGCAATCGCAATCATGACCAGTGCGAAGGAAGGACGTGCGAGGGAGCGATCATACACCTCCGCCATGGTTTCAACCGAGCTCATGGGCAGATTCGGATTCAATCCCCAAACCGCCTGCTTCACCTGTTGCAGCAGAGCTTCGGTCCCCGCTCCCGGGCTTCGCACAGCGAAGGTCACGAGGCGTTGCACACTCAGGCGGTTTGCGTCGTAAGGACTCTCCCCCATGGTCGGCCAGTACACCACCGCCGGCGCCGGCTCCTGAATGCCGTTGTCTCTCACGTCTTCCACGACACCAATGACTTCGCGCCATGGGGCGGAATCAATCGTCCGGAGACGCTTCCCGATGGCCGCGGCGGGTGTTTGCCATACTTCGCGGGCCAGATTCCCGGAAACCATCACGAACCTCCGCCGTTGTTCCAGATCCGCCCGGCTGTACTCGCGACCCGCTATTAGGCGCGCGCCGATGGTCTGGAAGAATCCCGGCGACACAAATTTGAACCGCCGCAGAGGAGGAATTCCGTCATACGTCCGGCCCTCCGGCTGTACCGCATCCCAGTCGGGTGGAATACCCTGGAGTGGGGTGGCGTCAGCGAAGGCCACCGAGGTCACGCCCGGAATTGCGGCGAGCCTGTTCACTATATCGTTCTGCATTGCAGCCACCAGTTGCTGGTCCGGCATCGACGACGTGGAGAACTGAGTGCGGAAGAGCTGCATCGGCTGGTTGTGCGAGAAGCCGGGCTGCACTTTCCGCAGCGCCTCGAAGGTGCGGATCATCAGACCGGATGCGACCAGGAGCACGGTTGCCATGGCTACCTGGCAGATCACGAGCAAACCCTGGGCGCGGTGCCGCTCACGGGTTGTGCTGTACGTTCGCCCACCGGCATTCAGCGCCAGCCGGTTGCGCAGCCCGGCGAACTTCAGCGCGGGCACGAGGCCAAACAACAAGCCACA
>Ga0206965_10359_pt1 | contig 12140 bp, 10 predicted proteins | sample Alteio_BWOrgHeat_26_FD_152973 | JGI IMG/M metagenome (GOLD analysis project Ga0206965, IMG submission 152973) | Enriched cells from forest soil in Barre Woods Harvard Forest LTER site, Petersham, Massachusetts, United States -... | ecosystem: Environmental > Terrestrial > Soil > Temperate forest >...
CAGACTATAATCTGTGTTAATCCAAGAAATCTTTTGTGAAAAATATTTGTGATTAATTTCTGAATAGGTTTGCTTTTTAAAGATGAGTAATTGCCTGAAAAAATAATTAGATATATTTGCAACGATGAAATTTAAATTTACTATTCTCCTTTTCCTGCTACTTTCAATAGGAAAATCATTTGCGCAAGTAGAGTATTTGAAGCTTTCTGCATCAGGAAAAAAGTACAACACACCTTTTACTAAAGTAAATATAATTGATAACAGAACCAATTCTAATCTCTTAGGATTTATTCCCGTTGGTCCATTTGGTAAAATAAAACCGATAGGCTTTGAAGGTAATTTCATAGATTCTTTAACGAAATATTTTCTCTCAACCAATATTATCCACAAACAGGAACGAGAAATCACACTCATTTTAAATGAACTATTTCTTGGCGAAGTGAATGAGGGTTACAGAGAAGTCGGTCGCCTAAGATTGCATCTCAGGATATTCGAAAATTCAGGCGATGATAAATATGTGGAATTAGGCAGTTTTGATAGAGTTTATTCATGTTATTCAGCAAATGATGTCAGTCGTAAATTACTTCATTCAGTGAACGAAAGGTTTTGTGAAATTGGCGGCAACGTTGCTAAAATGACGCTTATGGATGGAAATAAGAAACCTGTATATTCCTTCCAAGATCTTCAAAAATTAGACAGTATCGAGAAGATGAATTTACCAATGTTTACCGACGCAATCCCTAATATCGGTGTTTATCGTGATTATAAAAGTTTTAAAATGAATGATCCTGAAAAAATCAGTGCAATAGTGGATACTTCAGATAAAACGAATTTGAAAATATATTTCCTTGAAAATAAAAATGGGAAAGCAGTTAAAGCGAGATTGAATAATAAAGTAATATATGCAGTCTATGATGGGAATAAAATGTATAAAGCTACATCTGTTGGCTTCTATGAAATGAAAAAAGTAAATGCTGATTTCTTTTTTAATGGGGTTACGAGCCTCGTAAACTATGGGGTTGATAACTCTGCGATTTACCCTTTAGGATTGGTAACAATAATTGTTCCCTCATCAGATAGCAAAGATGTTAATTTATTTCAATTCAAGATTAACCCAGTTAATGGGAATTCAATGCCCATGGAAAAGATACGTTGATTAATTCATTAATAACCTAAACTTCACAATAGGTTTCGTATCTTTGCAATCTAATGAATATTAAATCACATTACCATCATGTCTGATAAAAAATCAAAAGTCCCTTCCCTGCAGACCGCTCTTGAAGGTGTGTTGCTGGATATCTTTCGCAAGAATCCAAGTAAGACTTTCAACTATAAACAGGTTGCTCATCTGTTGCATCTTCACAAGAAAAATGATCGCAAAATAATCATTGAAACTCTTGAATCTTTAGTCAATTCTGGAAAGGTAATTGACATTGACCGAGGGAAATATAAACTCAAACCTGTCTATTCTTTTGTGGAAGGTGTTATTGATTTCACCGCTCGTGGTGCGGCTTATCTCGCTGTTGAAGGTTATGATGACGATATCTTCATCGCTCCCAAGAATGTCAGGAATGCCTTGGATGGAGACCGTGTAAAGGTTTCTTTATTCGCCAAAAGAAAAAAGGAAAGGCTGGAAGGGGAGGTGGTGCAGATTATCAAGCGTGCCAAAACGGAGTTTGTGGGTATCATGCAGATTACTCCAAAGCTCGCTTTTATGGTGCCTGATGGCGATAAGATGCAGGTGGATATTTTTATCCCGATGAAGGATCTTAACAAGGCGCAACACGGACAGAAGGTAATAGCAGAAATCACCGATTGGGTGGAAGGCAACAAGAATCCTATCGGTAAGATCAAGAAGGTTCTCGGATGGCCCGGAGAGAATGATGCAGAGATGGATGGCATCCTTGCAGAGATCGGGTTCCCGCTCCAATTCACGAAGGAAGCATTGGCAGAGAGTGAAATGATTTCTGATAAGATTACCAAGAAAGATTTGGCTGGCAGGAAGGATTTCAGGAAGATAACTACCTTCACCATTGACCCTTATGATGCTAAGGATTTCGATGATGCGTTGTCTTTTAAGAAATTGGATAATGGGAATATTGAGGTGGGTGTGCATATTGCCGATGTGTCTTATTACATGCAGCCAAATACCGCTTTGGATGATGAAGCCGACTATCGCGGAACGTCTGTTTACCTTGTCGATAGGGTGATTCCGATGTTACCAGAGAAGTTAAGTAATAATTTATGTTCGCTAAGACCTAATGAAGATAAGCTTTGTTTCTCGGCTGTCTTTGAATTGAATGAAGAGGGTAAAGTTTTGAATGAATGGTTTGGCAGGACGGTGATTCATTCCATCAGAAGATTTACTTATGAGGATGCCCAAACCGTGATTGAGACCGGCAAAGGCGACTTATCCCAGGAAATAAATATCATGAATAAGATCGCCGTCAAGATGCGTAAAGAACGTTTCAAGAATGGTGCTATCGGCTTCGAAAAGGAAGAAGTAAAGTTTCGTCTCGATGCTCATGGAATGCCGCTGGAAGTCTATGTGAAAGAGAATAAAGATTCTAATAAACTGATCGAAGAATACATGCTGTTGGCGAATAAAAGAGTTGCCGAATTCATCGGTAAGAATAAATCGAAGGATGGCGAGAAACGCCCCTTTGTATATAGGGTTCATGATGCACCTGTTACTGATAAATTGAATTCTTTTGCTGCCTTTGCCAATAAATTCGGGTATAAGATTCATACCAAATCAAGCAAAGAAATTGCCCAATCATTAAACAAATTAATGTCTGATGTGCATGGTAAAAAAGAACAGAATGTATTGGAGCAACTTGCCATTCGCACCATGTCCAAGGCTATCTATACCACCAATAACATCGGGCATTATGGGTTAGCATTTGATTATTATACGCACTTCACTTCACCCATCCGTCGCTACCCGGATGTGATGGTTCATCGCCTGCTGGATCATTACTTAAAAGGCGGCAAACCTGTGGATGCTGCGCTTTATGAGAATGAATGCAAACACGCATCTGACAAGGAAATGAAGGCTACCAAAGCCGAACGGAATTCCATTAAATTCAAACAAGTGCAGTTCATGCAAAACAAGACGGGAATCGTTTATGAAGGCTTGATATCAGGCGTAACAGAGTGGGGGATGTATGTCGAGATCATTGAAAACAAATGCGAAGGCATGGTTCGTCTGCGTGATATTGATGATGACTTTTATGAATTCGATGAAAAGAATTTCTGCCTGATAGGTTCCAGGAAAAGGAAGCGATATACTCTCGGCGATACAGTCTTTGTAAAGATTAAATCTACCGACTTGGCTCGCAAGCAGATTGATTTTTTCTTGGTTAAGAAATAGCATTTCTCAATTCCCAACCAATAATTTCCCGGTTATCACGAATCCCTTCTCATTCATGAGCTGGTATAAATAGATCCCATCGGATAGCTCTTCATGGTTAATCGTTAATTGGGTATTCGTGCCTGAAATACTATTCACCTTTAGAATAGTTCTTTCCACCAATTGCTACTTATTTTCGTTTCTTTACACCCGCTAATGAAAAATATCCTTACCCCTAATTATTGTTTTATCGTCGCCACAGAAGTTGTGGGATGCAGTGTAATTTCTTTCAGAACTGCCACAGAAGTTGTGGGATGCAGTGTAATTCCTTTCAGCACTGCCACAGAAGTCATGGGATGCAGTATAATTTCTTTCAGCACCGCCACAGAAGTTGTGGGATGCAGCGTAATTTCTTTCAGCACTGCCGCTGAAGCTTTGGGAAGCAGTGTAATTTCCTTCAGAACTGCCACAGAAGTTGTGGGATGCACAGAAATTTCTTTCAGCCAGGGCGATTTTGAATTGAACAGTATGAATTTATAGATGAACCAAGCTATCAGCAAGAATTATTAAAGAATGAAAAGTATCAGAAAGGATTTTATTCCGCATGTCATGAGTAAATTGAGAGCGTGGCTGTTGCTCGGGAAAAAGAATATCAGCACCATCGCGGGGGCAGTGGGTTATACGCCCACGCAAACTACGGCTTATGAAAATAAAGCCCAGGAGGGAATGGATGCCATAGATGCTGTGGATACTACCAAGGCTAATTATAAAAGCGCAGTAAAAAACTTGCATGAGTGGATGTCGCCCAAAGGGAAGGGGCTTAACGTACTTAGGGGTTATGCAAATACCATTAAATCAAATCCCGGCTGTACCAATGCCGTTGGGGCTTTAATGCAATATTGGGGTTCGCATGAACTTATAGATTTTGTGAATTACAAACCATCGGGAACCGCCAAAGCTCATAATGGATATATTCTTATCAAATATGATAAGATGGGAGTTGATTTGATGAGTGTTTATTATCGTGTAAAGGGTTCCAATACCTGGATTCATATTGGGAATCTTTCAGAGACTTCTTATCATCATCATTATGTGTTGCCGGTTGTTGATCCGCCTGTAACTCCGGCTATCATGGCGGTTGTTTTGGAATATAAATTAGTGGGTGTTCATCATGATATTGAAATCGGTCAGCCATCGGATACTTTTCTTGAGACCTATGTATTTTAGGGTTTAATGGTTTTTAATCGTAAATCCAAAATCGTAAATCGTAATTCTTTATTTCAGTATCTTTGCACCATGAAAAATTTTGAGCTTACATCGGATTATAAACCCACAGGAGATCAGCCGGAAGCCATCAAGCAATTGGTGGCAGGATTGAACAGGGGCGACCAAAGCCAGACGCTTTTGGGCGTTACCGGCTCCGGCAAAACTTTTACTATTGCCAATGTTATCAAGCAAGTCAATCGCCCGACTTTGGTGTTGAGCCATAACAAGACTTTGGCAGCGCAGCTCTATGGAGAATTCAAACAATTCTTCCCAAAGAATGCGGTGGAATTTTTCATTTCTTATTATGATTATTACCAGCCCGAAGCTTTCATGCCTGCCACCGGTGTCTATATCGAAAAAGACCTCCAGGTGAATTCCGAGATTGAGAAATTTCGATTGGCTACCACCTCGGCATTGTTGTCCGGAAGGCGCGACATCATTGTGGTTTCATCCGTTTCCTGCATCTATGGTTTAGGGAATCCTGCCGACTTCACAGAGAATATTGTGAAGGTGAAAGTGGGGCAGAAAATGAGCCGGGCTAAGTTCTTGAATGAATTGGTTACTGCGCTGTATTCTCGCACCGAAAATCAATTGGAGCGTGGACAGTTTAGAGTGAAAGGCGATACTGTTGATATTTTCCTTGCCTATACCGACTATGGCTATCGTGTGGCTTTCATGGGGAATGAAATTGATGCCATCGAACGCATCGAAATTTCGTCTGGCGGAAGGATTGAAGATGAGGAGGAAATAACTATTTTCCCTGCCAGTATTTATGTTACCAGCAAGGATAAAATGTTGGGAGCTATCTGGCAGATTCAGGAAGATATGATGAAGCAAAAAGCTTATCTTGAAGGTAATGGAATGATGCTGGAATCGCAGCGTTTGGAAGATAAGGTTACGGAGGATCTGGAGATGATTCGTGAGGTAGGATACTGTTCCGGAATTGAGAATTATTCAAGATATTTTGATGGTCGCAAGCCTGGTGTTCGACCTTTTTGTTTGATAGATTATTTCCCCGATGATTTTCTTTTTGTGATAGATGAGAGCCATGTAACTATCGGGCAAATACGAGCCATGTATTTTGGTGATCGTTCTCGTAAAACCAATCTTGTGGAATATGGTTTCCGACTACCATCTGCTTTTGACAATCGTCCTTTGAAGTTTGATGAATTTGAAACCCTTACCCCACAAACTATCTATGTCAGTGCCACCCCTGCCGATTATGAATTAGAGAAAAGTGACGGTGTTTTTGTGGAACAGGTCATTCGTCCGACAGGGCTTCTGGATCCTGTTATTGAAGTTCGCCCGAGCATCAACCAGGTGGATGATTTATTGGATGAAATAGCTGAAACAGTAGAGAAGGGCTATCGTGTTTTGGTGACTACGGTTACTAAAAGATTATCCGAAGAACTGGCAAAATATCTCGCTAATTTGAATATCAAATGCCGCTACATTCACTCCGAAGTGGAGACTCTGGAACGAACAGAAATATTAAGAGATTTAAGACTTGGTGAGATAGATGTTTTGATTGGTGTAAATCTTTTGAGAGAAGGTCTTGATCTTCCCGAAGTTGCATTGGTAGCCATTCTTGATGCAGATAAAGAAGGCTTCTTGAGATCAGCCCGCTCCTTAACGCAGACAGCAGGAAGAGCAGCAAGAAACCTGAATGGAAGAGTGATTATGTATGCAGATAGAATCACAGACTCCATGAAGCAAACCATTGACGAAACGAATAGAAGAAGGGCGAAACAAGAGGCTTACAACATTGCCAATGGGATCACTCCAACCCAGATTGTGAGCAATAAAGGAACCATCCTCGGCTCCACTGCAGTGGTTGATGTTCGAGATCATGACAACAAAGCCTACATCGAGAATGAAGGTGCCACTTTTGCTGCCGATCCGATAGTTCAATACATGAACAAAGAACAACTCGAAAAGATGATTAAAACCACTCGCAAGAAAATGGATAAAGCCGCGAAAGAACTTGACTTCATCGAGGCAGCAAGGTTTCGCGATGAGCTATTTGCTTTGGAAGGAATCCTTAGAGAAAAAGATCAAAAGGTTCTTGCGGAGAAATAATTTTCGAGCACTAAAAGCAAATTAATCTTGAGTAAGAAAAACAGAATCATTCAGGTTAAGGATATTGATATTTCAATAACCACAGAAAACGAAGACGATTTTATTTGTCTTACTGATCTAGCAAAAGCAAAAGACGGCGAATCGAGAGCTGCTGACATAATTAAAAACTGGATTAGAAGTCGAACTACACTTGAATATCTTGGGACCTGGGAGCAAATTTATAATCCCGATTTTAAAGTGGTCGAATTTGACCACTTTAAAATGCAGGCAGGGCTTCCTACTTTTGTTTTAAGCCCTGGACAATGGGTTGAAAAAACCAATGCAATTGGTATCATAGTAAAGTCCGGTCGTTATGGTGGCACTTATGCTCATAAAGATATTGCGTTTGAGTTTTGTTCTGCGATAAGCCCGGTTTTTAAAATTTATTTGATAAAGGAATTCCAAAGGCTAAAAAAAGAGGAAGATAATAAATATAATTTGGAATGGAATGTTTCAAGAATTCTTTCAAAAGTGAATTATAGCATTCACACCGATGCCATCAAAGAAAATTTGATTCCTCCAACAATTTCTTCCAAGGACCAGGCAATAATTTATGCCTCCGAAGCAGATATGTTAAACAAAGCTCTCTTTGGAAAGACTGCTGGGCAATGGCGAAATGAGAATCCAGAAAAGGAGGGAAATATTCGAGATTTTGCAACATTAGAACAACTTGTAGTTTTGTCTAATCTCGAAAGCCTCAACGCCATGTTAATTCACAATGAAATCCCGCAATGGCAAAGGTTATTGCAACTAAATATAGTTGCAATCCAACAGCTAAAGGTTTTGATAAATTCAGTACCTTTCAAGAAGTTGAAAGAAGGTAAATAAATTGAAATTTCTAATCATTCAAACAGCTTTCATTGGTGATGTAATCCTTGCCACTCCCATCATCGAAAAGTTGCATGAATACTACCCCGATGCACAAATTGATTTTCTTTTAAGAAAAGGAAATGAATCTTTGCTTGAAGGGCATCCATACCTTCATCAAGTTCTTATCTGGGATAAAAAAGAAAACAAAACGAAGAATCTTTTCCAGATGATTTCTCAAGTCAGGGCGAAGAAATATGACTATGTAATAAACATTCACAGACATTTTTCTTCAGGCTTAATAACTGTTCTTTCTGGAGCGGATACTACCATTGGATTTGATAAGAATCCTTTTTCTTTTTTATTCACAAAGAAGGTAAAACATATCATCACACCCTTCTCTTTTGGAGAGGGGCAGGGGGTGAGGCTTTCAAAGCATGAAGTAGAAAGAAACATTGATTTGATCGCATCCATTTCTGATAATAAATTAACCAAGCCGAAGCTCTATCCTTCAGAATCAGATTACAAATTTACTCTCCAATACAAATCTCAAAAGTACATCTGCATTGCTCCGACATCAGTATGGTTCACGAAACAATTCCCAGCTCATAAATGGGTTGAATTATTACAAAAATTTCAAGCAGAATACAAGGTTTATTTGTTGGGAGGGATAACAGATAAAGCCTTTTGCGATGACTTAATTCAATCCTCCCAAAGAATCAATATTGAGAATCTTTCTGGTAAATTAACCTTACTTCAATCAGCAGCTTTAATGAAAGATGCCAAGTTGAATTATGTAAATGATTCTGCACCTTTGCATATTGCTTCGGCAATGAATGCACCTGTCACAGCTATTTATTGTTCTACTATTCCTGAATTTGGTTTTGGTCCTTTATCTGATAATTCCAGAGTAGTTGAAACTACCTTGAATCTTGGTTGCCGTCCTTGTGGATTACATGGATTTGATGCTTGTCCCCAGGGTCATTTTCTTTGTGCAGGAAGTATTGAAGTTACTTCTCTCCTTTAATAACATCGGCAACCAGCTTTGCCCAAATAGTATATTCTTTCGCAGAAGGATGAAGCTTATCCTCGGCAACTAATGAAAGGTCATTCGCAGCCTTTCTCGTACTTGGAGTAATGTCAATATAATGAACTTTCAGGTGCTCGGTTTCCTGTTTATTTATTGAATTGAATAAATCAATTTCCTCTGCTATCCTCTTCCTGTCCCTGCCTTCTGCAAAAGGCGTAACTCCCCAATCAGGAATGGAAAGCACAATGACATGATTCGTTTTTCCATTTGCAAATTCAATAGCCATCTTCAATAGTTTTTTAAAATCTTCAAGATATTCTTCAGAACTTCTGCCCCGATATTGATTATTAACCCCAATCAAAAGGGTTACAAAATCATAATCATGAGCAGGCTTTTCATTAGCTATGGCAGCCATTAATTCATCGGTAGTCCAGCCCGTCTTTGCGATAATCTTTGGTTCATCAAAGTTAATCCCCATAGTTTTCATCATGGCTATTGCCTGATTAGGGAAGCGGTCTTTGGGTTGCATGCCTTCTCCTATAGTATAGGAATCGCCAAGGGAAAGCATTCGATAGTTTTTTGTATTCATATTGTCTGATTTAAAATTCAACATTAAGACACTAAAAGCTCCTGTTAGCAAAAAGACAATGAATTTATTACTTCTAAGTGTCATTGCGATTTCTCAATTGGGAATATCAATAGTCTATATCAAGATCCAACTGCTTTCTTAAATCTTCCAAAGCAGGATTCTTCTCTGCCATAACTTTGAATTTCTCTTTGTTGGTGTATGCCTTCTTTGCAGTGGCATCAGCCTCTTTGATGATTATTTCTATGGTGATGGAAGTGTTTTGCAATTCCTTTTGAAGGAAGGCTAACAACTCCAGTTTATTCTTTTTAAACTCCTCTTCCTGCGCCTTATTTGTTACCGCATGTTCTATGGCGAATGAATCCTTTAAGACAGGTTCATTGGTGCTTAAGGTGCTTGCCAATTGCATCCTCTTTTCCCCTGTCATTTTCGCAACAAACTTATTCCAAACTGTGATTAATTCCTCTTGAGAGAAGTCATTATTCAATGCTTCCTTGGCTTCCATCTTTGCTTCCTTGGCAACAGGTTTTGTTGGAGTTAATGCAATGGAACTATAAGCCTTAGCACTCACTGTTTCCTTCTTGGGAAGGGCAGTTTCTATTGGAGTTGTTTTCTCTTGTTTAACAGGAGTGGCGGCAGTTTCCTGAACCTTTAATGGCTTATGGGCAAGGCTTCCGACTTCAGTTTTTTTTTCCACAGAAGTGTTGATGGAACACAACTTCATCAAAGCCAATTCCACCGTCAGCCGCTGGTTCTTGGAGATTTTATAACTGATGTCGCATTTGTTTGTAATGTCCAATGCCTCCATAATGAAGGCAGGCGAGCAGAGCGCGGCTTGCTTCTTATATTTCTCCTTGATATTATCACTGACTTCCAAAAGAGAGATCGTTACAGCATCGCGGCACACCAATAAATCCCGGAAGTGTCCGCTCAATCCGACAATGAAATTATGCCCGTCAAAACCATTCGCGAGGATGGTATTAAAGATCATTAAAGCTTCTGAAATATTTCCATTCAAGACCTCATCTGTGATCTTAAAATAATAATCATAATCCAGGATATTGAGGTTCTCAATGGCGGCTTTGTAGGAGATGTTATTCCCGGCAAAACTCACTATCTGATCAAAGATGGAAAGCGCATCTCTCAAGGCGCCATCAGCCTTTTGAGCGATGATGTGAAGGGCATCAGGTTCGGCATTGATGTGTTCTGCATTGGCGACGAAGGACAGATGTTTTGCAATATCTTCAACCGTGATTCTATTAAAATCGAATATCTGGCAGCGCGAAAGAATGGTAGGAATAATCTTGTGTTTCTCGGTGGTGGCAAGGATAAAAATCGCATACGAAGGCGGCTCCTCCAAAGTCTTCAGGAAGGCATTGAAAGCGGCATTCGAGAGCATGTGAACCTCATCAATGATATAGATTTTATACTTCCCCTGATGCGGCGCAAAACGAACCTGCTCTACCAAGCCGCGAATATCTTCCACAGAATTATTCGAGGCGGCATCCAGCTCAAAGATGTTGAGGGTTTGGTTGTTATTAAAGGAGACACAGGACTCGCAGACATTGCATGCTTCGGTGTTGGCATCGAGGTTAGAGCAGTTGATCGTCTTGGCGAGAATCCTTGCGCAGGTAGTCTTCCCGACACCTCGCGGTCCGCAGAAAAGATAAGATTGAGCGAGGTGTTTATTCTTTATCGCATTCTTTAAAGTGGTAGTAATAGCAGCTTGCCCGACCACCGTATCAAAGGTAGCAGGGCGATATTTTCGTGCCGAAACAATGAAGTTTTCCATTAATTAATTATTTATTTGATTCGGCAAAATTAGAAAAGAAATTCTTATTGACTTTCTTTATTTAGGAGTAATATTCATTTTCACGACCAGGATAGCGACGGGGCGCGTGGGGTCGTTGGTAGTCATCACGATGGTCCTTCGCACATCGGGACCGCTTTTGCCGTCAGTATTGAATTCCAAACCGACACTATCGGTATCGTCAGGCTCCACCGAAGGTTTTTTTGGCAGCGTAAGTTTAGTGTCCTGCTGTCCTAACGTCGTTGATCTGATGATCAGCGGCGACTTTCCGGTATTCTTAAACTCGAAATTTACCTTCACGATTTCGCCCTCTTTCACCGCTCCATAATCCAGGATTTCTTTGCCGGTAAAACTAATCTTGGGCGCCGCAGCCTGTTTGTCCCCGGTAACATTTGAAAAATCGTCGGTGACGGTGGCGCTGATAAATATCTGTTTCGTGGGCAATGTGTCATCATCTGTAATTAAAGTAATCGCGTCCGAAAGGATGCCATATTCTTTCTTCTTTGGAGCATCATAATTAATATAAATCTTCCCTCTCGATGAAGGCGCAATGGTCTCCGGCTTGGCTTTCACGGTGATATAGGAGGGCAGATCTGCGAAGGAAATTTTCATCGGTTTCGCCGAGGCATTATAGACTTCCATAGAATCCGTTTTTATTTTGGTAATGCTGAATGTTTTGAGATTCCAAAATCTATTTCCATAATACAGGTTTCCATGTTTTTCGGGGAATGAATCTCTGAAAGTTTTTATCCTCGGAATAACAATGCCCTTGAGATTTAACGTGACATTTTTTTCAGAAGCGTTGGAATTAACATTAACTGACTTCTCAATGCTTCCCGATTTTAAGTAAGGATCGAAAGTCGCGGATACAAAACCGGTACCGCCCGGAGGCACCGGAGTCCTTGTCCAGTCGGTCGAAATACAACTACAGGAAGGTTCGGCAAAGTTGATTTTCAAGGTGTCGTCACCCGTGTTTTTGAAGCTGAACCTGGTACTCGCTTTGCCCGCTTCCTCATGAATGTTTCCAAAGTCGTGAAGCGAGGTTTCAAATTTAATTACGGCACTTTTTTGTGCCCACACCACTGTTGATGATGCCATCAATAAAGCCATCATTAAAGATTGAAATTTCATATTCATAATTGTTATTAAATCAAGAAGGCAAAAGTAATAT
>Ga0206965_10360_pt1 | contig 12127 bp, 12 predicted proteins | sample Alteio_BWOrgHeat_26_FD_152973 | JGI IMG/M metagenome (GOLD analysis project Ga0206965, IMG submission 152973) | Enriched cells from forest soil in Barre Woods Harvard Forest LTER site, Petersham, Massachusetts, United States -... | ecosystem: Environmental > Terrestrial > Soil > Temperate forest >...
CCGCATCTCGGATGAAGGCCTCGGCTCATTCCTGGCGGTATTAAAAGTATTCGGGAAACAGGAAAGCATGATCTCCTTTCCTAAAGAAGGGTATACGTTGGCGCTGGATTTTCCGGTTCGTAAAGGTTTATTAAGCTTTTTAGACGAACTGGACGAATTGGTTTTAAAATACAATGGCCGCCTCTACATGTCGAAAGATGCCCGGATGAAACCCGGAATGCTTGTTGCCGGTTACCCTGAATTGGAGAAATTTAAACAAATCATCAAAAAATATAACCCTGACGGAAAGATCAGGTCTGTGCAGTCTGATCGTTTATTACTGACTGCCGGTAACTAAAAATATACATGGAAACTGTACTGATACTGGGCGCTACATCTGACATCGGCATCGCGATAGCAAAGAAATTTGCTGCCGAAAAATACAATATACAACTGGCGGCCCGGAGGCCCGAATTATTGGAGCCGACACAATCGGACATTAAGATCAGGTACAATGTGGATTGTACTACTCATGCTTTTGATGCATTGCAATATCATACCCATTCTTTATTCTTTGATAATTTAAGCCCGAAACCTGATGTTGCCATTTCGATATTTGGTATAATGGATGAGGAAGACGATGCCTTTGAGAACTGGAACCTTACCCAGCGGATGATCGACACCAATTATACCGGAGCGGTATCTGTACTGAATATTGCTGCTAAGTTTTATATAAAGCGCAAAAACGGAACTATCATCGGTATCAGCTCCGTAGCAGGCGACAGGGGCAGGGCGAGCAAACTGATCTATGGCAGTTCGAAAGCCGCTTTCAATGCTTATTTATCCGGCTTGAGGAATAAATGTTATGATGATAACGTGCATGTGATGACGGTAAAACCTGGTTTTGTTTATACCCGGATGACCGAAAATATGAAACTGCCTGCGCTGCTAACCTCGACACCAGCCCAGGTGGCGGAGGGTGTTTTTAAGAGTTTTGAGAAAAGGAAAAATGTAATTTATGTCAAATGGTTCTGGCGGTATATTATGCTCATTATCAAAAATATACCCGAATTTCAGTTTAAAAAGATGAAGCTGTGAGGAAAATTGCTTTTTTTGATTTTGACGGAACCATTACCACTAAGGATACCCTTTTTGAAGTAATAAAACATCATAAAGGGGTATTGAAATTTTATACAGGGATGTTGCTTAATGCGCCCTATTTGATCGGATTTAAAATAAAACTAACAACCAACCAATATGCTAAAGAAAAAATTCTCGGATATTTTTTTAAAGGGATGGAGCTATCGCGGTTCCAAAAAGCCTGCGATGATTTTGCAACCGGTTACTTACCGTCAATTGTCCGCCCGGGAGCAACTGCTGAGATCCAAAAATTAAAGGATTCCGGCTTCGGGATCGTCATCGTATCTGCCTCGGCGGAAAACTGGATCAGTGCGTGGGCTGATAAAATTGGCGTTCAATTAATTGCCAGCCGGCTCGAAATCGCTGATGAAAGGGTCACCGGAAAATTAAAGGGTAATAATTGTAATGGCGGCGAGAAGGTTGCCAGGATAAAATCGGTATACGATATTTCTCAATACGACGAGATTTATGCTTATGGGGATACCAAAGGCGATAAACCTATGCTGGCACTGGCTGCCAAATCATTCTACAAGCCGTTCAGGAAATAATTGCCTATACTGTCAAAATTTGTAGTTTTCCATAAACATTAAAGATGAAAACCAGATCTTCTTTGAATAAAGCACATTGGTCAGAAACGAGGGAAAAGAGTTATCAGGAGTTCTGTGATCAGATACTATTCGACAAAAAATTGGAAATCAGGATTAATGGCGATGAAGTTTATTTGAAATCGGCGGATGAAGAAAGGTTGTTTATGATAATAAGCAAACCCAAATCAACTTGGTATGAAATATGGGTACAGCTAAAAACTGTTTAAAAAGTATGAAAAACATTTTAATGCCTGACCTTATTGTTCTAAACAATATAAACAGCCTTAATTTTTATTTGCGGTAAAAGATAAAATAGCGTACGAGCTGTTTTTATAGATTACCTTGCTGATAGCAAAAACAGGTTGCTTATATCTTACAAAATCGCTATCAGCCAATAAAATGTTACGCACTTTATATTTTGCAAATAACTTAGGGTCGGTAGCAGGTTTTGCGGATGTTAAGCGGACAAGCATCGTATCCCGGTCATTTTCCCGCTCTTCATAACTTACATAAGGATTGGAGAAATAGGTTTCGATAGAGACCATTTTTATCGCCGTAGGCATAGCCGGAAAAAGCGAAAGGCCATGTTCGCAAAGCAAAACATGACCCAGGGGGATGTTTTTCGATATAAAATCGTACACCGCTATTTTATCCGTTTGTTTCCCTTTTTCAATCGCCTGGGCTCTCAGCTCCGTAAAATCATATCTGCCGGAATAAATCGGATAATATACCAACGCATAAAGTAACACGCAAATGATGACCAGGGTGTCCGATAAATTTAGCTTTGGATTCCCTTCTTTCAATCCTTTTAAACGGCCCACGAACCAGGTTAACAGGAAGATAAAGCCAAACCCAAAAAAGATGGATTGCAGCGCCTTCAGGTAAAAGAAATAGTGAAATGCTGGTATAGTATCAGGAAGTATGATATGAAATTTATGATCAAGCGTAGGCACGGCAGATTCATAAATATACATCCCTAAGCAGATGAAAAACCAGTGCCAAACAATCTTTTTAAGTATCGGCTGGTCGAATCTCTTATAAAACCAGATCATGCCTATAATTGAAATGATAAGGGAAAAGGTAACGTTCTGTTTGAGCAGGTCTAAAGTATACCTGCGGGCAAAAATTCCCGGGGCACACTCCAAAATTTCGTGGTTGATAAAGTGCAAATGGTATTTGCCGTATACGTAATACAGGAACGGGAAAGCAAAAATGATAAATGGCACCACGGCATATAATCCCTGTAGAAAATATTTTCCGACAGCAGAATAATCTTTCGACCAGAATGACTCGACAACCTTTCTGCCCTGGATGCAGATCATGATGAGGATAATGATGAAAACAGGCGCGGAATGCCCCAAAAAGGTAATACCCAATGAAGCCCCAAATATGATAAACCAGAAAAGTTTTTGCGTTGTAAAGGCCTTATAAACAAAATAAAGCGTGATATAAAACGTAAATTGTGAAAACGTATCAGACAGCAGCCATGGCGAATAAGTGGCGCCTCCCCAGCAGGGCAAATTCCCGTTCACTAAAAAGAAAAAACAAAGCAGGGCGGGCAGGGCAACTTTATAATCGAAAAGTTTTATCACCATAAAGAAAAATGCAACCGGGCTCAGGATATTTATAAAAGCCCCGGCACGTGCAACTACGATATTAATAGGAAGCCCGGTAAGTTTTACCACCATGGTTTCGAGCAGGAAAAGCATTGGGTTATACCACATGTATTGGCCCGTCATGTTTGGGTCCTGCCCGTAATGACCGTCGAGGGTGCTCCGGATGTAAGCAATGTCACGGTCGAAATCAGGTTCGTTGGCCCAATGCAAATCGTGAATGGTTTTGTAGCACTGGATAAAAGCGGCAATCAGCATCAGGACGAAGGCAAACAGGTACTTATTTTTTTCTGTCGGCTTCATGCATAAGGGGTATTAATTGTGATCAATAGTGGCTGTTTAATATGTAAAAATATATAATTTTAAAGATATACCATTGAGCACAATGTAATATTATTGATATCCCTCACGGGCTTTTTTGCAAATGAAATTTAAAACCAACTGTTTTAAAGTATCAAGTTAATTTGAGGTCGATTTAAAATTGAACCCCATAGCAATATGCCCCATGGGGGCTACCGCTTTGTAGATACCAAATAACAAGAATAATTGCCACGTTAGTGGCTACCCTTCGCGAATTGGTTAGTCCCTGACGTTGCAAAAATAACGTTTGATTGCGACGTGCTATAAAGCGGTAGCCCGCCACATGGCGGAGCAAAGGTTTTTCTTACATCGAATTCACATTAAGTTATTTATTTTCATGTATTGTAAAAGCATAATCGTTTTTCCATCCTTAATCTCCCCGGTGCCAATCATATTATAGGCTTTAGCAAACGGCAATTCCATCACTTCAATATTTTCGTCCTCATCGTGTGCGCCGCCGCCATCACTTACCCTCATAGTTTTATCATACTCTGCTATAAAAAAGTAAAGGATCTCGGTAACCGAACCCGGCGACATGTACGCCTCAAATACCTTTTTTACGTCAGTTATCTGATAACCGGTCTCTTCTTCGGTTTCGCGCCTGATGCAGTCTTCGGGGTTATCTTTATCCAGCAAGCCGGCGCAACACTCTATCAGCATCCCGTTTTCATTGCCGTTGATATAAGTTGGCAACCTGAATTGCCGCGTAAGGATAACCGATTGCTGTGCTTTATTGTATAACAGGATGGTAGCGCCGTTGCCCCGGTCGTATGCCTCGCGGTTTTGCAGTTGGGTGGCGCCATCTTTTAAGGTGGCCTTAAATGTCACTTTTTTTAATGTATACCAGTTATCTGAAAGGATCTCGGTGTTTAATATCTCTATTTTTTTCATTTATATTGATCAAATTTGATTGTTATTGATTATTTTTGAACAAATTAAAACGAATAAAATGAACTTTCCAAAAAGAAAGCAAAAAATACTGGCTCAACTGGATAAAGACGGCGAAGTTGACGTGAAGCAACTGGCAGATGAACTGCAAATATCAGAGATCACCGCCCGCCGCGATTTAAACCACCTGGCAGCAGATGGCTTACTTTACCGCACCCATGGTGGCGCGTCAAAGGTAAATCCATTTGAAAAACCGCATGATTTTGTGAACAAAGCCGCCCAAAATGCCCCCGCGAAAGATGAAATCTGCCGCATTGCCGCTAACCAGATAAATGACGGCGATGTTATTTTTATGGACTGTGGCAGTACCGTTTTCAGGCTGTGCCAGTTTATTAAAAATAAAAAGATCAAAGTGATCACCAATTCGCTGCCGGTGATTTACGAATTGCAAAATTGTGCCGTCTCCATAAACATCATCGGCGGAGAATTTGATAAAGACAGGCAGGCTGTGCATGGGAGCATGGCCATTGAACATATCTCAAAATACCGTGCTTCAAAAGCATTTTTAGGGGTTGACGGCATCTCTGAAAATGGCCTGTTTGCAAACAGCGAAAACGAAGCAAGCATTACAACTGCCTTTGCCGCTAATAGCGCTTATACTTATTTATTATGCGACGCCAGTAAAATTGGAAAGGAATCGTATTTAAGGTTTGCAGATTTGGAATTGGTAAACGCGATAATTACTGATGCTGATAAAAATAAACTTAGTGGGATTGAGGAACAGGGAATGGCTATTCTGAACACCAAATAGTTAATCAACCTTAAAAATCGAAAAAGACGAATGCCCGTACCTTCTCTGTTCAACAAAAGCGGGGTGGTTGCTTAAATTTTGCATCGACTGGTGTTCAACAATCAGCAAGCCATCAGGCAGTAACATGTTTTTTTCAAAAATAACCTTAGGTATTTCGGGGATCCGGTTCAGGTCGTACGGAGGATCGGCAAATATCAAATCAAATTGTTCGGTCTCCAGCTCCAGGTATTTAAAAACATCATCTTTATAAGCCTTAATGTTAGCTAAGCCATGCTTGCGTGCTGTATCTTTCAAGTAATGTACACATTGGATGCTACGGTCAACTGAGGTTACCTGATCCGCTCCGCGGGAAGCAAATTCCATAGAAATATTACCGGTGCCACTAAACAGATCAAGTACCTTTATACCTTCAAACTCAATCTGGTTTTGTAAAATATTAAACAGGGCCTCCTTTGCCAGGTCGGTGGTGGGGCGTACAGGCAGGTTTTTTGGAGGATTAAGCCTTAATCCTTTTAATGAGCCTCCGATGATCCGCATAACGATAAAGCGGCAAGTGCCAGTAGTTTATGTGATGGGATTTGCCCGGGAAGCTCCAGAACCTTTAACCCGTTTATTTCAATCTTCGGGAAAAATTCGGCGAGCCGTTTCATGTTTTTATCGTCAAGACTGATATCGCCACTTAAAACCAATGTGGCCGACTGTGGCTTTAAACGAAGTTCTTCGGCAACCACCGATGTGAAATAAACCAGGTCATCCTCGTGGCCAAACTCAAATATATTATAAAACCGGAGGCTTCTTCCCGAAAAATTCAGCAACTGAACCTGGCTTTTACCCACTTCAATATAAAGGATATCACTTGGCGGATTGCTTTTTTCAATTGCCCGGATCCAGCCCTGCGCGGCATAAACAGTATTTTGAAAACCGAATTTTTCAACCGCAGCAGCAATATATCCCGGAGTTTTGTAAATGATATTGTTCTCCGCATCAAGCGCCTGGGCGAAAACTTTTTCGTTTTCTTTTACATCCAAAAAGCGGGCATAATCAGGCACCAGTGAATCGCTGAATAGTTTTTTAGGCACCAAGGTTAAGCTTATTGCCGGCAAACCGATAATCACATTTTTATAGGTAGCTGATAACAGCTCGCTTAGTTGTTTAGGATGGGCAAGTTCATCCAGGTCGCAGTTTTGGGCTGATACCAGCAACCTGTTTTGATAAACAACCGCATAGCTGAACGAGGTTGGTTCAACCAGCAAAAGTAAAGTATAACTGTAAGCCTGGTACAGGTTAAAGCTATTATCTGTGTAATTGTTGTTGTTCTCGTCCATGCAGATACGCAAAAGTAACTAAATTTTGTTATTTGCTATCTGTAATATGATTGAATATTAAAAAGGGTTATTTAATAGTCCGGAAGTCAGTAAAGTCCGGAAGTCCGACCGCGTGCCGCCTTAGCTTTAGCGGTGGCGCAAAGACGCTGCAACTGACGTTTCTGCGAAAATAACTTATGTTATATAGAAGGGTAAATATACTTACACGTTTTCTGCCCGCATTGAAGGAGGCTGCAACAAAGGGATGTTTAATTCGGGTGCCTTAACTGGTACTTTGGCATGTTTCCCCTTCTTAAAATATCGCATCACAACTGGCTGGAACCAATTTTCGAGGCCGTAGGCAATGATCGCTATAATGGGTAAACTAACAATAGCGTAAAGAAGCACATTGTGAATATATTTCGAGAAAACAAACAGTACCGTATAATGACTGATGTATAAAGGATAGGAATATTTCCCTGTCATGGAGCCGGCTTTATCAATAAATTTCAGCACGTAGCCCTTTAGGTTAAGTTTTTCGACCATAAAACCAAGCGCCATATAAACATAAGGGAAAGTGCTGTAAATAATGGTGTTTTTTAATGGCATATAACGGATAGTGAGCGCGGCAATAACAAAAAGCGTATGCGGGATAATAAGGTAAATCATTTTGATCTTTTTGCCTGCCGGTGGTAATTGCAAACAAAACCTAAAAAAAGGAATGGCAAAAATGGAAAAGATAAAATACTTCAGCGGGTCATAAAAATTGGCCGAAAATTGCATCCTCGAGATCAGCGGAAGTATCCCCAACCCAAAAAGCACCGTATATTTTTCAACGTAAAAATGGTTGCGGTATTCATAAATATAATAACCCACCAGCCAAACGGATGAAAATGCGAATACCGCGATAATATGGGTAAACGCGTCCCTGTCAACCTTTAAAAAGAATGCAGGGATGGCGATGAGCGCGATAATAAACCAATAAAACAAAGCCTTTTTTTGATTGCGCCCAATGGTAAATGAAAACAATACATAAAAAGCCACCTCAAAAGCGAGCGACCAAACGGGTAGGTTACTCTCGATACTTGGCACAATGTATCCCATGTAATCCTTCATGGTGCTTACAATCAGGAAGTTGCCAAGAATGACTTTAAACGATGGAAAAGCAGTGCCTGTTATATAAAGCGCGAATAAACCCAGCAGCATCCCCATAACAAATTGCGGATAAATGCGGATAAACCTGTTTTTGATGAATTCCTTTCTTGATTTTGGTTTTTTGCTTTCTGACAGATTAATTACCAGTCCTGATAACATGAAAAACATAATCAATGCATCGGTGCCCCAGTAAGCCGTCAAGTGTGTTGGATGACCTGTAGGCGCCAAAAAAGCCAGGTGCCAGCCAACAATAAACAAGCAGGACATGCCTCTAAGGAATTCGAGATAGGTTATTTTCATTTGATCGCAAAAAGGTACCAATCCCTTTTACGTAAAGTTTTTGATTTGGTTATGGTAGAATAAATTAGAATTCTTGTCGTATAAACGCCAAAACGCCGCCTTCTATCTACCCGTTGAAGCTTCTTTCGGACTTTACCGACTTTTCGGACTTTCGGACTAAATAATCAACCAATCAACTACCTTTACACCCGTGTCGACAGAACATTTTCAAAAAGCATTTCCGCATGAGCCAACGCCGCAGCAACTGGAGCTGTTTGGTAAGCTGCATAACTTTTTGATCAGCGATAACGGCGACGAATGTTTTATACTGAAAGGCTACGCCGGAACCGGTAAAACCACGATTTTGGGCGCGCTGGTAAAAGTGCTGCGGAATTACAATTTTAAATATGTTTTGCTTGCACCAACCGGGCGCGCCGCCAAGGTGATTACCGCCTATTCGGGCCGGAAAGCTTTTACTATTCATAAAAAGATCTATCGCAAAAAGTCAGCGGCAAATGTGGACGAAGGGTTTTTATTGGGCGACAACCTGGCGGACAGTACGCTTTTTATCGTTGATGAGGCATCTATGATTAGCGATGAGATCGGCATAGGTCACCGGGCCTCTTTGCTTTATGATCTCATCAATTACGTTTATAACACCAAAAACTGTAAGCTGATGCTGGTAGGTGATACGGCGCAGTTGCCGCCTGTTGGTTCCATTGACAGTCCGGCGCTGGATGCTGCCTTGATGAAAGATAAATTCGGGCTGGATATTTATAGTTTTGAGCTGACAGATGTGTTGCGCCAGCAAAAAGATTCGGGGATTTTGTTTAATGCAACCAAGGTTAGGGATATGATCCGCAGGAAAAAGGAAAACATGCCCAAAATTGTGACCAAAGGCTATAAGGATATTTTCAGGATGGGGGGCGATGTGCTGGAGGAAGGCCTTAATTATGCCTACAACAAATACGGTCACGACAATTCGCTGGTTATTTGCCGCTCCAATAAAAACGCCAATGCCTATAACCGGCAAATCCGCGGGCGGATCTTATACCGGGAAGAAGAATTGACAGGCGGCGACCAGGTAATGGTGGTGAAAAATAACTATTTCTGGATGCAGGACCAGGAGGAGGGGAGCACAGGTTTTATAGCCAACGGTGATATTGCCCGCATAAAAAAAGTACGCAGGACGGAAGATCTGTACGGTTTCCGCTTTGCGGATGTGCAGATGGAATTTATTGATTATGCCGAAGATCCCGTTTTTGACTGCAAGATCATGCTGGATACCCTGTATACGGAAGCGCCCGCGTTACCGCCGGATGACCAGAAAAGGTTTTACCAGGAGGTAATGAAAGATTACGAGCATATCCCCAACAAGCGTGCAAAATGGGAAGAGCTAAAAAAAAATCCTTACTATAATGCCCTCCAGATAAAATTTGCTTACGCTATTACTTGTCACAAGGCCCAGGGCGGCCAATGGGACGCTGTTTTTGTGGACCAGGGCTACCTCACCGAAGAAATGGTAAACACCGATTTTTTACGCTGGTTTTATACCGCCTGCACCCGTGCTACTAACGAGCTGTTTTTGGTGAATTTTAACCAGGCCTTTTTTGTAGGGGGCGAATAACATAGTGCAAATCGGCTTTTCTGATTTAAATGGCTCGAAACAAACAACCTTGTTTTACGGTTGTGCTTTAAGTTGATACTTAACAAGCGATTCACCATGAAAACATATAATAATTTAGTGGAAGCCACCAACGACCTGATGAAAAGAGGATATACCGAAAACCTCAGCCTGGAAGGTGATACAGTTGATGATAAAGATAAGAATATCCAAATGACCTCCGACGATTTTGAGATTGATGAGTTTTATCGTTTCGAAGGAGAAAGTAATCCTGATGATATGTCAATCATCTATGCGGTTTCCTCATCAAAACACAATTTAAAAGGTGTTTTGGTTAATGCCTTCGGCACGTATGCCAATAACAGCGCCTCGGCCATTGAGGCTAAACTGCACCATCACCAGGTGAGCCATCATTTGCATGGTGAGGACAGACCGGTTGGTTGAAGTTTGCAGTTTTGAGTTTACAGTTTGCACCGTTTGTCACTGTAAACTTGCAAACTGCCAACTATTAACTGCCAACTAAGGAATGTTATTTTTTAAGAGACCAAGTAACTTCCGGCCCCTTGATTGGATAGCCGCAGTACCGTTACGCATCAAAAACTGTATTTGTTCCGCCAGTTCTTCTTTTATCCAGGGGTAGCGGTAGCGTAAATTAAATAAAGCCTCGCTGGCAAAAACTTTTACGGCAATCTTTACTTTCGGGTCTATCATCCAATCAAAACACTGCTCAATAACCGGTTCCATATCTATTAGCCCGAGTTTATTTTTGATGACTAATATGGCTTTGGGGTTCGTAACATGCATCATGATCTTGGCATAATGGCGTTTGCAGCTTTCGTGTTTTACTTCTTTGATCCGGGAGATGATGTATTCCAGGTCCGATTCATAACGTGCCGGGTCCTTTAGGAAAAGATTCTCCAGTATCCACGCGGCTCTGAAAGCGATGTTTTTGTCAGCATGAAAAGTTATATCAACCAAATCGCGCAGCGCAAATTGCTGTTCGTTTAGTATACGGCTTAGCTCAAGCACTTTGGTTTTGCCAATTGTGCCTGATATTTGTTTAATAAACTCAGCCTGGCTAATCATTTTTTTGGTGAAAGGTAAAACCTGCCCGCAGGCAAGGGATAAAGTTAAAAAGTAGAGTGTGAATTTTTGCAAATAATATTAATCGATCCAACTTTACGTCAACATTACAACATTTCAACCTTCCAACATTACAACAACCTAAACAAAAATTCTACATTTGCTGTCCGTTAATTGAAAGTTTACACATGGTTAAATTCAACCGATTTACTTTAGACAATGGCCTGCGGGTTATTGTGCACGAAGATAATACGACGCCGATGGCGGTGCTTAATATATTATATGATGTAGGCGCACGCGACGAAGACCCCGATCAAACCGGTTTTGCCCATTTATTTGAGCACCTGATGTTTGGCGGATCGGTAAATATTCCCGACTATGATCAGCCCCTGCAGCGTGTTGGCGGCGAAAACAATGCTTTTACGAGCAACGATATCACCAATTATTATATCACCCTGCCATCATCAAATATTGAAACAGCTTTTTGGCTGGAGAGCGACAGGATGCTGAGCCTTGCCTTCAGCAAAAAAAGCCTTGAGGTTCAGCGTGCCGTGGTGATAGAGGAGTTTAAGCAGCGATATTTAAACCAACCTTATGGTGATGTATGGTTAAAATTAAGGCCTTTGGTTTATAAAAAACACCCGTACCAGTGGGCAACCATAGGTAAAGAGCTTAAGCATATCGAAGACGCTAAAATTGAGGATGTAAAAGCATTCTTTAAAAAACACTATAACCCGCAAAATGCGGTAATGGTAGTTGGTGGCGATGTGAAAACTGAAGATGTGAAACAGCTGGCCGAGAAATGGTTTGGACCGATACCAGCCGGAGAAAAATACCACCGTAATTTGCCACAGGAACCCGATCAGCATGATGAACGCCGGCTGACAGTTACAGGTAAAGTGCCTTTGGATGATGTTTATATCGCGTTCCAGATGGGGGCAAGGCTGGATGACAGCTATTATATTGCAGAGTTAATGTCGGATATCCTTTCACGCGGCAATTCTTCGCGTTTGTACCGTAAACTGGTTAAAGAAAAACAGATCTTCAGCGAAGTTCATGCCTATATGACGGGTAGTATGGATAAAGGGATGTTTGTTTTTGAAGGCAAACCGCTTGAAAACATCAGCATTGAAACTGCGGAAGCCGAAATTTGGGGAGAGCTGGAAAGATTGAAAACAGAACTTGTGCCGGCGGATGAGCTAACCAAAGTGCAAAACAAGATTGAATCAACAATGATTTTTTCGGAAATGGCACTGCTGGATAAAGCCATGAACCTGGCTTCGTTTGAGCTAATGGGTGATGCG
>Ga0206965_10354_pt2 | contig 12075 bp, 8 predicted proteins | sample Alteio_BWOrgHeat_26_FD_152973 | JGI IMG/M metagenome (GOLD analysis project Ga0206965, IMG submission 152973) | Enriched cells from forest soil in Barre Woods Harvard Forest LTER site, Petersham, Massachusetts, United States -... | ecosystem: Environmental > Terrestrial > Soil > Temperate forest >...
GATTCCGCAAAGGTATCAAGATCCGGCACAAGAGGAACGAATCAAACAGCTTCAGGTATGGATCACGGAAGAATTGAAACAGCTAAGCGACAACCTGCGTACCAATAAGACGCTGCTCATTTATCACAGCCCGGCAACGGATTTTAAACAAGACCGAGTGCGCAACGCGGTTCAGAAATTCAAAGACGAACAAGAAGTCATTCTGCATGAACGCAACCTGGCAACGCAGGCGCGGGCACAGGAAGTGGAACGCAGCGTGTCAGTCCGCGTTGGTATCTTCAGCGCGTTGATGGCTTTCCTGTTCCTGCTGGTGATCCGCGAATCAAAGAAATTACGCATCGCGGAGCAAGCCGCTTTGCATTCGCAAAATAAGCTTGAAGGTTCACTGCAACAACTCCAGATTGAAACTGAAAGCGGCAAGCTGCTGAATGAGTTGCAGGCCAACCTTCAGATATGCGTGAACCCGCCTGAAGCCTATGAAGTGCTGGGCGCATATGCGCAGAGATTTATTCCCAATAGCGCCGGCGCTGTTTTTGCCATTGATAGTTCACGCAACCTGATGGGCGTAATGTCCAGCTGGGGAGATTCGCTGAGTCCGACGCAGCATATCCTCTCGCCGGATGATTGCTGCGCAATGCGCGGCAGCCGTCTCCATTTGCGCGTGGAAAATTCTCAGGGTATCTCCTGCCGGCACTTCAGCGGCAGCATTCCAGACGCTTATGCATGCTTACCACTGGCAGCTTTGGGCGAAACACTGGGCATTCTCCATATCAGCACATCCAGTTCTGACATGTTTACGGCTGCGCGGCTGGCGATGGTCCAGCAAGCTGGAGAATATGCGGCGTTGCGCCTGGCTAACCTCCGGTTGCGCGAGAAGCTGCATGATCAGTCGATCCGCGATCCACTCACCGGTCTTTATAACCGCCGCTTTTTGGAAGCGACTCTGGAGCAGGAGCTCCACCGCTCCAGCCGCCACCATACTGGCCTGGGCGTGATTATGGCGGACATCGACAAGTTCAAGGTCTTCAATGACAGCTTTGGTCATACCGCCGGCGATATTGTGCTGAAGGAAGTAGCAGCCATGTTGCGGCGTTCTGTGCGCACGGAAGATATTGTCTGCCGTTATGGTGGAGAAGAGTTCCTGATGGTGCTGCCTGACACCTCTCTTGAGAGCGTGCGTGAGCGCACCGAACTTATGCGCGAAGCGGTAGCCAAGCTGGAATTGCAGCATGCAGGACATTCGCTGGGCAAAATCACCGCATCGTTTGGAATCTCTTTCTCGCAGGACGGCGTGCTGACTCCGGAGATCCTGTTGCGCTATGCTGACGAAGCTCTCTATGAGTCAAAACGGCGTGGCTGCAACTGCGTGAGCCTGAGTGAATCCGTGGCCAATCTACTGGCAGCGGAAGAACCGAGCCCGAGCAAAGATCCCGCGCCTGCGCCATTGACCTTCAAGATCGCGCAGAGCTAAATATCGTACGAAGCGTGTGGAGAGATGCTGATGCTCCTGCTCGGCATCTCCTCACGTTTCTGCATCTTAACTATTGCAGAAGCGCAGCTCTCCGCCGTTGCCCCCATCCAATCTGATTAGTTGTAGTAAACTTGAGTTTTACGCTGTTGTTACTGCATCTATTAAGAGAGGCCTCAGCGCTGGTTGCCCTTGTTCAGGCCGTGATCTCCAATGAATCCGAAATCTCCTAAAAAAAACCCGCCAGGATATGTGACGTTTGCGTTGCATTCCCACCTGCCTTACGTGGTCAACCATGGAACGTGGCCGCACGGAATGGAATGGCTGCACGAAGCGGCTGCTGAAACTTACCTTCCGCTTATACGGGTTTTTGGTGAACTGGAGCAGCAAGGCCTGGCGCTGAAAGCGAATGTGAATCTCTCACCCATTTTGCTCGAACAGCTTTCACATCCAGTGTTTAAAGACGAATTTCCCAAGTACCTGCTGCGCAAAATCCAGGCCGCGCACAAAGATGCCGATGATTTTACCCTTCAGGGTGAGAAGCACATGGTTGAGGTGTCGCGCTTCTGGCTGCAATTCTATGAGCAGGCGCTACGCCAGTTCGACGAACTTAATTCCAACATTATTCGCGGATTCCAGCACTTCTACGATACTGGCGCCATTGAAATTATTACCTGCGGCGCAACGCATGGTTATTTTCCTCTGCTCGGCACGGATTCATCGATCCGCGCACAGGTCCAGACCGGCGTGGAGACACACGAACGTTTCTTCGGCAGAAAACCGCGTGGCATCTGGTTGCCGGAATGCGGATATCGCCCGTCGGGAGAGTGGCAATTTCCAGTTGCGCCTGCCGGCTCCAGTCCGTCGTATGCTCAACATCCGTTTTATCGCGATGGGGTAGAACAGATTCTCGCTGAACATGATCTGCAGTTCTTTTACGTCGACACGCACCTGGTTGATAGTTCAACACGTTTCACACCCTACCAGTTGATGGCCGGCGATGTTCCGCTGGCACTGGAGACAGTGGGCGAGCACGAGCACAAAAACTTCTATCGCCCTTATTACGCGGAAAGCCCTGATCCTGAAGCTCATGTGGCTTTCTTTACCCGCGATCCACGTACGAGTGTGCAGGTTTGGAGCGGCGACCAGGGCTATCCGGGTGACGCAAATTATCTGGAATTTCATAAGAAACGCTGGCCCGGCGGCAATCGTTACTGGCGCATTACCGGGCCAAAGATCGATCTGGGACTCAAGCAGCCCTATGATCCCGCGATAGCACTCGAGCGCACACGCGAGCATGCAAAGCATTTTGCGCGTATTACCGCTGAAACATTGGAACGTCATGGCAAGAATGGCGGCGGCACTCCAATATTGACCGCACCGTTTGATGCCGAGCTGTTTGGGCATTGGTGGTTCGAAGGCCCGGAGTGGCTGAAAAATGTGGTGCTGGAATTCGCCAAACCTGAATCACAGGTTGAACTGATCTCTTGCCCGGAGTACCTCAACCAATCTCCGCCGACGGGCTACGTAGCTTTGCCGGAAGGATCGTGGGGCGCCGAGAGCAATAATAGTGTCTGGTTGAATGAAGACACCGCATGGACCTGGACGCATATTTATCCCGCTGAACTGGCGGTGCAACAGATGGCCAATAGCGACTTGTGGCGCGGCCATGAAATAGCCACGCGGCTGGTCAAGCAACTATGCCGTGAGCTTCTGCTGCTGGAATCCTCCGACTGGCAATTCCTGATCACTACCAAGGCCGCCCGGGACTACGCAGAGAAGCGTTTTAATACCCATCTGGAGCAGTTTCGAGCTTTGCTGGATACATGGCGCCGCTTTGAAGTCACCCATCAAATTTCCGCGGAGAAGCTCCAGGAGCTTGAAGCGATAGAAGTGCGCGACTCAGTTTTCCCGGAAATCGATCCTGAGCTATGGGCCACAACCAAAGCGGTATTAGAGCACGCGCAGCCGTAAGTTGTTTGAAATCCACACCTTTCCCAATATATTCCGAAGTAACGTTGTTCTCTGCCCAAAAAGCATCTAAATAAGATGTAATTGTGGGCAGCCCTATCCAAACTAAGAACCAGAGTTTTGATGTTCTGGTGATCGGCGGCGGTATCAATGGCGTGGCCATTGCGCGGGAGTGTGCGCAGTGGAGCAAGCGTACGTTGCTGGTCGAGCAAAACGATTTCTCTTCCGGCACCACCAGCCGCTCCACCCGGATCATCCACGGCGGACTGCGTTACCTTGAGTATGCGGAGATCGGTCTAGTGCGGGAATCTCTGCGCGAACGCGAGCGATTGTTAAATCAATTGCCGCACCTGGTGCGTCCACTTCAGTTTCTGCTGGCAATGCCAAAACAATCATGCTCACTTAAACGTAGTTCGCTGGCCATCCGAACCGGACTGTGGCTCTATCATCGCTGGGCTGGAGGAAAGCGGCCTGCATCGGATGATCGCGCGGCTTTCGAGCGGCAATTGGATAACGGCAATGCCTGGTCCATCTACTCTTATGAAGATGCGCAGTGCGAATTTCCCGAACGCCTGGTGGCTGAGTGGCTGGCAGAGAGCGTGGACGCCGGGGCTGTAGTGTGCAATCACACGCAGTTGCTGGAAATTTCCCGCAGCAATGGGCGTGTCACCGGCGCACGGCTGCGCGACCGCATTTCAGGCCAGGAATACGCCGTTCAAGCCTCTCATGTTGTGAATGCAACCGGACCGTGGGCTGACGCCGTCATCGCCGCTTCCGGCATATCCGTACCGCAGATGATTGGCGGCGTGCGCGGCTCGCATCTGGTTCTGCCCACGTTCACCGGCGCACCAGCGCAGGCCATTTACACAGAAGCAATTGACGGCCGTCCAATTTTTGTAATTCCCTGGAATGGCCAGCTTCTTGTCGGCACCAGTGAGGTTGCAGACTCCAATACCCCGGACAATCCGCAACCGAGCGCGCAGGAAATTGAGTATCTATTCAAGAGCTTTGCGCGGCTGTTTCCGCGCTCCGGCCTCACGCAAGCTGATATCCGCTATGACTTTGCGGGAATTCGCCCGCTTCCCTTTGCGCCCGGGAAAACTTCTTCTGCCGTGACCCGCAGGCATGTTCTGCATGACCATATAGAGGAAGGCGCTGCCGGCCTGATCTCCGTGATTGGCGGCAAGCTCACCACAGCCGCAAGCCTGGCCCGCGAAGTTGGACGCAAACTAGGCATCGATATTCCTGAGCCGGTGAACGTCTTTGCTTCACCAGCCATGGAAGAAGACGTGGACTCAACCGTGCGGCAGTGGGCGCGGCTGGTGGCCTGCAAAGCAAAAATTCCTGAAGGCTGCGCGGAAGCAATTGCGGAATGGCATGGACGCCACGCACTGGCTATCGCGCACGCGGCATCATTCGATGAACGTTTGCGCGAGCCACTCTGTCCGCATAGCTGCCATCTGGTGGCTGAAGCCGTGGAGGCGGTGGCGCATGAATCCGCCGTCACGCTGGGCGATATTCTTCTGCGCCGTGTACCTGTCGCGTTAGGGGCGTGCTGGTCAGAAGAGTGCAGCCGCGAAGCCGCACACAAGATTGGAAACGCCCTGGGCTGGGACCAGTCACGCGTTTCCCTGGAGCTAACGCAACTGGAAGAAGAGCGTAACCAATTCCTGCATCCGCGACAGGGCCAGCATCTGGACCCGGCAAAGGGTTGCGGCAGCCCGGCTTCGGCATTGCATAGTGAAACCAAAGAGCTCTCCTGATCAAAAGAGCTTTTCTGATCATTAGTTCTCTGACCAATTTGCTGCGATTGCTAATGCTGGATTTTCTTGATAGCAAGCCGCCTAGACCGTAAAATTCCCATCGCTGATTCTCATGCCAATGAGCTTATCTTTTGCAATTGCCACGGAAGCGGATGCCGGCGCCATCGCTGCGATGCGCAACGCTGCAGCGGAACAGCTCGCCCGCAAATATGGACCGGGCAACTGGGCATCTCTTGCAACGGAGCGCAGCGTGCTGCTGCATAATTTCATGCGTCCGAAATTTCAGCGGACTTTGATCGCGCACGATGGCCCCAACCTGGTTGCCACGCTGTGCCTGCAAACCAAAAAGCCCTGGGCTATCGATACAAAATATTTCACGAGCGTCAGCAAAGCGCTTTACCTGATTAGCATGGCGGTCCATCCGGACTGGCAAGGAAAGGGCGTGGGGCGACTGATTCTTAAAGAGGCAGAAAATATCGCCAGAAACTGGCCGAGTAATGCGATTCGTCTTGACGCCTGGGATGCCGACGCAGGTGCTGGACCGTTTTATGCCAAGTGCGGCTTTCGCGTCGTGGGGCACGTTATCTACCGCACAGCGCCGATCGTTTATTACGAGATGGTGCTGTAATTCCTGCCTTTGCGGCCATTATTTGGCCATTGCGTGGTCATAGCTGATGACGCGAGTGATTTTCCACTGGCCGTCTTTAGTCTGCCATACATGAATGAATTTTGCTTCGCCCACCACTCCGTGGTCCTGCGCCCAGGGATGCAGAAAACGATGGACGCCGATCTCAACCGCTCCGTATCCATTCAGTGGATACACCTCTAGCGTTCCCGGCACAAGCTCACGCTTCACCTTGCCGCAGAGATTATTCTTAATACTGGCGACGATCTTGTCCCGCCCAACCGTAAGGCCCTCTTTGTCGTGATAGAACTCGACATCTTCTGCCCAGAACGATTCGACCTTGGCCATGTCACAGCGATCGACGGCATCGAATAGCTGCTTGTCGAGGGCGGCGATGGTTTGAAAAAGCGGGTCTGCTGCGGCTCTCTGAACGTTTGGTTTCTCTGCCGCGGTTTTGGACTGGGCAAAAGCAGCCAGTATTGACACGCCAAACAAACACGACACAATCAAGTTGCGTCTTACTGATGCACTCTTCAAAATTGGATCTCCTGGAAGCCTGTGATCACGGCTGCTCGGTAATACGTGGAAGAGAGAGGGAAAGTTCCAGAAGAGGCTGCGCGCGATTCGGTGAAGGGAGTACGGGTTGAATCAGTTCTTAGTTCTTTGGCACTTCTGCAATCCATCCGCCACCGACCACAAGATCGCCGTCGTAGAACACTACGGCCTGGCCGGGAGTGATAGCGCGCTGCGGCTGATCGAAAGTTACGCGGACTTCGCCATTAGGGGCAGGCTCAAGGACGGCTGGCGCGGGCTCATGGCGATGACGGATCTTTGCAGTTACACGCAGGGGCGCATTGGCTTCCGAGGCATTACTCGGTAGCCCGTCGATAGAAATCCAATTCATCTTGTGAGCGATCAGCGTGCGCGAGAGCAAATCGTCATTGCCGCCCACGGTTACCTTGCCCTCCGCACCATTGATGTTGATCACGTAAAGCGGCGAGCCTGTGGCAATACCCAATCCCTTGCGCTGGCCGACGGTGAAATTGTGTATGCCCTCATGATGCCCCAGCACCTTGCCGTCACTTGTCACCAGTTCGCCTGAAGTATCCGGCAACGCCTCACCCTGCTCGGTAAGATAGGCATCAATAAAGCGCTTGTAATCTCCGCCGGGGACAAAGCATATCTCCTGTGAATCAGGCTTCTCGGCCAGGGCCAACTTGTGATCACGCGCGAGTTCACGCACTTCTGGCTTCTTCATGTGTCCCAGGGGAAAGAGCGTGCGGCTTAGCTGTTCCTGCGTGAGGCCAAAGAGAAAATAAGTCTGGTCCTTGGCTGGATCAGCAGCGCGGCGCAGCAGCCAGCGATTACGCCCGGCGTCAAACTCGCAGCGCGCGTAATGCCCTGTTGCGAGCAGATCAGCGCCGATCTGGCGGGCGGTGATCAGCAACTGGTCAAACTTGAGATGGTTGTTGCACAAGCTGCACGGAATGGGCGTGCGTCCGGAAAGATACTCGTCAATGAACGGGCGCACCACGTCACGCTCAAAGCGCTCTTCATGGTTGACCACGTAATACGGAATGCCAAGGTCCTCGGCCACGCGACGCGCATCATATACGTCGTCAATGGAGCAGCAACGGCCCTGCACCTGCTCCGGCATGCCCTCCTGTCCAGCAAGGCGGCGCTGGTTCCAGAGCTGCATGGTCAAACCCACCACATTGTGGCCTTCGGCGCGCAGCATGGCCGCAACGGTGGAAGAATCCACACCGCCGGACATTGCTACTGCGATGGTCTGAGTGGGCATAATCGCTCTCATTTCATTATAGATGGTGAAAGAACATTGCGGGCTAAAGAGTCCCAATAAGGAACTAAAAGATCATGGATAAAAAGGCTTAATTCCCTCTTTCCTGATAGAAATCCCTGCTACAAGAACATTTCAAGGTAACCAGCTTCATTCACAACACGGACCAATATTCTCAGCGATGCACGAAAGCGCAAATATCTAAGGAAAATTTTAACCGTTTCATCAAAAACCATTCCTGTTCCACGGTGGAATTGACTGCCTTTTCAATTAGTATTTTGTAGCTAAGACTTACTACAACGCATCTCAAGGTTGAACTAGCCAATAGCATTCAATGTCGCTCATGCGCACTTCAGATACAGCAGCGGACAACGATCCTCAACTACAAACGCCAGTCGCCAAACTGGAGCGAGAGGTAGCCGAGTTGCGCCGTCAGCTGGCCATATTCATTCCGCCCGTATCCGAAAAACAACTTGATCAGGCACAAGCACGGAAGGAGATCTATAACGAAACAAGTTATCGCATATTGATTGAACTCTCGCCGCAGATCGTATGGATGGCAGACGCGAACGGGATGATTACGTACACAAACCAGTACTGGTTTGATTTGACTGGCTTTACCCCGGAAGAGACGTGTGACGATGGATGGACCCGTGCGCTTCACGCGGACGACGCCGACAAGACATCCACTCAGTGGCACGAGGTGGTTGCTAAAGGGACGCCCTGGGAAAACGAGTTTCGCATCCGCCGCGCCAGTGACGGAGAGTATCGCTGGTACGCCAGCCGCGGCCGGCCTCTGCGCGATGAATCCGGACAAATCACAAGGTGGATGGGGATTGCGCTCGACATACACGATCGCAAAGTTACCACTGAACACCTGGCTGAGATTGACGAGCGCCTTCGACTGGCTGTTGAAGCAGCAAACATCGGCGCCTGGGACCATTATTTACAAACCGATAAAATCGATTGGTCCCCAAGGGCGCGAGAGATTTTTGGCCTAGCCCGCAATGCACAACCGAGCTTTGAGTGGTTCTTCTCTTGTATCGTTCCGGAAGACCGTCCACGCGTTGCGGAGAAGCTTAAGAGGGCCATGGATCCCAGAATCCGCGCAGAGTACGATGCGGACTATCGCATCACCCGGACGGACGGCACTACCCGCTGGCTGCTTGCCCGGGGCAAATGTTTCTTTGAGGGTGAAGGAGATACAGCGCGGGCTGCGCGGACCGCTGGGGTGATTTTCGATATCACGGACCGCAAACAAGCTGAGTGGGAGCGCGCCATGCTTACGGCTACGCTTCAATATAGCCCGGACTTTATAGGCATAACCGATCTCAAGGAAAAAATTGTCTTTCTCAACGAGGCAGGCCAGAAGCTGGTAGGTCTGAACAACGATGCTGAGGCTCAATCAAAGCACGTCTATGATTTTTTACCACCCGCGGAACTGCAAATATTGCGGGAAGAAATCATGCCCACGGTTGTCCGGCGCGATGTGTGGGAAGGGCGGTTTCCCCTGCGGCATTTTGTTACCGGTGAAGTCATTCCATTTGACACGCGGGCCTTCGGTATTTTTGATGTAGATGGACATCTCACCAACATCGCCATGGTGAGCCGCAACATTGCAGAGAAAGAAAAGCTGGAGGAAAAACTCCGCACGGCCCAGAAGATGGAAGCCATTGGACGGCTTGCCGCAGGTATTGCCCACGACTTCAACAATCTGCTGACCGTGGTGCGCGGTTCCGCCGAGATACTGGAACAACGCCTGCCCAAAAGCGCAAACGATCTGCGCCATAGCTTGCGTGAAATTCATGTGGCCGCTGACCGGGCCAGCGCTCTTACCGATCAATTGCTGACCTTCGGACGGCGCCAGATGGTCTTTCCGCATGTGATCAATCTCAACCACGTTGTGCATGGCATGGAGGAAATGTTGCAGCGGCTGGTGGGAGCAGGCATTACACTCTCACTTTCGCTCGATAAAGATCTATGGAATGTGAAAATTAACCCCTCACAAGCGGACCAGATACTGATCAACTTTGTTGCCAACGCCCGTGATGCAATGCCCGCGGGCGGAAAGATCCTGGTGAAAACCTGGAACCAGTCATTTAATGCGAGCGAGGCCCAGGCTGTGGGACTTCACGAGGGAGAGTACATTTGCCTGTCTGTCACTGACGATGGCATTGGCATGAACGCTGAAACGTTGAACCATATTTTTGAACCATTCTTTACCACCAAAGAAATGGGGAATGGCATGGGACTGGCCACGGTGTATGGAATCGTGCAGCAATGCTCTGGCAACATAGTGGCCCGCAGCACGTTGAACGAAGGAACAGAATTCATCGTCTATCTTCCGCGAACTATGCAGACCCCAGCCGCAGAAACGGCAGTGGAAATACCTTCTTCATCAAGAGCTGGTTCAGAAACTATTTTGATCGTTGAAGATGAGCCCAGTCTGCGTGCGCTGCTCGCCGAGTACGTTCGCGAAAGCGGATACCACGTTCTGGAAGCGGCCAGCGTCCAGGACGCAATCGCTACGGCCCGTGACCAAAAGCTGGATCTGCTGATCACGGATATTGTGATGCCCGGCGGGAGCGGGCAGACTCTGGCGTCAGCCCTTTCTGCTTCCCATCCCGGTCTGGGAATCATTTTCATGTCCGGATATACCGACTATGCTTCCCTACAGAAAGCGACCAGCCAACCCGGCGTAACGTTCGTACCAAAACCATTCACGCTGAAACATATGCTGGATAAAATTCAGGGAGCGCTAGATGGCAAGCCAGCATCCTTACCGGCAAAATAAATTGCAATGGAATAGCTAAATTCTTAGCTGACTGGCTGTTTCTGATAGGCAGGAGAAATCTCACGCAGCCGTCCAACCGTTTCAGGAATGATCTTAATAGCAAAATCAATGTCTTCCTGTGTGGTCTGCTTGCCCAGACTCAATCGAATGCTGGCGCGGGCCCTCTGATGCGGCAACCCCATGGCCAGCAACACATGCGAAGGCTCAATGGCGCCTGAAGAGCATGCTGCACCGCTTGAAACCGCCAGCCCTTTAAGATCGAGCGCTATTACCAGCGCTTCACCTTCAACATGATCAAACCATAGGTTTGTAGTGTTGGGCACACGTGATGTGCCCATGCCGTTTACCCCCACATCATCCATTGCGTTCAGAATTGAATCCTGTAGACGGTCGCGCATGGCAGACATCTCAGCCGCGCCTCCGCTCTCCAGCCATTGCTTAGCTAATTCCGCTGCTTTGCCAATGCCAACAATGCCCGGCAGGTTTTCTGTTCCAGCACGGCGCTGGCGCTCATGGCTGCCACCATAAATCTGCGGCTGGATCAGCGTTCCCTTCTTGATGTACAGCGCGCCGGTACCCTGCGGAGCATGGATCTTATGTCCGGAAATGGAGAGCGCATCGCAGGCAATAGTCTTTACGTCGATGGGCACCTTACCAGCAGCCTGGACCGCATCGGTGTGAAAAAAAACATCGGCTTCCTGCGCGATCTTGCCAATCTCCTCAACCGGCTGAATCACTCCGGTTTCATTGTTCGCCATGATCATGCTGATGAGCCGCGTGTTCTGGCGAAGTGCTTTCCGCACTTCCTCCGGGTCAATTTCACCTCGATTATTTACGGGGACAAAGGTAACTTCACATCCCATCTGCTCCAGACGCTTACAGCTATTCATGACTGCGCTGTGTTCAATAGTGGAGGTAATTACATGATCGCCGCGCTGAACCAGCCCAAAAATGCCCAGATTGTCAGCTTCTGTGCCGCCGCTGGTGAATACAATTTCAGCAGGACGGGCATTCAGCAATGCAGCTACGGAAGCGCGAGCTCTTTCCACGGCTCCGCGAGCATGTTGACCATAATGGTGAATGGAAGAGGCATTACCAAACTGTTCCAGATAGAATGGCCGCATCGCCTCAAATACTTCCGGCAGGACCGGAGTTGTGGCATTGTTATCCAGATAAACGCGGCGCATGGTTCTATTCTACGCCTTCTCTTCAGCATCCATGAGCTCTACGCTGAGAACGCGCCGCAGGGCCATAGTTTTTGACTTACTGAAAAAGACGCTCGAGACACAGAACGTGTCCGGGTTTGTGCATCTTACAAAGAAAGGTTCTTCGAACGGGAGAAATAATCATGCATAAATTGAATTCATCCATTGCGGATGTACGCCCCAAAAAACTCATTGGATTTTTTGGATTCCTGGGGATGATGATGTTGATCGCTTGTCTTCCCTCTATTGCACAGCAGGGTCATGAACAGCATGGCGCTCCACCACAACACGCCGCTCCAGCGCAACACGCTCAGGCGCCACAGCATGGCGGCGAACACGGCGTTGGCGGCGGTCATATCCCTGCACATGGCCCCGCGCCTTCTCATGCAGCACCTCATCAAGAGCCTGCACACGGGGCGCCACCGGCCCAACGCACCTATCGTGATCAAGA
>Ga0206965_10176_pt1 | contig 12043 bp, 14 predicted proteins | sample Alteio_BWOrgHeat_26_FD_152973 | JGI IMG/M metagenome (GOLD analysis project Ga0206965, IMG submission 152973) | Enriched cells from forest soil in Barre Woods Harvard Forest LTER site, Petersham, Massachusetts, United States -... | ecosystem: Environmental > Terrestrial > Soil > Temperate forest >...
CGGAAGCTGCGATTCCGGAACAGGCGGGACGGAAGATTCAGGCGCTGGGCAAACCGATTACGACAGGGCAGCCAGTGGTAATGAAGACGGTGGAAAATGATGTCGTCGTCATCAATGCGGTTTTCGCAACGGCGAGTTTCGACTTCGAGTTTTTCGTAACTCCGGATGGCAAAATCGGCGGGTTATTCCTGCGCCCGGTGCAGCAGTTAGTATATAGACGATGACCTATAAACACACGAGCCTGGAGTCTATACCGCTGGAGCAAATGAGCGACATCATCTCCCGCAAGCTGGTCTACGGCGAACGGGCCATGCTGGCGCACGTCTACCTCAAGAAGGGCGCGGTGGTGCCCGAGCATCATCATGAGAGTGAGCAGATCACCTGGATACTCGAAGGCTCGCTGAAATTTCAGATTGACGGCAAGGAAGTAGTTGTGAAGGCCGGTGAGACGCTGGTCATCCCGTCGCACATGCCGCACGCAGCTGTGGCGCTGGAAGACACGGTGGATGTCGACATCTTCGCGCCCATCCGCCAGGACTGGATCGACAAAGACGATTCTTACCTGCGGCGCGGAACGAAAGCTTAAGTCAGGCGGCGTACTGCGCGTTGCGGGCGTTCCAGGTTGTCGCCTTCTCCCAGGCGTGCGCCAGTTCCAACACTTTCATCTCGCCGAACGATGGCCCGACGAATTTGATGCCGATGGGCAGATCATCCTTAAACCCGCAACGCGTCGAGACATAGGACAGCGCGGAGATATTGCACATATTGGCGAGATGACGCGGAGGTCCTTCGGGCGTGCCGCCTCCAACCCGAACTCCGCGCGTGCCGCCGTTGTCATTCTGAATCGGACCAGCCGGCGCGGTATTGTTCGGCGCAACCAGGGCGTCGTACTTCGCAAACAGCGTCTTTGTGTACTGCACAACCATGGCGCGGATACGCTGGGCGCGGAAATAGTCGGCGGCGGGGACCGCGAGACCGGCGGCCCAGTTGTTCATGCGGCCTTTTTGCGCGCACTCGTCAAAGCGATTGGCGCGGATGATATCTTCAAATGCGGATGACGCTTCGCAATAATCGGTGAGATTCAGGATCTCCTGGTAGGGGTACTGCGGATCGAGTTCCACATCTTCCATGTGGACGCCCAGTTCGGTCAGCTTCGTAAGCGCGGCATCGAACAGGTCTTTGGTCCCGGCGCGTTCGGCGGGATAAAACTCATTGCGTACGACACCCAGCTTCATTCCTTTGACGTTGCCCTTAAAGCCGCTAAAGGTAAATGGCGCTTTGCGACAGGTGGGGTCGTTTTCGTCGGGCCCGGCAACGGCGCTGAGAACCAGGGCGACATCATCGGCGGTTCGGCACAGCGGGCCGCATTTATCCAGCGACCAGGAGAGCGACATCACGCCGTAGCGGCTGACTCTGCCGTAGGTGGGTACAAGGCCCGTAAGTCCACATGATCCGGAAGGCCCCATGATCGATCCGGAGGTCTCCGTCCCCATCGAAAATGTAACCAGACCACCTGCGGTCGCAGCCCCCGGTCCGCACGAGGAACCGCTGGATGTACGATCCAGCTTCCATGGATTGTGCACCTGACCCTGCAGGTGGATTGCGCCGCCGGCGAATTCACCAGTCGCAAGCTTGCCCATGAGCACCGCGCCGGCACTGGTGAGACGGGCAACAACTGTGGAGTCACGGTCCGGAACGCGATCCTTGTAAATGGGCGAACCCCAGGTGGTTCGGATGCCCTTCGTATCGTAAATATCTTTGACGCCCCACGGGACCCCGTGTAGCGGACCGCGGTAGTGCCCTGCGCGAATCTCGGTTTCGGCCTGTTTGGCCTGGGCGCGGGCCAGTTCCGGCGCCACAGTGATGAAGGCGTTGAGCTGCGAATCGTAGCGCTCAATTCGCTGCAGAAACATTTCAACCAGATCGACTGGCGAGACCCTTTTCGCCTTGATGTCCGCCGACATTGCGCGGATGGTGGAGAACGCATATTTTTCCTCGAGGTTCATGGCAGCTTACCGGGTGGCGTCGAATACGCCCAGGCTGGTGGCGGGCTCAGAGTCGCGCCGCAACTCGAACGCGCGGAGTGTATGGATATCCTTCGCAATAGCCGCCAGCGACGCTTTGACTTGCCGCTGCCGGTCTTCGCTCATCGGGATGTCAATCATTTTGAGGTCAAGATCCGAATCGTCAATGGAAAGGGGTTTGCCAGGCTGTTGAGTCGCCAGGGGAGCCGCAGCCGCGGCGCCGGCTATAGTTCGGGCGAAGGTTCGTCGCGAGGTCATTGCAACACGCTATCACGAAGAGCGGCTATCAGGAAAAGCGGCTATCACCAAAAGAGATCGATAAGCCCCAGCGGCGGAGGCCAGCGGCATCCGTATGATACGCTGGTACTTTCCCGAAACATTGTTATGCCTAAGCTAAAGACACACAAAGGTGCGTCCAAACGGTTCAAAAAAACCGGAACGGGGAAGATTGTCCGGCAGCATGCTTTTGCCCGGCACATCCTTACCTCCAAGGGACGCAAGCGTAAGAACAAACTGCACCAGTCCGTCGTCGCCGATGACAGCGATCAGGCGAAGCTGGCGCGTATGATTCCCTACTAGGGAAAGCCAAAGGCCCCCTGCCTAAGGGCAGAGTTGGGCCGGCGAGCGAACGGGCCCACTGCACGTGCCTGTTTCGCCGTAAATTTGAATACTATTCAGGAGAAAAAACGTGCCAAGAGTAAAACGCGGTACTAAACGGCGCGCAAATCGCGCCAAAACACTTGATCTCGCCTCGGGTTATTTTTTAACTAAGAGCAAGCTTTATCGTTCAGCGCAGGAAGCGGTCGAGAAAGCGCTAAAGTACGCCTACGTCGGGCGCAAGCTGAAGAAGCGGGAATTTCGTTCTTTGTGGATTGTCCGCATCGGCGCCGCTGCGCGTGAAGCCGGGCTTTCCTACAGCAAGCTGATGCACGGCCTGAAGCTGGCCGGGATCGAACTGGACCGCAAGGTGCTGGCTGAGACTGCCGCCGCAGATGGTGCTCAGTTCGCAGCTATCGCCGCCCAGGCAAAGGCAGCCCTTGATGCGGCCCCCAAAGCTGCTCCGGCTCCTGCAAAATAACGACATATGGCCGCACCCACTGTTTCCGCCGATACTCTCGGCCAACTGGAAGAGCGCATCCAGCGCACTGTTGCACTCGTAAACCGTCTGCGTGACGAGCGCGACCTCGCACGCATGGAAGTCACCGAAGCTCAGGAAGCCAACGTTAAGCTGGCCGCCGAGCTGGATGCGCTGCGCGCCGAAAAATCCGACGTTCGAACCCGCCTCGAAAAACTGCTGGTCCACATCGACTCTCTGAACGCCGCGTAGCCGGGGGCAACTGGGCGACTTCGGGACGTTCAAGCCGCCAGACGCCGTCCAAAAATAGCCGAGAACTTTTGTTCCGAAATGGCACTCCCTCTGTGGGATGGTATTGGACCACTGGGTTGCGAATCTGCTCGCACCGCTCGGTTTCTGGGTATTGCTCAACGCAATCGACGATCTGATCGTCGACTGCGCCGCCGCATATGCCTGGCTGCGCCACCGCGCCCCCACTGAAGAAGAACTGGACCAGCCGCCTCCCCGCCCCATCGCGATCTTTGTCGCTTTGTGGCAGGAACATCGGGTCATCCAGAACATGCTGGATAACAATGTCATCCGCATTCGTTATCCGAAGGTGGAGTTCTTTGTCGGCGCCTATCCAAACGATGGTCCCACCATCGCCGCGGTGCGCGCCGCGATGGAGCGATTCCCCAATGTTCACCTGGCGCTGTGCCCGCACGACGGGCCAACCTCAAAAGCCGACTGCCTGAACTGGATCTACCAGCGCATGCTGCTGTACGAAGAAACCCACGGCGTGCGCTTCGAATCCGTGATGACCCACGACGCGGAAGATCTGATCCATCCCGATTCCCTGCGTTGGGTGAACTACTACTCGCAGTGGACCGACATGGTGCAGGTACCGGTTCTGGCGCTCCCCACGCCTTTGCGCGAGATCTCGCACGGCGTGTACTGCGACGAATTCACTGAGTACCAGTTCAAAGACATGATGGCGCGTGGAGTCCTCGGGGGTTTCATTCCATCCTGCGGCGTGGGCACGGCTTTCTCACGGAAAGCCATTGAAGCACTGGCGGCCCGAAATCAGAACCGGGTGTTCGAGCCGGGGTCGCTGACTGAAGATTATGAGAACGGTTTCCGCGTGCACGCGATGGGAATGCGGCAAAAGTTTATGCCGATTCAATTCCAGGATGGGCGTCCCATTGCGACGCGCGAATACTTTCCGCGAAAGTTTGGCCGGGCCGTGCGGCAGCGGTCGCGATGGGTGACCGGCAATGCGCTCCAGACCTGGGAATATCATTCGGCGGCCGAGACATTCCGTTACGCCTATTGGTTTTGGCGCGACCGCAAGGGCCTTGTGGGGAACCTGGCGACGCCGCTCACGAACATTCTTTTTCTCTATGGAATCGCGACTTTCGTGTGGGCCGAAGCCACTCACAACGCCTGGGGACTCGGGCGCGAGACTGCCGCTCTGGCGCCCGTGTATGTGACAGGACTCGGCCTGCAGGCGGCCCATACCGCGGCCCGCGCCGGTTTTTGCGCCCGTATTTACGGATGGCGTTTCGCGGCCGGCGTGCCCATCCGGGTAATTTGCGGCAACTGGATCAACTGCTTCGCTACGGTGATGGCGATCGTGACTTACGCCAGTGCAAAGGTGCACCACCGCCCTCTGCGCTGGGTTAAAACCGACCACGCCTACCCGAGCCGCGCGGCCCTGGTTACCGATCGCAAAGAACTCGGCGAAGTCCTGGTTGGCAGTGGCTGGATCACGGCAATCGAGCTGAACGCGGCCCTGTCCTCGCGGCCAGAAGGCCGGCGGATCGGCGAACACCTGGTGCAGTTGGGTGCAATTACGGAGGATAATCTTTACGCGGCGCTCAGTCTGCAAAACAATCTGCCGCTGGGCAGGCCGGAAACCATATCGCCGGCGGTGACGCGGGTTGTGCCGGCGCAATTTGTCCGCCAGTGGCGTGTTTTGCCGTTTCGTATTACCGCGGGCGAACTCTATGTCGCTACACCGGAGCTGCCGGCGAGCGACGTTCAGGAGAGTCTGCGAAGGTTCAGTTCGCTGGAGGTTCGATTCCATCTGGTGACGCCGCGCGAGTTCGATGACATGGCGGCGGAGTTTCTGCCAGCCCGCGCCGCAGCGGCTACGGCGTAAAATCAACCTATGCGAACATGCGCCGCCCTTGTCTCGATCTTCATTCTGATCCAGTCTGGATCGGCTCAGCAGCCGCCGGGTAATGCCCAGCTCATCGCGCAACGAACCGCTATTGAAAAGGAACTGCAGCAGATTGCTGTGGTCGACCGCAAAGTCATGGTGAAAATGCGCGACGGCAAGCGAATGCAGGCCGATGTTTATCGTCCCAAAAACGCGACAGGCAAAGTCCCGATTATCTTTGTACGAACGCCCTACAACTTCAATTGGTGGGATGTTCAACTGGGCGCCCCGCGCGATCTCTCCTCGCAGCTGGATGCGGTGAAGCGCGGTTACGCGTGGGTGGATATGAACGAACGGGGCCATTTCTTTTCGGATGGCAACTACGACATCCTCGGCCCGCCGCTGACCGATGGCACGGATGCGATCAGCTGGATGTCGTCACAGAACTGGTCGAATGGAAAGGTCGGCACCATCGGCTGCTCTTCCACGGCCGAATGGCAACTGGGTGTTGCCTCGCAGGGCAACCCGGCGTTCACAACGTTTATCCCGCAGGGTTTTGGCGCGGGCGTAGGCCGGGCAGGCCCGTACTATGAGCAGGGCAACTGGTATCGCGGCGGCGCGGTGCAGATGCTGTTCATCGCCTGGCTGTATGGCGAGCAGAATCAGATTCGTCCCATGTTCGGCAGCGACACGACGCAGGAAGAGCTGGTGCGGGCTTCCCGCATGTTCGATCTGGCGGCGCACATGCCGCCGGTGGACTGGTCAAAGGCGCTGGCGCACCTGCCGGAAATGGACATTATCAATGCGGTCGACGGCCCCCATGGCATCTATGCCGACAACATGGCGGTGGATACAGGCGGCGCGATGATCAAACGGACGCCGAACGATCCGGCCTGGTACAAAGGCGGCCTCTGGAACGACAGCCAGAACATCAACATCCCGGGCTTCTGGTTTATGTCCTGGTACGACGTTTCAGTGGGGCCAAATCTGGCGGCGTATAACTATGTTCGCAAAACGGCGAAAGGCTCCGCCGCAAATCAACAATACGCAGTGATCGCGCCAACCCTGCACTGCTCCTACACGCGCGCTACAGAGGACACTATGGTCGGCGAGCGCAGCATGGGCGATGCCCGGCTTGACTACAAAGAGCTGACTTTCGGATGGTTCGATCATTTCCTCAAGGGCGAAGACAACGGCGTCCCGGAAAACATGCCGAAGGTGAAGTACTTCACCATGGGTCTGAATAAATGGCAGTCGTCTGACACGTGGCCGCCCAAGGGCGCACAGCCGCTGACGTTTTTCCTTGGAAGCGGCGGGAAAGCGAACACGATGTATGGAGACGGCGCGCTGGCTTCCACCGCTCCCTCAGCCGACGCCGCCGATACCTTCATCTATGACCCCATGAACCCTGTGCCCTCTTATGGCGGGAATGTTTGTTGCACGGGCAACGCGGTAACTGGCGGCGCGTTCGATCAGCGCAAAATGGAAGCGCGTAACGACATTCTGGTCTATTCGACAGAGCCGCTTAAGGAAGGGCTGGAACTTTCAGGGTCAATCGAAGCGACCCTTTATGTTTCGTCGGACGTAAAGGACACCGATGTAACGGTCAAGATGATCGATGTTTATCCCGACGGAACTGCATACAACCTCGACGAAACCATCCAGCGCCTGCGCTACCGCGACGGCTATGACAAGCCGCTGGCGTGGATGGAGAAGGGCAAGGTTTACAAGGTCGCGCTGCAGCCGATGACCACCAGCAATTACTTTCCGGCGGCCCATCGCATCCGCATCGAGGTTTCCGGCAGCAACTTCCCGCGCTTCGACCGCAATCTGAACACTGGCGGGAATAATTACGATGAGACGAAGGGGGTCATCGCGCACACTTCAATTCATCACTCGGCGCAGTATCCATCGCAGATCCGGATTTCGGTCGTGCGCCTGCAGGGAGCCCATTAGAGGAGAGGGTCAGTGCCGCGGTTACACCTGACCAGCCGGCCCTGCGAAAGGTTCTTGCGACATTACCGCTCACCGTGTTACCTGAACGGAATGAGACAAGATCGATAGAGCGATCCCTGTTCGGCCATTCACGAACGAGGCAAGAAAGGCTTTGCGCGTTGCAAGCGCGTGAGTTGCGAGTCTACCGGCCGGGGACGCCAACCCAGGTGCGCGTCCAGTAGTCGAACATCGCGATAAACAGCAACAGAATCAGCCAGAACAGTCCGGCGCCCACGATGAGTTTCGTGAGCCGGGTTCCGTAGAAAACGTGCATGAAGAACAGGATCACCAGAGACGCTTTGACAATCGCAATGGAGAGAGCGACCACTGTGTTCAGCGCACCGAGTTCTACCGTGGAAACCCACGCCGTAACCCAGGTCAGAACAATCAGCGCCGTGAAGACAAGGAAGTAAACCCGCTTCGGGACAATGTGGTGCTCGCCGTGACCGGCGTGAGCGCTGTGGTCCGCCATCAGAACAACCTCTCTTTCGTTCGATCGATCAAATACAGCAGCGGGAAGAGGAAGATCCAAACGATGTCAACAAAGTGCCAGTAAAGACCAAACATTTCCACCGGCGTGTACCATTCGGGCGTGTACCTGCCCTTGCTCGCCTGAAAAATGAGGATCACCAGAATCACAAACCCTACGATCATGTGGCTGGCGTGCAGGCCGGTCATACCGAAATAAAGCGCGAAGAACAGGGAAGCATGTCCGGGATCGGCACAGCCTTCGCAATCGAAGTGCGCGCCGGGAACCTCGTGATGTACCCACTTGTCGTGGTACTCGAAAGCCTTCACGCCGAGGAACGCGCCGCCCGCGAGAAGAGTCAGAACCAGGAACAAAATCAGTAGTTTCTTCTTCCCGATGGAGGCGAAGTAAACGCCGAGTGCCATGGTGAGCGAACTACAGATCAGAACAGTGGTGTTAAAAGCTCCGATCGCCAGATTTGTCTTGCTGCTGGCGGATGCGAACGCCGCCGGATAGGCCTGCCGGTACACGAAGTACGCGAGGAACAGGCCGCCAAAGAACATGATTTCGGTGACCAGGAATGTCCACATCCCAATCGTGGCGCTGTCTTTTTGCTGTTCCGCTGTCGAAAAATGATGCCGGACCGCCGAAGAGTCGTGGTGCGCCTCGGCGGGGATAACGGTTTCTACTGTGCTATCCAATGTCCAATACCTCCTCATGGGAGTAATCGTAAGCTTCTTTTGTGATCACGGGTGTGACGTCGAAGTTCGTCGGCGGCGGCGGGGAGGCAGTCTGCCATTCCAACGTGGTTGAGCCCCACGGATTCGGTCCGGCGGGCTTGCCATACTTCAGCGACCAGGTGAGATAGATTGCAGGTAACAGGAAGCCGATGCCCAGAATCGAAGCGCCGGCCGAAGACAACACGTTGAACACCTGGAATTCCGGAGGATAAATGTGATAGCGGCGGGGCATGCCCATGTAGCCAAGTATGAACTGCGGGAAGAAGGTCAGGTTGAAACCGAGGAACACCAGCCAGGCGGAAATCTTCGACGGGGTTTCGGGATACATCACGCCGAACATCTTCGGCCACCAGAAATGGATGCCGGCCAAATAGCCGAGAATCGCGCCACCCACCATAACGTAGTGGAAATGGGCGACGACGAAATAAGTGTCGGTCAGATGGACGTCGAGACCCATGCTGGCGAGGAACAATCCGGTGAGTCCGCCGATGGTGAACAGCCCGATGAAGCCGAGCGCGTAGAGCATCGGCGTCGTCAGTCGGACACGGCCGTTATACATGGTCGCGGTCCAGTTGAAGACTTTGATTGCGGAGGGAATGGCGACGATGTAGCTGAGGATCGAGAACACCAGACCGGCGTAAGTCGACTGGCTGGCGACGAACAAGTGATGGCCCCACACCAGGAAGCCGAATACAGCGATGGCGACCGATGAGAACGCGATGAACGTGTAGCCGAATGGCTTCTTCGAGGAGAACGTGGAGATGACTTCGGAGATCACACCCATCGACGGCAGAATCATGATGTATACGGCGGGGTGCGAATAGAACCAGAACATGTGCTGAAACAGCACCGGGTCGCCGCCGTAGGCCGGGTCGAAGAAGCCGATGTGCAGACCGCGCTCCAGAACCAGCAGGAACAGGGTCACGGCGATGACAGGCGTTCCCAGAATCATGATGATGCTGGTGGCATAGTGCGCCCAAACGAACAGTGGGAGACGGAACCACTTCAAACCGGGCGAACGCATGCGGTGGATGGTGACGATAAAGTTCAGCCCGGTCAGAATCGACGAGAAACCATTAATGAAAATGCCGAGCCCCACGGTTATGACGTAGCCGTTTGAATACGACGAACTGAATGGTGTGTAAAAAGTCCATCCAGTGTCCACGCCGCCCGAGATCAACGCCCACAAAGTGAAGCATGCGCCGACCGCGTAGATATACAGGCTCAGCAGGTTGATTTTGGGGAACGCCAGATCTTTCGCCCCGACCATAAGCGGTATCAGGAAATTGCCTAATGTCGCGGGGATCGATGGAATCAGAAAGAAGAAGATCATCAGGACGCCGTGCATCGTGAAGACCTTGTTATAGGTATTGGAATCGAACAGGTCGCCGGCCGGTGTGGCCAGCTCGAGGCGAATGCCGGCGGCGTAGAGGCCGCCCATGAAGAAAAAGACGGTGACGACGATCAGGTACATGACGGCGATCCGCTTGTGATCGCCGGTGAGCAGCCAGCTCTTTAAGCCGTGCTCACAGTTCAGGTAGTTAACCTCTGTCTTGGCTGGTGCAGTTGCTGTAATCATTTTTTACCTGCCGGATTCACAGGATTCCGTCCTGCCTTTTGTTCCGCGGCGGCGTCGGTTACCGGTTTCGACGGCGCCGACTCCGCACTGTTTACCTGCGGAGACAACGATTTCACATATTCGATCAGCTTCAGCATTCCCTCTTCGCTGATTAGTCCGGAGAAGGTCGGCATGATGTCGTCGTAGCCGGCCACAATCTTAGCTTGCGGGAAGAGAACGCTCTCGCGGATATAAGCTTCATCGGCGCGGGTCGCGGTGCCGTCTTTCAGCGTCACTTTGTTGTTGTAGATGCCCGCCAGGTTGGGCGCACGGCCGTTGTAGTTATTCACGAGGCTGGGATGGCAATTGCCGCAGCCCAATTGGTTGAACAGTGCCTGTCCCTGCTCCGCCATCGAACCTTCACCCGAACCCCTGGCGAGCCAGTCCTGGTAATCCTGCTGATTCAGGACGTATACCGTCCCCACCATGCCGGAATGCTTGGTGCCGCAGTATTCGGCGCAAAAGATGTGATAGGCGCCGGGTTTAGTGGGCTGAAACCATTCGGTGGTGTACTTGCCAGGCAATACGTCCGCCTTGGTGCGGAACGCCGGGATCGAGAAATCATGAATCACGTCCTCAGACGTCATCGTGAGCTTGATGTTGCGGTTCATCGGCACGTGCAGCTCATTGATTTCGCGCGCGCCTTCCATGTGCTGCACCTTCCACATCCAGCGCTTGCCGGTAATGAAAATCTCCATGGAATCGGCCGGGGGTCTGGATTCGGTGAAGTAAATGCTGGCGCCCCAGGCGAACATGATCATCGAAAGCCCGAGCGGGATCACGGACCAGACGATCTCCAGGATCATCCCGCCCACGCTGTGGCCGTCGTCGGTATTTCCCGCGGGAATGATACCGGGACGGAAACGAAACTTATACGCGAAGAAAATAACGAGGAAGGCGATCAGCAGCGAGAAAAACGCGCTGACCAGCACGAAGAACGCGTAGAGTGAATCGACCTGCCCGGCAATACTCGATGCCGCATCGGGAAACAACTGAAAACTTCTTGGCTCCATAGTTTAAACGGTCCGGCTCCCTTTCTGCCGGCTTTCCCGCCGCAGCATGATCACGACAAATCCCCCCAGACCCAGTGCGGTCGCGGCGCCGGCCGCCCGCAACAGGCCCATCGCGAAAAAGGTATACTTCGCTGCCTGCGTATCGAAGTGATAGCAGTACAGCAGCAGCTGATCGGTAACGTTGCCGATCTTGTTGCTCGAAGCTTCCACCAGCGCAAGTCGCAGATCGCGGGGAGAGTATTCGATGCCGAAAAAGTAACGGGACAGACGCGCGTCCGGCGTCAGCACGTATATCGCGCTGGCGTGAGCGAACTGGGCAGTATGCGGGTCCCACACATACTTGAAGCCGACGGCTTCAGTCACGCGTTTGATAGATTCCAAATCACCCGTCAGAAAATGCCAGCCCGCCGCGTTCTCCGGCTTGCCGTAGCTTTTCAGATAAACGGCTTTTTTGGCGGCGGCCTGAGCGGGGGTTTCGCGCGCATCGAAGCTGATGGCGACCACCTCGTAATCCCTGCCGGCTTCCAGACTCAGCAGACGCTGGGCGCGGCCGAACCCGTTCAGGATCTGCGTGCACAGCATGGGGCACTCATAATAGACCAGAGCCAGCACAACCGGCTTCTTACCGAAGAAGGCTCCCAGCGGGCGCGTCTGGCCGGTCTCGTCCCTGAAAGTTGCATCCAGGGGAAGCTGCGAATTCAGGCGCTGCTCAATCGTGACCCGCTTCAGCGGCGTCTCGCGATCCACGCCCTTCATATTCAACAGGTCCTGGACAGGCAGGTTTTTCTGCGCGCCGATAGTCGGACCCTCCGGGTCAGCCTGGAGGCCGGCCGCGGCGAGGACCAGAACCATAATGGACTTCGTCAACTTCATTGAGAAATCTTTTCCATCGTGCGCCCGCCGTTTGCGTCGGAGGGGATCATGCGGAACCCGCCGTTGTCGCTGCCCGCGGGACTCGGCTTCGAAGGA
>Ga0206965_10362_pt1 | contig 11960 bp, 2 predicted proteins | sample Alteio_BWOrgHeat_26_FD_152973 | JGI IMG/M metagenome (GOLD analysis project Ga0206965, IMG submission 152973) | Enriched cells from forest soil in Barre Woods Harvard Forest LTER site, Petersham, Massachusetts, United States -... | ecosystem: Environmental > Terrestrial > Soil > Temperate forest >...
CCCATGCATAAGAATAAGGACCAGTTCCTCCCCATACCGAATCTATGGCATAGCCTGTATGTATCATCATCTCATGGCAGGTGTCTGGGAATGCCCATGCGGAATCGGATGGCGGTCCGGCAACTGTTATATCCTGATCAGAAGTACAACCATTAGTATCAGTTACTGTTACTAAATATTCACCTGCTGAAAGATTTATGGCAAATGAATCTGTGGTTATTGATGGAGACCATAAATAATGATAAGGGCGAGTGCCTCCAATGGGTGATATATAAATGCTTCCAGATGTGGCTGTACATGCTGCCGTATCAATAATGGTACTTGCATCAAGCAAAGCAGGTTGAGTAACAAAAATATTCGCGCTGCCAGTATTACAACTTCCATCATCAGTAACAGTAACTATATAGATGAAGAACGGCAATCCTGTAATGGTAGCAGTGGTTTGTGCAGTATTCCACAGGTAGGAATAGGGTGTGGTGCCTCCGGTAGCTGATGCTATGATGGTGCTCGTTTCTCCATAGCAGAGAATGGGGATGGCGGAAATGGAGTCGTGGAGAGAGTTGCAGGGGGTGATGTTAATAGTATCTAAAGGAGGATATTTTGTAAGTAAAATATTACAGTAAGATTCTCCGGTAATACTTATATAAGGAATAGAATCGCCATTAAAGCCGCAATCTATCAGGGTATTGAAAGAAAATGCAAAGGATGCTCCTCCGCCTATTCCATTTGTTGCTAAATCAACATTCGAACTATCTAAACTCCAAAATAGAGTATCCCCTGTTATAGAGTAGTAAGGACCTACTGCCGAATCAAAAGTATTTATCGGGTATTCAAGCGAATCATGATTATGCAATAAGGTCATTCCAGAGGGAAGACGAAGAGCAACTTTGAAATGATAGTAGTTGCCGCCAGTGGAAGTTATAGTTATTTTATAATGTAAGGTATCGCAGTTTTGAGCGGTGGTAGTTTGTACTTTATCATAAAGAAAATCTTCATGTGTCTGGTCCAACAATAAAGTATCTTGTTCTTTGTTACAAAGATTAGTGTCAGCAATGCTCACAGGGTATCCTGTACAATTCCATCCATAATATAAAAACACCGTATCTGTTACTGGTGTAGAATTATTGTTATCAGCAGCTATCGTATCACAAATATAGGTACAACAGATTCGATATTGAACGGTATCCTGATAATTTAACACGCTGTCTAACTTGAAAACTCCACCTGATGTAGTATCCAAAGAAACTATGGAATTTCCTTGATATATGGTCATATCAATAATTCTTCCTGATGGTGAATAAGGTTTTGCCCAAATGTAATAGATACTTTCTCCATCTGGAAAAGAATCATTATTTTGGATATGGAAATCCCAGCAAACATAGTGAGAAAATGCTTCTTGCCTGATTCCGTTATCAGGATATAAATCCAGGACTGGGTGCGGTAATATAAGAACATTACTAGGTCGATAATTTGAAACTACAGTATCAGGAATAGTTTCATCTCTTTCCGGTTTACTGAAAATCATTAGAGGGAAGTCGTTGGTTATATCTGTTGATTCAGATGCAACATTACACAATGGATGAATAAACGCTGTCAGCGTTAATAAATATTGTTCGTCAGGGATCGGTACAAAATTAGTGTCGTGTATTGAACCTGTTTGCGGCAGATAATTCAAAATGAAATTTCGGGAAGTGAAATAATAAATATATACAGAATCACCGCTTGAATCATTTGGTAAAACATTATGTTTTTCAAATGTTGCGGTAGAATCACCAATCGGGAAATGATATAATGGATACACTAAGGAAAAATTAGCACTATCTAATTTATAACCATAAGGTATTTTTATTATAAGTGTATCCATTACTTCCGGTGCTCTGTATTCAAAAGGAAATATATTCCAGTATCCAGGTGTATTATTCCCATTATTCCCTCCAATATATTCATAAGCATTGCAAGTTATTGTTTTATGACAAAGGTTGTAACTATCGCCATAAACACTCTGTGAAAAGAAACTGCTGTTTCCTTTTGTCAATTCATAAAAATAAAACAAACCACCATAAGCTTCGCACCAAAATAAATTTGTAGAATCCAACGAACTTAGAGTACTGTCGTGGTCTTTATATACATCATTTGCAACTGAATCATTATTTGTGGGGTCGGATGAAAGATGGTCTGCTGCGCCAGTAAGGTAGATGGTATTTTCTATGCTTCCTTCCTTCATATATACAAAGCTTGGATAATTATTTGAATCAATACGATAGGTCGTGACAATAGTAAAATTATCGCCAATGTGATACTTATTGTAAGAAGAAGTATCCAATCCATGCTTCTGTAAAGTATCCAGACTTAAATTATAAAGGTATCTGCCAGTAGCAGGATCAACCTCAAGAATCTGGTATAGAGAATTAAAAGGGAAATAATGATAGTAAGCAGTATCATTGGCTGTATTCGTAATTAAATAGGATACATTCAAAACCTCACAATAAGGCGCATTAATCATTTTAGTGTACAGGTAACAATGATTTAAAGGAAACATCGAATCAATAGAAGCCAGCATTGCAGCATCCCCTTGGATATCTGCCCCTAAAATTCCAACTAACGTGTCACCTACAATTCCACGATTTCTAATTATTTCATTTAAATGAGCCAAACTATCTAAACTGGCAGGATAGTCAGGAATGCCATCATTATTAGCATCTCTCAAGCCTATTGATGTTCTTGCAAGCTCATAATTTTTCGCAATAAATCCTGGAACCAAACATCCCGGGCAGTGTACAAAAATGTACCCATCAACAATAGATAACGGGATTTGGCAATTTGCACATGTTGTATCAACCCAAAGCATTGTTTCTATTCTGTATCGACTTTTCGGAAATGCGTTACAATAAGCACGAAGTATAAAATGTATCTCACCAAGAGTAAGGAAATCATCTAAGGAATCAATATTGGCAAATGATGATAATGGAAAGAAAGCTGTTATACTATCGTTATATCCATCATGTAAATTAGGGTAAGCGCAGGAATCCTTTTGTACCGAAAGATTTGGATACAATCTTGTATTATAATAATTTGTCATGTAAACGGTATCTACATATCGCAATCCTGAATCTAACAGCAACTTTACTTCTAAATATCCCAATCCATTATTGAAGGCATTAAAAAATGCATCAGGCATTAGTGGCGTAAAGGCAATATTGTTTACAATAAAGGTATCTCTGTCGCCCGGATCCATATCAATTGTAGTAGGCTGAAATGATTGGTCTAAATATAAAGAACCATTAGCATCTGGTGAAATTGGTGTATAAAAATAAGGATCATGTTGAACATTGCAATCATCAACCCAATACAATCTCAAACTCCAGTCATTGTAATAATAAGCATTCCCACTACTTATTGTACTGGTATCATTAGCACAGCATTTATAAGTTGTAAACTTGATGGTTAAGGAATCTCCATTGTACAAATAATTTAATGTATCCAGATGAAAAAACGCACCGGATAAGCTTTGATTATTGACACTGGCATAACAGACTGAATCGAAATAATAATGACGATTATCAATATGAACAGTGTCAAAAGATATGGTATCTGTATCTAATAACAAAACAAGAGTAGAAGCATCAATCATAATATAATTACTTTCACCACATTCCAGCGAAATTCTGAAATCCTGAACAGGAACGATGGATGTATCATGAATTACAATAGTCCAGTTCATAAATGAACCATAACATGAAGTATCCACAACACTGTTATTTACCGTGTAATAAGGACTTGGTATTAAATTAGAGGGATTGACTTGAGCACTGCCCGGTTGCCCACTGCAAAGATTACCAAGACAACCAAACATCGCCGTAATAGTGGATTTCCCGGAATCAGGGTCAGCTAAGCAACCTATAACTGTCACCCTTTCAAAGACAATTATGGAACCAAGAACAGGAACTATTACAGGCAGAATAGTTTCTGAAATATATGCGGAGTCTGATATGAGAGAAGGAAAAACTTTTAGGAGTGTATCTGCCCCTTCCATTGCCCAAACACTATCAATTCTTATAGAACCATGATGTACATCTATCCAGTCAAACTGCCCGTTAAATGTGGCATTACCAGTGTTTGAATAATAAAAACGGCGAATAAAAGAATAATTAAAATATCCATCAACGGTCAGATTAACTGAATAAGGAATACTGTCATTATAAAACATATAGGGCGATTCGGTGGCATAAACATGATAAAAATTATATTCGTTTACTGCCGTATCTGTATAAAACACTACAACATTATCAGAATCCCTGCCAGTCAAGCCAATTGCACAGAAGCCGCGTACATAGTAAGTGTCAACAATTTGAGTATCGGGATTCAGAGATGCAAAAACATACACCAAAGTATCATGATTTGTACTTATGTTGGGTCCATGAGCAGCATTTGACCAATATACCCCATGACCTAAAAATATTTTAATAGTATCACTTGTCAAAGTATATGTACTCTGATTTGTTACTTTAAAAGTAATCATCGCACTGTCATCACAGCCGCTTGCATAACTTAAAGTGTCTATAGATACGGTATCCGCGGGTTGCATCAATACTTTCAAGGCATGATAACCACCTTGTGCTGTCGCCGTCATCTGCGGCATTACGAAGTTTATTGCAAAGAATAAACTTGTTGCTAAAAGAACTTGTTTAATTTTTTTCATTTGAATTAGTTTTTAATTAGGGTGTAAAATTACTTTTATTTTTGTTAATTGTTAATAAATTCTTATTATGGTTACATTATTTCTTTCCATTTTATAAAAACAAACTGCGTGAGACTATTTGATTTATCCGCTCACGAGGTACTAGTATACCCACAACCGAAACAAACAAAAGCTCACGCATTGCATGAGCGTTCTGCATCTTTCTCGGCTGTTTAAAATTACTAGTTTTCGTGAGCGAGAATTAGCTTAACGCAATTTCTTTATGATTTCTATTTATCTTTTCATACTTCTTCTTGATTTATTTGCCGCGACAAAATTACTTAAAATAATTCACGAAACAAGGTTTAGGAAAGGAATTCTTTCCAGGTAAAAACGGGTAAGGGGGGTAAAAAAAGGTTTTAGTACACTTATATTTGATAATTTTAGCAAGAGTAATATAGCGACAAATCAAATAATTATCAGATATTTAAGTTCATTTGTACCATTACGAATTATTAAAACCCTGGTAAGATACCCTTTGTGCTCTTCCCGAACGATATGGTGTTCTTCCCGAACGATAAGGTGCTCTTGTCGAACGATAAGGTGTCCTTCCCGAACGATAAGGTGCTCTTGTCGAACGATAAAGACACATTGTCGAACGATAAGGTGCTCTTCCCGAACGATAAGGTGTCTTTCCCGAACGATAAGGTGTCCTTCCCGAACGATAAGGTGCTCTTGTCGAACGATAAGGTGTCCTTCCCGAACGATAAAGTGTCCTTCCTGAACGATAAGGTGTCTTTCTCGAACGATAAAGTGCTCTTGTCGAACCTGTATATGCTAATAAAAAGGCAACTAAATAAAAAAAATGGCATTTTCAAGTATTAAATCCGCTGAATCCTGATGGAGCAATCCTCAAATTCAAACTAATGAATTCGGTTATTCCCTTTTGAAAGGTGAATTCACCGCTTTAAAACGATTAAATAAATGACCCCAAAATACTCATCAGGTCTTTCCAATCTTTGCGGATTAGGTTCAGCTACACTAAAGGTAAATCCCGTTGGCATTTTATATCTCTGGAGTACAGGTGCTGGTTTAAAGTTACAGGGAAATATCCCTTTGCCATTTTCCAGTCATTGCTTAATTTTGTCGCCGAATAAAATAAATTAAATAAGATGAAAAAAGCAATACAATTATTAATGATGTTTCTTGCCTTCGGGCAAATGGTTCATGCTACCGGATGGACACAGAAAGCAAGCCTTCCTGCTATTCCAAGAACTTATGGTGTAGCATTCAGTATCGGGGCTTATGGATATTTAGGAACGGGCTTGGACACCGCTTCCTATCAGGGATATCACTGCCAGGGAGATTTTTGGCAATATGATACTACCGCTGATGCATGGACGCAGAAGGCGGACTTCGGAGGTACACCTCGCTATGGAGCTGTTGGATTTAGTATTGGTAGCAAGGGTTATATCGCCACAGGATATGACTTAGGTAATTTCAATAATGATCTTTGGGAATATGATCCTACATCGAATACATGGACACAGAAGTCAGACATGCCTGTTGGCGGGCGATATCAAGCTACTTGCTTTAGTATAGGGACGAAAGGATATATAGGAACCGGAGGAAATGATACCGCCTCACTGACTGACTTATGGCAGTATGATCAACTTACTGACACCTGGACACAAATGGCTGATTTCGGTGGTGGAGCGAGATCCCTGGCATCAGGATTAAGCATTAATGGAAAGGGATATATAGGCTTAGGAGGACTAAGTGATTTCTGGGAATATGATCCGACATTAAATACATGGACTCAAAAGACAAATTTTACAGGAGATGCAAGGAACGCTGCTGCTGCCTTTACTATTGGCGGCATTGGATATGTTGGCACCGGTAATAGTTATAATACCGGTAATGATGAAACAGACTTCTATGGCTATGATCCTACTGCTGACGCATGGACTACCGAAATTTCTTTCATTGGTCTTGCTCGCGATGGCGCAGTGGGCTTTAGTATTGGTCCTAACGGATACATCGGCACCGGAGAGCAAGCTGGAAATCAGCAATTTGGTTTGACGGATGTTTTTGAGTTCAATCCTCCCTGCAATAATCCTGTAATTACCGGGGCATCTGCTTCTTCCACAACAATATGTGGAAATACTCCTACTAATCTGACTGCTGCCGGAAGCCTTAACAGTGCCTTAAACTGGTATTGGTACACTGGAAGTTGCAGTGGTACTTTTGTTAATACAGGAACTACTATATCTGTGAGTCCTTCTGTTACTACTACCTATTATGTATTAGGGCAAGGCGGATGTGCTGTTCCTTCAGGCTGCGATTCGGTGACGATCACTGTTAATCCTCCTCCTGCTCCTGTTATTACCCCAAGCGGAGCCACGAATTTTTGTCAGGGTGGTTCTGTATCCCTTGATGCAGGCTCCTTTTCATCTTATAGCTGGAGTACTTCTTCTACCAATGAAAGCATTACTGTATCCTCTTCAGGAACTTATTCGGTAACGGTTAGTGATGGCATCGGTTGTACCGGAACTACTTCCCAATTAGTAACTGCAAATGCTAATCCTTCTCCAACAATTGCAGGAGGCAGTGTTGTTTGTTTCAATAGTTCATTGGTTCTTGATGCAGGGAATTACACAAGTTATATCTGGAGCACTTCTTCTACCACAGAAACAACAACAGTCAATAGTGCTAATACCTTTACCGTCACTGTTACAGACAGCAATGGTTGTACCGGAATAGCTTCCACTACAGTTACCATGAATCCTCAAATATCCCCCGTCATTACCGGTGGCAATTCCTTCTGTGCCGGAGATTCTCTGACCATAACGACAGGTACTTATTCCTCTTATCACTGGAATACCACCTCAACAAATCAATCCATAACTGTTCACTCAGGTAACACCTACAGAGTTACCGTTACTGATGCACAAGGCTGTACTGGCACGGCTTCTCACTTGGTAATCGTTAATCAAGACCCTGCGCCTTCGATCACTCCGAGTGGTCCTACGACCTTCTGTTCAGGTGATTCTGTGACATTGGATGCTGGTTCATTCGCAAGTTACTTTTGGAGCGATGGATCTACAACTCAATCTATCATTGTGAACACAGCCTCTACTTATACCGTTACAGTTTTGAATAATAACGGCTGTAGCGGCACGGCTTCTCAAGCCATCACTGTCCATAGCAGCCCTTCCCCAACAATAACTCCAAGTGGCAGCACCACTTTCTGTCAGGGCAATTCTGTTTCGTTAACCGCATCGGCATTTCCTCAGTATTCCTGGAGCACATCCGCAACAGTTCAATCCATAACTGTAGCCACTTCGGGCAATTATATCGTTACCGTTACGGATAACAATGGATGCACAGGTACAGGTTCTCAAACTGTTACTGCAAACCCTAATCCTACACCGAATATCACCGGAGGCAGCTCTATTTGTTCAAGTAGTTTCCTGACCTTAGATGCAGGTCATTATACCTTGTATCATTGGAGCAACAATTCCTTCACGGAAACCATTACAGTTATATCAACCGGGACTTATACCGTAACGGTTACCGACATTAATGGCTGCACCGGCACTACTTCTCAAGCAGTTACTGTAGGAACCAGTCCTAATCCTTCCATTACAGGAGGAAGTATTTTCTGTTCAGGTAGTTCCCTGACCCTAAGTACCGGGACTTTCACGACTTATCTTTGGAATACCGGAGCAACAACAGAGAGCATCACCGTTAATACCGCAAATGGCTACACAGTTACTGTTTCCAATGCCAGCGGATGCACTGCTTCGGCAACTGATTCGGTCTCCGTGAGCGTTAATCCAACCCCTGTGATTACTGGCGGCACTATCTTCTGTGCAGGCGGTTCCATCACGCTTAGTGTACCCTTCTTTACATTGTATCATTGGAGTAACGGCTCTGTTTCCGAGACTGCTACCGTTACTTCTGCTAATACTTATTACGTTACCGTCACCAATATCAACGGATGTACCGGCACCGCTTCTACTACCGTCACTACCCATCCGGATCCCACGCCAGTTATCACGACAAGTGGTCAAACTACCTTCTGCAATGGGGGTTCTGACACATTAACCACAGGTTCTTTTGTCGCTTATCATTGGAATAATGGCGTTACTTCACAGTCTATTCGTGTAACTACTTCAGGCGATTACATTGTTACTGTAACTGATGCCAATGGTTGCACGGCAACTGTCGCCGAGAACATAAATGTCATTCAAAACCCTACTCCCACGGTCAATCCATCGGGCACCATCAAATTATGTGATGGTCAATCGCTCACTCTTTTATCCTCCAATGGCATTGTTTATTCCTGGAATAATGGCTCTTCGACACAAGACCTCATTGTGAATCAGACCGGCACTTACATCGTCACGGTTTACTACGGAGTCAACTGCTCTGCCACTTCAAGCCCTGTCAATGTCAATGTTTTCCCCATCCCTGTCGCGACAATTTCTTCCGCTCCGACCAATCCGATTCTGTGTTCAGGAGATTCCCTGATGCTTACCACCAATAGCTCGGAACCCTTGACTTATCTATGGAATGGAGGTGCCACAACGCAGAGTATCTGGGCAGATACCGCCGGAACTTTCATCGTCAATGTCACGGATACCAACGCCTGCCACAGTACCAGTTCCATAACCGTCAGCGCATACACCAATCCCGTGGCGAGTTTCACCTTTTCAAATTTCATTACCACTACTTCCTTCACAAATACTTCTGCGAATAGCACAGATTACTTCTGGTATTTCGGAGATGGAAATGTTTCCAATCATAGTAATCCCACACATATCTATTCCCAGGTCGGCACTTACACTGTCAAACTGATTGTTACCAATCCCTGCGGCACAGATTCTGTGATTCATACCATAGTGGTAACGGGTGTCAATACTTTGAATGCCCCGTCATCCGGCACCTTCAGCACTTATCCTAACCCTGCTCAAGATCAGCTTACTATCTTGTTTAATTCCGCAAAAGAGTCTGTTTATTCCATCGAATTAATGGACATTACCGGCAGAATCATCACGCAATCCGCCATTACTTCCACCATCGGCGACAATCAATATATGATGAATCTTACAAGCATTGCAAAGGGTGTCTATATGTTGTCATTAAAGACAGGAGATTCCATTCAAAAGGCTAAGATAGTAATTGAATAAACCAATCAAAAGGTTTCTTCGGAACTACTTTCAACGATTCGTAATTCTTATCCCTCTTCTGAAGCGAGATTTCAGGGGAGGGATACTTTTTTCCGGCTCTTTTGAATCGCTTTTTTCTTCAGCAGCCTTGACAGGAATGACAGGTCGGTAATTCCCATCAATATTAGGAGTAATTTTTTGCATTTTTCGGGGAACAGCCAAGCCATTTGAATTAGCTTTAATGATGAATGCATTAACAGGTTTGCCTCCTTCCAGATATTTTAATTTAATTTTTGCAGCAGTAGAGAAATCCAGCAGACAATATTTATCTCCCAGCCAAACTTTTACCCGATTTGATTGAGTCATTTCAACTTTGAAGTCCTCTTCGGAGGAAGAAATCACGGTAGTCATCCTTGATGTTTCATCCCGTGTGGTTTCCAGCGTCAATTGATTTGGATTATTGTCACGAATCCATTTTGCCGCCGTATCTGTCTTCGGTCTTTTCGTCCTTGCCCTGGTATTTTTCTTGGAATTCAAACCAGATTTGTCATTAATTTTTTCATTTCCGCCGGAAACAAAATCAACAAAGTCATAATTCCTATCCATCATCTCAAAACAAATATCAAGTTGATCTTTATAAGCAATATCCAGCTTCTTCCCTTTCCTTTGCAGCACAAGTTGATCTTGTAAAGCCAACGCATTGGTATTAATTGCAGCACCATCATTAGGAATTCCAATAAAAGTCGCAGCATTTGTAATTAAGTATTTACCATGCTTCAGCATGTATATAATTCTTTTGTCTTTAGCCATCCGTCTTATTTCTCTTTTTATCTTTATTTTAGGATTCTTCATACCTTATTATATATTCATTAAACATCTTATTCCATAAGGCATTCCAAACCTCGAAGCCCTTCAACGAATTATAAAATTTAAAGTTGTCTTTATTAAATAATAAATATATTTTGGAATAAAAGAATCACCTTTTCTGATACAACATTCACCATTCCAAACAGAAGGATCAGCTTCCAAATCAGACTTGACACCTTTCAACCTAATGTTCATGAACATGAGCCAAAAACCTATACCTTTTCCGGAAAACTTCTACACTTTTACAAGAATCTTCTACACTTTTCCCAAGAACTTCTACACTTTTCCGGAATTATCCACAGGTTTTCTCTGAAACTTCTACACTTTTCGGACAGACTTGAATACTTCTAACCAAGAAGTATAAGGTTTTACGGGAAAAGGTTCACCTTCTGACCTTATGTTCATGAACATTAGCTTAAAAGGTGCAGGTTCTGATGGAGAAGGTGTCAAGTCTGTATAAAAAGGTGCGGGTTCCAGTTAAGAAGGTCTCAAGTCTGCTTTGGAAGGTATCAGGATGGCTGGAAAAGGTATAATATCTATTTGAAAAGGTATCAAGTCTTATTGAATAGTAATCAAAGCTACAATTATACCAATAAGTGCTGTATAATAAGGCATTAAATCCAAATAAAAAGGTAAACATTCCATTAGAATAAGAAAACCTTAGTAGAAAAATTGAATAGGAAATGATCCAACCTTATTACCTTACCAAATATCTCCTTCATTCCATAGAATAATTAGGTAATAAGGTTTGGAAATCACTTTCCAATTTCCTTTCTACTAAGGTTGAAAACCGTGGAATGGCATTAGTTTTCATTACTATCAAATACCATCCATTCCATTTTTCAATCCTCCTTTTATGATAGCATTCCCCGATGAGGGGTACTGCAATAAAAGGAGGAGGAAACAATTGACAATTGATAATGGACAATTGACAATTATTATGCGACGAATACTTGTTGTCCATTATCCATTGTCAATTGTCAATTGCCCCGAATAATCCGATGGTTTTGAAAAGGCATTTTTGGAGGGAGGGGGAGGAAATGGAATGAGCAGAACTTAATTATCCTTAAAAGAAAATTGAGACAAGTCAATTGATTTAAATAATTCCGGTTCCTTCTTTATCATTTCTTCAAAGGATAACTCTAAGAATTATTTTATTGCCTTAATAAACACAGGAGGGGGATCAGGATACGAAGGTAATCTGTATAAATTAAATTTTGATAATAATAATAAACTAAAAC
>Ga0206965_10363_pt1 | contig 11886 bp, 23 predicted proteins | sample Alteio_BWOrgHeat_26_FD_152973 | JGI IMG/M metagenome (GOLD analysis project Ga0206965, IMG submission 152973) | Enriched cells from forest soil in Barre Woods Harvard Forest LTER site, Petersham, Massachusetts, United States -... | ecosystem: Environmental > Terrestrial > Soil > Temperate forest >...
GCAAGGTTTTTGGTGAGGAAGGGAAGCCCTGATGCCTTCTTTAGATCAAGCCGTAACCATCAAGAAGATGGAAGCCGAAGGCTGGGAATCAGTTATGACTGTAGCCGTAGCCGGTAGTGTGGGACTCGGTGCTGCGGTTAGAATGGCTAGGGTAAAAGATGGTGTCGCGCATCATATCTTAGTCTTGCCGGACGGTTCAATTAAGATATTGGGTGTAGGGGAATGAGGATGGTGAGTGAAAGCGCCGTTTATCTTATTCTGATAGCAGCAATAATTTGTTGTTCCATAGGAGGGTATGTAATTGCCAGATGGTCCTCCGAAGAAGGGTGGCCGTTTCCGTGATCTCCTTCATCCCCGCGGTCTATTGTGCTAAGTGCAACAAAAGAGTTGCTGACGTGATGCGCCTGCACACAAAGAGCGAGCGGTTTATCCGTGTGCGCTGCCACGGGCAGGAAGATCGGGTAGACTTTGTTGATAGCCCGGATGTGCAGGTGAAGTTATGGGATGACGAGCAAAATAGCCGTTGACATTTGGATATGGTTGATTGTTGCGCAAATCGTGCTGGCAATAGCTTTTATTCCTTATATCCAGATTTTTGTGACCTGTGCAGGTTAAGGGCAAAAATGGCGAAGACAATGCGAAGAAAGATTGTAAGGCGGCATCCAATTGTAACAATAGCTAATGGGTGCAGATCACCATTCAAACGCGGTGATCTCGTTACCTTGATTAAGAACCGGAAGCGGGAGAATTTGTCTGTAATGACAGTCTGGCCACGAGTTGGGCTCACATGATAGAGCGGGATAACCCGAGCAAGATAACTTTTACTGAGGATGAGATTGAGACCATCAGGAAGCTCATTTTCGATTGGGGATTTGAATACAATCTTGCTGCCGATGGTATCAAAGTTCGTGCACTTGTAGAAAAAATAGGTGCATTTGAGTATGTCAAGGAAAGCTAGTCTTCCCACCCTCGCAAGGCTTGAACTGAGCCAGGCAGTCTACGACGAGATCGAACGCAAGCTGCTTGAGGCCGGTCACGAACATCGGTTCTGGCGCGGGCCGGGCACAGCAATTGACATGACGGGGATATGGGTGGAGCGGGAAGCGTTGCTGAGCCGCGAAGAGATAGTAACGGCTGCATCAAGGATGTTGGCTGGAGACTACGGACATTACTGCTTTGGCTGCGACCGTGTAGTGACGCAGCCGTGTGAACGAGTTGACTGTATTGAAGCCGACAACAGCAAGGCGCGTAACGCTAAGCTTGATGCCTTTTTGGATAAAAGAGGCGTCTAAGGAGGCTGTATCGTGATCACCCGGCGTTTAGTTCTTACGGGTTTGTTGGCTGCACCTCTGGTGGTCAAGGCAGCATCGTTGATGGTTGTTCGTGGTGTAGTAATGCCCGTGCGCGGCTTCTTCTGGGGCAAGCAGCAAAGTCAGTGGGATGACGATCGGTTCAATGTGGCGGGCCAAGAGGCTTTTGGTGTCATTGTTCCATTCGACCAGCCGGACTTTGAGCGATGCACGATGGAAGAGGAAGCAATTCTTGATCGGATGCGCGCTCTTGTTACAGCCCACGGGGAAGATGGGGCTGCCGCGGTAAATAGAATCAAACAGTTCCCGCTTGAGATACAGCGTATCTCGGGACTGTAGGGAAGCCACGAATGTCTGATGTCGTCGTGATATCAGCCATTCTGGATTCAGTGCGGCGTGCGCGGCGCGCGATAGCTTCTCCGTTCCCGGTCACGGACTGTTATCTCGGTAACAAAGAATACAATGCCGTGAAGCGGTATGCGTATAGGTACTATGGGCTTAGTCCGAATTTGGCGGGTTGGCCTGTTATTATCGGGGGTGCGCGTATACGACATCTGAGAGAACTGAAAGCCGCGAACCAAACGGCTCGAAGTGTGCCGTCCCAACATGGAGAGGACCAGCATGACTAAGCGAGACAATGAGCTAACGCGGCCCGAGCTGCTCGATAAACGGGTCAAACAGTTGCTCGATAAGTGGGAGATGCACCGCGGGCAGCTGCCACAAGACCTCATCACCGCTCTTGAGGGTGTGCGCAAGGCACATGACATGCCTTACGTGCGTTCTGGTGTGCACGATCCTGTTGCGGGGGTAGATGTGCCCCACACTGGCCCAGTGCCATGGTGGAACCCTGTTCATGAGCCACCGAAGGACGTGGAAGACGCGAACCGACCTGTTCCTGTTGTGAGTGAACCTGTTCCTGCCGTCGCCCCTGTTGCGCCGGCCAAACCTGGAGACCTGACATGAAGAAAGTCCGTCTACTGGCGGCTGTCGGCGCATCTATTGCGGCTGGGTTGTTCCCCGGCCTGCCGATCGTTGGTGGTTCAGCCTACTGCACCGGGTTCTCGTCATTCCAACAGACCCCGACCGTGCCCGGCCAAGCGCAGTCGCCGACGCAGTGCAACAGCACGGCGCCTGCTGGCCCCGTGGGGCTCACAGGTTCGGAACTGATCCCGGCCGATACGGGGCTTGCTGGCGGTGCGGCGCCGCAGACGGTGCTGATCCCGTCCGCGTTGCTTACAAGCACCACCTTGAACGGCTCGATGACCAACCGCCTGATTGGTGGGGATATGACCACCAACCCGGCGCAGCGTCTGAGCACGACCAAGGGTATTGCGAGTTTAGCCACCTTGTCTCCGACTGCGGCTGTCATCACGGCGGACCGGTGGTGGACCATTGCTCCGGCAGCCGGTGTTACCGTGACGATGGACAGCACGGCAGCGACTGCTGTCATTCCGGGCTTCAATAACACCAAGGCACTGAGGCTTGCCCGGACCACGAGCGGTGCGGCAGGCATTATGTGTGTCGGCCAGACGCTCGACCAGGTCGCGGCGGCGCCGCTCATCGGCAACAATGCGGTGTTCTCGTTCTGGGAATCACAGGGCGCGGGCATGTCGGCGACTGCCGGCAATTTCACGGTCAACGTGGACTACTACACGGCGGCCGATACTGCGGCCACGCAGGCCACACTCGGCTTTGCTGGCGGCAACGGCTCGCTGGCTGCGCTTGGTGATGTGGGTCTGGTCTCGGCTGGGCCAACCAACTTCACCCGCGCTATTGCCGGCTTCTCGCCCGGTACTACCGGCACCGTGGCGGCAGGCGTGGCAACCATCCAAGGCTCGACCACGTGGACCCGCTATTCGGTCTATGCGCCGATCCCGGTCAATGCGCCCGGCACCACGACTCCGGTGACAGGAGTAAGCGTATCGATCTGCTTTACTCCTGTGGCAACCTCGGCAATCACGACCGACTGGATTGAAGTCAACGGCATGCAGCTTGAGGCCAAGCCGTCCACGGTAACGCCCAACCAGCCTGCTGGCGTAATCTCACCGTCGGCCTTTGAACGCCGTCCGGCGCAGGTTGAGGCGGCTCTGGCGTACGCCTACTGGATCTACAACTTCGAAAGCCAGACGCTGGTGTCAACAGTTGCCAGCTGTGCCGACGTGTCGGTCACGGTCACCAACTGCTACTATGTGTTCCCGGTGCCGATGCGTCTTGCTCCGGTGATGAAGTTCACGGCCGGGTTCCAGACATTCACCACAACGGCATATACGACGTTGGGTGCGTGTACGACGCTATCGGCATCTGCATCTCTTGCTACGGTGCCATCGACGGTAGGGGCGCTGCTCAACTGCACCGCTGGTACGGTGCCTGCAGCGGGTACGGCAAACCAGCTGATGGCGTTGGGTACGGCGTCCGCTACCGGCATCATCGTGGCCAGCGCGGAACCATAAGCGAATAGGCCGCTCCTCCCGGCCTTAGCCAGAGGCTCCCGACACGACCATCCCTAGAAGCTCATGGCTCAGGAACCTCTGGCGCTTTCTCTCCAACCAAAGGAAACTCAAATGGCAAAGAATGGTAACGGCACTACCCCGCTGCGCGACTGGACTATGCAGTCGTATGGTGTGGAAAATGGGCGTCAGGTCTCGACGATCGAGAGCCGCGGCAACATGGGCAACCACGCGCAAGGCAAGGGCCGTCAGGTTCCGTCCTTTACGCGCGGCAGCAATGCTGGCTACTCAAAGGGTGGCCCGGACGGCGGCCGTGTGAAGCTGGGCGGCTCCAAGATTTGGTAGTGAACGTACTGCAGAGCAATATGCTTTACCGCACGTTGGCGGTATTGCGGCAGGATGCTCTGGAGCGCGGGTTAACTGAACTTGCAATCGTCTATGGCTGGTCGATGATGAGAATATCTAACGAGATCATCGCCAGTCAGATTGCTGAATACCGAGGCTGAATGCCCCAGCGCCCGCACACAAATAGCTTGCTCCCCGTGGACTGCACCGCTGTATCCTAGGAGCATGTGCAGCCGATCCATTAAATGACCATCGAAGTCCTGGTTAGTGGTCAGCCGAAGCGCAGCAGAAGCGCCTAGGTGCGGAAACGGCAGGGGAGACCTGATCAAATACGGGTAGTAAAATGAAAACATTTAATGTTGAATATGACAAAGACATTGATGCGGTCTATATCTTGATTTGGAACGCCAAGGCTATCCGTAGATGGTGGGAGGTGTTTCCGGCTTTGATGACAGCAGTTGCAAAGGCAATACGGTAAAGCATCAACAGGAGAAAACCGATGTGTGACTTTAGTCTCCAAGCCATCGCCTCTCGCCCGGCAAAGGTGGGCGACAAGCTCGTCACTACGGACTTCGGCACCGGCACGAACGGCTTCATGCCGGCGGATACCATGCCCGATGAAGCCAAGGTTGCCGTGTGTGTGATGCCCGGCACTGAGTTGGCGTTCGAGGATAGGATCACTACTCGCCCGTTTTTGTATTTTTTTGGCCATGAGAATAAAAGTAAACGTGCGTCGAAAGTCGCCCGCTTCACCCAAGTGGATAAGCACCTCAAGCTCGCTCACCACGACGCGCTAGAGTTGCCGGATGGCGAAGTGATCCGGCTTACCCGCTTGTGCGAAGGCCAGACCGCGACCGTGCTGCAACTGCCGGCCGAACCCAAGAATGAAGCGGAAGCCGAGGCGCAGAAACATGCTGAATTCATCGGATAAAGTTCGATGGGCTAGGGTGAATGGCGAGCCTTTCGAGTACGCCATTCAGCAGGGACCTTTCGGGGATGAGTTCGTCAAGTTGCTTGACGGTTCTTGCCTGCGCCGTCCGCTAGTTGCCGATGATATGCGAGATTGGGCCTTCCAAGACTACCAACATCAGGAATGACCAATGGCCACTAGAAAGCCACAGCCAGCCGCACCGGTGCCTCTCAACTCTGTACCGTTGCCGGTTCGCAAGAAGGAATCGAGCTACAGTCCCGAGGAATCGGACCGTAACTTTTTCATTGAGCGTTCCCAATATATGCCGCAGACGCGCAGCAAGCTGTCTTCGGGGCCGCCCGAGCACTCGTGGGGCAATGGCTCATATGAGAAGTCAGGGCGTGCCGTGCGCGTCGGGCAGCCCGGTCCCGGCCGTCAGCAGCCTGATGCGGGAACGGTCACCAAGGGACAGCCGGGAAAGCCCATGCGGCCGGGAAGGTGGTAGCCATGTCAGTAGAGATGGTAGAACTTTGGCGGGATATGGTTTCCAGCGTGTGCAATAGCATTGAAAACATGAGATTGCAGAATGCTTCTGGGCGCGTTGCAATTAAATTAGTAACTCCCTCGGGGAGAGCGGTTTACGTTGAGACCAAGGGGCAGCCGGGAAAGCCTATGCGGCCGGGGAGGTGGTGATGTCGATCCGCGACAAGGTGACGGCGGTAGGTCCTAACTTCCTAGAGTTTGCGGCTGATCAGGAGCCGTGGTGCCAATGGACGCTTGAGAACGGCACGGTTATTCGAGCCCGTCTGATGCTGGTCAAAGTGATCGATGAAGGCACGATCGCTAATGATGGGGCGCCGAGATACCAGTGTCAGTTTCAGCAAGTCATGGATACGACTTGGCCGGACCATATCAAGCGCGAGATCGAGGCGCGGCGGGAACGCTCATGAGCGACAACAGCAACCCGTTTCACATTACCTTGGACGACTTCTATAAACGGATTATCAAGCCAAGTGCTGAAGCTGGTGATCCGGCCTGTCAAGTCATGATGGAAGCCTGGAAGCTGACCAAGGAAGGCAAAATGACGCCCGCTCTCGCGCGAGAGATGGCATGGAAAGTTATGCCATGAGCGACAATCCAGTCCTAGCCAATGCGGTCAACTCCTTCAAGGAAGCCGCGGCTGCCGCAGTGTCTGAGACTGAGCGCCTAGCGGCCACGCTCAAAGCCATCCCGGCCTCTACACAGCAGGCGCAGGTACATCTAGCGGCCCTGACCAAGGAGCGGGACGACATGGTGGCTTCGCTGGAGAAGGAGACCGTCAAGCTACAGGCCACGCAGGCGCAGACCGCGGCTGCACAAAAGCAGATGGGTGACCTGCAAGCGCGGGCCGTAGCGGATCAGCTGCACATGATAACTGTGGCGCAGGCACAGGCAGACAAGATCGTCAAGGCGGCTACGGACGAGGCCGCCAAGCGGCTTGCCGTAGCACAGCGCGAGATCGATGCACTGAAAGAGAAATACAACGGCCTTGCCTCGCAACATGCCGCGATGCTCACCGAGATCGAGAAGGCGGCCGCCAGGCTCGACGCGATGAAGAAAACGGCGCGCGAGTTTGCTGGTGTCTAGGTGAAATGCCCCGTCTTGCTGTTTCTCTCAATCAGGAAGCGTATGATCTTCCTTCAATTCCTATCAATTTTTCTGCATCTGGGGTCAATCTGGTAATAGCCGGCATTGCAGGCCAAATTATTCGTGTTTTTAGGATGATTGTTGTCGTCGGTGGGTCTACCAGTCTGACATTCCAAAATGGTTCGAGTTCACTAACAGGCCCTATTCCATTGGCAACAAATGAGGCGATAGTATTGACTCTTGATACTGCGCCTTGGTTTCTGATGTCATTAGGCAATCCGTGGCAGATCAACTCCTCCAATGCGGTTCAGGTATCTGGTGCCGCATATTACACACAGACATAAGCATGACCGGCTCCAAAATGGAGAGAATGATGGACAGGCGGGACTTTGTGAAGTTTCTGGCACTCACGGGAGCTGGGGTTGGCGCTCTTCCGGCTCAGGTCGAGGCGTTCGAGAGATACTACGAGGCCAACACGCCGATGGTCGATGAGCCGTTGGTGGCAGTTGACGAAATCTATTTATCGGGACTGGCCAGCCGGTCGATGCGAATTTCGGCGAAGTTCTTTCATGACAGCGAATATCCTCGACACTATGGTTTTAATGCTTTTGGCGGCATCTTCCTGTGGCGTGCTCAAGCGGACCAGAAGGTAGTTTTGCGCAAGAAGCATGTTACCTGGGCTCTTGAAGCGCTTGATGCGCCTTCCGAGCAGTGGAGGGATCTTGGTGTTGGCCACATCAGCTATATAGATCAGACTTCGGTGCGCCGGAATCTGCAACTTCTGGACTGGCGAGGCTCGCTGGTGTCGGGGGTGTCATTACTTCTGCGTCCAGAACCATGATCCCGTTTCCCCTGTTTACTGATGATATTCAACCGTGTTCGGTATCCCAAGCGGAGGATGCTGCACTGGCATATGTTACGTCTCTTAATCTTAGGGAAAGAGAACTCATTGCGCGCGAGCAGGCCCTTGAAGCCAAGGAAAGAGACTTGGCCGCGCGCATGCAGGCGATGGCCGATGTCGTCATGAGGTCCGGTTATGGTGTGCCGTCGCGGCCGTCTCTTGAGAGTTTCAGCCCGCTAGTAACGCCAGCCGGCCTAACGAAAGCGGCCAGCGAATTGGCGAAAGAATAGATGGGGTTGAACATGGCGATCCGATGGAAAGATATCAAAGAATTACCTACTTACAATAACGGTGCCAGGGAAGTTCTGAAGGATTTCTTTAATTATCATTATCATCCTGAAGAACTTGATCCCTCGACCAGAGAGCCAAGAGGTTCGGATGCAAATATTGATCATTTTTTGGCTTATCTTTGGAATAGGGGCTTCCAAATCATTCCGGCCTGGCAAAAGAAATAATGCCGCAGAGCATAAGACTGCTTTGAAATGGTAAGGGTCCTGATGTTCCTGCGCCGTCTTTTTCGCGACAGGCTTGCGAGGAACATCCGCCGACTCAAACGCATGCACGATCGAGGACTGTTAGATGCCAAGGGTCCTAACGAATAATGCCGCAGGGTGACGCTTTCGGCCATACCGGTTATCTGATTGTCGATAACCGGGCGGCCGGGGTCGGTAAGGTACAAGGTAACAACCCGCGCATTGATCCGCTAACCGGTCAGATGGTGGGCAATGCAGTGTTTGAAGCGGACACGCTGGTCTGCTCGCATTGCCGTGTGGCTATCATCAAAAACCCCGACCGCACCCGCAAGCGCGGCAAGTGCCCCAAATGTTTCGATTATCTCTGCGATCCGTGCATGGCGGGCTACCGCGTGAACGAGGTCTGCAAGCCGTGGGCAGAGGTTGTCGAGGAAGTGAAAGCCGGCAAAGTTCAAACTCCCATCCTGGCCAAGAGCATGAAAGGATAGCCCGATGGCAAAGCGAATTTTCCACAACACCTCCTGGACGCCCACGGCAACCGCCGACACGGCCAACCTCGCCAATGGCACCTACATGGCCATCCAAGGCGGCAGTGCGACGCAGCTGATCAACGTGCTGGAAATCCTGATTGATGGGCAGGCGACGACCAGCGCGCCAACGTTCATGCAGTTCGCACGCGATTCTACCGTAGGGGTGGGGTTTGTTGCCTTGGTTGCTCCGGCCGGCGATGGGCCGATGCACCCATCGACAGCGGCATTGGCGGCCCCGCCCGTTACTTATTTCCAGGTCACAGCGGGCACCCTCGCGCAGCGCGCCGCGGTCACCACTCAAGGCAAGCTGGAACTTGGCTTGAATGCCTTTGGCGGTATCATGAAGTGGAACCCATACACGCCGGATATGGCATGGGGCATCCTCAGCGCCACACAGCCGCTCGGTGAGTCTTCGTTGTCCGCGTTTACCGGCGGCACGGTTGGGCCAATCTCAGCCCATATCATCTACGAACCGCTGTGAATGTTGCAGATTGAACTATCGGAGCTGGTTAAGCATCCGGTGTTATTGGGTCTCCCGCAGTATGGCGGGCAATGCAGCACCATCTTCGCTAGGAGTCTTGCCGATATCATGTTGCTTGCGGGCCAGCATGGTTTGCCATTCGGTACGGCTTTCATCTGGAACGAGGCGTTCATCACGCGGGCTCGCAATCATATTGCCGACGTATTTCTGAAATCTCCCGCCGAGCATCTGATGTTCATAGACTCGGATATCGGCTTTAATGCGCAGGATGTGATCGAATTGCTGATCCTGCAGATAAAGAATCCAGAATACAACCTTATTGCTGCGCCCTATAAAAAGAAAGCCCTCGACGCTGGATATGCGTTCGACTATGGCGGCCAGACGCTGACGGTCAATGCAGCCACGCGGGACAAGGGACCGATCGAGGTCCGTGGCACCGGCAACGGCTTCATGATGGTCCACCGTAGCGTGTTCGAGCGGTTTGCCGAAGCATATCCGCACTATTGCTACACGTCGGACGACGGACAGCCGCGGGCGATGATGCAGTTCTTTCAGGCTGAGATTGACCCTGAGTCGCGCCGCTATCTGTCGGAAGATTATTGGTTTCAGGACCGCTGCCGCGATATCGGCATCAAGACCTGGCTGTGTCCGTGGATGAAGTTACGTCACGCCGGGATGCACATCTTTGAATAGGTGAGAAAATGACCGCCTCGCGCTCGGATATGTATCTGTTGAGTCAGGATGCGACCTTTCAGAACCGAGTTCAGGCATCGATGCTTGCAGCCGCTATTGCCGTAGCCAATGAAGGGTATGCGGTTGTTTTTCACCAACAGAGGTCGGCACAGGCTACTAATGTCATCCTCAGTCCGCGCGGGGTAAGCGGGGGATTCAACTATACGGTTCTTTTTGCGAATACGGTGGCAACCGATCCTAGTGTCATTGCCGATGCAACAGCGGCCGGAACCGTTGTTCTGACTGTTGGAAATGTCACGGCTCAAGGGGCGTTGGTGACGGATGCACACATTGACGCTGCAATTTCAGCGCAGTGGAACGCCTTCTTCGCCCACTGATTAGATTATGGCTGTTGCTGTAGATGCTACAGGTACTGCAGGAACTGCTAGTTTAGCTGCAAACAATACTGGATTTACTGAGGGTGCATCAACCATTACAATTGGTGCGGGAGCCAATAGAGTATTAGTTCTTTTCGTTCAGTTCAGTGCTGCCACTATTCCTACAAATACTACAGTAAGTTGGGATTCGGCAGGATCTGGTCAACCGATGACGTTGATCGGGCAAAAAGCTGAGTCCGATAATCTTGCGTGCACTGCTATCTATGGGCGACTAGGTCCTACTTCCGGTTCAGGAAGACTGCTGAAAATGCAGTGGGACCCTCATGTTGCTATGAGTTACACCTACTGTATGATGTCGTTTACAGGGGCGGATCAAGGTAGTGTAGCAACAACATTTAAGAATTTTTTAAGCGGCAATCCGGCGGCTACTGCAGCAAGCGGTGGCGCCGCTTATCCACCAACCACGGGTGTTAACGTCAACAGTCCAGTCGGTGATTTCTGCGTTCTGTGCGGTGCATCTAATAATATGTCGATCAACTTGGCTGGTAGTCTCTCAGGCCAAGTCGGAACTCAGCTTTACGGGCTAAATACGAATGTTTCAGGTGGAGCGGTTTACACAACAGGAGCTGGCGCTTCGACCAACTTGGCGCTGGCGATGTCTAATGCTTCTTCTAACCCGGCATGTTATGCCGCCTTTGACATCGCGGCGGTTGGTACAGTAGGAGGACTACCGGCTGGTCTTAACCCGATCTTCAGTGAACAAACGCCTCCGCTCGCAAGAACAACGGATTTCACTTATACGCCGCAGTTGGTTAATTGGCTGACCCGCATTTATGCGATAAAGCCGCCGGCCCCTAATCAGCAGCGATCGGACTTGTTTGATGCCCCGCCGCCACCCAGACCAGGCACTCCCGAGCGTTGGCGGCCGTTTTTCGATCTGGCATATATTTATGCGCAGCAACCCGTCGGTGCGATCTCCGTCGAGGTCCATCGGCCGGCGCCGATGGGTAATCCCGAGCCGTGGAAATCTTTCTTTGATCTGGCCTATCTTTACGCGCAGAAACCTGTCGGTGTCACGCTAGCTGAAGTCCATCCTCCTGCGCTGAAGGGCAATCCCGAGTATTGGAAATCATTCTTCGATCTATCTGGCATTTATGCACAGTCGCCGGTTGGTGCTGCGTCGGTGGAAGTCCATCCTCTCGCTCCGAAAGGCAATCCCGAGTTCTGGGAAGGCATCCTCGACAATCAGCTGCCGCAAATCTATACGCAGAAGCCGATTGGCGCGATCTCGGTCGAAGTTCATCCTCTTGCCCCGATGGGCAACCCCGAGCGCTGGCATTCTTTCTACGACCTGGCCTATCTTTACGCACAGTCGCCGGTTGGTGTTGCTTCCGTCGAAGTTCATCCTCTTGCCCCGAAGGGCAATCCAGAGAACTGGAAATCGTTCTTCGACCTGTCATCGGTTTACTCGCAGCAGCCAGTCGGAGCCCGTCAGGATGCGGACGCGCCGCCGATATATGTCAAAGGACCGGAACTTCTACCCCCTGATCTGCTGACGACGACGCTAGGTGTTACTGTCACCGTCACCCTGCCGTTCGTTTATTACGACTTCTCGGCTCATCCATCGCCGGTTCCGCCTTCTCAGTTCGTTCCTAATCCCAATGCATTGCCGCAAATCTACAGTCAGGCTCCCGTTGGGCAGAGATGGAAAGACGACGCGCATCCGCTCCCGATCCCGCCGATATCGGATGTTTATCAAAATATCTTGCTGAATCTTCCTGTCACGGTAATCC
>Ga0206965_10342_pt1 | contig 11875 bp, 6 predicted proteins | sample Alteio_BWOrgHeat_26_FD_152973 | JGI IMG/M metagenome (GOLD analysis project Ga0206965, IMG submission 152973) | Enriched cells from forest soil in Barre Woods Harvard Forest LTER site, Petersham, Massachusetts, United States -... | ecosystem: Environmental > Terrestrial > Soil > Temperate forest >...
TTATTCGGTGGTTGGAATGACCAATGGGGTGGCATCTTTGCAGATTTATGGCGATATAGTATTTCCACCAATGAATGGACCTGGATGAAGGGTCCTCAAGGTCCAGTAAATAATTCAGGAGTCTTTGGTACCCAAGGCATTCCAGCACCTGCAAATCATCCTCCTTCAAGATGTGAAACTACTGCTAATTGGGTAGATAATGGGAATAATTTTTGGATCTTTGGTGGTCAGGGATTCATTAATTCTTTAGGCAGCTTAAATGATATGTGGAAATATAATGTTAACACCAATGAATGGACCTGGATGAATGGACCAAATACAATCAATGGTGCTGGAACATGGGGAACTAAAGGTGTTGCGAATTTCAATAATATTCCTTCTGCACGTATGGTTTATGCTCGCTGGAAAGATCATCTCGGAAATTTCTGGCTTTTCGGGGGATGTGACGGAGATACACTATCTCCAGGTTTGTATAATGATTTGTGGAAATATGATCCTAATACCGGTCTCTGGACATGGATGAGTGGTACTGATAATCTTAATGATCCCGGCTTTTGCTTCGGTCCATGTATATCATCTACCTTCAATTGCCCATCAGGAAGATTTGAAAACAGGGCATGTACTCAACGAGGATGCAATAAAGAGCACTTTGAATTTTTTGGAGGTGGTGGCGACTTTCACGGTACTTCAAATGATGATGACTTATGGGATTATTGTGTAGCTCTCAACGAATGGACTTTGATGAGTGGCAGCGTGTTTCCCACCGTTAATCAACCTTCTGTTTATGGGACGGAGACCGTCTCGGCACCCACTAATCATCCCGGAGGACGGATGGGTGCATTGGCATGGACTGATCCTATTACAGAGAATTTCTGGTTGTACGGAGGCATAATTATATGGGGACAAGATCACGCAAATGATATGTGGCGATTTGTGGTGGATACTACTTGTCCCCACATTCCACGGGCACCATTGGCAGGATTCTTTATTACTCCCGATACAGGATGTGTTCCTTTGACGGTAACATTTACTGATACCAGTCAATTCTCATCTTCCTTCCACTGGACTTTTGGAGATGGTTCTACGGATACTGTTTACAGTCCGGCGAATCATACTTTTACTACGGCAGGAATTGATACCGTAAGACTTATCGTTAACGGAACCGGTGAATGTACCGTTCCTGATACTATGATCAGAACCATAGTTATAGTTCCTCAACCTGCTGTGGATTTGGGTGATGATACTACTTTTTGTAATGGAATTTCATATACTTTGGATGCGGGTAATCCGGGAGTAAGTTATCATTGGTCAACAGGAGCAACAACAGAATTAATAAGCGTGACCACCACTGGAAGTTACTGGGTAGTAACATCTGCAGGGACTTGTACGGATACAGATACGGTGGTTGTAACTTTCATTCCTCAACCTGTTGTTAATTTAGGAAATGATACTTCCCTTTGCGTTGGTCAGGCGATAACTATTGATGCGGGGAATGCAGGTAGTTCCTACATCTGGTCAACTGGTGCAACAACAGAAACTATTTCTCCGACCGTTACCGGTAATTATTCTGTTACCGTAACCAATGGAAATAATTGCACAGGCACTGATACGATCCTTGTTACCTTTGTTCCATACCCAGTTGTTAACCTTGGCCATGATCAATCATTATGTAATAATGCGGCTCTTGCAGTTTATGGCGGTTCTCCGGCTACATCTTATTTATGGCAGGATGGATCTACGAATTCAACATTTGTCATCACTACTGCCGGAACTTATTATGTGACGACAAAGAATGGGACTTGCACAAGTTATGATACGATTCATATTACTTTGAACCAAGCCCCTGTTGTCAACATTGGTCCTGATATTAGATTGTGCTATGGCATTGATACCTCGCTGAATGCAGGGGATTCAGGGATGACCTATCTCTGGAGTACCGGTGCAATAACTCAAAAAATCGAGATCACTACAAGCGGTCTTTATTGGGTGAAGGTTAGCCAGAACGGTTGCTTTGCTTATGATTCGGCAAGAGTTATTATCGGGGAACCTTTAATTCTTAATCTTGGATTAGATACTTTCATTTGCCCGGGAGATTTCATGACTATTACTCCGGGTGGTAATTTTGTAAGTTATTCCTGGCTGCCTGGACAGCAAATATCAAAGTCTATTACTGTTAATCAACCGGGGACTTATATCGTTACGGTGGTTGATTCTAATGGGTGTGTTGCGAGCGGTTCACGCTTGGTTCAGGACTTTTGTCCCACACAGATTTATGTTCCCAATGCCTTTACTCCAAACAGTATGTGGAATGAAACATTCAATGCTTATGGCGAAAATATCGAATCCTTCCACATGTATGTTTTTGACAGGTGGGGCGAACAGATTTTTGAATCCACCGACATCAGTCAAGGCTGGGATGGAAACTACAAAGGGGAATATTGTCAGCAAGGGGTCTATGTCTGGTTGATAGATTATAAACTCTACGACTATGTTGATCTTTTGAAACATACGATTACTGGAACTGTTACCCTCCTTAGATAAGATCAAAATTTTTTTCTCCATAAAAAATTCAGGATTTTCCATAAATCAAAAAACGGATTCCATACATCCTGAAAATTTTTCCATAAACTTTTTGAGCATTTCCATAAATTCATAAAAGCTTTCCATACGCTTATCTTCCATTCCCAAGAGACTCTGAAAAACGTATGGAGATTCCTGAAAAACGTATGGAAATTATCCTCTGGCGTATGGAAATTAGCCTCAAACGTATGGAAATTAGCCATCATTGTATGGAAATTACCCTCTCGCGTATGGAAATCTTTGACCTCCGTATGGAAGATTTCAAGACCAATGTGGAAATAATTCGCTGTTTATCAGCTTATATAAGGAATGATAGAATAAATCTTGAGAGATGATCTGTTTTTATTAACCTTTTGGGGCATAAAAATCTTGAAATTCTTCCCCTCATGAAGAGAATAGTTGCAATTATTTAGGTGGTCAAATGGATAAAATATCGGTCTTTGAGGAAAAGTAGCTGGTATCACATTTTAGAAATATTCGAAAGAATTTTAATAAACATTAACTTTGATAAAGTAAAATTTATGACCAGAATTCTCCCTATCTTTGCGGCTCAAAATAAATATATAGCTAACTTAATACTATCAGATATGAAAAGTTCAACAACCATCATTACCAAAGCAGGCGTCAGTCTTGCATTAATGTTCTTCCTCTTATTTTCTTTTAATAAGATTTACGCCCAGCTTGATCATGGAACGCCGGGGCAGGAAGTCGAGCATGTTACGATTAATTTTTCGGACATTGCTGCATACGAAGCCGTCCATCCTGTGGATACCAGCATCAATCATCTGATCCATGAGATTGAGTATGACCATACGGCTTTTATCAGCGACCACTTCGCGAATCAATTATCTCCTCAAAATGTGCAGGTACTTCCACCGACATTTAATGCTACCGCTTCGCCGGCGCCGGCAGCCAATTTTAATGGCGTTACTGATAATAACCAATTCATACCGCCAGATTCGTATGGTGCTGTCGGTCCGAATCATATAATGACGACTGTCAACAGCCAGGTACGGATCACTGATAAGACGGGGAATACACAATATTCTATTGTCGCTCTTAGTAATTTCTGGAGTGCGGCATTCAGCGTGAGTACTGTTGTTTGTGACCCTAAGATCGCTTACGATCCATACAACAACCGTTGGATATTTATCAGCCTGAATGGTGATTCGGCAGCAGTGGCTTCAATATTTATCGGGGTATCTCAAACCAACGATCCTACTGGCTCATGGAATCTTTTTAAGGTGATGGTGAATGTTTCGGGTGATTGGATGGACTTCCCGAATTTAGGGTTTAACAAGAACTGGATTGTTGTTTCCGGGAATTTATTCTCTAATGCAGGAACGTTCCAGGCTGCTAAGGTTTGGGCATTTAATAAAGCGAATCTGTATAGCAATACAAGCGCTTCATTTACTACGTTTACTAATCTTCCAAATGATTTTTGTCTTACTGCTGCCCGGACTTATGATGCTACCATGAATGACTTGTTTATGCTCGAATCATTTAATGGACCAGTAGGGCAAATTAAAATGTTTAAGGTTTCAGGAACTGCTGCTTCACCTACCTTTTCAACAGTGGGCACCTACACCAGCTCTACTCATTGGGCTTCAGGTTTCTCAGCTACCAATGCTGGTCCTCAAACCGGAACCACCAATAAGATAAACTGTGGTGATGATCGTTTTTCAACTGTAATTTATAGAGGAGGTTATCTATGGACCGCTCATAATGCTTTTCTCCCTTCCTCCTCCCCTACCCGATGTTCTGCTCAATGGTTGCAAATGGATACCGTTGGAAACTTTACTCAAAATGGATTGATTGATGATGCTACAGGAGTCAATTATTATATTTACCCTTCCATAGCCGTCAATGTCAATAATGATGCGGTCTGCGGGTTCACGAATCTATCTTCCAGCATACACCCAAGTAGTGGCTATTGCTTCCGTTCTCATAATGATGCTGTCAATACTTTTGAGACCCCATATATCTTTAAATCTGGGTTGAATACCTATTTCAAAACCTTTGGAGGAAGCAGTAATCGTTGGGGAGATTATTCAGGGACTATGGTTGATCCTTCCAATGATTCAACTTTTTGGACAATTCAGGAATATTCCGAAGCAGCAGCTAATACATGGGGAACCTGGTGGGCTAAGATAATTGATGGCTGCTCGACTCCTGCTCAACCTGGGGCAATAACCGGCAGCACATCAGTATGCGCTTCGTCACCACATAACTATTCAATAACTGCTGTTAGCGGAGCATCGGGATACACATGGACAGTGCCATCTGGTGCGACAATAACCTCTGGTCAGAATACTACCTCTATAACAGTAATTTTTGGAAATACTTCTGGAAATGTAACTGTCCTGGCAAGTAATACCTGTGGAAATAGTGCTACTCAAAGTGCTGTTGTTACTGTAAATGCTTTGCCAGTGGCTTCTATCAGTGGAGTCTCATCCGTTTGCCAGGGAACAAGTGCTACCCTGACAGCGAGCGGAGGCACAACTTACATTTGGAATACTGGCGCAACAACCACTGGAATATCAGTTACACCGACTACTACTACGACATATACAGTTACTGCCACAAGTAATGGATGTACCGGAACAGCCACTAAAAGTGTTACTGTAAATTCATTACCAACGGCTACAATTACTGCTAATGGAAATACGACCTTTTGTCAAGGCGGATCAGTAACATTGACATCATCAAGTGGAAGTTCTTATTCTTGGTCTAATGGTGCAACGACTTCTTCAATAACTGTTGCTTCATCTGGAAGTTATTCTGTAGTTGTAACTAATGCAAATGGATGCTCTGCTTCATCCTCTGCAACATCTGTTACAGTTAATCCATTACCAACAGCGACAATTACTGCCAATGGAAATACTACCTTCTGTCAAGGCGGATCAGTAACTTTGACATCATCAAGTGGAAGTTTTTATTCATGGTCTGATGGAGAAACGACTTCTTCAATAACTGTTACTACATCTGGAAATTATTCTGTAGTTGTTTCAAATGCTAATGGATGTTCTGCTTCATCCTCTGCAACTTCTGTTACCGTCAATCCATTACCAACAGCGACAATTACTGCAAGTGGATACACTACCTTCTGTCAAGGCGGATCAGTAACATTGACATCATCAGGTGGAAGTTTTTATTCCTGGTCTGATGGTGAAACAACATCTTCAATAACTGTAACTACATCAGGAAATTATTCTGTGGTTGTAACTAATGCTAATGGATGCTCTGCTTCATCCTCTGCAACATCTGTTATTGTAAATCCATTACCAACGGCTACAATCACTGCCAATGGAAATACGACCTTTTGTCAAGGCGGATCAGTAACATTGACATCATCAGGTGGAAGTTTTTATTCTTGGTCTGATGGTGAAACAACTTCTTCGATAACTGTTATTTCATCAGGAAATTATTCTGTGGTTGTAACTAATGCTAATGGATGTTCTGCTTCATCCTCCGCAACATCTGTTACAGTTAATCCATTACCAACAGCGACAATCACTCCAAGTGGAAATACTACCTTCTGTCAAGGTGGATCAGTAACATTGGCATCATCAGGTGGAAGTTTTTATTCTTGGTCTGATGGTGAAACAACATCTTCAATAACTGTTGCTTCATCAGGAAATTATTCTGTGGTTGTAACTAATGCTAATGGATGCTCTGCTTCATCATCTTCAACTTCTGTTACAGTTTATCCATTACCAACAGTGACAATTACTCCAAGTGGAAATACAACCTTCTGTCAAGGTGGATCAGTAACATTGACATCATCAGGTGGAAGTTTTTATTCCTGGTCTGATGGTGAAACAACTTCTTCGATAACTGTTGCTTCATCAGGAAATTATTCTGTAGTTGTTTCAAATGCTAATGGATGTTCTGCTTCATCCTCTGCAACTTCTGTTACAGTTTATCCATTACCAACAGTGACAATTACTCCAAGTGGAAATACAACCTTCTGTCAAGGTGGATCAGTAACATTGACATCATCAGGTGGAAGTTTTTATTCCTGGTCTGATGGTGAAACAACTTCTTCGATAACTGTTGCTTCATCAGGAAATTATTCTGTAGTTGTTTCAAATGCTAATGGATGTTCTGCTTCATCCTCTGCAACTTCTGTTACAGTTTATCCATTACCAACAGTGACAATTACTCCAAGTGGAAATACAACCTTCTGTCAAGGTGGATCAGTAACATTGACATCATCAGGTGGAAGTTTTTATTCCTGGTCTGATGGTGAAACTACTTCTTCAATAACTGTAACTACATCAGGAAATTATTCTGTGGTTGTAACTAATGCTAATGGATGCTCTGCTTCATCATCTTCAACATCTATTACTGTTAATCCATTACCAACAGCGGCAATTACTACAAGTGGAAATACGACCTTCTGTCAAGGTGGATCAGTAACATTGACATCATCAGGTGGAAGTTTTTATTCCTGGTCTGATGGAGAAACTACTTCTTCAATAATTGTTACTTCATCAGGGAATTATTCTGTGGTTGTAACAGATGTGAATGGTTGTTCAGCTTCTTCGTCTTCAACTTCAATTATTGTAAATCCTAGCCCAAGACCAGCAATCACAGGTCCTTCAATTGTTTGTGGAACCACTCAAATTGCTTTGTCCGCAGGTGCGTTTTCAAGCTATCATTGGAGTACGAATGCTACCACAGATTCTATAACTGTGAGTTCTTCTGGTATTTATTCTGTTACGGTTTCAAATAGCTTTGGGTGTACAGGAACGGCATCGAAAACAATTACAACAGGATCTATTGCTTCACCAACTATTACTGCAAGTGGTGCCACAAGTTTCTGCCCTGGAGGTTCAGTAACCTTGAGTACCGGAGCCTTCTCATCATACAATTGGAGTAATGGAAATACCACTGCTTCAATAACAGTTTCTTCCTCCGCGACTTATGTTGTAACTGTTACGAATAGCAGTGGGTGCACGGGATCTGCTTCCAAAGTTGTAATGGTATATGTCTCTCCAGCTCCAATAATTTCAGTCAGTAATATGAGTACATATTGTTCTGGTGGCACAGAAAATCTTTCTACTACTGCCTTCACAACTTATCACTGGAGTACAGGGGCAACAACTCAATTAATTACAATTTCTACCAATGGCATCTTCACAATTACTGTAACGAATAGTAATGGCTGTACCGGAACAGCTTCCACAACTCAAAGCAATTCATGTAGTGTGCCTACAAGTCTTTCAACAACGAGTATTACGGGCACTTCAGCAATGATTACCTGGGTTCAGCCTTCCTGTTATTATGGATATACTATTCAAAGAAGTATTCATAATGCCAATGTTTGGACTTCTTTCACAATAACTCCCAATATGCATTACACCTTCTCGGGTCTGGCATTAAACACCAGCTATGATTGGCAGATTAGAACCAATTGCAACGCTGCTCAAACCAATATATCTGCCTGGAGTCCTGTTCAGACATTCACTACTCTTGCTCACAGAATTGATGGAGAACCCATTTCAGAGAATTCAAACTTCTCTATAATTCCAAATCCTGCAAGTTATCAGGCGACGATTCTTTTTTCCTCCGACAATGAAGTGCCTTATACAATCAGTTTAATTGATATAACCGGAAAGGTTACTTTTAATGCCTGTAATACTGCGGTTATTGGAGATAATCAATATATGATGGATGTTTCTCAAGTAGCCAAGGGCATTTATATCGTCTTGTTACAAAAGGGTGATGCAGTTATGAGAACGAAATTAGTTGTTCAATAAAGGATGTATTAGTTTCATAAAATTTATGAAAAGCCCTTCAATTTTTGGAGGGCTTTTTATTTATCGTCTCAACAATTATATTCGCCCCATGAGAAAAATAACTGCCGATTATATCTTCCCAATCTCTTCAAAGCCCTTGAAGAACGGACTTATTATCATTGAGGACAATGGAAAAATTATTGATGTCCTTCCCAATAAAAATAATAGCGGCGATGATGTCGAATATCACAGAGGAATTATCTGCCCTGGATTCATCAACTCCCATTGTCATTTAGAATTATCTTTCTTCAAAGGAATGCTTGCGGAACATACCGGTTTGGATGTTTTTATTCGAGACATTCTTGCTTTGAAGCGTCCTGAATTGGATATTATTCACCAATCAATTATTGATGCTGAAGACGAGATGCTGAAGAATGGAATTGTTGCTGTCGGTGATATTTCAAATGGCGATACCACCTATCTTCAGAAGGCAAAACGAAATATGATTTATCATACTTTCATAGAAGTTTTTGCATTTGATCCTGCGAAGTCCGCGGATGTCTTTGCCAATGCTGTCAAGCTATTCGGGGAATATCCAGAAGGTCTTCATAAGTCCATTACACCTCATGCGCCATATTCTGTGTCCGATGAATTATTCAAATTGATTCATGATTTTTCTCAAAAGAACAACTCTATTTTATCAATCCATAACCAGGAATGCGATGGTGAGAATGAACTATTCCAAACAAAGTCAGGTACTATCTATGAAAGAATTAAAAGCTGGGGAACTGACCTGTCACACTTTCATCCTACTGGAAAGAATTCTATTCAAAGTTACCTTCACAAGATGCCTCAGGATTCAAAGATTCTATTAGTTCACAACACTGTTACGACACTTGAAGATATTCAATGGGCGACCAATAATCATCAACATTTATACTGGTGCTTTTGCCCTAATGCGAACCTGTATATCGAGAATAAATTAGCCAGCTTTCAAGCCTTTATCGCTGCTAATGCAAGATGCGTGGTGGGTACGGATAGTTATGCGTCCAACTGGAGTTTATCTGTCCTTGATGAATTAAAAACCATCTCGAAAAATGACCCTTCAATTAACCTTGAAACCCTCCTGCTATGGGCAACAAAGAATGGAGCAGAGTTCATGAACTTCGATTCAAAATTAGGTACTTTAGAGAAAGGAAAGCAACCGGGAATTAATTTGATTTACGATCTTGACGGACTCAAATTAACCCCAGAGACTAAGGTAAAAAGTTTAACCTATTTATTCCGAACATAGACATGGATAACATTCTTGTTACCAGTCTCACGTTCATCAACAATAAATTGAGGAAAGTTCTTTATCATTGGAACTAATTTCTTAAAGCCAAAATTACGTGGGTCGAAGTCGGGTTGTTTCTTTAAAATCAAATTACCCAATTCCCCAAGAAAAGCCCAGCCTTCTTCGTCTGCAACATCATTGATACTATCGGCAATTAGTTTTACCAATTCGGTATTCATGATTTCTTCTACCAGATTTTCTTTTTCTATAACCGGAGGTTTTTCTTTAGCAGGAGTCTTTCTTTCGAGTTTCACCTTCTCAATAACTTCTACTTTTTCTACCACCTTTTCATCCTTCTTCAAGATTTCGATATAGACAAATTTATCACAGGCAGAGATCAAAGATTTAGGAGTTTTCTTCTCTCCGAAACCATAAACTTTCATTCCTGCTTCTCTTAATCTAATTGCCAACTTGGTGAAATCGCTGTCACTGGAAACGATACAAAAACCATCCACACGCCCTGTATATAAAATATCCATAGCATCAATTATCAATGCCGAATCGGTAGAATTCTTGCCTTGGGTATAGCTGTATTGCTGAAAAGGAGTGATGGCATTTTCCAATAAAACGGTCTTCCAGCCAGCCACTGTTGGAATGGTCCAATCTGCATAAATCCTTTTAAAAGTTGGCGTACCGTATTTTGCAATCTCCTCCAGGATGCCTTTAATCCTTGAATAAGGCACGTTATCTGCGTCTATCAGGACAGCAAGTCTGGGGTCTCTGTTATTATTCATTTTTAAAATATTTTAATTCCTGTTTGTTTAATTTCATTAATAAAAGGGTCATCTGTTTCAAAGATTTCTGTGTTGAAATGGTGAACTTCTATTTCGGGGTAATTATAATTAATCAGAGCTGTAGTGTGATTATTGTTCAAGAAGTTCAAAGTGAAATTATCAGCTACCAAAGCTATGTCTATATCTGAATATTCATGGGCAAATCCTTTTGCATAAGAACCAAATAACCATGCACTTGAAATGGGTATGCCCTTTTGGATACAGTCCTTTATGAATGCTTTTGCGTTTTCTATTGCAGTTGTTTTTTCAACCATGTCATTTCAACTTTTAATTTATCCAAATATTTACCACAAACTTCCTTGGAAACAGTTGCTTCAATTTCATGTAAGATATCGGCATATCTTCCCTTTGCTTGAAAACTGTTCATGATTTGCCCCTCACTAAGCTCGATGTTGCTTTTCTTCAAGAGAACCAATAAATTGTGAATATATGGATAATCTATCCGATTATTGCTCTTAAGATAAATTGCTTTGCACATTTTCTCCAATACCAAATGTCCCCAAAATAAGACATGAGCATAATATCCTGCCTTTTGAAGAACTTCAGTAGCCCCTAAATCATCATCCGCCTGATCCACTAAAAATTTTATGTGTTCCTGAATCGTCATCTTTAATTCGTTTCGGCAAAGATAGATTTTTTGAGGGTAATGAAGGGATGCGTTAAGTATTAGGAATTAGGAATTAGGAATTAGGAATTAAAAATTAGGAATTATGCTTTTGTCCTAATTCCTAATTTTTAATTCCTAATTGATTCCCTTTCCTTCAACCATTTTCTTTGCTTTAGATTATTTTGAAAAGGGGGTTGATCCAATTAGGAATTAGGAATTAGGAAATAGTGAACAGTGAACAGTGAATAGTGAACAGTGAATAGTGAATAGTGAATAGTGAATAGTGAATAGTGAATAGTGAATAGTGAATAGTGAATAGTGAACAGTGAATAATGAATAGTGTTCCGCATTTTTCACTATTCACTGTTCACTATTCACTATTCACTGTTCACTATTCACTATTCACTAATTCAGAATTCCCAAAAATGGGATTTTATACTTGAAATCGGACCGTCGGAGACATCTTTCTTCTAAAGATAGACACCTTTACGCTACCCGTTTCAACCTTTATCGTAAAGGTTGACATCTTTATTCTACCCGTTTCAACCTTTATCGTAAAGGTTGACATCTTTATTCTACCCGTTTCCTTTATTCTACCCGTTTCAACCTTTATCGTAAAGGTTGACATCTTTATTCCACCCGTTTCAACCTTTATCGTAAAGGTTGACATCTTTATTCTACCCGTTTCAACCTTTATTCTACCCGCTTCAACTCGTAGGGTAAACGCTTTAGCTGTGGTGTTATTTATGTGTATAATGTTTGAATTTGCAGGAATGGGGGCTTTAATTAGGAATTAGGAATTAAAAATTAGGAA
>Ga0206965_10365_pt1 | contig 11842 bp, 11 predicted proteins | sample Alteio_BWOrgHeat_26_FD_152973 | JGI IMG/M metagenome (GOLD analysis project Ga0206965, IMG submission 152973) | Enriched cells from forest soil in Barre Woods Harvard Forest LTER site, Petersham, Massachusetts, United States -... | ecosystem: Environmental > Terrestrial > Soil > Temperate forest >...
ACAGCATGCTCGCTTTTACCGGTGTAGGGCTTGCTATCGCGACATCAGGCTACGGTATTTATATGCTGCGGAGCGGGCGGGCGCTGCCAAAAGTATCTGTGAATTAACGGAGGTCTTAACTAAATTTTCGATTTTCTCTCAAATAAAAGGCATGAACGGGAGGGTTGTTATTTAACTCAACCAAATCAAATTTATTCGCCGGTAACTTTGATAATTTGGACAGGGCGAGGTAATCGTCAATGCCGCTACATGATTACCTGCATGGTGCTTTCTCCTTTTAAAAAGGTTAATCCGTTGGAAAAAACACCGCAGAGTTCACAAAAACCGCGAAGATTATATCATATTTAAAAATGTAATCAGTTGTTCAACCGCCCTGGCACGGTGGCTTATTTGGTTCTTTTCTTCCGTGCTCATTTCGGCAAAAGTAATGTCGTACCCATAAGGCTGAAAAACAGGGTCGTACCCAAACCCTTTCGAGCCTGAACGTTGGTGGCGGATGGTGCCCTCTACAATCCCCTCAAAAAAATGTTCTTCGCTGTTCCAGATTAATGAGATCACGGTACGAAAACGTGCCTTTCGGTTGGTTTCACCGGCTAATTTCGCCAGCACTTTATCCATATTGGCCTCGTGGTCGCCATGTGTGCCGGCATACCTGGCCGAATAAACACCCGGTTCGCCGTTAAGGGCATCTATCTCCAGCCCGCTGTCATCGCCAAAACAATCCAGTTTATATTTTTGGTAGATATAATGACTTTTTAAAGAAGCATTTTCCCTGAAGGTTTGCCCGGTTTCGGGGATGTCCTCATGGCAGCCAATATCGTTAAGGGTTAATAATTTTATCCGGTCGCCAACTTTAGCCGCTACTTCTTCCAGCTTATGGCGGTTGTTGGTTGCAAAAACTAATTGCCGCATGGTATTACCATTGTTTCATTTGTTCCCAAAATACTTTTTTATTGTCGTTGTTATCCATCATTTCATCAAAACTGAAAGTGAATAAGGTGCGGGCTTTGTTTACCTCAGCCTGTTGATTTATTGGGGGCGCTTCAAATCCCTGAGGCAAGGCGTTATGGCCAAGGATAAGCAGCTTTTGAGGCTTAAAGAAATCGGATAACTGCGCAAATATTGCATCTTTATAGTTCGCCAGGTTTAATATAGCTACATCATCCAACTCAAAGCCCAGGCGTTTCAATGTGTTTTCGAGGGCGGTTAAGTACGGGGCTGGCATACACTCAAGTCCGGGATAAAAAACCAGGATGAGGTAATGTTTTTTTAGCTTGCCGAGGTAATTAAAACTAACTGAGGGCGTTTCAATAATGATTGAAGGCGCCTGTAAAACAGCTTCGGGTATGGTCGCTGGTATTTCGCGAACAGGTTGAGCAATTTTATCGGTATTTAACAGGTAGAGGTCATCCTGGAGTATAAAACTAAAAGCAACAGGGTTTTCTATTCTCACTTTAACAAATTTTAACAAAAGTAGCTAAACAGTTTGACGCATTATCAGCATATTCGCACAATTATAGCTGTCATTAATCAATTCCGGTTAAATGTTCGGTCATAATTGATAATTTTTACCGAAATTCGGAGCTTTTAACGGCTCCGCTAAACGGGGTCAGTTTTATTAGTATTGAGATACATGAGAAAGTTTGGGTTAGTCCTTTTAAGTTTTACATTATTCATATCGTTTGCCAAAGCGCAGCCAAAGCGTTCGCTCGACAAGATCGCGGCTGTAGTGGGTGGCAGTATTATCCTGCAATCGGATATAGAGTTAAAATATGCTACTTATCTTGCGCAGGGCAATCCGCCAAACCCTGCTGTAAAATGCCAGATAGCACAAAGTTTTGTAACACAAAAGCTATTGGCGGCGCAGGCCATTATTGACAGTATTGACGTAAAAGACGATGAAGTTGATGCTGATATCGACCGTCGTATGCGCGGAATGATACAGCGTGCGGGGAGCCAGGACAGGCTGGAGCAATTTTTAGGCCGTTCAGTTATCCAATATAAAGACGAAATACGCCCTGATATTAAAGAAGAGCTGATTGCGCAGAAAATGCAGCAAAAAATTACTACTGATATCAACACTACACCTGAAGATATAAAAAAATTCTTCAATACAATTCCAAAAGACAGTTTGCCGACATTTAATAAAACCGTTGAAGTAGGAGAAATACAATTTGACCCCAAATTAAACGAGACCGAAAAATCATACTACCGGGCAAAAGCGCAGGATTTACTGGACAGGGTAAAAAAGGGTGAGGATATGGGTTCTTTAGCCCGCCTGTACTCGCAGGATCCCGGTTCGTCGCTACAAGGCGGTGACCTTGGCTTTGCCGACCGCACTACCTTTGTTAAGGAGTTTGCCGCCTGGGCTTTCAGGCTTAAAGCAGGTGAAATTTCGCCGGTATTTGAAACTGATTTTGGTTTTCACTTTTTACAGGTGATTGAGCGCCGCGGCGAACAGGTGCATGTGAGGCACATACTAATTACCCCTGCGGTAACTGAGGCTAGCTTACAAAGGGCAAAAGCAAAAGCCGACAGCGTTTTTGACTTTTTGACAAAGAACAACAAAATAACTTTTTCAAACGCCGCCGCTTATTACTCGGATAATAAAGAATCGAAATATAATGGCGGTATGATGTTAAATGCTTCTGATGTTGAAACCCGTACCACTTATATCCCGACAGACAAACTCGATCCGCAGGTAGCGCTTGTAGTTGATACGATGAAAGTTGGCAGCATGTGCAAACCGATTTTATTTACTGATGCCGCGGGCAAAAAGAGTTATAAAATTTTGTACCTTAAATCAAGTGTGAATGCCCACAAGGCAAACCTGGTAGATGATTATCCAAAAATAAAGGAATATGCCACCAACGATAAAATTAACCGTAAAGTGAGCGAGTGGTTCCAGAAAAGACGTAAACAAACCTTTATTAAAATTGACCCTGAATACCAGCAGTGCACCAATATGAAAGGATGGGCAACACCTGTTGATGCCTCTACAGCAGCAGCTGCAACACCGGACGAAGTTAAACCTTAATAACAATATGCAACACCGTACCGAAGTAGAGGCTGCTGACGCTTTAAGGCATGCTTATCAACAAATAAGCGCCGAAATAGGCAAAGTAATTATCGGCCAGCAGGAAGTACTTAAATTTGTACTGATCTCTATTTTTAGTAACGGGCATTGTTTGCTGGTGGGTGTACCTGGCCTGGCTAAAACCTTGCTGGTGCAAACAGTTGCGCAGGTACTGGACCTTGATTTTAAACGCATACAGTTTACCCCCGACCTGATGCCCTCTGACATTATAGGTTCTGAGATTTTAGGCGAAGACCGCAACTTTAAATTTATACCGGGGCCGGTGTTTGCAAATATCATCCTTGCCGATGAGATTAACCGCACCCCGCCAAAAACGCAGGCAGCGCTGCTGGAAGCCATGATGGAAAAATCGGTAACTGCCGCAGGGATCACCCATCGCCTTGCACAACCTTTTTTTGTATTGGCCACGCAAAACCCGATTGAACAGGAAGGCACATACCCGCTGCCCGAAGCCCAGCTTGACCGTTTCATGTTTAACGTGGCACTGGATTATCCTACCTTTAAGGAAGAATTACTGGTTGTTAAAAACACTACGAGCACCCAAAAAACGGAAGTAAAGAAATTACTCAACGCCGAGCAGATCATCTACTTTCAGCAATTGGTAAGGAATATCCCGGTTACCGATAACGTGCTTGAATATGCGGTAAAGCTGGTTGCCAAAACCCGTCCCAATGGCGAAATGGCCGCCCCGCAGGTAAAACGTTTATTAAACTGGGGCGCCGGCCCGCGCGCTTCGCAATTTTTGATATTGGGAGCCAAGTGCCATGCCGTTATTAACGGGAAATACTCGCCTGATATAGAAGATGTACAGGCTATTGCCAAACCTATACTGCGCCACCGCATTGTACGCAGCTACCATGCCGAAGCAGAAGGGCTTTCGGCTGATGATATTATCGAAGGACTTTTTTAAGGGTTCGGACTTTAGCCCATCATAGGTAAATTGTAGGCTGCCTGAAATTTCATCCGCTTCCTTTATTTATTTTTTTATTTCCTTTATCCTTATTATTTTACAGCCAGCATTTTATGGCATGAAAAAAATCCGGGCGGCGCTGTTTGCTTTTCTCTTCCTTCCACTTTTATCAACTGCACAAACGACTGATAAGATAGCGAATGAGGCTTTTGTGATTACCCGGATGGCAAATAAATTCCATGTGGAGCCGCGGCAATTGAATGCTTCATTTTCGGCGGATGTATTTAAGGGGATGCTGGATAAGGCTGATGAGGATCATCTGTTTTTTACCAAAAGTGATATCAGCAGATTGAATTCTTACCGTACCGTAATAGCCGATGAAATAAAGCAACGCAATACCGCTTACCTGGATCTTTTTATCAGCATTTATAAACAAAGGCTGCGCCAAGCGGACTCGCTGGTTGATATTGTCGGAAAAACTCCTTTTAATTATTACCTGATTGAAAAATTAACGGTCGCTGAAGATACACTGTCCCCGGCGGCGCCGGTGGCCATGAGGCTAAAATTGTATAAAAAGCTCAAAGCAAATGCGCTGGACGAACTGAATGATGATATTCCGGATGACTTTAAAGCTTTGTCACCCGTCAAACAAAAAAAATATATTGACAGCGCAGGGATAGTCGCCCAAAAGAAAGCCGTTTCATCCCTAAAAAGGAAGATCAGTAATATTTCGCAAAGCTCTTATGGCATCGTGCGCTACACCGGCAACATGTATTGCGAAACCATTGCTTCCTGCTTTGACCCGCATACCGAGTTTTTTCCTCCGCAGGAAAAAGAAAATTTTGAAAGTGAGTTGGGCAAACAGCCTTTCCAATTTGGCTTCCGGATGAAAGACGATAAAAACGGCGGCGTGTTGATTGATAACCTGGAACCCGGCAGCCCGGCGTATAAAAGCGGTAAGCTGAACAAAGGCGATAAATTTATGAGCCTGCAATGGGAAGGCCGTAAAACAGTTGATGTTTCGGATATCTCTATGGATGACTTTATTGATCTGATTGACCAGAGCGGCCATCACAAAGTTTTATTCACCATGAAAAAAACAGATGGCTCGGTGGTGCAGCTGACCCTCGAAAGGGAACAGGTTGCCGCCGGGGGAGGCGAGGATGACGGCCGGGTAAAAAGCTTTGTCCTGAAAGGCAAAACCACCATTGGTTATATTTATTTGCCGGCCTTTTATGAAGACTGGGAAAGCAATAACGAAGGACTTAACGGTTGCGCCAATGATGTGGGCCGCGAGATCATCAAACTAAAAAAAGAAAATATAGCCGGGCTTATTCTTGATCTGAGGAGCAATGGCGGAGGCTCGGTAGGGGAGGCTACCGAACTGGCGGGCATTTTTATTGATGCCGGGCCGGTTGCGCAGGTAAAAAGCAAGGACGAAAAGGTAGCCACTATAAAAGATACTGACCGTGGTACCGTGTTCGACGGTCCGCTGGTGATCCTGGTGAATGGTTACAGCGCCTCGGCATCAGAGATGGTGGCCGGTACCTTGCAGGATTATAATCGTGCCGTGATCATCGGCTCGCCCACTTACGGTAAAGCAACCATGCAGGTGGTATTGCCTATGGATACCACAATTACCCCTGAGAGTTTTTCGAAAGTGACAACCGAAAACTACTTAAAACTTACTGTTGGTAAACTGTACCGGGTTAGCGGCGCCTCGGCGCAGTTTAAAGGGGTACAGCCGGATATCGCTTTGCCCGACATGCTGGATGCTTACATCAGCAAGGAAGCTGATGAGCCTCATGCCTTGCACGGAGGGTCAATCGCCCCAAACAAATACTATACACCCTATGCGCCGCTGCCGGTGAAGGATTTGGCCCAGAGCGTGCAAACCGAAATTGATACCAGTCGTTTTTTCAATACGGTTAAAAAACTGGTGGCATTTGTTAAGCAGTATAAGGCGGCAAAAGATATCCCCCTCAATATAAATGATCTTCTTGCTGAGAATACCGGTATTAACGCTGACACCCCGGAACCTGGCCAGCCAACAAAAAAATTCACTGTGCAGAACAGCGATTACGAGGCGGAAAGACTGCGGGCCGATAGTACCTTTAAAGAATTGAATGAAGATTTTAGCAAAAGGGTGGCCGGCGATGCTTATATTAGCATTGCCTATGATGTACTTGCAAAAATGAAAACCGAATAACCAAAATCAACCAAAAACTTCCATGAAAAAATTGTTTACCTGCACTTTATTGTTCCTGTCAGTAACATTGGGCGTAGTAAAAACCGCGAAGGCGCAAGATCCGCAAGCCGATGCGGGCAGTTATATGACTGCCATCAGCAACGCCGAAACAGATATGAATAAAGCCTATATGGCCTACATCAGCGCTTCTGCACATAGCAGCCGCAAAAGAAAGATCGAGAAAATGCGGAGCATCGCGGTAGATAATATTGTGATCTGCCAGAATACCATCACTAACCTGCCGCCTTATAAAGGCGATAATTCGCTGCGCCAAAGCAGCCTTACTTTTGTGCAGTTGTGCTATAAGATATTTAATGACGATTATACCCATATTGTTAATATGGAAGACATAGCCGAACGCAGCTATGATGAAATGCAGGCCTACCTTTTACTGGAGCAGGCCACCAACGACTCGCTGGAGATGGGCAACAAGCGGATTGCGATTGCCGAAAAAGCCTTTGCAGCAAAGTATGGCGTGAACCTTATTTCGCAACGGACTGACCTGGGCGACAAAATGGAGGCTACCGGCCGCGAAACCAGGTACCACGATAAAGTGTACCTGCTGTTTTATAAATGCAATTGGGAAGATAACCAGCTTACCGGAGCAGTTAACCAAAAAAACGTAACCAAAATGGAACAGGTACGCAGTGCGCTGGATAAATATGCCATTGAGGGACTTAAGGTGCTGGATACTTTAAAAGCCTTTGACAATGATGGCTCCCTGGCCAATGCCTGCCAGCAGGCACTTAACTTTTATAAAAAGGAAGCTGAAACACAGGCCCCGCAGCTGACGGACTATTTTATGAAGGAAGAAGCTTTTAACAAGCTGAAAGCTACTATGGATGCCAAAAGTGCCGATCAGCGCACACAGCAGGATGTGGATGCCTATAACAAGGGGGTAAGCGATATCAATACAGCGGTAAACACTTATAACCAAACCAACCAGGATCTTAATAATGGCCGCAACGATGTGATCAATACCTGGAACGCTACCGAAAAGCAGTTCCTGGATGCGCATACACCGTATTATAAATGATTTTGGATTTCGGATTTCGGATGTTCGATTTCGGATTTGATTTTGAATGTAAACCGTTGGGGCGACCCTTGTGCCCGCCCTGCTCTCGTTCGACGGGTTTTTAAGATTAAGAACACCGTCATTTGTCGACAATAATATTATATGTTGTAGATGCGGCAAAGGGCGACCACAGGGGTCGCCCCAACGTACCTGAATTCACACCGTAATATACCCGATTCACATTACCGGAAATTATGATTTGGGAACGATTGATATTTGGTGAAGAAAACAAACCGACATGAAAAAGATTCTATTGCTTTTAATATCAATCATTATTGTTTCAAAAGTTACCGAAGCGCAAATCATCTGGTCAACCTATTCCCAAAGTTATTCAACCGGATTGCTGGATAAGCCCTCAAACGTTGGGATAATTGTTACCATCCCTGAAATAAACAATGCGTTTTGGGATCAGCATCCAAATAAATTTCTGGAAAGAGAATTAGCAATTGATACCTCATTTCAGCGTAACCGGCCAAAAGGCTTTGTTTCTATCAATACGTTCGATACTACCAAAGCCCAGTTTTTCCTCCACGGCGTTGATAAAACAAATGCCGGTGACTATGAATTCAGGGTAACGGATAGAGATAATAAAATGATAGCTCCCTGGAGCGTGGTGAAGAATTTCCCTGCGGAAGATGTGACTATTGTTTCCGGGATCAAAAAAATGGCCTGGCTGGGCGGGTATTCGGCCCCTTTGGGAAACAGCATTATCGTAGACGTTAGAAAAAAAGGTTCGACAATTATTCTTTCGACAGCCGTTGTTGCCTGGGTGCCCATCCGCCCCATTTTATCCGATATTTATTCCGCGAATGAATTGAATGTCTTTTTAAAACGACTTGCGCGCCCGTGGGAGAGCACCCCGTCACCGGAAGAGGTTTATACCTGGCATAAAAATTATCCCAATGGCTTGCTGGATAAAAATACGGGCTTGCCCAAAAAATTGATTGCTGACCCGGCAGACAATAACCTGATCTTTTATCTCTCATCAAAAATTTACCACAAGGAACAACTGGAGTATGAACTAATAAAAAACGGGGGAATCTTTATCTCCTGGAAAACAAATGATTTTGATAATGGCTTTGTGTGGCTAACCAACCTTGAGCCAGGAGAATATCTGCTTAAAATGCGATACACCGCACAAAGGGAGCACGTAACCGAATACCCGTTCCTGATAAAAACGCCATGGTACCAATCCGTGTGGTTTCATTTAGTCTGTGTGCTTTTACTTGGATTTTTTGGCGGGGGTTTTTACGTCTTTATTTTGAATATCAGGCACAGAAAAAAAATACAGCAAGAGTTGTTCAAAAAGACAAAACTGCAGCTGGAGCTAAAGGCCATTTACGCCCAGCTTAACCCGCATTTTATTTTTAATGCGCTCAGTTCTATCCAGGGGTTAATCAATAAACAGGATATAAAAGGTGCCAATAGTTACTTATCTGATTTTGCAGGGCTGCTGCGCGAATCATTAAATAACAGTAATAAAGAACAGATTGCATTAAAACAGGAAGTGGCAGCTTTGGAAACTTATCTAAAGCTGGAGCAATTGCGCTTCGGGTTTAAATACGTTATATCTGTAGCTGATAATATAAATGTGTACGAAACTGAAATCCCTTCCTTATTATTGCAGCCGCTGGTTGAAAATGCCGTAAAACACGGGGTTTCGGCCTTACAGGAAAAGGGTATTATCAGCATAAATTTTGTACGGCAGCAAAATGACATGGTGGTATCGGTAACGGATAACGGCATTGGCTTTCGACCTGCTGCAAATACGGATGGGTTTGGCTTAAAATTAACCCGCGACAGGATAAGGCTGCTGAATGATTTTACAAACGGGCAAGTCATCAGCTTTGAAATTAAGGCGAACATTCCGGCAGGAACTGTAGCTGAACTTATATTTAAAAATTGGTTTTTATGAGCATTAGTGCTGTTTTGATTGATGACGAAAAGAATAACCTGGATAACCTTCAGGAGTTGCTGAGCACTTATTGCCCAAGAATCAGCATTTGCGCAACCGCATTAAATGCCGATGAAGGTAAAACGATCATCCTTAAACACCAGCCGGATATTGTTTTCCTGGATATCCAGATGCCGCATAAAAATGGCTTTGATTTGCTAAAAGAATTGAATAACTATGATTTTGAGGTGATCTTTGTAACCGCGCACGATCAGTATGCTATCCAGGCCATGCGCTTTGCCGCGGTTGATTATATTTTGAAGCCGATCAATATCAATGACCTGCAAGCCGCAGTTGACCGGGCCATCAAAAAATGCAAATTAAAAGTACAAAACCGGCAGCTGGAAAACCTGATCCACTTGTTAAAGAGCCAGCAAAATAAGGGCGAACAACGAATTGCCTTAACCACTTTAAAGGAAACCCGGTTTATTAAAACGAATGAGATTGTGCGTTGCGAATCGTCCAATAATTACAGCACTTTCTTTTTGCTGGGCGGCGAATCGTTATTGGTTTGCAAGCCGATTTATGAGTATGAAGAGATCTTAAAAGATTACAACTTTATCCGTTGCCACCAGTCGCACCTGGTAAATAAAAAATCAATTAAAAGCTGGAAGAAAGAATACGGTGATTTTTTGCTGCTCTTTAATGGTGACGAGATTCCTGTTTCCCGTAATAAAAAGGAAAGCGTGAAGAAGGCGCTGGAGAACGGGTAGCCTCGCCCCAATATCCCGGTTACTGCCGGGAGAACCCCCCGAAGGAATAATAGCTATTTGTTTGAGAAGAAATGATTTTTTTAAGCTTTTGCCTTATCTTTTAGTAAAGAAATAATAAGCCAGGCAATAGCTATTATCTGCACAACAATCGTGCAGCTGATGATCAACTGTCCGCCTGGCCAATGCGTAATTTTAAATGCCAGGCCGACGAGAAACAATATAAAACCGGCTAAAAACAAAACTGTAGGGTAATTGGATTTGAAAAACAGGATCATCAGCCAAACAATTGATATTACCTGGAAAACGACCATACAGATCGTCATGAAATTCCCAACGGGGAAATGCATTGTCCGCAATAATACTCCCGTCAGAAAAAAAATAAAACTGGCTAAAAATAATGCTATAGGGTAACGGTAATTGTTCAACATAGGTAACGTTTTATTTTTTTCTTAACAACACAATCATCAGCCAAACGATTGAAAATGCCTGTACCATCAGCATGCTGCCAAATAATAAGCTGCCGCCCGGCCAGTTCATTATTTTTAACAGCATGGCTCCCATCATAAAGGCAAAACTCGCTATAAACAATACGAGCGGCTGGCGGTAATTGGTAAACATTTGGTGATTATTTAGCTCTTTTTTGTTTGAAATAAGCCCAAATGGCCGGGGATTTAACGATGAGCAGGGCGATGGCCCCGCCTGCAATAAAACTGCTCCATGTTTCAACTTTTGGGTCGAAATTCATTAAGCTGATCACCACCATTATAATAGCAAGAATGCCCACAAACATGTATAAGTAAATATTTTTCATGCGCTGAAATACTTAACCGGATAAGCCGTAAAGCTAAATAAAAATAGCAGGAATATCAGGCCCGGCCGGTTTTGTTCTTTACCTCGGTAACCATTTTCCAGGTTAACAGGGATAGCAGCAATAGTGCTGCAATGATGGAGATCCAGATGATAAAAGTATGCTCATGTTTGACTATTACCAGAGGTTTAGCGTAGATGGGGTTTTTTGTTGCAGGGTTTGGAATTAGATCCTCAACTTTATGGATACTATCTGTAAAAAACACAAGATCATAGTTTGGATGGTTCGCATCTGGATTACCTGTGTAAAGTTTATATTCCTTCCCTCTTTCCAGGTAACACACAACATAGTGATTTAACTGGCTAATTTCAATAGAATCAATGGTTAGAGGCAAGTTGTCACCATTGTCAATTTTCAGCTCCAATTGGCGCGTTCGTGCCGTCAAATATAAGGCTCCACCGGAAGTAAGGTCAGCTGAGGATACCAAACTTCGTCGCTGTCCGTCAACAGAGTAAATTGTTACATTCCTTTTGAAATACTTAGGCTCTTTTAGGTAAAATAGATTCAACCGGCTTTTACCGGATAATGCTGGGGCCCGATATTGTAGCAAAAAGCAATGGCGATCTTTCTGATATTAGGCTTGCTGACGGAAAGGGCAATTTTATCCCTTATGTAACCGACGTGAAACTACCCGGAGTTGAACACCAGATATTTACCGTTTTTCCGGAGGTACACTCAAAGTCACGCATAGACTCAGGAACATCCTTTGTAGTAGGGAACCTTACCAAAAAACCTGTGAATATGCTATGGGTAAAACTTCAAAACACAACCGTATCCAGAACGATTAATTTATTCGGTAGTGATAATTTAAAAAACTGGTACATAATTGAAGAAAATATTCCGTTACAGTCAGCAATTGTGAACGGCGATGGAACTTATTTTCAATCATTATCTTTCCCGCAAAGTAGTTATCATTATTTAAAGTTGCAGGTAAACGATAAAAACAAAGCCCCTATCCGGTTTTTACAGGCCGGAGA
>Ga0206965_10366_pt1 | contig 11837 bp, 10 predicted proteins | sample Alteio_BWOrgHeat_26_FD_152973 | JGI IMG/M metagenome (GOLD analysis project Ga0206965, IMG submission 152973) | Enriched cells from forest soil in Barre Woods Harvard Forest LTER site, Petersham, Massachusetts, United States -... | ecosystem: Environmental > Terrestrial > Soil > Temperate forest >...
CTTTGGCGCAAACCAATGGTTATACTTCGGTAATGAGCCACCGTTCGGGCGAAACTGAAGATTCGACGATTGCTGACTTGGCGGTTGCTTTAACCTGCGGCCAGATAAAAACCGGCTCGTTGTCCCGTTCAGACAGGATCGCGAAATACAACCAGTTACTGCGTATAGAAGAAGAACTTGGTGATAGCGCGAAGTTTATCGGTAAAGATTTTAAATACTTTAAGAATAGGCGCTAATCTTCACGAATTAGTACGAATTGATTTAAGCACGAATTTTCACGAATCAAATCGAATTTCACGAATTATTGGAAGCCGGCTTTTGGGTCGGCTTCTTCTTTTTTCGAAAAATCTGTGAAATCTAAAAATCAGTTCCAATCTGTGATTATATTTGCCCCCCATGAAATCATCGAGGTTAGTCAGAACACTTCTCATCATACTTATTCTCGCAGTGAATATTGGCTGCGATCAGGGCACCAAAGCTATCATCAGGCACAAATTTGAATATTATGATTTGGTTGGCTACCTGCATAACCATATTGTGATCACCAGGGTTGAAAACTCGGGTGCGTTTTTAAGTTTGGGCGATAACCTTAAGGGGCCGCTACGAAACATTTTGTTAAATATACTCCCCTTATTAGCGGTACTTTTCGGCCTCTATTATATCTTCACCAAAACGGATCTTAACCGGGTAACTTTGGTAGGCATTATCCTCATTGTTGGCGGCGGCATCGGCAATATTTACGACCGGATTGTGCATGGTGTAGTGACCGACTTTTTGCATATCGACTTTGGACTTTTTCAAACAGGCATATTCAATGTGGCTGATATGTCCATAATGGCCGGTACGTTTATGATTCTTTTGCATGCATGGATGAAGAGGAAGCCGGAGGAGACATTGAAAGTCGAAACGCAAAACGAGGGCGAGGTTTGAAAATTTAAAAATATAGTAAGCCGCTAATACGTAATTCCTTGAGCAAGATTTATCATTACACAACTTTAAAAAATGCGTTAGAATATATTCTACCCAAAAAGCAACTGCGGACTAACAGTTTGCATAATATGAATGATCCCAAAGAAAATCAATTGTGGTCATTTGGCGGAGGTGGGATGGGGATTAACGAGCTATATCCTGATGTTTATTCGCTGGAAAATCATATTGACCTGCAATATAAATTGGGAGATGAGATTAAATCAAGTTGTCAAATATTATGCTTTGTTAATGATAATCCCCAAAAGGGAATTTTAAATGAAATGATGTGGGCGCATTATGCTGATAATCATCGCGGGATCTGTTTAGAGATAGATTCTGAAAAGTTCATACAGGAAAACGAAGAGCAATTAATGGAATATGCCTTTGAGCCAGTGACCTACGGCGCACACGCGCAACTTATCTTTTGGGGTAATCGAAATTTGGGGAAGGACGATAATATCAAATCCTTCGTAAAAAAGGAATATAAGCAACTTTTTTTGCGTAAATCCATTTATTGGGAGCATGAAAACGAAAAAAGACTTTTAATATTTAATGCTCTACAAAAGTATCTCTCAATCAAAGAGTCTTTAGTCGGAGTTTACATGGGGTTGTCTATGCCATATTCTTATCGACCATCAATGGATAATTTAGTAAATGAGACACACACCAAAATCTATGATTTAGTTTATCAATCTAATACTATCGAGGCATGGCAAAGGGATAAAAATGATTTTCGTCCCGTTATCGGCCGTGGAAAATAAAAATAGCGGCGATGCTACCTTTGAAAGCTGGAACTTATGTTCTTAGTTAAAATTCATCAAAATTTAGGTGCTCGTCAATACGTTTTCACCTTTCTCCTTTTACCTTTCACCTCAAAAAACTTGCTTCCCAAATAAAAAATGTATCTTTGCGAATAATTACCCGTTCGCTTAAGGTTGATCACCGATAAATACTTCAGATCCCCGCTTATGCTTCGCGTTAGCAAACATTTACAATAATTACATGTCATTCGAAGATTTAAAATTAATTGAGCCGATTTTACGTGCTCTGAAAACAGAGGGATATACTACCCCAACCCCTATACAGGAACAAGCAATCCCCATTATATTACAAAATAAGGACCTGCTTGGCTGCGCCCAAACAGGCACCGGCAAAACCGCCGCCTTCGCTATTCCTATCCTGCAGTTACTATACCAGGACAGGCTGCAGCATAAGGAACAAAAAACCATCAAGGCGCTTATTCTTACACCAACGCGCGAGCTGGCTATCCAGATCGATGAAAGTTTTGCGGCTTATGGCAAACACACCGGCTTAAAACATATGGTGATATTCGGCGGTGTTTCGCAAAACCCGCAAACTGATGCTTTAAGAAGAGGCGTGGATATTTTGGTTGCCACCCCCGGCCGCCTGCTTGACCTGATGAACCAGCGCTTTGTGCATTTGGAACATATCCGGATGCTGGTGCTGGATGAAGCCGACCGTATGCTGGATATGGGTTTTGTGCATGATGTAAAAAAGATCATCGCCAAAGTACCTGCAAAAAGGCAAACCCTATTTTTCTCGGCTACAATGCCTAACGAAATCCAGCAACTGGCCAATACGATACTGACCAAACCCGAAAAGGTGGAAGTTACCCCGGTATCATCTACCGCAGATACCATACAGCAAGCACTATTTTATGTCGAGAAATCGGATAAAAAAGCCTTATTGCTACATGTTTTAAAAGATAAGGCCATAAAAAATGCCCTTGTATTTACCCGCACCAAACACGGCGCTGATAAGGTGGTGAAAGACCTGGTGCGTGTTGGCATCACTGCAGAGGCGATACATGGCAATAAATCGCAAAACGCACGTCAAAGGGCCTTAAGTAATTTTAAGAACCGTACTACCCGTGTTTTAATTGCTACTGACATAGCGGCGCGTGGTATTGACATTGATGAATTAACGCATGTTATCAACTACGAACTGCCCAACATCCCCGAAACTTATGTGCACCGTATTGGCCGTACAGGCCGCGCCGGCTTAAACGGCATAGCGCTTTCGTTTTGCGATGAAGAAGAAGTTGAATTTTTACAGGATATTCATAAATTGATCGGTAAACAGATCCCGGTAGAAGAAGCACACCCATATCCGATGAGCCCGCAAAGCATTGTTGCGAAAGCAGCAGGCGGTGCAAAAAAAGGTTCGGGTGGTGGTGGCCACAACTCTGGCGGCCCGAAGCGCGGTCGCGGCTTTGGCAATGCCAACAGGGGCGGCAGCAGCGGCCTTAGCGGCGCCCGGAGCGGTAATCGTGACAGGAGGAGGTAATTGAGTAGTTGATTGGGTTGATTGAGTTAGATTAAGTTGATTGGGTTGAAAAGGAAGTTAACTTAATCAACCACTCACTCAATCGACCAAACTTGGTAGTTGATTGGGTTGATTAAGTTAGATTAGGTTGATTGAGTTTATGCAACGAGCGTTAACCTAATCAACCACTCACTCAATCAACTTAATCAACCAATCCATGTGGAAAAGTTGATAACGATTCTTGCACCCTTCATCATTTTTAAATAGTTTTAAATAAAATTTTAAATTTGTACCATGAAACGCTTGTTTAACCTTTTTCGGAATAAATATTTCCTGGTTGCAATGGCATTTGTGGTATTTATGATTTTTTTTGACAAGAACGACCTGTTCTCGCAATATCAATATTACCAACAAGTGAGCAAGCTGAAACAGGAACGTGATTTCTACCAAAAAGAAACCACCAAAGTATACAAGGACTTGAATGAGCTCAACTCAAACCCCAAACAACTCGAAAAGTTCGCTCGCGAAAAATACTTGATGAAAAGGGATAACGAGGATGTATACGTGATTGTGCAGCCTAAAAAGGACTGAATTTAATCAGGAAAGCAGATTTTTCTCCAGCCTTTCTGCTGATTAAAATGATTGATAAATTGCAATAACCAGCAAATTAACAATCGGTGAAACGGCGGAGCCTTCTTGAGCACCTTTTGACACAAACAATTGCGAAAAATCACAAAATAATCGGTGAATTCCCAATCAAAAAAAAACCAATGACCAATGCCTAATGACTCAATGACATTTACTACCTTTGCGGCTCAAAATTCAGCTGTAGATGAGCCAATCTGTTCAAATAAAAAACGCTTTAATATCAGTTTATTACAAAGATAATTTAGAGCCTATAATTCATGAGTTAAACCGCCTTGGGGTTAACTTATATTCAACCGGTGGAACCGAAACTTTTATCCGTAATTTAGGGGTTGATGTGATCGCCGTTGAAGACCTTACTTCATACCCTTCTATCTTAGGTGGCCGTGTTAAAACCCTGCATCCCAAGGTGTTTGGCGGTATTTTGGCCCGCAGGAATTTTGAAGGCGACGAACAGCAATTAGCACAATACGAAATACCCGAGATCGACCTGGTTATTGTCGATCTTTACCCTTTTGAAGAAACCGTAAAATCAAACGCTGAAGAAGACGAGATCATCGAAAAAATCGATATCGGCGGCATTTCATTGATCCGCGCGGCGGCCAAAAATTTTAAAGATGTAGTAATCGTCGCGTCGAAACAAGACTATTCTGAGCTGGAAAATATCCTGAAAGCGCAGAATGGTGCCACAACCATTGACCAGCGCCGTGCTTTTGCCAATAAAGCTTTTAATATTTCATCGCATTACGATACCGCCATCTTCCAGTATTTTAACCAGGAAGAACAGTTGCCGGTATTTAAGGAAAGTATTCAAACCAGCCAGGTTTTGCGCTACGGCGAAAACCCGCACCAGAAAGGTGTTTTTTATGGCGACCTGGATGCTATGTTCACCAAACTGCACGGCAAGGAACTATCGTACAATAACCTGGTAGACGTTGACGCGGCTGTTGCATTGATCGACGAATTTACCGAGCCTACCATCGCTATATTAAAACATACCAACGCCTGTGGTATAGCTTCGCGCAATTTTATTAAAGAAGCCTGGATAGATGCACTGGCCTGCGATCCGGTATCGGCTTTTGGCGGCGTGATCATCGCGAATGATGAGATCGACGCTGAAACAGCGACTGAGATCAGCAAGATCTTTTACGAAGTTTTAATTGCTCCCGCCTTTACTGATGAAGCGGTGGCTATACTAAAAGAGAAAAAGAACCGTATAATACTGGTCCGCCAGCAGGTGCTATTGCCCGCAAAACAATTTAAAACGTTGTTGAACGGTGTAATTGAGCAGGACAAAGATGCAACGATTGAAGGACCGGAATTAATGACGGCAGTAACCAATAGAAAACCTACTGACCATGAAATGAAGGATTTGTTTTTTGCAAATAAGGTGGTAAAACATACCAAATCAAATACCATTGTTTTTGCAAAAAATAACCAGTTAATGTCGAGCGGCGTGGGGCAAACCTCGAGGGTTGATTCGTTAAAACAAGCGGTAATTAAAGCGCATAGTTTTGGTTTCGATTTGAACGGGGCGGTGATGGCATCGGATGCTTTTTTCCCTTTCCCTGATTGTGTTGAGTTGGCGGCAGAAGCCGGTATTACAGCAGTTTTGCAACCGGGAGGGTCAATAAATGATAAACTTTCTGTTGAAATGTGCAACGAAAAAAATATCTCGATGGTAACCACCGGGATACGCCATTTTAAACACTAAGATAAACACGAATTTCACGAATGTAAGCTAATTAAAACGAATTAACCGGCGCAAATTCATGGTTATAACATCATATTTTCTTGCCGAACTATAAATACGCACTAACACGAATAATATAGGTAATTTACGGGCATAAAACCCGGATTTAACAAAGAGCAGGCTTTTAAAAAGAGTATTTATAGTTCGGCAAGAAAATATGATGTTATAACCATGAATTTGCGCCGGTTAATTCGTTTTAATTAGCTTACATTCGTGAAATTCGTGTTAATATAAATTTAAAACCAAATGGGTCTATTTAACTTTTTTACACAAGAAATCGCGATTGATTTAGGTACCGCAAATACCCTCATAATACACAATGATAAAGTTGTTGTTGACGAACCTTCGATAGTAGCATTCGACAGAACAACCAATAAAGTAATTGCCATCGGCAGGCAAGCCATGCAGATGGAAGGTAAAACGCACGATAATATCCGTACGGTTCGCCCGCTGAAAGATGGTGTGATCGCCGATTTTAACGCGGCTGAGCACATGATCCGCGGGATGATCAAAATGATCAACCAGGGCAAAGGATGGTTTTTTCCGTCTTTACGCATGGTGATCTGTATCCCATCAGGTATTACTGAAGTTGAGAAACGCGCCGTGCGCGACTCGGCTGAAATTGCCGGCGCTAAAGAGGTTTATTTGATCCATGAGCCGATGGCCGCAGCCGTAGGTATAGGTATTGATGTGGAAGAGCCAATGGGCAACATGATCATTGATATTGGCGGGGGTACTACCGAGATTGCAGTAATAGCCCTTTCGGGTATTGTTTGCGACCAATCCATCCGCGTTGCCGGTGATAACTTCGACTCAGACATTGTGCAATATATCCGCCGCCAGCATAACATTATGATCGGCGACCGTACTGCCGAAAAGGTTAAAATTGAAGTTGGCGCGGCTTTGCCTGAACTGGCTGATCCACCGGCAGACTTCGCTGTGCAGGGCCGCGACCTGATGACAGGCGTTCCAAAACAGATCATGCTTTCCTATTCAGAGATTGCACATTGCCTGGATAAATCCATCTCGAAAATTGAAGAAGCGATATTAAAGGCGCTGGAAATTACCCCGCCCGAATTGTCAGCGGATATTTATCAAACCGGGATCTATTTAACCGGTGGTGGCGCCTTATTGCGCGGCCTGGACAAACGGATTGCCGCAAAAACCAAACTGCCCGTTCACGTGGCCGAAGATCCGCTACGCGCCGTAGTACGCGGTACCGGAACAGCGCTCAAAAACATCGGTAATTTTAAATTTTTAATGCAATAGGGTAGTGAGTGGTGAATGGTGAGTAGTGTGCCGCCTGACTAACCACTCACTACTCACCATTCACTACTCACAATCAACTAATCTCTAACCATGCGTAACCTCTGGATCTTCATCAGTAAGTACAACGCATTTTTTTTGTTCCTTATTTTTGAGGTTACAGCGCTTATTATCTACGTAAAAAATAATTCCTTTCAGCGGGCTGAATTTATCAATTCGGCTAACAATGTAACGGGAGGTTTGTATGCCAAGGCTGACGAATTTTACGGTTATCTCTCCTTAAAAGAGGTTAATGACAGCCTGGCGCGGGAAAATGCACATTTGCGCAACACATTGAAGTCTTCTTTTTATGTCGATACCATTACTAAACACAAAGTTGCGGATACGGTTTATAAACAGCAGTATGATTACATTGTAGCCAGGGTAATCAACAATTCAGTTAACCGTAACAATAATTATCTTACTATTAACAAAGGCAGCAAGCAGGGTATCGTAAAAGGTATGGGGGTTATCTGCAATAAAGGTATTGTCGGGAAAGTGGTATTCGTGTCTGACCATTTTTCTTTGGTTCAGTCGTTGTTACACAAGGATTCGCAGTTTAGCGCTATGTTGGCAGACAATAAGGAAATCGGTGATATAGAGTGGAGTGATGATATGAATCCGCATAAAGGTATTTTAAAAGATGTATCAAATAACGCCCGTCCCAAAGTTGGCGAGTGGGTAGTAACATCGGGCTATTCCCTTTTTCCTGTTGGTGTGCCGATTGGTAAAATAAGCAGCCTTCATACCAAAGGCGGGGGGTATTCATTAAATATGGAAGTAGCCCTGTCAGTTGATTTCAGTAAACTGGAATATGTAGATGTGGTAGTTAATAAATTTTCCAAAGAACAGGAAGCGCTGGAAGCCCAGCAAAAAAAGGATGAGTAGAAGCATTTTTATTAACCTGCTAAGGTTTATTGTTTTGATTTTTATACAGGTTTTTCTTTTGAAAAACATGACCCTGTATAATTTATCCACACCATACCTTTATATTTTATTTATCCTGTTACTTCCGTTTGAGATACCGAATGTGTTGCTGTTTGCATTGGCATTTATTACGGGGCTCACTATTGACGCATTTTATGATACACCGGGCCTGCATGCCGCGGCCTGTGTGATATTGGCTTTAGTGCGCATCCTGTTTATAAGCGTTACCGTTCAGAAAGATGGTTTTGACAATGAACCGGAACCAACTATGAGCAATAAAGGTTTCAGGTGGTTTTCTACCTATGTGATAACGCTAACCCTGGTACACCATTTTTTTCTTTTCCTTATCGAGTCTTTTAGCTTTTCCGGGTTGCAATATATATTAGGCCGCTTTTTACTCAGTTCAGTATTTACAGTATTTTTGATCTTAATTACGGGTTTGATATTTTTTAGAAGGAAAGAGCGGAAATGAATAGTTTTTTTGAGCGGAGGTATGTAATTACCGGGATTTTTTTAACCATCATCATCATCCTTTTAGCAAGACTATTTTATATCCAGGTTATAGATCCCCGTTATGCCATTTATGCCAGCAATAACGTTCGCCGCCAGGTCATTCACAACCCTGCCCGTGGCCCGATTTTAGATCGTAACGGAAAGATCCTGGTTCAAAATGTGCCTTTTTACGATATTATGGTGACTCCTAAACAGGTAAAACCATTTGACACGGTTGAATTTTGCAAATTATTAGGGATTGACCGGCAAGAGTATGATAAACAATGGGTAAAGGCCGTAAAGTATTCACCCTATTTGCCATCAGTTTTTGAAAAACAAATCCCTGTAACCACTTATGCTTCATTGCAGGAGCGGCTTTCGGAGTTTCCCGGTTTTTATTCATCAACCCGATATTTGCGAACCTATCCTGATTCCGTTGCGGCACAATTCCTGGGTTATATCGGCGAAGTCCAGGACAGGGAAATCAAACGTTCAAACGGGTATTACCATCCTGGCGACTACATCGGAATTACAGGGGTTGAAAAATCGTACGAAGCGGTTTTGAGGGGGCAGCGCGGTGTCGAAAACCTCCTTGTCGATTCGCGTAACAAACAAAAGGGGCGCTATGCCAATGGTATGTTTGACACGGCTGCAGTAGCTGGTCAGCGTTTAACTTCGTCATTGGATGTAGACATTCAAAAACTGGGCGAAAAGCTGATGAAAAATAAGCTGGGAAGCATAGTAGCCATTGAACCTTCAACCGGCGAGATACTGTGTTACGTGAGCAGCCCTACTTATGACCCTAACCTTATGGTTGGCCGCGAACGCGGTAACAATGCCGCTAAAATTTACAAAGATCCGTTTGATCCATTTTTTATCAGGCCCATCCAGGCAAAATATCCGCCGGGGTCATCCTTTAAACCGTTAAGTGCGCTAATTGCCTTACAGGGGGGTATTATTGACCCAAATACAACTTATTATTGCCCCGGATACTATAAGGCCGGAAACAGGAAAATCCCCTGTAATAATGGCGAGGCACATGGCCTTGTTAACTTAAGCAGTGCCGTTGCACTTTCGTGCAACGGCTATTTTTCCATGGTTTTTCAAAAGATCATGGATCGTAACGGGGGCAAAAAAACGGATCTTACTTTTGCTCTATGGCGCGATAATGTGGAGAAATTTGGGTTGGGCGCCAGGCTTGGTTTGGATATGCCCGGCGAAAGCAGGGGCAATGTACCTACGCCGCTGCACTATGATAATGTGTACAAAAAAGGGGGCTGGCGTTCCAGTACCATTATTTCTTTAGCCATTGGCCAGGGCGAGTTGCTTGCTACCCCGCTACAACTGGCTAATCTTGAATGTACCATTGCCAACCATGGCTATTATTATAAGCCCCATTTAATTAAAGCGATAGGCGAACAAAATATTATTAAGAAAGAATATACCGAAAGGAATTATGTCGGGATTGATTCGCAATACTTTGAACCGGTGATCAACGGGATGGAGGCAGTGGTTGAACGTGGAACAGCCATCAGGTCGAAAATACCTGGTATTGTGATGTGCGGAAAAACAGGAACGGCGCAAAACCCTCATGGCGAATCGCACTCGGTATTTGTTGCTTTTGCACCACGCGACCATCCTAAAATAGCTATTGCGGTAGTGGTTGAAAATTCGGGCGAGGGTGCGCATTGGGCGGCGCCAATTGCCAGCTTTATAGTTGAAAAATATTTAAAGGGAAGTATCAGCCAGCGTGAATCGGGCATAACAGTGGATTATTTTGCGAATGCCACCCGTTTACCTGATTCTGCTACCTATCTGCATAGCAGTGGTTTTAACAGAAGAAAAATGCTGAAAGCAGACAGCATCAGGAAAAAATTGCAGGATTCAATAAACAGGAAGCTTAAAGGAGCAAAAAGTGCATCTGCAAAAAATAAAAAAGATTCGTCAACGCGGTTTTTAGCCGCTCAACCAATGCATAAAAAAGATGAATAACCAGCGAAGTTTCTTTTTTAATGTTGACTGGGTAACCGTATTCATTTACCTGGCCCTTTGTACTATTGGTTGGTTCAATATTCATTCTGCTGTTTATGATGAGCGCCATCCCGGCATATTAGATTTTAAAACTGATTACAGCAAACAGTTATTGTACATTGTAATATCCCTGGTAATTGGTATTGTGATCCTACTGCTCGAAAGCCGCTTTATAACTGCCCTGGCGCCGGGATTTTATGGTATAACAATTTTACTGTTATTGCTGGTGTTGGTTGTAGGGCGCAGCGTAGGCGGTAATGCCGCGTGGATCTCATTAGGCGGCGGGTTTAAGCTGCAACCATCTGAGTTTGCAAAGTTTACTACCTGCCTGCTGCTTGCACGTTACCTAAGCGCAACCAACGTAAGAATAACAGAGTGGCGCTCGTTTTTAACAGCAGGCGCTATCATTGGGGTGCCCATGGTACTTATCCTGCTGCAACCGGATATGGGTTCTACCCTCGTATTTTATTCCTTGATCTTTGTCTTGTACCGCGAAGGTCTTTCACCATATTTCCTGGTCATCAGCGCACTGTTTATCATACTTTTCCTTACCTCAATATTATTTACGCCTTTATATGTCGTTGCAGCAATTTCGGGATTGTCATTATTGATTATTGCGCTATTCCGGAAAAACAGGCGCCTGGTGGTTACCGTACTTACCGGTTTGGTTATATGTATTGCTTTTGTCTTTTCTGTCAAATTTATTTATAACCATGTTTTGCAGCCGCATCAAAAAGTACGTATTGACATTGTATTGGGCATAAAAAACGATCCGAGAGGACAGGGTTATAATGTAAACCAGTCAAAAATTGCTATAGGGTCGGGTAAATTTTGGGGCAAGGGCTATTTACACGGCACACAAACCAAATACTCGTTTGTACCTGCCCAAAGTACCGATTTTATTTTCTGTACAGTAGGCGAGGAGTGGGGTTTTGCCGGCTCGGTAGTGGTTTTGGGCCTGTATTTATTTTTAGTACTCAGGATTATTTTTTTGGCCGAAAGACAGCGATCGCCGTTTTCACGAATTTACGGTTACGGTGTAGCATCTATCATATTTTTCCATGTGATGATCAATATTGCCACGACTATAGGCCTGGCGCCGGTTATCGGCATCCCCTTGCCTATGATCAGCTACGGAGGGTCTTCCATGTTAAATTTCACCATGCTCATCTTTGTGCTGGTAAAGCTCGATTCGAACCGGATGGGGATCGTTTAGGAAGTTTGCAGTTGCCGGTGCGCAGTTTGCAGTTTTTTACTGCTAACTGAAAATTGCCAACTGCTAACTAAGCATACCGTCTCTTCAGCAGCGCATAAAATTTTTCCGTTGTGGTCGGTTTGCTGTCCCAGTTATTTTTGGTAACATAATTGGTTTTTAGAAACCGGGTGGCTTCCTCAAAAGTGTTAAAGCGGTTAAGTATTTCAATCGCTT
>Ga0206965_10367_pt1 | contig 11803 bp, 12 predicted proteins | sample Alteio_BWOrgHeat_26_FD_152973 | JGI IMG/M metagenome (GOLD analysis project Ga0206965, IMG submission 152973) | Enriched cells from forest soil in Barre Woods Harvard Forest LTER site, Petersham, Massachusetts, United States -... | ecosystem: Environmental > Terrestrial > Soil > Temperate forest >...
TTGATAAAGAAAAGAAGCCTTACCTGACTAACGAAAAGGCAAGGAAAGCTGGTGATAAAGTTGGTTCGCTGGCAAGTCATAAGAAGCTTGGAAAGGTTACAATCATTGGAGATGGTGATACTTCATCGGATGTATTATTGTCTTACATGGAGGGCATGGCTTTGGGGAATTATCAATTCCTGAAATACAGAAAGGATGCGAAGAAAGAGACTAATTCTCTGAAAGAAATAGTGATTGATGATAAGAGAATTAAAGCGCATGAAATCGAACAATTAAGTATTATTATTGATGCTACTTGCAAAGCAAGAGACCTTGTTAATGAGCCTGCTAATGCCCTTAATGCAACTGATTTAGCTAATGCCTTCAAACAAATGGGGAAAGATAGTGGATTCAAAATCGAAGTGCTGGATAAAACGAAGATTAAAGCCTTGAAGATGGGTGGATTATTAGCTGTTAATCTTGGTAGTATTGATCCTCCTACTTTCAGTATTATGGAATGGAAACCCGCAAAGGCAGTGAATAAAAAGCCAATCGTGTTGGTTGGAAAAGGAGTGGTTTATGATACTGGAGGAATGAGTTTGAAGACTACTTTGAACTCTATGGATTTTATGAAATGTGATATGGGTGGTGCCGCTGCTGTTGGTGGTGCAATGTATGCTATTGCTAAGGCTAAGTTGCCTGTTCATGTTATTGCTTTGGTTCCTTCTACTGATAATCGTGTTGATGGAAATGCCTATGTACCGGGCGATGTCATTACTATGCATAGTGGCTTGACCGTTGAAGTTTTAAATACTGATGCAGAGGGAAGAATGATTCTTGCTGATGCATTGAGTTATGCCCAGAAATACAAACCACAATTAGTCATTGATATTGCTACATTGACTGGAGCTGCAGCGGCTGCTATCGGGCATTATGGAAGTGTTTGCATGGGTACTGCTGATGAGAAAACAATGGGCAAATTGAAAGACAGTGGCAATAATGTTTATGAGCGTTTGGTAGAGTTTCCTATGTGGGATGAATATGGAGAATTAATTAAATCTGATATAGCAGAGATTAAGAATGTAGGAGGTCCATCAGCAGGTTCTATTACCGCAGGAAAGTTCCTGGAAAGATTTACTGATTACCCATATATCCACCTTGATATTGCCGGTTCTGCTTTTGTTAAATCACAAGATAGCTATCGTGGTAAGAACGGTACGGGAGTGGGAGTTCGGTTATTATTTGATTTTATTAAATCTCAAAAATAATTTCTTTTATAATTATTTATGGCAACTCAACACGATGGTGAAGGAAGAATAAGGATAGGAATATCTGTTGGCGATATTAATGGTATCGGGCTCGAAGTTATCATGAAGACCTTTGAAGACCACAGGATGCTGACGGTTTGTACTCCTGTTATTTATTGCAATCACCGTATCCTTTCTCATCAAAAAAAGGTATTGGAGCTGGCGGATTTTAATTTTACTTCTATCAAGAATATTGATTCCTTAATTTATAAGAAGGTAAACGTTTTGAATACCTGGGAAGAAGATGTACAAACTGAATTCGGACAAGCTACACCTAATGGCGGAAAGTATGCTTTTAAATCATTGGAAGCTGCCGCAATTGATCTTCATAAGGGCAAGACAGACGCTATAGTTACCGCACCAATCAACAAGAGTAACATCCAACAACCTGGCTTTGAATTTCCTGGTCAGACGGAATATTTTGCTGATAAATTCGATGGTAAGAATTATATTATGATGCTTGTTTCGGGTGATCTAAGAGTGGGTGTAGTTACCGGACATATTCCATTGAAGAAAGTTTCTGAATCCATTTCTATTGATAAAATTCTTCAAAAAATCAGGGCTATGAACAAGTCTTTGAAAGAAGATTTCGGTATTGATAAACCGAAGATTGCTGTTCTTGGAATCAATCCTCATTCTGGCGATAATGGTCTTATTGGCAGTGAAGAAAAAGACATCATTATTCCTGCTATTAAGAAGGCTTTTGATGAAAAATTAGTGGTCATGGGACCTTATTCTGCTGATGGTTTCTTTGGCTCCGGAATCTATAATCAATTTGATGGAGTCCTTGCTATGTATCACGATCAAGGCTTGATTCCATTCAAGTCTTTAGCATTTGATTCAGGGGTTAATTTTACTGCAGGATTAGAAATCGTAAGAACTTCTCCTGATCATGGCGTAGGTTATGATATTGCTGGAAAGAATTTGGCTTCCGAGTCATCGTTCCGCGAAGCTATCTACCTTGCCTGTGACATTACTGAAAAGCGAAAAGAATATTCAGAAATAAGTAACGATCCTTTGAGATTCTCTAAGCACGTCAGAGACCATTAAAATGATATAAAAATAAAAAAGCGGCACGCTATGTACCGCTTTTTTTATCATAAGAATTTAAAAATTTTAGTGTTGTTGTGCTGGATTCAAAGCCAGAATATCGGCATTTATATTTTAAATTTTATCCGATAGCTTCCTTTGTCATCCATAAAGAATACATCAAATGATTCTGAATCAAAATAAACAACCTGATATTTGCCTGCATCACCATGCAGTTTTCCATTAATGATTATGGCATAATCTTCCTTTTTAAGCGAAGTAACATTTAACTTGGTTGTTTTGTCTCTTTTTGAAAAGTTTACTGAAGTGCTACTTAATTCAATTCCTGAAACACTGAAATATTCTGATTTATTTCCCAACAATTTAGCAAAAGCATCAAAGTCTAAAGGTGTCAAGGAATAGGCTGTGCCGGCAAGTTCTTTGTTGCGATCCCAATCAACAGAATATTCTTTATTTTTAATGAGCATATTAGCAACCCTGATTACGCTTGCACCCATTAAAGCTCCACCCATTTTAAGTTTTGTTATTGTCTTTTTCTCTAAATCCTCTTTTGAATTAAACATTTTAATACCACCAGAAGAGGCACTGACATGTCCTATTTTATACAATCCTACAGATTCTTCAACAGAATTAATTAAAGTGATATTTTCATAATCATTAATATTACTAACCAGTTTAAATTTAGTTCCCTGTTGAAAAGCAGGTTTTTGTCCTAAACAGTTAGCAAATATAAACAGAAATATTAAAACTATATTTTTCATACTACTATTTTTCTAATGCGCTTTTTATCTTTTTGGCAATGGATTTCATTACAGAAGCATCAACCGGAGTTGAACCATCAGTAACATAATAAACCGGTTCGGTACTTTGTGATGAATAAATACAGTTAATTCGGTCACCTTTATAATAAAAAGACGGACCAACGAAATAGATTGGTTTATCAGATGTTAATAGCAATTCATTAATTTCTTTTGTGGTGGCTACCTTGTGAGGATAGGGATATTTTGCAAAAAATTCTGCTTCTGGAATATCCTTCAATTTTCCTCCCCAATTGGATGTATAATGCAAATATTGTTCTGGTACATATAATGTTTCTGTGGCAAGGTTTTTTAATGTTGAATTATCAATAGAAGTTTCATCAAGTTTCAAAATTCTTTCTTCACTAAGATAGGAATTTATAATGTTTAGATAAGTTTTTAAATATCCGGCACCCATATTCTCGGGAGTTTTACCTTTAAATTTTTTATCGTCACAATAATTCCCATCCACTCTGATCTGGGCGAAGATCTTTTCCTTTTTACCATTAAACATCAATAATTCGTAAAAACAATATGTATTGTAAGAAACTGAGACGCCCTCTATTATTAAATAGGAATAAGATTTGCCTTTTTCCAATGTCTTGATTTGGTCATCAGTGATTACTTTGTAGGGTGTATATTTCCATACCTCACTGAATACTTTTTCATAAACTTTTACATCACTTAATTCGGCATCGCTGGGAAGAATAAAAACCATTGTGGTATTCTTTAAGGAAGCGAGGTCTTCTGGTTTAAATTTGCCTTCACCATCTCTGACACCAGTTTTAAAACCTACGCTCACCTGAGAAAAGGAGGTATTGATAAACATCAGGCAACTTATAACAAGGAGGAATACAATTTTTATTTTCATAATTTTATCTTCGTTTTTAATTTTTTATTTGTTACTATAATTTTTTTAAGAATCATTAATCCCTTACCCCAGCTTCAATTTGAAACTGATTACCACGCCTGCCATACTTACAAAAGTGATGTAACGATGGGCTACATAATCGGTAATGCCGAAGGCAGAGGCGAGGAAATTATTCTGGATGCCGTCAACCAAATTTACTGCCGTGCTGTCTATGCCGCCGGGGGTGGTGGCGAGGTAGAGTTTACCTGCGCCGCCGATGGTCTTGGCAGCGAATTTACTGTTGGCTAATTGCGCACGTTTTGCCACATCTATAACTTCGCCGGGGGTAGGGCTAAGATTCCAAACTGATTGCTGTTTGCCGATAAGTAATTCCATATCATGGACGGATTCCTGAATGCCGGCATCGTTATTCGGGAATTTATTCAACATGATTCCGGAGTTCTGATATTCCACTGTCATCGCTGCTTGACAAGCAGTTCTGACTGCGCCCTGGCTGAATTTTGTGGTGCCAAAATCTTCTTTTTGGGTAGCGCGGTCGGGATTAATTATGGCATAAGAGGCATCAACTTCTCCTTTGATGGCTATCATCAGCGGGTTGGTATCGGCACCGATGTTGAGGCTCAAGGTATTCAGGGCACCTATAATATTGTCTATTTTCCCGCGAAACGGTTTCAGCCCGCGACTATAGATTGCTTGCAGGCGTGCAGGATCAGAAATTAAATAGATAGCAGAAGTGCGGTTATACCAATCGCGGGCTTTGCCTGCAGAGCCTTTTATTCCTGTTAATTCAATTTTTACTGCCTTCGTTTGCCCGGTCTGACCTGCCATGACGCTTTCTTCGTTATAGAATTTTGTCTCCGCATCATTCGACACTATTAAGGTACGGTCATACATCATGGTATAATCGGCATCCAAAGGATTTGCCACATGCAAAACTTTCAACATCGAGAGATGATAGGTAATCAGTTTCACAGCTTTGTCATTGCTATCTGTCGTCTGACTCAAAAATTCATTACTGCTGTACTTTAATTTATTTCCCATTATTTATTAGTTTAAGGTATTAAAATTGTCAATTCCGCCGGCAAAGTTACCGACATATAAATCACTCGTGAAATGGGTAGCGGTAAAGTTACCGACATATAAATCACTCGTGAAACGGGCGGCGGTAAAGTTACCGAAGGTAGAAACACTCGTGAAAATGGCGGCGGTAACTTTACCGACGGTATAAACACTCGTGATACGGTCGGCGGTAAAGTTACCGACATATAAATCACTCTTGATAATGCCATCGGTAAACTTGCCGTCCGATTTTGCATTTTTAGCATCCGTTTCCATACTCCTGTTAATATACATAGTATTAATATTAGCCAGGAAAGTTTTGGTCTGGAAGGGTAAAAATGTTGTGATATTTTGAGTCATCTTTTTCTGTTTGGGGGTGCAAAGAAAAGAAAGTTTTGATTAACAACTATTATTTTTGGAAAGTTTTTTGTATAATCTCACATCACAAAGAGTATTTTCAGTCAATTTTTTGAATCATTAATAAGGTGCAAGTACAATATTTATAATGACTGTGGTCTCTATACACCACTACTATTATTAGAATATATGAAGGTCCGTCTTGATACCTAACAAAGGAAATAATGAATATTGAACAAGGAATAATGAATAATGATTTGGAATTCTGACAAATACTGAATTCTCTAATTCATTCCTTCTGATTTCAACCTTACTTCCTTCAACATTCATTATTCCTTGTTCAATATTCATTATTTTAACAACGTTAGGTATTAATACGCACAATCATATTAGAATATAAAAACTGTGAGGGCTTATCATTACCCGATTACTTATTTTGGTGACAAATATCATTTGTCCTCTCCATTTTATTATATACTTTTGCGCCCTGCAAAATAATTATTAATCATTATGAAAAATTATAATAATCACATTTTGGTGCCGATAGATTTTTCGGAACAAGCATTGATTGCTTTGGATCAATCCTACAATCTTGCGCGGCTGACCAATGCTGATATTACACTGCTTTATGTAATGGACGAAGAACATAAAAATCTTTTTTCCATTTTCAGTAAAGAGAAGAAAAGAAAATCCGAAGAAAAAAAGTATCAAAAAGGTATTAAGGCAAAATTGGAAGATCTTGCAAAAGAAACAATGACTAAAGCAGGTGTCAGTGTGTCCGTTAAAATTAAATCTGGTAAAGTTTATGAAGAAATTCTCGAAGTTGCAACAGATTTGAAAGCTGCCTTTATTATCATGGGAACGAATGGACAGGTAGGTCTGCGAAAAAGATTTATTGGCTCCAATGCCTTACGGGTAGTGAAGGAATCGAATTGCCCCGTAATAACTATTAAGGGTAAAAAACACAGGGCTGGATGCAAATATATTGTCCTTCCATTAGACCTTACACAGGAGACCAAAGAGAAGGTGGGTAAGGCTGTGGAACTTGCTAATTACTTCGGCTCGGCAATCAAATTAGTAACGGTAGTGAATACCGATGACGAAATTATTATGAAGAAACTGACCTTGCAATTAAAACAAGTAGAGAGCTTTATCAAGAAACAAAAATTAGATGTCACTTCTGAATTTGTCAAGAATAAAAACGTCGCTGAAGGTGTTATTAAATATGCCAAGAAAGTCAAAGCCGACCTGATCATGATCATGACTCAATCTGAAATGGATTGGACAGATTTGTTCATCGGTTCTACAGCGCAGGAAATTATCAACAACTCTGAAGTGCCTGTATTATCAATACATCCGATGGATAGACCCGAAGAGTCAATGATCCCGTTTAACTTTTAAAATAATTAAATAAATAATTTTATGAACACAAAAAACATTAAGAACATTTTAATTCCTTTGGATTTTTCAGAAACCTCTTTGCTTGCTCTGAATCACGCCATGTTCATGGCAAATTTCTACAAAGCAGACATTACTTTATTGCATGTTGTCGAAACTGCAATCTTTACTTCTGCGATTACTTTCAACGATACGGGTAACGATTTGTCATCTGTTATCATGGAAAAGGCAACAGCCAAACTGAATCAGTTTGCAAAGCAGATTCAGGAAGTTGAAGGAATTAAAATTCAAACATTAGTTGTTGAAGGACGAATTTATAAATCAATAATCGAGGCAGCAAAAGGCACCCATGCCGATATGATTGTTATGGGAACTCACGGTGTCAGCGGCTTCCGCGAATACATCATGGGTAGTAACACTTACCGTGTTGTTGCGGAATCTGAATGCCCGGTTTTATCTGTTCAATCACAAAATAAGAAGGTTGGTTTTTCAAATATTGTTCTTCCGATTGATGATTCATTATCTTCAAGGCAGAAGGTAAGTCATGCAGCCAACATCGCTTCGAAATACCTGGCAAAAATACATATAGCAGGCTTGATTACTGAAGAAGACAGTGAATTTACTTCGGCATTTAAGGTGAAGATTACCCAAGTTGAAGACTATCTCAAACATCATAACATAGAGTTTGATACTAAGTACATTCATGGCTCTAATCTTGCTGACATGACTTTGAAATATGCCACTGATATTAGTGCCGATTTAATCACAATAATGACAGATCAGAATCTTGACTATGAATTTTCCGGATTCATGGTAAGTCCTTTTTCGCAACATATCGTGAATCATTCAAAGATTCCGGTGATGAGCATCAGTCCAAAGCCAAACGATGTAGAAGCCAATATTATTCAATTCGGATTATAAGAAATAAATTTTTTTGTTCCCTTAGAAAAGGTCAGAAGTTGTGTGTTTCTGACCTTTTTTATTTATGATTCAATTCGAATATACCTATTCAAGAAACTTGGATGCGATAGTAAAACAAATTATTACTAATTTTGCCCCTGAAATGATAAGAATAATTTTGATTGTCGGGTCAGGAGGATTTATAGGGACCATTGCCCGATACCTCGCAAATGAATTTATAAAAAAAATCTCAACTGCAAATTTCCCTTTGGGGACTTTATTAGTAAATATTACCGGTTGCCTTATTATAGGCATCATTTATGGATTTATTGAAAAGGGAAAACTCCTTGAGCCAGAACTTCGGTTATTCCTTACCACAGGCATCTGTGGCGGATTCACGACCTTTTCTGCTTTTTCTGTGGAGAATATTATCATGATTCGCAATGGTGAATTCTTTTATGTTTTTGGATATTTAGCATTAAGCATTCTTCTTGGATTTACCGCCACCTATCTTGGAATGGTTTCCGTAAATTGGTTTAAGATATAGAGATTCCAAAAGTAATGTTGATTCCAAAGAATTTTATCGTGTAAAAAATATAGTTTTGTCCCATGTATTTAAGATCAGGATTCTGGAAGATTAAATTAATGATTTGTTTGCTTCTTTGCTTTGTAATCAAGGCAAACGGGCAACCAAAAACTCGCGTTGATACATTAATGGAAAGAGTAAAAACTTCTCCTGATGATACATTTAAGCTTAAAGATTTATCGGACATAATAGACAATGCACCCGATGGTGTATGGCAACTATATAACGAACAATTGGCTGCTCTGTCAAAGAAATTGCTCACAAATAATAATCCATCAATAAAATTGTGCGCTAAGAAGTATCTCGCTGTTTATAACACAAATCTTGGCTATGAATATTTGGAAAAAGGTGATTACAGAACCGCATTAAGCTACTATGGCGAAAGTGAAAAAGTCCTGAAGGAAGTAGGTGATAAAAAGGAATTAGGAATTGTAATAGCGAATATTGGTAGTGTTTATGAACGAGATAAAGACCATGAATCTGCCTTGGATAATTATCAGCAAGCCATACAATTGTTTGAAGAAGATAAGGATTACCCTGAACTGATTTCAGCCATTGCCAATGTTGGCAAGATTTACTTTGACAAGATTAAAAATGACAGCGCATTGACCTATTATAAAAGGGGTTTGAAAATTGCAGAACAAAATAATATTAAAACTGAGGCTGTTTCTATGTTGTACAAGGATTTGGGAAATGTGATGGATAAGACCAGAGCTTTTGATCAGGCTGTTGAATATTATAATAAAGGATTTAAAGTTGCTAAAGATGGCGGATACAAAAATGGGGAATCGGCCAATTTATTAGGTAATGCACGAGTTTATTTTGATGAGAACAAGCCTTTAAAAGCTATTGAATATGCACGTCAATCTCTTATTTTAGCTACCCAAGTAAGCAATTCTCCAAATATTAGGGATGCTTCCGATTTATTATTTAAGATTTATAAAAAATCAGGTGACTTTAAAGACGCTCTGGCTATGCATGAATTGTTTCTAAATACTCGAGATTCATTACAAAGCGAACAAAACAACAAAGCTACTTTGGGTTTTAAATTTCAATATGCATTTGAAAAGAAACAAGATTCCACCAAAGCCGAACAAGCTAAGATTGATGCCGTAAATGCCAAGGAACTGGAGGATCAAAAACGCATTCGCAATTATATTCTTGGTGGATTACTTGTCGTTGTCATGTTCCTTATTCTAGTCTTTCGCCAGCGCAATAAAATTGCTAAAGAGAAGCATCGCAGCGAGGAATTATTGCTGAATATTCTTCCGGAAGATGTAGCTGAAGAATTAAAGAATACAGGGGAAGCCAAGGTAAAAAGTTTTGATCTGGTTACGGTTTTATTTACTGACTTCAAAGGTTTTACCCAAATAAGCGAAAAGATGACTCCAGAAGAATTGGTTGCTGAAATTGATTATTGTTTCAGGGGATTTGATAATATCCTGAACAAATATGGGATAGAAAAAATAAAAACTATCGGTGATTCATACATGTGTGCGGGTGGTGTTCCGAAAGCTAATGCAACAAATCCTGAAGATGTGGTAAATGCTGCAATCGAAATCAGGGATTTTATCCTTAATCATAAAAAAGACCGGGAGTCGCGCGGAGAGATTCCATTTGAGGTAAGAATCGGGGTGAATACAGGACCTGTGGTGGCAGGAATTGTCGGGGTTAAAAAGTTTGCTTATGATATTTGGGGCGATGCAGTGAACCTTGCTTCAAGAATGGAAAGTAGCGGTGAACCTGGTAAAGTGAATATTTCAGGAAATACCTATGTTTTAGTAAAAGATAAATTTAATTGTATTCATCGTGGAAAAGTTTTGGCAAAAGGCAAGGGAGATGTGGATATGTATTTTGTTGATAAACTCTAAACACGATTTTTACATTTGAAACAAAGAATAGAAAACTTAAATTTCCTTCATCATAAAAATGATAATTTGAAGAGTTAAGTATTAATATCAAATTAATAGCTCCATAATTTATATCAAAAAAAAAGAGTCCCACATATGCAGGACTCTATTCTTCAAGTTTAAAAAACTAAAGGAGATTATTTTTTTCCTTTCATTTTCTTTCCGCCTTTAGCATTTTTCATGGAATCTTCCATGGCTTTTGCTTTGTCCATTGAATCTTGCATTGCTTTAACTTTAGCAAGAGAATCTTGGGTTGCAGCTTCTTTAGCAGCCTTAGCAGCGTCTTCTACTGCTTTTACTGAATCTGCTTTTGCTTTTTCAGCAGCAGCTTTTTCTTCAGCACTTGGTCCACAAGCATAGAATGATAACATTCCAGCAAGTAACATTAACGATAATACTTTTTTCATTTTTTTGATTTAATATTTAATTGTTTTTAAAATGCGGCGCAAAATTAGTATAAATTTTTGGATAAACATATATACTGTTAAAAAAAATCTTAAAAACCGAGGGATTAAAAACCACCAACCCGGTATTGTATGTGTAATCCATACCTCTTCCAACTGAAACATGGTTGAGCTTTAAATGTATTTTATATTTAATATTGAAATTATCCATTCTGAAAAAATTGAAAAATCTTGTTTGGTTTTTAAGAGTTATAAGGGCGCAAATATATAATTTATTTTTGAGATTAATACTTCTGCGAATTTTGCTCTGTTTGGTAATTCTTATTTTTCTTATCCTTTGATCTTATATTATCCTTTTGTCAATTGCCATTATATTTCTATTTTTGCGCCCCCTGAAAATGTTAAGGGTTGATAATAGAAATTAAACTTTAAAGAAAAAGAATATATGGAGAATGTAATTTATTTAGTGCCCGTTTTTGGGTTGATAGCTTTGTTTTATTGCTACATAAAATCAAGGTGGGTGGTGAGCCAGGATGCCGGAAATGAGAAGATGACCGAGATAGCCAAACATATTGCCGATGGAGCAATGGCGTTCTTGAAGGCAGAATATAAAATCCTGGCTTATTATGTAATCCTTGCCGTTTTATTCCTTATGTATATGGGATATTCAGGCGAAAACTCCTCTCCATTAATAGCAGGTGCATTTGTAGTCGGTGCGTTATTCTCCATTACAGCGGGATTTATTGGAATGAAAATAGCTACCAAAGCGAATGTCAGGACTGCACAAGCTGCACGTACAAGTTTATCAAAAGCATTGAGCGTTTCTTTTGGCGGAGGGTCTGTTATGGGTATGGGAGTGGCTGGTTTGGCGGTCTTGGGATTAGGCTCATTGTTCATTCTTTTCAAATATATGTTCGTTCATGGAGCCGATATGAATGGCAAGGAAATGGAAAGGGCTTTGGAAGTGTTGACAGGCTTTTCTTTGGGATCAGAAAGTATTGCCTTATTCGCAAGAGTAGGTGGTGGGATTTATACCAAGGCTGCTGATGTTGGTGCTGATTTGGTTGGAAAAGTAGAAGCCGGTATTCCTGAAGATGATCCTCGTAATCCCGCTACCATCGCGGATAATGTCGGTGATAATGTCGGTGATGTGGCTGGAATGGGAGCTGATTTATTCGGTTCCTA
>Ga0206965_10369_pt1 | contig 11739 bp, 8 predicted proteins | sample Alteio_BWOrgHeat_26_FD_152973 | JGI IMG/M metagenome (GOLD analysis project Ga0206965, IMG submission 152973) | Enriched cells from forest soil in Barre Woods Harvard Forest LTER site, Petersham, Massachusetts, United States -... | ecosystem: Environmental > Terrestrial > Soil > Temperate forest >...
TAAACCGGCGATAGCTGATCGAAATTCTTTTGGCAGTTTGTTGCATACTCGTGTTGCCTTGCCGGTAAAATCTGAGTGCATATCGATCGCGGCCAATGGCAAATAAGTCACATAGTTTGTCATATCGCTAGGAGACAGCAGCACTGCTCGCGCAACAAGCTGCGGCCAGCGGTCATGAATATTGCCCAAAGCCAGAAGATCACTGGTTGAAGCACTGATCTTTTCAGGAGGATCGGAGAGAATCATCAAATTCTCTGCTTCCTTCTGATTCACAGGAATTGTTTGCAAGAGTCCATGCGCGGCCACAGTGCTTTTGGGTGCCAGCATAAGCCATCGAGAGAAGAAAACGAGCTCAGTCAGCTTGTCGTGAACGCTGGATTCATCGTGAATCTTGTGCAAGCCCATAAGCGTGCGGCTTCTTGCCAATGTTAAGCGTGTTCGATACAGATCACTAGACATCTCACCGTAACTGTTGCCTATGCTGACAAGAAGAATGCAGGCCAATACTATTTGCTTCATGCTATTTGCCTCTTATCAACTGCAGCACCACATACAGATGATGCGCCTCATGCACCAGGAAAAATTCAAGCCAGAGTGACAGGCTCATTTCACCGAATTTAGGATGAATGCCCGTCCTCGCAAAATCTTCTCCACTCAAAGAATGTAACTGGGCCATCAGCTTGATCCGCATGGAAGAGAGCCGCACCAGGACCTGCTGCGTAGTCATGCCTGTCCATGTTTTCCATTCAGGATCTTCTTCCGCATGATAACGAGGAAACTCAGGTGATTGCTCAACGAGAATGCGCTCAATGCGCTGGATAAAAATTTGGTGGTATCGCGCAAGATGGGCAAGCTGTTCATGGGCTGACCATTTGCCGGAAGCTGGCTTTTCGCTTAAAGCATCGGCGGGCACACCGTTTAAAGCCGTGGCAAGAAAATCCTGAAGTTGCGTTTCGCAGCGATGGAGTCGAGTCTGATTGGTCACGAGACTATTGTGAGGCAAACGGTGGAGATCCCTCGCTACCCTTCGGGATTACAAAAAGCTACTTTTTTCTGGGAACGATCTTCAGTTCGTCCGCGGCCAGGATTTTTCTGATCTGGTTGCGCGCATGGATAGACCAGGGCCCAATCGTATCGAGCTTGGCATAAGCTTGCCAGTGATGCAGGGCTTTGCGTGGCTGGCGGGCCTTTTCAAAAGCCAGCGCCAGATTGTAATGCGCGTCTGCGTAGGTGGGGGCCAGCGAGATAGCGGATTGATAAGCGCTGATTGCGTCCGGCAGGCGTCCGGTTTCATCGAGCACATTGCCCAGATCGAAGTAAGCCAGCGCATAACGTGGATCTACGTCAATCGCTTTGCGGTAGTAGCTCTCAGCCTGGACGTAATCATGGCGATTGTAAAAGAGCGTTCCCAGATTGATATAGGCTGCAGCATGCGAGGGATCAAGATCAACGCATTTTTTATAACTGTCAATTGCTTCGGTTTGAGTGCCGGGGTCTTCTTCCAGGGACACACCGCGAGCAAAGAATTCACCAGCCGTTTCCGCGGCGCGCATGGCGTGAATCTTGTGCGACTCAACCATATCGCGTTGATTGAAATCCATCACAAACTGTCCGGCAAGCGGCTCAACGGCCGCACCGTGGTGCCTGTAAACGACACGCGACTGGCTGGCGAAGGTACCCGCTTCCATCAGAGGATTTTCCATGCCGGCAACCTGCCGCATGGCGCGCAGCGATTCAAGAATGACTGCTGAGCGAACGCGTTTCGCGCGCAGGTCACGCAGCTTTTTGATTTGCAGAAGATCAAAGAAGGAATAGGATTCCCCTGCGGGCAACAGACCGGCCTTTTCCCAGCCTGCCAGCTGACGCGCTGTAATGCGGAGGATCCGCAAAACGTCTGATCGATCGTATCTTTCCACTCGTGGCCTTTTGGAAGTACGCGGTCTTTCTTACAGAGCTACAGAACATTATGCGAAAGACCGGCTGTAAATAGCAAGGGCAAAGTCTCTGCAAAGTGTGGAAAACTCATCCGTTTAGTTAACAGGCAGCTCGTTCGGCGCCTACACACCTTTACGGGCTTCCGACTCTCTCTTAAAATAGAAAAGCACTACACTAGTAGAGAACCAGTCCAGACTAGTAGAGAACCAGTCCAGCAAGGCCGACGTAGCTCAGTTGGTAGAGCAGTCGATTCGTAATCGACAGGTCATCGGTTCAAGTCCGATCGTCGGCTCCATTGTTTTAGTGCCGCTTCGCGGCAAACCGCTAAAGATCCTGCTCGACTAAAATCTGTTTCGCACCTGTGCATCAGGCTCGCCGCGTGGTCGGGCGAGCCCTCGTTCACATTGCTTCGTCTGCAAATAATCCGTGTTCTAGTTTCCTTTTGCTGTTTCTGTCTTTGTTGGCGCGCCTACACCGAGCTGCCAGAAGAGGTAGCTCAATTCGTCAGTGGTGTTTTCAATCTGCTTGCTTGCGGGAGTGCCTCCCGAGTGTCCAGCAGTGGTGTCATAGTGCAGCAGGATTGGGTGGTCTGAACCTGCGGTTGCGGCCTGCATGAGTGCCGTCATTTTGCGGGCGTGGAGAGGCGCCACGCGCGTGTCAGAGTCGCCGCTGATGAACAGCACCGAAGGATATTTGGTCCCGACCTTCACATGATGGTAGGGAGAATAGGCGTAGATGTATTTGAACTGTGCGGGATCGTCTGACGATCCGTATTCCGGCACCCAGTATTTGGCCACCAGAAAATTCTGGTAGCGCACCATATCCAGAAGCGGATAACTGCAGATGACAGCGGCAAACAGATCAGGACGCTGTGTGAGCGCCGCTCCCACCAAGAGGCCGCCATTGCTGCCACCACGAATGGCCAGACGCGCCGGCGTGGTGTATTTGTTCTGAATAAGCCATTCAGCTGCGGCAATAAAATCGTCAAACACGTTCTGCTTTTTCTCCAGCATGCCGGCATGATGCCAGGCTTCGCCAAACTCGCCACCGCCACGCATGTTGGCCACGGCAAGAACGCCACCATTGGCCATCCACGTAGCCGCAAACCCGCTAAATGAGGGGGTCTGGCTGAGATTGAACCCACCGTAGCCGGTGAGCAGAACTGGATTCTTGCCATCCAGCTTCAGGCTTTTGGCATGCGCCAGAAACATCGGGATCTTCGTTCCATCTTTGGACGTGTACCATACTTGCTTCACTTCGAATTTCGCGGTATCGATCGGCACCTTGAGCTCTGACCAGACTGTTTTCTTACCGGTAGCAAGATCATAGCGATAGATGGTGGGCGGAATATGGAATGACGTGAAGGAAAAGAATGCTTCATTGGAATCCCATTCGCCACTGAGTCCGGAGACTGAGCCGAGGGCCGGCAATGGGACCTCACGCACCAGCTTTCCGCTGGGCTCAACCAGCTTTACATGTGGGATTACATTCTGTGTATAGCGAACAGCCAGCTTGCCTCCAACCAGCGAGAAGCCCTCCAAGACGACATCACTCTCCGGAACCACTTCACGCCATTTGTCCATGGCAGGGTTTTTCAAATCAACTTCCATCACATGCCATTTAGGCGCATTCCAGTTGGTGCGGACATACATACGGTCGCCGGCAATCTGTCCATTGAAACCGGAATGCACGTCTTTCACGATCGTCACGATAGGCCCTTTGTTAACCAGATCCTGCACATAAAGTTCCGTGTGATCTCCAGACGAGCCATGGGCCACGGAAATCTGCAGATAGTGGTTGTCGCGTGACAGGCTGCAGCTAATAATGGTTTCCGGACCGTAGCCTTTGCCAAAAACTTCGGTATCGTTAGCTGCATCCGTGCCGATTTTGTGAAAGTAAACGCGTGGGCCTTCCTTGGTCACTTTCGCCAGATAGATGCCGCTTTTATCGTTCAGAATGGAAAACCCGGAATAGCGCGCCTTAGGGAAAACATCTGCCAGATCCTTGCGCGAATCTACGTCAAAAAGATGTGGCGTTACTTCGTCGGCGCCGCCTTCACGCACGTCATAGGCGATAAGCGAGCCATCGTTGGAAACAGCCGCCAGACCAACCGTGACCGTATGATTGGGACTCATCGGCAGAGGATCAACCAGCAATTCGTCCTTGCCTTGCAGGCCTTTGCGCGTGAAAAGCGATCCCTGGTCCTGATCAGCCTTACGCTTGGTAAAGAAGTAGCGATTGTTTCTTACGACGGGTGAGCCCATGGAGTCGATTTTGATCATCGCGCTCACCTGCTGCCGGATCGCTTCGCGTCCAGGCAGTTTTGCCAACATTCCATCTGAATAAGCGTTTTGCGCATCAATCCAGGCCCGCGTTTCCGGACTATTCTGGTCTTCCAGCCAGCGATAGGAATCAACAATCTCTACTCCCTGCACCGTTTCCTTCACTTCAGTCACAGTGGTTTTGGGCGGGGCAGCAACAGGCGAACTGCCACTGTGCGCATCTCCAGGCACGGCAGCCGCAGCAGCTAAAGCAAGAAGAAAGGAAAACAGGAGTAGAAGGGAAATTTTCTTATCTTTTGACATCATTGAATTCATGAACCTCGCTTTGTTAATGACCGGCGGGCATCCGGCTTCTCTGGATGGCAGTGATTCTAGGCTTGTAGCTTGTAGTGGTCAACGAACCAACCTTCGTTCTGGACTACGAACTTCATTCAGCCTATGGCTCTTCCGTTTTTGCAATTTCTGTAATTCTGGCAATTTTCGGCTGCTACCCCACTTCTCCGTTCGCAGGTACTGGAATTTACTTTCTAGTTAACAAAACAGCTCCCCTACCCCCCTCCCCACTTCATCCCAATCATCCCAGATTGGCGTAGGGTTACCCCAGAACCGCATTAGGACGCATCCCAGGCCCATGGCTTGATCTAAGGATAGAATTATTACTCTTTTGATAACGGGTGCAGGTGGATACTAGCGCAATTCTTTCAGCATATAAAGCACGAAGTAGGACAATATACGAAGCGCTGCCGCGGAAACATTTAATTCCTCAAGACCATATCTCAGGTGCAGCGATAGACATCAGCTGAACCATCCGCTCTTGTATGCCACCCACCAGCAAAGTATGAGCAGAGGCAAGGTAAGCGTCAGGCTCCACCAGATAGGCAGAGCGAAGTCCATGGCCGTACCGAGGACGAGGAAGAGCAGCCAGAAGATCTTTTTTTCCATACGACCTACGAACATTACCACTGATTGACACTGATACGAATCAGGAAATCTCCAACATCGCGCGTTAGCCGACATCAGGAAAACCTGAAAACCTTACCACTGGTTTCACTGATTACACTGATAGGAAAGTTCGAAAAATCTTTTACCGCAGATTTATGCACATTAATCGTGCGTTCAGACCCAAAGCAAAAGTCTTGGAACGTTGAGCGACAGAGAGAAGCTGTAATAACGCACTCTTCTAATGCCGGCGATCATCCGATTCCTATCAGTGTTATCCGTGTTCATCAGTGGTAAGGTTTTGATTCTCCGATCCACGCTATGTTGACGGCGATGATCCGGTCCCATTTTTGATAAAGTATTCTATGCTTGACTTAGCTTACGTCCGAGATAACCTGCCCCAGATTGAAGAAATGCTGCGCCGCCGAGGCACGGATCCGGCGCAAGTGTTGAACGGCTTTCGCCAGGTAGATGAAAAACGCCGCGCCCTGATCACTCAATCAGAGACTTTAAAAGCGCAGAGAAATCGCGCCTCAGAAGAAATTGCCAAGCTCAAAAAAGCCGGGCAGGACGCCACCGCTCAGATGGAGCAGACGAAAGCCCTGCGCGTCCAGGGCGATGAACTGGAAAAACAGGCCGCTGAAATTGATCAGGAATTGCGCACCATGCTGGCCGGCATTCCTAATATGCCGCATGAGTCTGTGCCGGTGGGTCGTTCCGCAGACGATAACAAAGAAGTCCGCAAGTGGGGCACGCCGCCGGAATTCAACTTTACCCCAAAACCGCACTGGGAGCTGGGCGAGCAACTCGGCATTCTGGATATGGAGCGCGCTGTCAAGCTGACGGGCGCAAGATTTGCCGTCTACTGGGACATGGGCGCGAAGCTGGAGCGCGCGCTGGCTAACTTCATGCTTGATCTGCATACCAGCGAGCATGGTTACACAGAAGTGCTCACGCCCTACATGGTGAATTCCAATTCCATGTATGGCACTGGACAACTGCCGAAGTTCGCGAATGACCTTTTCAAAATCGACAATCACGACCTGTGGCTGATTCCAACAGCGGAAGTACCGCTGACGAATCTCTATCGTGACGAGACCATTGATGCCGCGCGGCTTCCACTCTCCGTGACCGGATATACGCCGTGCTTCCGCAGTGAAGCAGGTTCTTACGGCAAAGATGTGCGGGGAATTATCCGGCAGCACCAGTTCCAGAAAGTTGAGCTGGTAAAGTTCGCCCGCCCGGACCAGTCTTACGAACAGCATGAACAGCTCACGCGTGACGCGGAAACCATTCTGCAAAAGCTAGGCCTGCCCTATCGCACCATGCTGCTGTGCACGGGGGACATGGGACCCAGTTCCGCAAAGACATACGATCTGGAAGTATGGCTGCCGGGGCAGAAGCTGTATCGCGAAATTTCTTCCTGCTCAAACTTTGAGGCCTACCAGGCACGGCGGGCCAACATACGCTTCAAGCCGGATGGCAGCAAGAAGAGCGAATTCGTGCACACGCTGAATGGCAGCGGGCTGGCGATTGGGCGGACGTGGCTGGCGATCCTCGAAAACTATCAACAGGCCGACGGCAGCGTGGTGATTCCGGAAGCGCTGCGCAAGTATGTGGGCACAGACAGAATCACGGCGAAGAAGTTCTAAAACCCTTCACCACTGATTTTCGCTGAACACTAATGGGAAAAAGCCAGGAAGTTTTGCCGCGGATTGGCGTGGATCATCGCGGATCAAAGAACCAAATTAAATGTTGAAACTCTAGAGAAATGGGTTGAGCGGCGGAATAATGCGCTGGTCCGCTGTGGGCGGTTCCCTTTCCGTACCATCCGGGAAAATCAGTAGTAAGTTTTCTGTTTTAATCCACTTGATCCGCGCAATCCGCGGTTAGAGAATTTCTGGTTTGGCGACAATTCCGGTGATATTAAGCAATTTTGGCAATTCCTTGAGCCTGCCGGTCAGCTTCTATACACTTAACTTATGTCTCGCATTGGGCGCACTCTAAAGGGCTATCTGTTCTGGACCTATACGCGGGGAAGCTTCCATTATGACGTAATGGTCACGCTGATTCTGGCCTTTATCTTTATTGCGCCACGTTTCATTAACTTCAAAGACAAACCGCCAATTCGGGAGTCGCACACCGATATCGTTGCCAGCGCTGATGGAAAAATGTATCAGGTGGACGCGGCCGCAGTGGACGCCCAGGATGAAGGCATGGTCCGAGTCAACTTTCAACGTGTGCTCATGCCGATTGCCGGGGCTGTGACCGTGGACCGCGTGGAGCAGGTCCGGGACCGCAGCGGACACGTGGTTGCTTATCGCGCCTGGGTTCACAGATGACCCAGCATAGATAAATACGGCACAAATAGCGCCACGCAAAATGGATGCAGCACAAGATGCAACGCAGATTTGTGAAAAAGGTTCGTATACGTTAAGGGCAATTGATCTGCGCGACGAGCACCGAATATCGGATGAGCAACGATAGCTGGTGTGAGAACCCAAATCCTGCAATTAGCAGAGAAGGAAGATCCGGTTATGAAAGGTAATCTGGCGCTGTCAATCTTATTTGTACTGCTTGCAGCAGCTACTGGCATCGCGCAGCCAAAGATCGCAAGCGCTAAGCCGCGCCAGACGGCGAATCCAACGCCAACGGCCGACCAGGCTGTTACAGCAAATTCCACCAATGATCTTAATACTGTGCTGGCGAAGATGAACCATTCAGCGGCAGGCTTTAAGTCAGCCCAGGGCGATTTTGAATATGTGACCTATCAGAAATTAGGCGACGATAAAGACACACAGAATGGACACATTTATTTCCGCCGTACGAACAAAGGCGTAGATGCGGCATTTGAGATTGAAGGGCCAGCTCCCAAACAGGTGGTCTACAAAAACGGAAAGCTGCAGCTTTACGAGAAAAACATCAATCAGGTCACAGAACGCACCGTGGACAAGAATAAGGCAGACATCGAGGCCTTTCTAAGCCTGGGGTTTGGCGCAAGCGGTGACGATCTGCAGCGTGCTTACGATGTAAAAATGGACGGATGGGAAACCGTGGGTGGAGTGAAGACGGCAAAGCTGGCTTTGACTCCCAAAAACGAAAAAATGCGGCAGACATACAACAAGATTGTTCTGTGGATTGATCCGGAAAAGGACATTCTGCTGCAACAGCAATTTTTTGAGCCTTCAGGCGACTATCGGTTGGCGCACTACACCAATATGAAGTTGAATGGCAATATCTCAGACGACAAATTTCGTCTAAAAACAAGCGGAAAGGTCACGACCATTCGGCCTCAATAAGAAAAAAGTTAATAGCAGGAACCGGGGACTGGGGAGTAGAATCAACCGGGTTAGGGCAAATCGAGGAACCCCACACGGTTCCAATTCGCCGGATGACGTACAGCGCACCGGGTCAGAGACTGCATCTGAATAGTAGGGTTAGGTATCTCCATGGCCAAAGTTCTCACACTACCGATCAAGCCAGAAATGCCCGATCCCACTCGCCGCCAGGGAAAACCCCGTAAAATCGATCCCCGCTATGTGGAAGGACAACGGGTATTAGTCGAGGCGATGAAGTATTTGATTCAGCAAGATCCGCAGCGAAATAAAGACGCGGTAATGCTTATTTCTGAGCATTTTCGGACGCGATTCCGGATGTCAGACCGCCCTGTTGACTTGCCCAGTTTCCGGCCAGAATCTAAGTAATCCTTTATTAACTTCCAAAATCCAAATATCCAGCCGAATAATATCCATTATTCCGGATTCGCTTTTGCCTCTCCCATCCTAAGTTGCTGATAACACATATCAAAATCTAGGAACGCCAGTTGCAATATGGAATTCCAGGCAACACAAGTCTCGTTTGCGTGACGAACTTATGTTGTGTGCTCTAAAACTGAAAATATATGGAGATGCAAGGATGAATCATAAATTGCGCGCCAAACTAATTTTGGTCGCCACCTGCCTGATGTTCCTTAGCTGCATCCCGTCTTTTGGTCAAGTGCTGAAGGGGTCTATCTCCGGCACAGTGGTTGATCAGCAAGGCGCGGTGGTTACTGGTGCTCAAGTAAAAGCTACGGGCGTACAAACGGGTAGCGTACAAACTACAACCAGCGATAATTCTGGCTCGTTCCGGTTTAATCTAATTCAGGTCGGCGATTATAAAGTTGAAATCTCGGCCCAAAATTTCAAGACTTCAGTCCAGAACGATATTTTGGTGGCTGCGGGACGCGATAGCGGCCTGGGATCGATCAAACTGACGGTCGGTGAAGCCTCATCGACGATTGAGGTTACAGCCGAGGCACCGCTCATTGAAAGCACTCAGGCACAGGTAACCAATACCTTTTCCGGTACCGTGCTGACCAACTTTGCGGGTATCCAGGAGAACCAGGGCTTGGACAATCTGGCCTTGTTCGTGCCTGGCGTTGCTTCCACACGCGATCAGAACTTTTCCAACACCAACGGTGGCGGCGGATTTTCGGTAAACGGCCTGCGTGGCCGCAATAACGACCAGGAAATTGATGGTCAGAACAACAACGACAACAGCGTTGCCGGACCGGCCTTGTTTGTCGCCGACCCGGAATTTGTTTCGCAATACGTCATCGTCACCAATAACTTTGGCCCTGAGTATGGTCGCAATGCCGGTTCAGTGGTCAATTTAATCACCAAGAGCGGCACGAATGCGTGGCACGGCAGCATCTACGAGAACGAAAACAACCGCATTCTGAACAGCATGACTTCCTCGCAGAAAGCCAATGGACTGACTGAGCCACCGCGCTCCAATGACGAGTTTGGCGGCTTTACCATCGGCGGACCCATGGTAAAGAACAGAGCATTCTTCTTTGGCGGCTTCGATCAGGAAATTCTGACTGCCAGCACACAGTACAGCAGCGGATCATTAACGCCAACTCCCGCGGGCTTGGCCACCCTTGCAGGTTGCTTCCCCACTGGACCCGCCGCGAATGCCGTATCGGCGTTGACCAAATTCGGACCGTTTGGAGTTTCAGCCGGTAATCCGGTATCAGGCAATATCACAACTACCCCAGTGGACAATTGCCCCAACCCCATTGAGGTGGGCACTGTCTCCCGCGTTCTTCCCACTCCGTTCCACGGCTTCAACTTTGTAACCAAGGAAGACATAACCCTCGGAAGCAAGGATTCGCTGAGCGCTCGTTACATTTTCAATCGCGGAAATAATTTCAACGCCAATGACAATGGAGCAGCCGGGTATGTGTTCAACATTCCCGCTCTCAGCCAGGCAATCCTGTTGAGCGAGACGCACAACTTCAGCTCTCGCATGGTCAATGAAGTTCGCGTGAGCTTTAACCGGCTCAATGTTGAGTTTGGTGGAAGTTCGATTGGCAATGAGCCAACCACCGGCAATATTTTTACCGCACTATCCGATGTAATTATCCAGGACCCCAACTTCCTTGGGTTCGGCGTAAATGCCGGCTTGCCCCAGGGCCGCGTGGTAAACACCTGGCAGGCGCAGGATAACTGGAATTACGCACTGGGCAAGCATACGTTGAAAGCGGGCGTGAACTTTACCTACCAACAGTCCCCCAGCATCTTCCTTCCGTTCGTTAACGGGGGTTATGTCTTTAACAGTTTCAGCGACCTCGTTAACAACAACCCACTGGTCGACATCATCACACAGGGCAATCCCGAACTGGGCCTCAAAGAATATGACACCTTCTTCTACTTTGGGGACGACTGGAAAGTCAGCCGCAACCTGACCCTCAACCTGGGCGTTACCTATTCCTACTACGGATCGCCTTACAACCAGTTGCATGATCTTGGCGTGTCGCAACAGACGGGACCAAATCCGTTCTGGGATACAACGCTGCCACTGTCCATCACAACGCCACCTACCGTTGCTGCTTTCAAAAAAGGAATTGGCCCAAGCATCGGTTTTGCTTATTCGCCGCAATGGGGCGGATTCATGACCGGTAATGGCAAGACTGTGATCCGTGGCGGATATCGTCTCTCGTACGATCCCGCTTTCTATAACATTATTTCCAACAACTACGGTGGCGCGCCTTCAACCAATCAGGCGGTTATATTCGGAACCGCGATCGGTGGCGATCCTGGTACTGTAATGCCCGCCGTACCCAGCAGTCCTAACACGCGCGCAGCGCTTATCCCATTGATTAGCAGTCTGGGTCCTCTGGATCCTCGCGAATTGGGCGAAGCCCAGGTCTCCTCAAATTTCCGGCCTGATCAGGTATCAAGCTGGAGTTTAGGGTTTGAACGCGAGATCACGAAGAACTCAGCATTGGAAGTCCGTTACATTGGCAACCATGCCACTGACCTCTTCCAGTCTGTAAATGCCAACCCATTCATTGGCGACTTGGCAACCCAGTTTCCAAATCTGATTCCAGCAGGCGTCACACCTTGCCCGGCCTCGCAAGCGTTTGATGCGGGAAACCAAGGATTTGCGATTGGCCGCGGCTGGCCGCCAGGTTTGATCCCGGAATAGAGTCACCAGTAGCCTGTGGAAGTGCAAACGAGTTTCCAAAATTCCCGGTGCCTGCGCTCTCGAGGAATGGATCCACGGTTGCGAAGTTAGCGTGATTGAAGGCATTCAG
>Ga0206965_10371_pt1 | contig 11675 bp, 11 predicted proteins | sample Alteio_BWOrgHeat_26_FD_152973 | JGI IMG/M metagenome (GOLD analysis project Ga0206965, IMG submission 152973) | Enriched cells from forest soil in Barre Woods Harvard Forest LTER site, Petersham, Massachusetts, United States -... | ecosystem: Environmental > Terrestrial > Soil > Temperate forest >...
GTAGTACCAAGGTAAACGGGCAGGAAATTCTGGAATATAAGTTTAATAAGATATGGTATATTACCATGAAAAATGATTCCAAAGCATGGAAGGTAAATGATAAGTTTGTTGATGCGTTTAATTTATGGATTGAGGAGCATCGCCCTGATTTGCTGGAGGATTGAACCACATGCATGCATTGAATAATCTAATCATTAATATTCCGTATTTTTGCAACCAAATAAAATAGATAAACATGGAAACTTTAATAGATAGAATAACGATTGACGAAAAGATTTGTAATGGCAAACCTACTATCAGAGGCAAGAGAATTACGGTCCAAACCATCCTCGAATTCTTGAGTGCCGGCGAAAAGGAGGAGGAAATTCTGAAACAATTTCCTTCTCTCGAACCCGATGATATCAAGGCATGTCTTCGGTTTGCTTCTGAATTGATGGGCAATCATTTTATCATTAAAGATTTGTCATGAAGAATTACTTTTGGTATTCTTTATCTATAATCAATCTTTGCAAATTAGTCAATGTATTTAAGGATAGAATCTTAGGGATTAATTAGTTATTCTTTGGTGATTGCTGTTGGATTGAATTATTAATATATTAATGATTTTGTAATTTTGAAGTTATAAAAATATACATAGTCTATAGATAATATTATGAGAAAATTATTCATAGTTTTATTTGCATTATTTATAATATCATGTAAGACCAATCAACTTGCAATTATAAAGCTTGATGATAAGTTTGGATGTATAAATAGAAGCGGGCAAATCGTTGTCAAACCCATGTGGGACTTCATTTTACAAGGAAAAGGCAATAAGCAAATTCTTGTAGAAAAAGATAGTTTGGATGGATTTGTTGATAATAATGGAAAAGTAATAATAAAGGTGCAATACAAGGATGCGATGATTTTTTATGAAGGACTTGCTGCCGTGGGAAATGGAATTAAGTATGGATTTATTAACACTAAAGGAGATACTGTAATTCCATTTATTTATGATGAAATATTTTTAGGTTTTTCAAATGGTTTATCAGATGTCAAGTTAAATAAACATTGCGGATATATAAATAAAAAAGGTAAAGTCGTAATTCCTTTAATTTATGAAACTTGTTATCCCTTTAGGTCAGAGGTAGCTCAAATCCTAACATTTGATGGGAAGGATTTGCTTATAAATAAAAAAGGCAAAACATTTGAAGATGATGGGCAAGTTCCTGATAAAAAGCTTTGGAGACCCAACCAACCATTACTTCTTGAAATGAAGAGTGGAAGGGGGTGGTTAAATAATAAAGGTGATACAATTGTTCCACCGATTTATAGTTCAGTTGGTATATTTCAAGAAGGACGTTCTATAGTACAGTTTAAAGGAAAGTGGGGAGTGGTTGATAATAAAGGAAAAATCATTATCGAACCTAAATTCGACCAGATGTGGCACTACAAAGAAGGCCTTGCTAATTTTGAACTTGATGGTAAATGGGGTTATGTAGATAGAAATGGTATAATTTTAATAAAGCCACAATTTGATTACGCAGGAAGTTTTAATAATGGATTAGCATACTTTGAACTTAATGGGAAATCAGGATTTATAAATAAAAAAGGGATGGTTATTATACAACCAACATTTGAATTGAATCGTGGAAGTCAGTTTGAATAATTTGTTATTTATTTTTGGAATTATACGAAATTAATATTTCTAATAATTCCCATTCCCCTCTATTCTCAACCCTTTCAAATTTCAAAACACTTTTCCTCCATTTCAAAACACTTTTCCTCCATTTCAAAACAATCTTTCTATTCATTCATTGTTATTAGAAAAAATGGTGGTTTCTTTGCTGCCTCAAACAGAAAATAATAATTCGATGAAGGTAATAAACAGGAATCAGGCAAATCAGAACTCCCCAGCGGATACCATATATATGTATAGCAATCGTGCGGATGGTTCTTTACTTGGAATTTCTGTGGAAAGCAATAGGAAAAGCGGACAAAAGCATGATAATTCCATTTCTTTAGATGAACAGAATGGCTTACTCCAAGTTATGGACGCAACTTGCAATAAGCAGTACGGATTACTCCAAGTTATGGACGCAACTTGCCGTAAGCAGTACGGATCATGCCAAGTTGCTTCCATCACTTGGAGTAAGCAGTGCGGATCATGCCAAGATGCTTCCATCACTTGCAGTAAGCAGTACGGATCATGCCAAGATGCGTCCACAACTTGCAGTAAGCAGTGCGGATCATACCAAGTTGCGTCCACAACTTGCAGTAAGCAGTACGGATTATGCCAAGTTGCTTCCATAACTTGCAGTAAGCCGTCTTTTATATTGAACATAAAGGAAAAGAATAATAATAACTTTCATAAAATATAAATTAACCTAATACTAATAACTAATGGCAGGACTATGGACTTACTCCCAAAATCAGTGGAGAAACAAAACTAAAACAAGCATAAGAAAGGCGATGAAATTGAGCATCTATCATGATGGGAAATTATATGCAGCAACTATTGCGTTTCCGCTTGATGCCGATTATGCAATGATGTACACCAGGTATCATGCCCAGCATCTTTTGTTTATTACTGCATACAATACCTGGATAGCAGCGGGTGGATTGTTAAGCGGCGATACGATGACTTTGCAGGAATTATTCGCCGCCATGAAAGTGCTTTTGGATGTTTGGATTGGCACAACCGTTGGATTTTATGTAAAGACTTCTACCCGATTTAAAACGATTTTTGCAGGTGGAAGAAAAGTATATAATAAAGGTGAAATAGATGATAGAATTCAGAATGTGAATAGCTTGAGCATACGAATTGGTGGGGATGTAAATCTTACAGGTGTAAAGGCATCCGTAGATGCAACTTATGCCGGTCTGTATGCCGCTCGCAACAATCAAACCGGTGGTAAGGAGAGTAATAACAGCTCGAATGCAAGTTCTGCGGGCAATATATGTATGAATCTTCAATACGGCGATTGCGGAATATTGATGAATAAATTTTTGGATTCACCATTATCTATAGAAACATTTTTTGACCGTGAATTATTGAGCAGCAAAATGCAGATGGTATTCACCGCCACCATGAATGGCACCGAAAAGAAAGAACTATCCGAGCGTACCGTGTTGAGCGATGATGAATTTAGATTCAAAGTTGATAGCGGCGGAAACAGTGCTGTTTCTGCTACTGCTTACTTAGGCTCTACTCCGGGAGCCATTGATTCTTCGCCGGTTACCATCTTGAATCATTTGGAACATAAAGGAACTTTTGCAGATTTTGGAATTACAGATTACAGCCTTCACCGCTATGTTACGATAGTCATTAACAGCCCTACCTATTCGGCTAAGGTGTTGTTTCAATACTATTAAACAGTTAATGGTTAATAGTGAATAGTGAATAGTGAATAGTGAACAGTGAATAGTGAATAGTGAATAGTGAATAGTGAATAGTGAACAGTGAATAGTGAACAGCGAATAGTGAACAGTGAAACAAATTTTGTACTGTTCACTATTCACTATTCACTGTTCACTGTTCACTAAACTTTTTCCTATTTTCGCTGCCTCAAACTAATAATAAAATATTAAGGAAATGAAACAAATTATTACACTTATTTTGCTGACCGCAATGAGCTTATCATTAATTGCTCAAAAGGAACTCACCATCAGCCCTCTCCCCGCCGATGCTATGGTATGCTTCATGCAAAATGGTAAAGAACTGAACTGCTTCAAAGGTGAAGTGAAGAAGGAACTCGAGAAGAATATCCCCTATACTTTCAGGGTCAGGAAGGAAGGATATCTGACCGTGGACACGACTATTTTCAGGAAGAAAGATGCCGCCCCTGTGCTGCCTGTTATCCTGAATACAAGGATTGTGAAGGTTTCTGTGTCGCCGCTTGATGCTCATATTTATGTAGATCAGATAGACAAAGGATCGGTTCCCCAGGATATTATTATTCCTAAAGGCAAAAGCGTATTGGTAGAGGTCAAGAAGCCCGGCTTTGGCGTGAAGTCTGTTACCTATTATAACATCGAAGGCAAGCCCGAGCCGGAGGTTTCGCATCTCTTTAAGATGGATGAAAGAGTAGTATATATCAAGACTCAACCTGCCGATGCCGACATTTATATTGATGGTAAAAAACAAAAAGAACAAGGCACTGCCGAGGTTACGATTCCTAATAATGAATGTACCAAGGTCAAGGTCTCTAAGGTTGGATTCGCCACCGAAGAAATATCTTATTGCAATAAAGATAATGAAGCTGCGCCTCCCACCAATGATGTCATTAAATTAAAAGACCGTCTCGCTGAAGTGACCGTAGATATTGATGATGCAACGATCTTTGTGGATGGAAAAGAAGTGGGCAAGAAGACCGCTAAAGTAAAGATTCAGGAGAATAAATGTGTCGCTGTCGTGATTAAAAAACAAGGATATGTAACGCAGAAATATGAGTGGTGTAACAAGCAGGACGGGGCTTTGCCCGAGGCGAAGTACACCATCACGATGGATAAAGATCAGGCGTATGATGAATCCGAACAAAGCGATCAGGCTAATAAAGCCTTCACCTTACAGATCAATGGCGATGCAAAGCAGGCATGGCAGACTTTGGTGAGCATCATCAGCTCTAAGTTCGATGAAATCCAGACCATAGATGCTACGACAAATTACCTTCGCACGGCATGGGTGGGCGAAGTTTATAATAAGAATACTCCCTTCCCTTCGATGGTCAGAACCCGCGTGGTAGTTACCAATGGCGGCTTTAATCCCTTGAAGATTAATGTCAAAGTCCAAAGCGAAATGTCTAAAGTTACAGATGATTTTTCAAAGAATAATTGCGTCTCCCCCACAGCGAATCAAGATGAATGCTTCGAAGCCTGGAACAGGATATTAAGGAAGTACAGCGAGCTTTACGGGGAGATATTGGACAGAATAAAATAGTGAATAGTTAATAGTTAATAGTTAATAGTTAATAGTGAATAGTGAATAGTGAATAGTGAATAGTGAAAAATGGGTTTACTCTTCCTGTTCACTATTAACTATTAACTATTAACTATTCACTGTTCACTATTCACTGTTCACTAACGAACCAATTGCCCGTTAAGGCGCATCAATTCTGTCTCCGCAACCTTAGCATCATAGCGAGCAAGGATGACAGCATTCTCGGCATCCTCATAGCTTTGCTGAGCCACGCTAAGATCCAATGCACTGCTTGCACCAAGACGGTATCGCTCTAAGGCAACAGTAACGGTTTCTTTGGCAAGGTCGTAATTTTCTTCGATTAACTTCAAGGCTTCGAGATCTGTCTGGTAAGTTCTATAAGCTTTCAAAAGGTTTGATGAGACCTGCAATTTGGCATCATTGAATTGGTAGTTAGAAGTCTGAATATCCAGCTTTGCATTCCTTATGAAATGATTCAGCGTAGAGCCATTGAAGATGTTATAAGTAATATTGAAGGATGGACCGATGCCTGCATTTTGATTCACAAGAAGGAAGCCTGCGGTGTTATCAGTCTTTAAATAATTATAGCCGTAACCTACACTAAGAGTGGGATAGCGGCGCGATTGATATTGCTTTAAAGTAAGTTCTTGTATCCTGATATTCTTCTCCGAAAGTTGCAAGGAAGTATTTTGCTGGAAGATCGTCTTCTTTAATTCATCAAGCGACGGCATGTAGGTAACCGGGATGCTGTCCGGCACATTAAAATCAACGTCTTCATTCCTCGATAATAGCTGGTTGAGGCTCACCTTAGCATTAGCAAGATTGGTGATTTGTTTAATAAGATTTGTCTTCTGAACATTCAGGTCAACCTTCGATTGCAAGTAATCTAAACGCGAGCCTGAACCGAGGTTATATTTCTTGTCAGCGATAGTCAGTTTCTCATCATAGATTTTAATGGCATCTCTGATATTCTTTGCCAATTCCTTTTGTCTGACCACATCAAAATAAGCATCAATGATAGCACTCACGGTAGTTTCAATAGCAATCTTAGCATTGATATCGCCCATGTCCTCGAAGACCTTTAATTCTTGCAAGGTAGCAAACATATTCAGCCCATCGAATAAGGTCCAGTTAAGATTCGCGCCATAAGCCAGGGCATCAGAATGAACCCCCGACTTCTTCAATTCAGGAGTTGCAGGGCTGGCATAATCCTGTTGAATCTGATTGTTAGCTTCGTTTCCTGAAGCAGAAAGATTTACCTGCGGAAGCATCCCTGCATTACCGGGGAAATTGTGAATACGTGCGGTATCCGCATTGATACGAGCTACCAGGATAGAATAGTTATTCTTTAATCCCAGAGCTATTGCATCATCAAGAGTGAGGAGTTCTTGAGAGAATATCGGCAAAGTGATTAAGAACAAGGTAACTGACAGCAGCAGTTTATTTATGGAATTATTCATATTAAATAAGGATATTTCAACTTCATTTGAGGGTGCAAATGTATATTAGATTTGATTAATAAAATTATACTGTCAAATCTTTTCCTTCTCTGGAATCAATAAGGATAAGACGATGCTAAGGGTTAATATTAATCCAATTATCAATAAAGAATATTCTATAGAAAAGCCAATTGACTTCAGCCAGTCATTAAAGACCATCTTGAGCCCGATGAACACTAACAGTACTGATAATCCATGCTTGAAGAAATGAAATTTGTGCATGACATTAATAAGTAAAAAGAACATGGATCGCAATCCAAGGATCGCGAAGATATTTGAGAAGAAAACAATGTAAGGGTCCTTGGTAACCGCGAAAATAGCGGGAATGCTATCCACTGCGAATAAAATATCCGTGAATTCTATGATCATTAAAACAAGGAATAATGGGGTGATAAGATTCTTATGATTGATCTTGACGAAGAATTTATTCCCGGCAAAACGGTCGTGAATGCTGAAGTATTTAGCCGCAAACTTCACTACCGGATGGCTCTCGGTTTCTATCTTCTCTTCATCATTTCTATTGACAAACATGCGGATGCCTGTAAAGATTAAAAAGGCTGCAAACAGGTATAGAATCCATGAAAACTTAACAATTAAAAAGGCACCCGTAAAGATAAAGATAAACCTGAACACTACAGCTCCTAATATTCCCCAAAAGAGCACCCGGTGATATAATCTTTTATCTACGTTGAAGGCAGTAAAGATAAGGATGATAACAAAGAGATTGTCCATCGAGAGGGCTTCTTCAATAACATATCCGGTAAGGAATTCAAGTGATAATTCATGGCGGTAGTTTTGTATGCTTCGGGCATAATCGTTTTCAACAACCGCAACATTCTGTGCGTATTTTGTGATATGATATTTCATCCCTTCCATATCTGAAATGCCATGAATATTCTCTCCAAAGAAATTCAGGAAAAGATAGAAAAGGAATGCAAGTGAAATCCATACAGCCGTCTTGATGGCGGCATGTTTGGATGCAATGATTCGGTCGTGCTTATTGAAGATTCCTAAATCTACAAACAGTGCAAGACAGATGAAGATCAGGAAGAAACAAAAGTAATAGAACTCGCCATTATTCATGGTGGCAAAGATATTACTTGGTGAATTAAGAATCTTTACTGATTAAAAACGATAAAGAATACTTTATTCCTAGACTTATGATTCTATCATAGGCTCGGAGGAAAAGAACTAATAGATATTTGCGCTTTACCCATAAATAATAGATATTTGCGCCTTAATAAACAAATAAGACATTTACAAATGATGACATTTAAGATAAAAGAGTATTCAATACTCAAAACCATTGTTATGATAAGCCTGATACTCTTTTTTGCCCCAATGATTGTTCTATCGCAAGAGACTCAAATCAATAGCCAAGCCGTAGCCAAAGACATTAAAGGCAAACGAAAAGGCGAATTTTATGTCTCCTGGGGCTATAATACCGAATGGTACACTCACACTAATATTCATGTCAACCAACCAGCCTTGAATAGTAATTATACCCTTGAAGATATTGTAGGGCATGACCATCAGTTATGGAATACAGGAATATTTAATAAAGCGATTACCATTCCACAATTCAGTTGCCGTGCCGGGTATTTTTTTAATGATGCCAAAGATTTGGGGATAGAATTAAACTATGACCACTGCAAATTCATTGTTGTAGATGGTCAGACTGCCCACATGGTGGGGACTTTCAGAGGCAAAGCCGTAGATACTAACTTTGTTTTTGCCTGGCCCCACAATCAATATTTCTTGAATAATGGAGCTAATTTCATCTTGGTAAATCTTGTAAAACGTATGCATATAATTAAAGATAAAAACGAATATATCAAAGTTGATGCCTTGGGCAAAGTGGGCTTCGGACCTACCTTTCCTCATGTTCAAAATACTTTATTTGATTTATCCAATAAAGGACATTTTCAAGTAGGAGGGTTTAATGAAGGTCTGGAAGCTGGGATAAAAATTACTTTCTTCAAATATATCTATATCGAATACACCAACAAATTAGATTGGGCGGATTATTATGGTTTGCGATTATCCACAGGCACTTCACATCAGGCTTTCGGAACGTATGAGATGATTGGAAATATTGGAATTACATTCCCGATGGGACCAAGAGTGAAGAGCAATTAATGATGTGAGAAGACCTTCTTGATCCATCTCGGAAGAATTATAGCTCCGATAAGGATATAAGGATAATAACTCACCAAACGCCAGATAAAACCTAAGGTAGAGGCGAATCCTGCCGGAATAAATTCTCCAAGAAAATCATTGAAGATAAACTCTGCAACCCCACTCCCACCAGGTGTCGGGCTTGCCAGCATAATAATTCCCATAACGACTTGTCTTGCATAAAGCACGAAGTTATCAATAGGAATCAACTGGTGAGTGGAAGTTATTAACTGATCGAATTTTACATCATGGAAAGCGATGATGATGCAATTCACGATCGAGAAACGAGCAGTCCAGGTGATGAATGTGGTGATGAATCCATTAAACCAAAACCAGAAATGCTTTGTCTTTAATTCATCGGATGCTACCATCAATTGATTGCCCGTTTCCATGGCACCGGGCTTCCATCTCTTGAGGAACGGCAGGGAAAATACCTTTACTAATAATTTCTTTACTGATCTTGGATTGATGAATAAAGCGTAAGCAATTAGCAATTTATAAGCAAGGATGCAGAAATAAACCAGCCAGAAGAAATAGTATAAACCCTTGCCGAATGTAAGCGATTGGATGGTATCAGGATTAACATTGGAAAAGAGTTTATCCTTCCCTGCCATCCAATAAACTGTGGGTGCAACGATTGCGAAAAACAATCCGTCAAGAAACGAACTAAGCATCACTGCAGTGATACTTTTCCCCATATTCACTTTTTCTCTATTGAGGATGAAGACCGCGAAAACAAAGCCGCCGCCAAGCAATGCAGGCATCACCGCTGATGCAAATTCCCAAAGCATTATTACCGAGAAACTTGCTGCCCATGTGATTTCATATTCCGTCAGAACACGGATCCTGACCATGTAAAAGAAATCCCGAACTACCATGCTCAAGAAGGTGATAAATAACCAGAATGTCGAATACCAAGTCCAGTTGATGGAAGCGATAGTATCTTTATAAGTTACCTTGATGAAATCCCCGTTTGGAGAAGGAAAGAATTCATCCACTTGCTGATGCCCGTCTTTGTTCAAATCTCTCCATTCATACTGACCCTTTCCCGGGTCCGATCTGATGAAGATGGGCTTCGAGAACCCTGATATAATCAACCATGCAGTAACTCCAAGACCTATGAATATGGGGAGCATGATGCGCCTCATCCGGAAGGTCTTTAGAATATCTTTGGGCTGTAATTCCATCTTTTGGGAAATTATGAATTATAAATTGTGAATTATAAATTGTGGAAGAGTTTGAGTAGTAAAACGTTGAATGGATTTGGCAGTAATTGAATTCATAATTTATAATTCATAATTTATAATTCCAGATGTCAGCCAAAAGTTATTAAACCCCGTCCCGAGGATTAATTTGATAATCCTTTCCTGTAGCATTTCGAGGATAGCAAGGAAGTTAAAGATAGCTTGAATGCGGTCTTTGCTTTCCAATAAAATATCTACAAAAGAAACTTTTTCGTGCTTGCGAATCTTCTCCATGATATAACTCCTTTGCCCTTCCATTGTGTAAAGCGGGGCATTCACATTATGAACCGGTCTTTCAAGATTGGTCTTGAATCGTTCCATGACTTTCTCGAATGTCGCCATCAGTTTAAACATGGTCAAGGTATTTAATTCTTCCGCAAAAGGACTATCGGCAATGACATTTTCCAATTCAAATTTGATATTTCCCCTGGTATATTTCATCATCCTTTCTTCTTCCAGCAACTTAAAATCTTCGGAAACAGTCTTGAATCTTTTATAAGCGATAAGTTGTTCGATAAGGTCGGTACGCGGGTCAATACCTTCCTCCAAACCCGCTTCATACCTGGGCAGCAGCATCTTCGCCTTGATGCTCATCAGGGTGGCGGCAACAAGAATAAATTCACTTGCCACCTCGATATTCAAGGTCTTCATCAGATGAATATAGTTGAGGAAATCATTGGTGATTTTAGCTATCGGGATATTCTGAATATCCAATTCATCGCGCTCGATGAAGAACAGGAGCAAGTCAAAGGGTCCCTCGAATTGAGGAAGTTTTATTTCAAAGTTTTGTACGGTATTGTTCATAGTGTATAAGTTAGCAAAGAAACTAAAAAAATCGTTAATCAGAAACGATTTGTAGTTTTGCCGGGGATAATAATTAACGATTTATTAAAAACGAATGCCGATTTATGTCAAGAATTAAAGTTGATCTGCACGATATTTACAATGACAGCAAAGCCATAGATAAGGCATTGGAAGCAGCCTTTGAAGAGGCTATTGACAAAAAGATTCGCGAGATAGAAATCATTCCCGGCAAAGGCAGCGGGGCATTGCGAAAAAAGGTGAACAGGTTCCTTCAGATGCCTCATATCAAGCCGCTTTATCACAGGATAGAGAATGACAGCAAGAACTTCGGGCGGTTATTTGTTTACTTTAAATTCCCGAAATAAAATTAACACCAGGAGCTAAAATTTAATCATTACGCAACAGTATCTTCAGTTATGAGTTATGAAGGATGAGTTATGAGTTTTTACACACAACTCATAACTATCCTCGTCTTGTTGTTGCGCCTCAAAAAAGTCGCAATCACAAGACGATGAAAAAAACCCTTAAATAGGTTTTAATACTCTGCAACCCTTTTTTAATCTCACCAGACTCTGTTTCATTTTCTCCAAAATCACTTACCATAATTCCAAACTCTCCTTCAATATCTGAAAACTCCCTTTCAGTTTCTCCAAAATCCTCTTCTCCTTCAATAGAATCATAGTTCAGACTTTAAGAATCAAAGTCCATTTTCCTAAAATCAAAGACAATCCGTACAAAGTCTGTTTCAATCCGCGACCTCCAAGAGTCAATAATCGCCTCCCCGAAGTCAATCCGCGACTCCCAAGAGTCAATAATCGCCTCCCCGAAGTCAATCCGCGACCTCCAAGAGTCAATAATCGCCTCCCCGAAGTCAATCCGCGACTCCCAAGAGTCAATAATCGCCTCCCCGAAGTCAATAATCGTCTCCCCGAAGTCAATCTGCGACAAGTCTGTTTCAATCCTGAAGCACTCATTTCGCCAATTACATTGATTATCAAGTCATCCCAAACTTTACCAAAGTTCTAAACTTTG
>Ga0206965_10372_pt1 | contig 11663 bp, 9 predicted proteins | sample Alteio_BWOrgHeat_26_FD_152973 | JGI IMG/M metagenome (GOLD analysis project Ga0206965, IMG submission 152973) | Enriched cells from forest soil in Barre Woods Harvard Forest LTER site, Petersham, Massachusetts, United States -... | ecosystem: Environmental > Terrestrial > Soil > Temperate forest >...
CCGCCATCCTTTAAAGCAAAAGAAGAAGTATAAACGGGAGATTTCGATGTCGGTTCGCTGCCGTCGATGGTGTAGTGTATACCTTCGACAGGAGCCTCTGTTGTTATCGAGACATTGCCGCTTCTGTCCCTGGTAATTTCAGGCGCACTTAAATGTACCGGTTCTTTAAAGAGTCCAAAGTCACTCAACGCAATACAAACCGGCGAGCTGATATGTAACCTGATTTTTGACGATGTTATGGTTTGCGGCAAACGGATCAACCGGCATGCACCAATCGAAGTAACACCTGCTACCCTTGTCCATTTACCATTTAACCAGGCATCCACCCCAACCGAATCTATCCGCTGGCCGAGTTTAATATTTTCGCGCAGGCGGATCACATTAAAAGTCTTAGGGGTGTGCAGGTTAATGGTTAGTTCAGGATTTGTAACCGCATCATCTGTAGCCCAGTACGAATAACGGTCGTTATCAATGAGTTTTCCCGGGCCGTACTTTAAAGCATTATGTCCTCTAACGTTGTCAGCAGTAAATGTTGCGCCATGCGCCAGGTTTACTGCAAAAGTTTTATGAATGATCTGTCCAAATTGCTTTAGCTTATCTACATCCTCGCCGGTGAGCTGCCCTGTTTTATCGGGCGATAAGCCCAGGTCAAGGCATGCGCCACGGCCAACACTTTTATAGTAAAGGTCAACAAGCTGATAAGCCGATTTCGACTGTCCATCCTGAGATTGATGGTAAAACCAGCCAGCCCTTAGCGGCACATCGCATTCGGCAGGCAACCATTGTTTAGCATTACGGGTACCTTCAACACTTTCCCATGCTTTTACATTGCCGTTTGAGGGCACATCCCCTACCTCCGCATGAGGGACAAAGGTTTCCCAGCAGGTTTCGCCGGCATGGCCCTCTTCATTACCCACCCAACGAACGTCTGGGCCTACGTCGCCAAAAATACAGGCGCCGGGTTGCATCTCGCGGGTAATGGCCCAGGTATCATTCCAGCCGTAATAGGTTGACTTGTCTATTTTACGCACTTCGCGGGCACCTCCGTAATAGCCGTCGCCACCGTTCGCGCCATCGTGCCACGACATAAACAGCGGCCCGTAGTTGCTGTAAAGTTCTTTTAATTGTTTGCGATAAACATTGGTTACATATCCGGGCGTGCCATAAATAGAATTATTCCTGTCCCATGGCGAACAATAAACCCCCATTTTCATACCCAGTTTTTGGGTGGCCAGTTCATATTCTTTTAAAATATCCCCATGCCCGTTTTTATAGGGGGTTTTACTGATATTATGATCAGTGGTCTTGGTTGGCCACAAACAGAAACCATCATGATGTTTGGCTACTACCACTATGCCATTGATTCCGCCAGCTTTTGCTGCGCTCAATATCTGCATCGCACTAAAATGAGCCGGATTAAAAATCTGATTGGCCTCATCGCCATATCCCCATTCTTTATCGGTAAATGTGGCCATACTGAAATGGACGATGCAATACATCTCTGTTTCCTGCCAGCGCAACTGCCGGGTTGTAGGTAATGCGCCGTAGGGTTTTGGTGCTGATTGCCCCATAGCAGCTACACTACTCAGCAATAATAAAAATGTTGCTAATCTGTTTTTCATCAGGTATTAGTTTTTAAACCATGAGGATGGGATCTCCTGCGGAGACGATCCGTTTATACTGTATTTTAACTTCAGGGTAAAGCCGCCGCCGCCTTCAATAAAATCAAGCGCGAAGGGCTGCAAACCTTTTCGCAAGGCCACCTGCCCGTTCTTTTCAATAGCCGAATGCAAGCCATCGTTATTAACGGTTTCGCCTCCGGCAATTTTCAATATCCCGCCATCATCACAGGTTAAATAAAAACTGTAAATCCCGTCCGCCGGAATATCAATATAGCCCCGGTACTGTAAGCCAAAAGACGGTGCCTGAACGGTTGGGGGCACGGTAACGCTGTTAATGGTAAAACTGCTGTCGGGCTTACCATTAATCAATCGAGTGCTTTTAAAAAACGCCTTGTAATAGCTGCAAACCAACCCGGGCTTTGCATCGGCAACTTTTACAGATTCGGCATATTTTTCCTTTTTATAATTCAAGGTGTAAATATCGCCGCGCAAACCATTTGGCATAAATGCCGCAAGTTTAACTGTTTGCGATGTTTTGATCTGCAAAGAACCTTTTAGCTCCGCTGACGAAGTAGACGGCAACGAATTATCAGTTGTATAAAAAATCCGCATGGCACTTAGCGGCTTTTTAACCGACAAGGTGTCCGCATTGGTAAAAACATTTTCGGTGATCATATCTGGCAGGTCAGGCAGGCGGTAATGCACTTTTAAGGCATCCAGGCGTTTATACTGCATGGTAAGCCTTTGCGTATATGAATCATAATCCGCTGGCTGATTTGCCCACAAATTTTCGGCAAGAGCGGTCATACGGGGCATGATCATGTAATCAGCGCGCTTTTCCGATGGTATGCCTTCCGACCACGTACAGGCCTGTCCGCCAATAATCAGCCCCGCTTCGGATGTGCTCAACACTTTTGGAACAGGGTTAAAGTGATATACTTTATATACCGAATATTGATCTGGCTGGTTGTCAAAATACAAAGGTTCGCCCGGCGCCATAATCACCTGGTTGCCATTTTTTACAGCTTTTACCGGTGCATCGGGTACCCAGGTGCGCCAGTACATAATTTTTGCAGTCGGGCTTATGCCGCCTTCTATAATTTCGTCCCAGCCAATCAATTTCCGGCCTTTTGAGTTAAAGAACTTCTCCATGCGGTTGATGAAATAACTTTGCAGCGCGGGCAGGTCTTTTATACCTTCACGCTCCATCAATGCTTTGCAGGCAGGAGATTTTGCCCAGTCGGACCGGTCAACCTCGTCGCCTCCGATATGGATATATTCAGATGGGAAAATATCCATGATCTCCGTAAAAACATTTTGCGCAAATTCAAAAGTACTTTCGTTACATGGGCAGATCGGCTTGGTAAACAATTCGCCCCATTTGTTTTCGCCGTTACAGGTTAAATAGGGATAAGCGTTGATGGCAGCCATCATGTGGCCGGGCATGTCAATCTCGGGGATAATATCAACATGTTTCGCAGCAGCATAGGCGACAAATTCCTTCATTTGCTGCTGGGTATAAAAGCCGCCGTAAAGTGTTTTCCCGTTGCGATGAATGATGTGGGATCCGTCAATCTCAAAATCAGGATTATCCTTTGCCCTTTTCATACAAGCCGTATCGTTCTTATCAAATGTACGCCAGGCACCCTGTTCAGTTAACAGGGGATATTTTTTTATTTCGATACGCCAGCCCTGGTCGTCGGTTAAGTGCAGGTGCAGTTTGTTCATTTTATACAGCGACATTACATCGACAAGCTTTTTAAGATAACCAATGGAGAAAAAATGCCGCGAAACATCCAGGTGCATCCCCCGCCAGGCATAAGCCGGGGCATCGTTGATCTTTAAGGCAGGTAGTGAAAGATGTTTATAGGTTTTCCCATTTTCAATCTCCGCAGGCAATAATTGCCTGATAGTTTCGATCGCATGAAATATACCGGCAGATGATCCTGCCGAAATAATAACCTTTGAAGGCGTTATTTCAAGGCCATAGGCTTCGGGTGCCGTAATAGCTGCATCATAAACCAATTGTATAGCATGCGGAACAGGCTTGTTTATAACTTTCAACTTTTCACCAAAGCCTTTCATCATAACCTGATTAAGCTGATCCGCCTCGCTGTTAAAATAGCCTTTCGGGATAACGATAGCTGTTTGCGGGGTTATATTAAAACTACCCTTCCCTGTAACCATGTGGGCCGGCATAGGAATAAGCGATAAGTTTTGAGCCCGGGATAAATTTATTGTGCCAGTGACAGTAATCAAGAATAACAGAAATAAACGTTTATGCATGTTAACATTTTTAGAAGATGTCATAAATATTCAGGCTTACCAGCCCCTCAAAGGACATACCGGCAATCCTTCCTTGCTGAGCGGCAATAGCGCAGCTACCAAATGTAAAAAAATTTAGCTTCTTTCGTGGATAGGTGAATGCCTGAATTTTAAAAAGGTACCCCCTCTTTTTGAAAAAACAGTTTTTATCTCGGCAATTATAGATAAAGCTATTTCTTCAGGGCTTAGCGCGCCGATATCCAGGCCAGCAGGCGCAAAAATACGCTCCATGTTTTCGTCGGCTATTGGCTTGCCCTCTTTGCCCAGTTCATTAAATATTTTTTCGGACCGCACCCTGGGGCCAAGCATCCCGATGTAAAAGGCTTTGGTTTGCAGCACTTTTGGCAAGTTTGCCTTGTCGGTTTTATAATCGTGCGACATCAGGACAATAGCTGTGTACCGGTCTATCTGTATATCATTTAACTGCTCGTAGCTAAAAATGGCATCCACCGTATCTGACAATTTTGCATTTATCTTCAGCGGGTTTGAAACCATAGTTACCTGCCAGCCAACTTCCTTCGTAAGCCTTGCCAACGGATAAATATCATATTGGTGCCCCATTAAAACCAGCCTGATCTCAGGCAGTAATATTTCAATAAATACGGCTAATTTTCTGCCACCGGCGCGTTCTAACTGCACTGCCATTGATTTACCGCTTTCCATTTGAGCGGTTATGTGCTCCTGCAGCTGTTTTTCAATAGCATCATCACCAAAAACGACAAGGCTTTTTGCTCCCTTGTATTGGATCATATCGCCCGTTTTTACATCCGCCCAATCGCCCTCAAGGTTTGTAATGGTAACCAGCACATTTGTTTGTCTGTTAGCTGCCACACAGGTTTTTAAAATCTCAACCGGGTTGTTTTTATTATCAAACTGAAGCGGGGTAAACAATACGTCGATAATCCCATTGCAGCCTAATCCAACGCCAATCTGGTATGCATCATCCTCTGTTGTATCATAAGTGATTAACGATGATTCGGACTTGGCGATGGCTAAGCGCGCCCGTTTTAAGGCATCGCCCTCCAGGCAGCCACCGCTGATGCCGCCAACCCAAACGCCGTCATCTGTTACCAGCATCCTGGCTCCTGTGCGGCGATAGGATGAGCCTTCAACCCTTACAACCGTTGCCAGCGCTGCGCCGATATTGGCTTTATCTATTTTGTCGTAAGCGCTGATTATGGCTTTGATCTCTTTCATTTTTAAACTCCGTGAGTTTAATAGTTTTTATCCTGTTTATCCGAACATGCATCATGTTGCATATTGCCGCCTTTCAGTGGAAACACACAAGATTAAAATTGCTGCCCGGGAAAGGGTAAAAATACTCCGATTGTTTTAGAAAACTGCAAGGGGCTTGTTTTAGTCTTCAATTTTTTACCATAAATAAAAGTAGGCATTGCTCCGGATATTAAAACCAATATCCAAAGGAAATGTGTTTATTACCCGAAATCAAGGCATTCCAGGTGGGGTTGTCCAATACATGTTCCATTGCAACAAACCTATAAAAAGCATTTAAGAAAACACTAATTCATTGCTGTTTCGAGTTTTAAATGAGGTTGAGGGTTATAGAAAACCATTTTCCTGAGATAATTTAAGTTGCTTAAACTATTTCGTCTTTTCAAAAAATGAAGCTCATCCCATCGGGGCGCCAAAATCCAAAACAACCATAAAGAGTTTATAAAACTTTTGTTTTCCAGCAAATAAACAATCCGGCTGATCATTTTTTGATACCTGCCATTAAAACGAAGGCAGTTTTTTAGCCATGATACATTTATTTCTTCGTATTTCGGTCCAGGCTTATTTGATTTCCGCTTCCGGTTCATGATATCGGTACTTGACTGATGATGCTGCCTGTATTTAACAAGCGCCTGATCGATGTATTTTATTTTACCCATATTGCCCGCCACAAAAGCAATCCACCAGTCGTGATAAAAATTTGAATTAAACGCCCCCAGGTGCGGAACCAGGGTCTTTTTAAACATACAGCTGTGGCCCGAAACACAATTATAAAAAAGCAAAGGAAAAGGATTATCACCCTGGTACATCCTTAAAAGACCTGATATTTTGCCCAGTTCTTTTTTACCGGTATCTATCAGTGTGGAATCATGATAAATTAAAGTGGCATTGCCAATTTGACCAAGTAAAGTCTCAATTTTCGTCAGATCCCAAATATCGTCCTGATCGGAAAGTGCGATATAATCGCCTTTGCAATGCTGAATTACTTTTTCAAAGTTTTTTACATAACCAAGGTTATGCTCATTTTTAAACAGCTTGACTCTTTGATCTGATAAATACTTTTTTATAATATTCAGGGAGCCATCTGTAGAGCCATCGTCTGAAATAACTATTTCAATATTAGAATAAGTTTGGTAAAGCAATGTGTGTAACTGTTCCTCTAAGAATTTCTCGCCATTATAAACACACAAAGCAATTGATACAAGTGGGGTATTTTTCATTGGCAGATAAAAAAAGTGTACCTGGATAATTACTTTTTTGATATTGATTTTCTATTTCTCAAATCATATTTTACTTAGTTAAGTTTTCTTTGAAATATATACCTTACGAATGTTTATTGAAAAGTGTAACACTTAAAGAAAATTATTATTGTTTTAATTAACAATTCCTCAATAAAACGATCAACACAACCAACATCAGAATGTTTTAGCCGCAGGATTTGTACAAAGATTTTATAAAAAGAATTGGAAAAGAATTTGTATCGACAGACAGAAGATTTGTGCCGATAAGACTAACGAAATCATAAAAAAACCGCCATCGGGAGGCGGTTTTAAATATGCATTGAGAGCAGGTTGAATACTTGTTTAAACCTGTTTAGATAAGGAAAATAAATCAGCGAATTTTCAAGCCGCTAAAACTGTTTTCGCGGGCGTTTCTTCTTTGTCTCCTCGCCGGGCCTTCCAACTTTCACGTATGATGCCTGTGAAGGAGAAGAATAATTGCCGCCCGGTTTAAAAAATGGCTTTTTAACCGGGGCTGGTTTATCAACGGTTATTTTAACGCTTAGTTCCCTGTCGCCTAACAAAGTGCCGTCCAACGCCTCCATGGCCCTGTCAGCTCCTTCCTTGTCTGTCATCTCCAAAAAAGCGTAACCTTTGCATTTCCCGGTTTTTTTATCGCGAACAATCTTGATGGTATTTACCTGTCCATGGGGGCTCACCAGCATCACCAGTTCCAACTCTGTAATATTAAGGGGAAAGCCTCCCACAAAAAGTTTAATCATAATCTAAACAGAAAAAATTGTGTCAAATATACTATTCAAAAGGCAAAACATCAGGTATTGCCATCGGGTTAAAAAATAAACTTTAATTTAAGTGATGTTTTTGTTGTTCGATGTCTGTATTCTTTAAGCAATGGTATTTATTACCTGTACCCTGGCACTCTAAAATTTGTTATCAGCAAGCCACTTCTCAATCAATTGGGGGTATATTGACGTGCCGCCATTTTTATTCCTGATGCCATAGCCATGCCCGCCTGATGGATATAAGTGCATCTCGGCCGGAACCTTAGCCTTTTTTAACGCGAGGTAATAATACAAACCATTTTCCACATTTATGGGGTCATCTTCTGTTTGCATGATAAAAGTTGGCGGGGTGTTAGCCGTTACCTGGATTTCGGAGGCTAATTTACCTTCTTCTTTTTCATCAATCAGGTATGCCGGGTAAACCAATATGGTAAAATCGGGCCTGCAGCTTATATTATCCGCCTCATCCACCTGTTCATAAGTCCTTTTGCTATAGGTATTGCTCGCCATCACAGAAAGATGGCCACCTGCTGAAAAACCCATGATGCCAATATGATCCTGTTTAATGCCCCATTTAGCCGCATTAAATCTAACCAGGCCGATAGCCCTTTGAGCATCCTGCAAAGGCAATTCGTACCGGAGCTTTCCGGGAGGGGCCGGAACCCGGTATTTTAGCAATATAGCAGTAACACCGATGGAATTGAACCATGTACATAGCTCAGTACCTTCAAGGTCCAAAGCCAAAATACCATAACCACCACCGGGACATACAATAACGGCAGTGCCGTTTGGGTTTTTGGGTGTAAATATTTTTATTGTAGGATTGGTGATATCCGCAAGGCGTATCACTTCCTTCCCGGCAACCAATTCTTCGCCGGGCCTGCTCAGATCATGTTCCACAAGCTTCTGCCCCTGAGCCGTATCGATCAGCCTGTTTTGCGGCCACAAATTAATTTCGGCGGGTACCTGGGCTTTTGACATTGCACTCATCATACAAGCAATAATTAAAAAATACTTTTTCATTTTAACAAACTTGAATAGATTATCGCTTCAATCTTCGGGATGATATCCCTGTGGCTGTTGGGTGTTTGCTGCGTCATTATAGTTATAATTTTTTCAGATTGTCCGGCGTTTATCGGTAATCAGCAATTTATTTAAAGGTAGAAATTTATATGAGGAATTCATCACAGCCCCCGATGCCCAAATTTATTTTATATCTTCATTATTAACCAGCACCCCAATCCGATCATTAAAGTTGGCTTTGCTGATCCCGGTTATTTTCTCCAATGCCTTAAAATAGTTTTCATTACTATCTTCCCGTTTACCGCAACTGAGTAATTCCTTTACGGCATCAAACCCTTTTTCCTTTTCAATTTGCTGTACAATTAAAGCATTAATAACGTATGACACATAAAAATGATACCGCTGATCAACTCCAAAATTCTTATTCTCATTAAAAGCCTTCAGCCAGTCTTTATCCGTACCCATAAAAGTTTTGAACCTTTTAAATATTTCCTGCCAGCTTAAACCCCAACTACCTCCATATAAATAGGCACAGGCTTCATCAACAGGTTTATTGATAATACTTACCGGGATAACGTGGTGTAAACGGTCATGCCAAAGATCGTGTATGTCCAAAACCTCAGGGTCGTTCAAATCCCCAGTTACCACATCCAAATCGTTGTTGTTTTCGAACGATGAAAAATCGCCCGCATTTAACCCGTTATAATCCATTTTATATTCTACGCCAAGTAAATAAGCCGCAAGCGGTAAGTTACTGGCGAAGTACAAACTGGTTTTATAAGCTGGTGCTTTGAGTCTTTTGTCAAACTCTTTCGCTCTTTTTATATATTCATCAATTTTAGTAAAGTTCATTGCGGCTGTGTAATACACATAGAAATTGCCGATAGCTTTCACATGCCATAAAGCAGTATTCCTTTTAAAGGGCGACGAAAAGTAATATTGTCCCTTCACTTTTTTTGCAAATAATTCAAAACTCGCTCGCAATATGGGCGCTATGCCATCCATCCCCACAAATGAAAACTGGATTATATTTTCCGCACTGTCCAACGCGACTACATTGGTGAGGTAACACTTGTAAAAGTTCTTTTTATCGGGGCCTTTGCCATCCTTCATCCCTTTAATTTCATTAAGTAAGATGGAGGTTTCGGGCAGATCTTCCGCCAAAACGAACGTATTTTCCTTATTTGGTTTTTCGGCCTGGCTTAAAAAGCCGTTTAACGCTGCTATCAACTGTTTGTTTTGGATCGAGTCGCCGGGCAGGCGGATATATTTTGCGATGAAGAGTGGATCGGTTTGTCCGTAGCAAACTACGGAAAGCAAAATGAGTACAAGGCTTAAGGAGATTTTTTTTAACATGTGAAAAACTTTAAGGTTAACGAACTTACATATATTTTCCGATATGATTTTTACAAACGGATACGGATGATTCTAATTTAAAATTACAGGTATTTTAAAACCAATATCCTCATTTTACTGAATAAACTGTACTTTTAAAAATGACTTTTGATTTTAAAAACAAGAACGTAATTATTACCGGCGGGACCAGGGGAATTGGTAAAGCGACGGCGTTATTATTGGCTTCTGCAGGGGCCAACCTGATCTTAACCTACCGGTCGGACATGCCGGCCGCCAAACAAACGCTGACTGAGCTAAGCGGAGGCCGGCACCGTATTTACCAGCTCGACGTAAGCAATCCGGCTGCCATTCAAAACTTTTTTAAATGGTACCAGGAACATTACGATAAACTGGATGTATTGGTGAACAATGCCGGCGTGTACCTTGAACATAAAATACTGGAAGCGGGTTTTGAGGACTGGCAGAAAAACTGGGAGGAAACTTTAAAAGCGAACCTAACAGGACCTGCCAACATGAGTTTTTTTGCAGCACGATTGATGGCCAAAAATAACTATGGTAAAATCATCAATATATCCTCGAGGGGAGCTTTCAGGGGTGAACCAGATCACCCAGCCTATGGCGCCAGTAAAGCAGGAATAAACGCGATGAGCCAGTCGCTGGCAATTGCTTTGGCCCCCAGCGGCATCAGTGTGCATATTATTGCGCCGGGTTTTGTAGAGACTGAAATGGCAGCAACCGCTTTAAGCGGCGAACCTGGTGAGGCGATAAAAAGGCAAAGTCCCTTTGGCAGGGTGGCCAAACCCGAAGAAGTGGCCCGCTTAATTGCCATATATGCCAGCGATGGTTTGGAATTTACCAGCGCCGGCATAGTGGATATTAATGGCGCTTCCTATTTAAGAAGCTGACCGATACAAATTATATAGTTTCTGCAATCAACTTTTCACTGACTTTAACTGGTTTACCGGCCAATTTTTGGTCCAGGTAAGGTTGATGGTATTGCGCGTAAAATTGTTTTTTTGAATCTTTATAGCTGCTGATAGCGCCCAGGCGGTTCATAAAACGGATATAATACCAGGCCATATCTACCTGGTGCGGCTTAAAACCGCTGCGTGCGCTGCGGGGGAACAAATGATGGTTATTATGCCATTCGCCGGCAACAAAACCGGGCCATAGCTGGTTTACTGACATATCATTCCTGTTAAGATCTACGCCCTCGCGTTGTTTGTCTTTACCTTTGCCATGTCCCTCATAATTAAAGGTACGCACGCCTATCGCCCAAAAACCAGCCGCGCCGAATAAAGTACATGCCAGGGCGTTACCGCCCATAAGGTAAAATGCCAGGTACCAAAACGACCAATTGAGCACCCACGACAAAATTGCGCGGTTGGGATTAACATACGAACCCCATTTTTGATATTGCTCATATGTATTGCCTTTAATGCCCGTATGTTTCATCAATAGTTTTACACGGTTATACTCAGCTTCGGTAAGGTCCTTGGCGATAGGCTGGTGATTTACATCGGCCAAAAAACAATATAAAAAACCGCCGTATGCGTTATAGGGGTCGCCGGGCGTATCGGATTTTGCATGATGCACATGATGCGACACCACATAAATTTCCTCGGGGATCACATTGATTGTAAGGTTTTGCGTAAAAAACCGCCAAAAATTATTTTTGAATTTATATGCCGCGTGGGTACAGTAGCGATGATGCCAAACCGTACCATGCGTGCCCATAATAACCATGCTGTAAGCAAAAGCTGCCAGCAACATCCATGGACTCATAAATTTAAATACAAAGAAAAAAAAGAAGGGCAGAAAACACAATACCTTAAGCCAGCTGAAAAAAGGGAGCCAGTTTTTACGAGACTTAAAAACATTGAGCCTGGAGAAGAATTCCCGGAATATCCTTCCATTGCTGGGTTTAACCAGATCGCCTTGGGCATCCATCCATCCATATGATGGTGGCTGCAAAACATTGTCTAAAAATGCCATTATTATATAGTTTATTAATTAGGGTAATAATTGGTGATTGCCACGCAGGCCATTCAATTTTTTGGAAATGAACATCCGTGCGTTGT
>Ga0206965_10370_pt1 | contig 11598 bp, 10 predicted proteins | sample Alteio_BWOrgHeat_26_FD_152973 | JGI IMG/M metagenome (GOLD analysis project Ga0206965, IMG submission 152973) | Enriched cells from forest soil in Barre Woods Harvard Forest LTER site, Petersham, Massachusetts, United States -... | ecosystem: Environmental > Terrestrial > Soil > Temperate forest >...
AACCTGAGCGCTATCGGAAGCCGTCGGCCACGGTAGTCGCTGACGCGAAAGAGGGAACCGTGGCGGTATTGCGGCATCTGGCTGCGCACAATGTCCCGCGACCGCCGCGCGATGCCGAAATTGCGCTGCACAAAGCAACCGTCGCCAAAACGCTGGACAAGCTGGAACCGCAGGTCACGTGGGCAAAGGCGATCCACGCGGCGATGCCGGCAGATGGGCTTTACGTAGATGAAGTGACGCAAGTGGGGTTTGCGAATCGACTGGTTTATCCCGTTGAAAAGCCGCGGACGTTTTTCTCGCCCGGTTACCAGGACAATCTGGGTTGGGGGTTGGGAACCGCGCTGGGGGTGAAATGTGCCAGCCCGGATAAGCCGGTGCTGGCGATTGCGGGCGATGGCGGGTTCCTCTATCAGGTGGGGGATCTGGCGACGGCGGTGTTGCACAATATCGCGGTCGTGTTTGTTGTGTTCGACAACGCGGCCTACGGAAACGTACGGATTCTGCAGGAGAACAACTTCGGTGGCCGGCTGATAGCCTGCGATCTGAAGAGCCCGGATTTTGTGAAGATGGCGGAAGCGTTCGGCGTCGCGGCGTTCCAGGCAGAAACTCCCGAGGAGTTGACGAAGACGATTCCGCAGGCCTTCAAACTGAATCGACCCGCCCTGATTCACGTTCCTTGCGGGCCGATGCCGGGGATCTGGAATCTAATCCTGTTGCCGAAAGTCCGCGGTTGACTAAAAGTGGAACTTGGCGCCGAACTGGAATACGCGCGGGTCTTTGGCCTGAGTGATGCGGCCCGTGGTCGACGTGGCCGGAGTGCCGATGTATTTTCCCGTCGCGTCGAATGCAGTCGCGGCAATGGTGGCCGTGGGCAGGTTGAAGTTGGCGTGGTTCGCCATATTGAAGCCCTCAGCGCGGATTTCCACGTTCAGCCGTTCCGTGAACCGGAACGTGCGCTTCAGGGAGATATCCACCGTCGTCACGCCAGGGCCGGTAATGCTGAAAGGCGCGGCATTGCCGAAAGTGCCCGCGGCTGGCCGGCTGTACACGGAAGGATCGAACCAAAGCGTCGCAGTATGAGGAGCGTTATCGTTAGGGCTCCCCGTGACGTTGGGACGTTGAGGGGTTGTGGTGCCGACGCCGGCGTTATCAAAGCTCATGGTCGGCGTCAACGGATTACCGGTAGCAACCGTGGTGATAGTGGACAATTGCCAATCCTTCAAAAACACATTATGGAAGGGCACACCATAGATGGCGCTGGCGACAAAGCGGTGGCGCACGTCGTAATTGGCGAGACCCCAGTCCGCGGCGCGGTTGGCGGGATCCTGATTGGTCACGTCGGTATTGTCCTCGGCTTTGGAAAACGTGTAAGAGCCGAGCAGGGTCAGCCCGCCCGCAAGGCGCTGTTCATACTTTGTGAGCAATCCTTTATACCGCGCGTCTCCGGTTCCATCAGTAAAGTTGATGGTGGAGTAGGTGGGGAAGGGACGGCGAGCCTGGACAGAGGGCGTGGTGCTGGTCACCACGACCGGTAATGGTTGGTTCAGCGGGTAGGAATGGGCTTCACCCGTTGTAGACGAGCCGACATAAGTGACTTCGGCAACACCGCTGCGTCCAACCGCGCGCTGCACACCAATCTGCCAGCGCTGTGTCCGCCCGCCGTGATAGTTGATGTCATATCCCGAGGCGCTGAAAGTGCTGGATGCGAGCGCTGCAGGGAAAGGATTATTCATCGTCAGCGCGGGCTGAAGCGCCGCAGTAAATCCAGTTGCCGGCAGGGCGGAATTGGTAAATGCTCCGGCTTTGGAAATGGGATAGGACGTGAATCCTGAAGGCTGGAACACGTTGTGGGTCAGAGCCTGATAGTAGATTCCATAGCCGCCGCGAATAGAAGTTTTGCCGTTGCCGGTGAGATCGTAAGCGAAACCCAGGCGCGGCGCGAAATTCTTGTAATAGTTGTTGCGGAAGCCGCGCGGCAGGCCGTTCGTGCCTACCTGCACGGCCTGTCCGATCGAAGGAACAAAGCCACCCATGATGTCTTTGGAAGAAGTATCGGGCGACTGATATTCATAGCGGAACCCCAGATTCAAAGAGAGCTTACGAGTAGCGCGCCAATTGTCCTGGATATAGATCCCCTGCTCCCAGTTGATTTCATCGTTGATCTGCGGACCGATCAAATTCGCGGTGGTGGCCGGGACTCCCAGCAAGAGGTCGGCAATCGCGTTCTTGCTGTAGGCGCCGGTAAAGGTAAAAGTGCCCTGCGGGTTAGCTGAATTGGTGATGTCCATACGGTAATGGCGGAGCTCAAAGCCGATGCGGAGCGAATGGTTGCCAATCTGATGGGAGAACTGGTAAGCGTACTGATAAAGGAAGTGCAGCCGGATGAAGTCGTTCGAGTTGGTGGTCATCGAACTGTAGTTGGAGAGGTTGATGATGGGTGGCCCACCGGAAATCTCGTTGGGCTGGTTGAGACCCAAAGTTGGCCCCGGGATTCCCAGTATCTGATCCCAGTTCTGTTGGTTTTTCGGCCATTTCTCGTTGTCGATTTTGCTGAAGCTGAAGCGTGCCTCCTGGACGGTTCGCGGGCCGAAGACGTGAGTCCACTCGCCACCGATGTTCCAGTTGTGCTTGATGAGTTGGTTGTAGATGATCTGGAACGGGCCGGTGGAGGTGTCATCCGTGGTCTGCCAATAGGAGGAGTAGCGGCCGAAGAACGTGTTCTTTTCCGACCATGCGTAATCCATGCGTCCTGTTCCCACCTGCAGATTGTTCGGCACGCTGGGATTGGAGGTAAAGTTGTTGGCGTTGCCCGGCTGGTTGGGCGCCGGGAACAGCTTGTTCAACATGTCAACGCCGATTTGGTTTTGGCGGTTGGCGGGGATGACGCCGCCGGCAAAGGGGGCATTTCCGTTGAACGGGTCGGTTATGGCGGGAGTGATTCCAGCGAAATTGCCGCCGCGCATGGGATTGGTCGCGACGGTTGCCGCCTGCGCGATCCCCGCGTGCTCCACGGTGCTTTCATAGCCTCCGAAGTAGAAAAGCTTGTTCGCGGTCTTCGGAACGCGACCGCCGATGGTGCCGCCGAACTGGTTACGCTTCAGCGGCGTAACGCCGGCGGAGAAAAAGTTGCGGGCGTTGAAGTCTTCGTTGCGAATGAATTCGAACAGATCGCCATGGAGCGTCTGTGTGCCGGATTTCGTAACCAGGGTAACGATGCCGCCAGAGGCGAACCCGGTATCTGCGCCGTAGTTGGCGCCGACGATACCGAATTCCTGAATGGAATCGATGGTGGGGAAGGTCAGGGTCTCTCCCGTCGTTGGATCGTTGTTATCGAAACCGTCGAGCAGAAAGTTATTCTGAATGTCCTTGGCGCCGACGATGTTCATACCGCCGCCGCGGCTGGCAACATTGGAATTCTGCGACATATCGGCTACGCCGGGGACGGTAAGACCGAGCGATCGGAAACTGCGGCCGTTCAGTGGAAGGTCGACAATCTGCTTCTCCATGACAACCTGGCGGACCGAACTGTCAGAGGTATCGACCAGCGACGCGGCGGCTTCGATAGTAACGGACTCGGAAACGCTGGAAATCTGGAGCTGGAAATCGATGCGGCTCGACTGGTTGACCAGCAGCGCGATCCCGGTCTTCTGGGTTTTGCCGAAACCGGAGGCGTCGACCGCGATCTCGTAATTGCCCGGCTGCAGTAAGGGAACTTCGTAGTCACCGCTGTTGTTGGTGGTGGTGGTCCGGGTCTGGCCGTTTCCGATGTTATGAACCACCACATTGGCCGCGGGAATGGCAGCCCCGTCGGGACCTGTGACGGTGCCGAGGAAACTGCCGGTGGTGCTCTGCGCGGCAGCCGAAGCGGCGAACGCCACTCCGGCGGTGAGCACGGCAAGAGCGCGACCGAATGTGGATGAATGAGAAATCTGAGACGTCGTGGTCTTCATTGCATTACCTCTGAAGTTCTATGGAAGTTCACAGACCGGCCGCGGAAACCGATCACCCCTTGTTTGCTGCGAGCTATTAGGGGACGTTATCATTACTATCCGATTGAAGTCAACGACTATATGGGATGCAGAAGTTGGGTAATGCGGAATCGGCTAAAGATAAAGTATGCCGCCTAAACAACAATCCGATGTCACGTTGCGCAACGCTGCTCCGGAGGACGCGACCGCCTGCGGGCAGATTTGCTACGATGCGTTCTCTGTCATTAACCAGGCACATGGTTTTCCGCCGGATTTTCCGGCTCCCCAAGCCGCCATCGGATTACTCTCGATGATGTTCTCCAGCCCTGACTTTTACAGCGTGGTGGTTGAACATCAAGGCCGGGTGGTGGGCAGCAATTGTTTGTATGAACGCTCGCAGGTTTTCGGTGTGGGTCCGATTACTGTTGATCCGGCAGCGCAAAATCTGGGGATTGGGCGGATGCTGATGAACGCGGTTATGGATCGCGCAAAGCAGCAGGGAGCCGCGGGGATTCGACTGGTACAGGCGGCATTTCACAATCGCTCCCTCTCGCTATATGCCGGACTTGGCTTCGATATCCGCGAACCGTTGGCCTGCATGCAGGGGCGGACACGCGAGCGGAGTATTGCGGGATGTGCCGTGCGTCCCGCGCAAACCGGCGATCTGGAGGGCTGCAATGCCCTGGCGAGGCAGGTTCATGGATTCGACAGAAGCGCGGAACTGGCTCATGCTATCGCACGCGGCACCGCCCGGGTGGTGGAGCGTGGCGGACGAGTGACCGGATACGCCACGGACCTCGCATTTTTCAGTCATGCAACTGCGGAAACCAATACGGATCTGCAGGCGCTGATCGCGTCGGCGGAAGCTTTCGGAGGCCCGGGCATTTTGGTGCCGGAACGGAACAGTGCTTTGTTCCGATGGTGCCTGGCCAACGGCCTGCGGGTTGTGCAACCGATGACCTTGATGAGCGTGGGGCTCTACAGCGAACCGGCTGGAGCATGGCTGCCATCGATCCTTTTCTAAATAGGAGCGATCCCATATACAATAAGTGGACGTTCGGACGGCGAATCGCCGCTCCTCACCACCTGTAAAGGAACAGGAAAGGAAGAAGATCAATGAAAACAGCAGCGTTCGCTTTGGCCGTAGCCGCTAGCGTGGGTTTGGCGCAGGGTCAGGCAATTCATGAAGCAGTCGATATCAGCAATGCTCAAATACATGAGGTATTGAAGTTCGCTCCTCCGGCGGTGGATCAGCAACTCCGCGTGGTGGACCTGGGCGAACTGCAACTGGCGGTGGGAATTGTGCACCGCGGAAAGACTGGAGCACCGACCGCGGGTGGCGGGGTAGGCCGGGCAGCCGCGGGTAAGGCCGCTGCGCCGGCGCCTGTACGCTGCGGCGTTACGGAAACACCGGCAGGCGCCGAGACCAGCCCTCCTGGAATGATTTCGCATGACTTTGAGACGGAAACCTACATCGTTACCTCCGGCGAGGGAACACTGGTGACGGGTGGGCAGATTCTAAATGGCGCGCGCTCCGGGCCCGACAGCGAAGTGACAAAAGTTCTCAACGGAATTTCGTGCAGCGGCCGGTCAGTGGGCAAGCTGGTGACAAGGCACTTGGTGGTGGGTGATGTGGTGATCATTCCGGCGGGCGTTCCGCACGGATGGTCCGAGATCGCCGACCACGTCGATTATTTGAGCGTGCGGCCGGATCCGAAGAAGGTTCTGGAAAAGAACTACGTTAATCCGCACATGTCGAAGTAAGAGGCTGCGGTTAAATCCGCTCAAATGTAACACGGTAAGAAAGCCGTCGCGAACCTGCGACGGCTTTTTTACGTAGGTGAATGCTATGGCGTCATGGATTCAGGATTTCCGGTTCGGCGCGCGGATGTCGGGGCGGAACTCCGGTTTCAGCGCGATGGCAGTGGTCGTGCTGGCGGCCGGGATTGGCGCGAATTCGGCGATGTTCAGCATCGTTGCAATTTGACTCCGATTTGGACATCCGTTTCCCGCAGCCGTTCCGGCTTTAGGGGGCGGTCCAGTAATGGAAATTCCCACGACGAACCGCACGATCTACGGCATCGGGCACTCCAACCATGAATGGCCGGCATTCGTTGCATTGCTGAAGAAGCACGGCATCGATAAGCTGATCGACGTGCGAAGTGTGGCGCACCTCGCGCTTCCCGCACTTCAACGAGGGTGCCTTGCGGAGAGCGCTGGAGGGCAGGTACGAGCACTGGCCCGTCCTTGGCGGGCATCGTCGCTTCAGTAAGTGGGCGGTCGAGCGAGCGGTGGAGCAGTTGCTCAATCAGGCCGGCTCCCAACGCCTGTGCCTGATGTGCAGCGAGTCCCGCTTCGAGGAGTGTCACCGGCATTCGTTGCTGACGCCGATCATCGTCCGGAGGGGTTGGACGGTGCTCCAGATCAACAGGTCAGGTGGATTGACCGAAGATCGCGGGCCTCGGCAGCAGAGCCTGCTCTAGCCAGGTGACCGACCGGCAAAAAACGAAAAAAACTGGCCCGAGCGGTCAATCCTCCGACGGCGGCTTTAGCCGCGAGCGCGCATATTCTGGGTCACGCATGGCAAACTCCGTCAGAACATCGATGACGCCAGCGCGCATGTATAGGCTGCGCTTTTCCGGGTCTGTTCGTTGCTCTCCTGTGCCACCTGCAGAATTGACACGGCGACTTCGCATTCAGCTCGCTCTATGGGGAGTTCGCCAGTAAAATCGCGTCTGCATGCCACGGCCACACTATTCCCGCATCTTTGGCCGGCCTCCGAGAGCTTACGAGCCAAAGCGAAAAAGCAGCTTTTCAACTGGTTGAAAGCTTCTCGAGTTTTTACTTGGAACTGACAGCCAAGAAATCGGCGCATGCCGCAGTCGAAGAAAGCACGAAAAATATGCTGAGCGCGTGGCTTCAACTGCGCCGCTCGTGGAATTCATGAGAACTTTAGAAGCCCACGGCAGAGCGCTGTATCCGAAGCTGGCGGAAAGGTTGCGGACAATTCCTAGCGTCTCATCGGTCAGTCTCGCAGCCACAGTACCGTTCGGAATTGTTCGCTGGGGAAAAATGTGTGGCGCGGCGATCAACCGGTGAGGGCGAAAGCAGCGCGGTCGCAATACAACATCGTGAGCCTTGGTTATTTCCGGACGATAGATATTCCACTGCTGCGAGGGCGGGCATTTACGGAAAGCGATGCCGCGGGGCGGGCGCGAGTGGCGATTGTCGATCAGAAGCTGGCCACGGCGCTGTGGCCGTCCGGCGACGCAATCGGGAAGACAATCCGGCTGGAAGACAGCCGGGCGGGAACGCCGAAAGAAGCGAAAGTTGTGGGCATTGCGGTCCGATTCGGGACGAGCTAATGGGCGACACTGATCTCCAGCCGCACGCCTGGGCGTCTTTTGGCCAGGAGTATCAATCCGATGTCACGTTCCACCTGCGGATAGCGGAAAGCGCTGCGGATTCGGTGCTGCGCGAAGCGAGGCGCCTGATTCGCGAAGAAGACGCGCAGTTGCCGATTCTGAAACTGCAAAGCTTTCAAAGCCATATGGAGGCAAGCATCGACTTTTGGATCGTCCGGATGGCGGCGCGTATCTTCGCCGTGTTCGGTCTGGTCGCGCTGCTGGTGGCGTCAATTGGGCTTCATGGCGTCCGCGCTTACACGGTGGCGCGGCGGACGAGAGAAATCGGAATTCGTATGGCAATTGGCACGAATGCGCGGAATGCGGTGGGACTGATTCTGCGGGAAGGCGTGCGGGTGAGTCTGGTAGCGGCGGCTATCGGGCTTGGCCTGTCATTGCTGGTTGGCCGGCTGCTGGCGGGGATGCTGTTCAGTGTGAGCGCTGCCGATCCAGTAGTGTTTGGAGGGGCGGCGGCGATGCTGGTGGCAATATCGTTGGTGGCGTGCTGGCTGCCGGCAAGGCGCGCCGCCCGCGTGCAGCCCATGGCCGTGCTTCGGACGGAATAATCGGTTCTTGGGCGTACCAACTGTTAGAATGGAGTCGGTAAAGGGGGCGCAACGGTTTCGACGGGATTGAATCGAGATGGTGAGGCGTGCCGGGTTCCGAGCTCCCGTAAAACGATCGGAAAACCAAAACTGCCAACACGCAGTTTGCATACGCTGCTTAATTAAACACTAAGCGCGTCGCTCGGGTAAGTCAGCCCACGGGCTTGCCAACGAGTGTCATCTTAGTGGGATAGGGTGCAGGCTTCGGTCCGGAGCTGAGACCCGAGATCAATCGGACTAGTCCATAACTTTCTTGCTGGTTCTTTGGTTGTGGGCGAAACTTCAGAACAGGCTACGCACGTAGTCTCTATATTTCGGGCTTTCTCGGACGGGGGTTCAATTCCCCCCGCCTCCACCAATTTAGAATCAATTGGTTACGGTCGATTGGTCCTCCAGACCGTGACAATCGTGACCGTGCGCAGCCCATGCTGCGCGACGACTTTTGCTGATGGTGGGTTATCTCCGAGACGACAAAATTACCCCAAAATGTTTACGCCCACTGAGCGTATTATGACAGAATCGGAGTCGGATGAGCGCGGGCAAGACGTGGCTGAGGCGTCCCGAGTTCGACCTGCCTCAGGATTAGCCCGGAGCGTTCAGATTGCCCGGAGGCGACTGCAGCGCCTTCAAAACAGCGGACTTCAATGGCGGCAGATCGTCCGTAATCGTCTGCCAGATGATCTCCAGATCGACCTTGTCGTAGGCGTGGCGGAGCAGGTTACCCAGATCGCGGATCTGTCTCCACGGCACGTCCGCCACGATTAGGGGGGCTTCGCGCCCCAAGCGGACAGCCGCCTCGCCGATCACCAGAAATTTACGTTCCACGGCAGCGACTGTCTTGGGGTCTTCGCGGAACTGCTCGAAGCTCATGCCGAGCGTGAAATCCTCGATCATTAAGGCGCTTTCGAGAATATCGCGGAGAGGTTGGGTAGGCTCCTTAAAAGACAAGGACTGCTTCCCGCTCGGCGCGCACCTTCACGTGATCCTTCAACGTTCGGCGATCCGCCAGATCGACCGGCATCTCCAGAATATCGACAATCCGTAACCGGAGGCCGGCCAATGAAAACAGCGTCAAGCGCTTGGACTGGTCAAAATCAGCGAGAACATCTACGTCTGACATAGACTGAACAGCCGTTCCGCGCGCATACGAACCAAAGAGCGACAAGTGCTGGAGCCCCGCGTCTTTCAGCTCTGCTTGGTGCTCGCGAAGTTTGGCGATAATGTATTCCCGGTCCATATCTCGTATACTGCCCATTGCAGAGGCGCGAAAACTACGTTCATCCGTTATTTTACCGCGTCGGACGAGGAACTGCGGTATGCCCAGTGGAAGCTGGAAATCGTGACAAATCGTGACACCTAACGCGCAAACAATGCAAAACGCGCAATCAGCGAAATCGCAGAATCAGTAAGTTGCGTGTTTTCAGTGCCAGCGAAAAGTTCGACTCCCCTCGCCTCCATCATTTAACTGCTTTACAATGATATACTTATGGATAAATCTATAAGTCGATTTCATTTATTTCCACGCAAATCTACATCCCGAATAGTTTGAGGTACGAGAATTGAAATTCGCCGCAATGTACCTCAAAAGGCGCAATCCAAACTGAGTCCATCAGGGTCATTTTTTATGCTCCTATTTCGGGTTTCGAGAAAACGCCCACGGGGAGCAGAATCTGTGATGGTGCCCAGTTGCGGCAATGACCGGCGACCATCGCCCTAAAGCTTGAGGACATTCGTCGTGGAACCTTCATATCTCGAACCTCTCCGCGGCGACGTCAAACCGGCCAATATTCTGGTGGTTAATTCCGCGACGGCTGAGACCCGGCTGATGGGCTTTGGAGTTGCTTGCCGCCTTCCCCGCGAGCGCCAGACGCCCGAACCTCCCGAGTTCATCGCCGGAACACTCCCCTACATGGCCCCGGAACAGACCGGGCGGATGAATCACTCGATCGATTCACGGAGCCACCTCCACTATCTCGGCGTGACGCTTCACGAGATCTTCGAGGATCTCCCCTTTTCTGTTACCGATCCGATAGAGTTGGCACCTTGCCTCATCGCACAACAGCCGGTGCGGCCAGGTGACCGGTTGAAGGGTATTCCAAGCCCGGTTTCGGCAGTCATCGTGAAGTTGCTCGCCAAGACGGCTCTCTTCAGTTCAATGCACGTCGCTTCAGCTTTCATCCTGTTCGCTCTCGTTTGCTCAACACCGGCAGCACATGTGCAGGCACAAACCGCCGGCACAATTATCGGACAAGTCCTGGATCCATCCAAGGCCGCGATTTCCAATGCTGCCGTTACGGCAACGAATAACGCGACGGGCGTCGTCCGCAAGGCACAAACCGATAGCCCGAGCACCAGCCACACATGGACTCCTGACGTATCTTGCATTTCTCTGCATCCCTTCAGAATCTTAACGCATCTTACTATTGGCTTCAACTATATTGATACCAATATAGTGTTGATCGATGAATTAGACAATACCCTTATGATAACGACAGACACGCTGCCCGGCTCCGGCAAGGGTAGGCTCATCACTCTGTGGATTCTTTCGGGGCTGGTCGCCCTGGCGTTTGTGTTCGTTGGTGGCGGAAAGTTGGCAGGCACCGCCGCGATGGTCGAATTATTTGACAAGGTCGGTCTCGGCCAGTGGTTCCGGTATCTCACCGGTCTCCTGGAGGTGGGCGGCGGGATCGGATTACTGGTTCCGCGGTACGCCTTCTATGCGGCCGTCCTGCTTGACATCATCATGATTGGCGCGATCATCACGCACGTAGTAGTAGTTGGCGGCTCCCCTGCTCCCGCGGCTTCGCTGTTTGTCCTCAGCGGGATCATCGCCTGGCTGCGAAAGCCTTAAAGACCCCGAGCAAAGGAACACAATTATGACAACTATTTCCGTAATCGTCGGCAGTACTCGTCAGGGGCGGTTTTCTGAGAAACCGGCGCAATGGATTCTCCAGCACCTCTGGAAACGCGATGGAGTTGAAGTCAAACTGCTCGACCTTCGGGACTTTCCTATGCCCTTCTTTGACCAACCTTTGACGCCTGCGATGCCCGGGCGTACGCCTTACGAGAATGACGTCGTCAAACGCTGGACCGCTGAAATAGCCTCGGCAGACGGGTTTGTTTTCGTCACCCCCGAATATAACTACGGCACTTCGGCAGTACTGAAGAACGCAATCGACTGGGTTTATCCGGAGTGGAACCGCAAGGCGGCTGCTTTCGTGAGCTACGGAAGCGCCATGGGTGCGCGGTTCAGCAACTCCGGGAAAGCATGATCGAAGTTCAAATCGCCCCGTCCGTTCGTCCGTCCACATTCCCGTTGCGACTCTTTGGGCGCATTACAAGGGCGGCGACGTGGATAACGGACTCGCCGAGCTTGGGGCACAAGCCCAGACGATGATCGATGACTTGCTTTGGTGGACAACCGCACTGAAGACCGCCCGCAGTGCCTGACAACCGAACTGAGAAAGGCCTACCTATGACTGAAATAAAGTCCCAAGACAAAAATGCTGCTCGTCCCCGGATCGCGCCCGTCACGATTCAGAGTCGTCAATCCCATATCGCCAGGCGAACCCGCGGACATGTTCACGGACCCATCACACGCCTGATGTCGCCTTCCGCCTT
>Ga0206965_10375_pt1 | contig 11335 bp, 8 predicted proteins | sample Alteio_BWOrgHeat_26_FD_152973 | JGI IMG/M metagenome (GOLD analysis project Ga0206965, IMG submission 152973) | Enriched cells from forest soil in Barre Woods Harvard Forest LTER site, Petersham, Massachusetts, United States -... | ecosystem: Environmental > Terrestrial > Soil > Temperate forest >...
ATCTTATTGGAAAGGATCTGAATTTATCCTTATCAGACATTATTTCATCAGTCAAAAATAGTCCTCATTCCACCATCTTTGTAACTGATTTTAATGATAGGAAGTTCTTCCTCAAACACTTTTTTGGCGGTGCATTCATAGCTATAGCGATGACAGGATTGGATCAAGAGATGATGCAGAAAAATATCTCCTGCAAGACCATCAAAGAATCTCAAAAGAATATGTTCACCTTTAGCACCATTCTTCTCTTTGTGAATATTCTTTTTCTTGGTCTTGGAGTTCTATTATATAATTATGCAGCAGCCAAGAACATCCCAATCCCTGCACATACCGATGATTTATTCCCAACCATTGCCTTACATTTTCTGGGACCAATAGCAGGATTATTTTTTATTATTGGTTTGATATCCGCAGCCTTCCCCAGTGCTGATGGTGCATTGACTGCATTGACAACTTCTTTTTGCATTGATTTTATTGGAATAAAAGATAGAAACTGGTCAGAAAGGAAGCAAATAAAAACCCGGTACATGGTTCATGTTTCTTTTGCGGTAATCCTTCTTGCTGTAATCGTTTATTTCAAGACCGCCATCAGCGAATCCGTCCTTACGCAGCTCTTCGTTATCGCCAATTATACTTATGGACCCCTGCTTGGGCTTTTCACTTTTGGGCTCTTCACAAGGCTACAGGTAAAAGACAGATTTGTGCCTCTCATCGCTGTATTCCCTCCTGTTATTTGTTATTTATTGAATACTTACAGCAAAGACATTTTTGCCAATTACCAATTTGGATTTGAGATGCTTATCATAAATGGATTTCTAACTTTCATGGGACTTCTTATGATCTCAAAATACATAAATGGAATCACAGAACATTAAAAGTAACGAAGATTCTGTATATTTGCGCCTTATAAATAATAAAAACTATTAACGTTATGACAAAGCAAGAACTATTAAAAGAACCGATCAAACACATTGACATCAAGAAACACAATGTGGTGCCGATGATTGATGAGATGAATGAAATGGCTTTCCAGGCAAGGAACCTATCCCGTGCCGCAAGGATATTCAACATGATGCAGGAGGAAAAAGAATGTGGTATATACCTCACTCTTGCAGGCTCTTTGATTTCGGCAGGATTGAAGCAAGTCGTTACTGATTTGGTACAGAATAATATGGTAGATTGTATTGTTTCTACCGGTGCGAATATTGTAGATCAGGACTTCTTTGAAGCTCTTGGATTTAAACATTATAAAGGTTCCCAATTCGCCGATGATACCATGCTTCGCGAGTTGATGATAGACAGGATTTATGATACTTATATTGATGAAGAAGAATTAAGAATATGTGATGAAGTGATTGGAAAGATTGCAGACTCATTGCAGCATCGTCCTTATTCTTCCAGAGAATTCATCCTTGAGATGGGGAGATATTTGGATGACAACAATCAATATGCCGAGTCTCGCAAAGACTCCATAGTTTGGAATTGTTTCAAGAAAGGAATTCCGATTTTTGTTCCTGCGTTCTCTGATTGTTCTGCCGGTTTTGGAATGGTTCATCACCAATATCACAATCCTGATTCTCATGTTTCGATAGATTCTGCAAAGGACTTTTTAGAGATTACAAAACTCAAAATTCATAATCCCGAGAGCGGCATATTTATGATAGGTGGCGGAGTTCCCAAGAACTTTGTGCAGGACATTGTGGTAGCTACCGAAATCCTTAATCTCGATTGCCCGATGCATAAATATGCTGTCCAGATAACTGTTGCTGATGAACGCGATGGCGCCCTTTCAGGTTCTACCTTGAAGGAGGCAAGTTCATGGGGCAAGGTAGATGTCATCAATGAGCAAATGGTCTTTGCCGAAGCCACTATCGCTATGCCTTTGATAGCAGGATATGCCTATCACAAAGGAGCCTACAAGAACAGAAGCGAGAAGCGTTTCAATGATGTCTTGGTAAAGACGACGGTAGAAGTTTAATCTAACCATAATATCCTCCATCATCGTCGTGTTGCAGCCCGCAAAAGCGGAGCTATCACACGACGATGAAAGAAACAAAAACTTCGTTCCGGCAACGTCCCCCTCTCCTTGGGAGAGGGGCAAGGGGTGAGGCTCCTACAAAAATCATCCTTTTATTGCACCGCCCAAAAAAGGTCGGCATCATAAAAGGAAAACATTAAAAAAACTTAAGCTATGATTTTTTTTTCTTTCATAAATGTTTCGCATTCTTTAGCGAATTCAATATGATGTTTCCATGATGGTGATTCTAATTGATCCTGTCCACCAATATCCTTCCAAAATAATGATTTAGTTTTAGGATCAATGTATATATAGTAAAAATGCCAATGAAATAATCTAATTGCTATTTCATTATCAATGGTACCATTTTTTGCAGAAAAGAATATGATTTCTGAAAGATAAGCAAGAAACCTCATCTTCTCTTCCGGAAGTATTTTATCTACTTCATCTTTCTCAAATGCCATGAAAGTATTAAGAAAATTATTTTCATCCTTTTCATAAAATTTTCTCCAAAGGGAAGACATGTTTGAAATTCTGGTAAATTGAGAATTTTCACGATATTGTTTAATAAGAAAATAACCAAGTATTGCTGGTACAATTATTGGAATAACAATTTTCCAAAAGTCCCAGCTATATAAAAAGCAACAAGTGCAATCCATTTTTAATTCCTAATTCCTAATTGAATCTACGCCCCCTTCACCCTAAACACCTTCACCCTAATCTTCTTCCCACAGGTATTAGTAATCTTAATAATATTCCCACTCCCAGGAATCCCAGCCTTCTTCACAGCCAGCATAGTATTATAAACAAGAGGAGTCCCACCCACAATTGGGCTGGTAACAGTTGGAACAAGTCCGATGGTAGCACTTCCCCCCGCAGTCATCAAAGTAAACTGATTCAAATCCCTCGCCACAGGATTCTTCAGCCAATTAATACTCTGATTAGGCAGTATAGTCCTGTTCACAGGATGCGCAGGACCCTTCGGAGCAACCGTCCCCAGCAAAGCCACAGCCGTAGCCGACTTCTTTAAGTCAGCATTATTATTCTTAGAAGCATAAGCCCTAATCGAACCAATCACCATAGCGCAAGTCTCCAGCAAAGTATCCACCAAAGCCCTGTTACCCACAGTCAAACTATGAATCTCCGTCCTCAAACCAATCTTCACAGTACTCAAATCCCAAGCCAAATCATGAGCCGCAGTAATAGAAGTAATATCCCCACCAGAAAACCCCACAGCAGCCAAAGCAGCCGTATTCCCGCCAGCCCCAATCCTCAATATCATACTCTCATAAGCCAAATGAAAACCACTGATATCAGCCCTCGTAATACAATCCCTGAAAACACCGATACCAAACGAAGCCACACTATCCGTAATCGTCGCCGCCTTCCTGCAAACCCCGATTTTAAACTCCAAATCATCCATGATACTCCGCTCGCTCAACATATAACCCTTCTGCAATTTCGTATCCCCGATACTCAAATTCCTCAACGTCACCGTGCCACTCATCCCGTTCACAGCAGCAATCTGCGGAACAAAAACCAAAGTCTCCCAAGTACCGCCAAGCACAGCATTATAAGCCTTCACACCCGTAGCATTCGCATCCAGCAAACTCTTCACAGCATTCGCAAACAGCACAACATCCTTTAATTGCATAACCTTATATTTATTTTAACGATGCAAAAATAGACAATTAAAAACTCCCCACCTAATTAAATCAGATATATTTTCAATTCCTTCCTGTCGGCTTTTTCTGCCGACAGGTTTTAAATCATTCCAAAAAAGATGAAATTAATAACCACCATCATCATTTTATTGCACCACCCCTATCGGGGAATGGTATCATAAAATGATGAAACAAAAAGTCCCGTTAGGGACGAAATCATAATAGAAAACAAATTCATAAAACCCTCACAAAACCCCGTAGGGGTGGCATATTGGTAACAAATAAGAATGAAACCTGACGGCTGCCCCCTGCTGCCGTAAGGCTTCATTCTTTAGAATATAATGTTCTATTTTATTGGTTCTACTGGGAATTTTGTGGGAGCTATTTCAGCAAACATTTAATCAATGTAATTGTTGGGAATACAACCTTAGTAGAAAAGGATTATCAAGTGATTCAACCTTATTACCTTATTTTTTAAAATAAATAATGTAATAAGGTTTTAATATTAGATGTTATTCTATTTTCTACTAAGGTTAAAAAACAGACTAATGGATTTATCACTTTGTATTTTATTTACCCACAAAATTCCAAGTAGAACCATTTTATTTAAGAACACCTCCATCTCTGTGTGATTTTTTTCCTTCCTTTAATCTGTGGCTATAAACCTATTTTGGGAATGTTAAAACCATTAACTAAAAACCCACATTCTCCAAAAAGTACGATAAACTCCCATTCATGTACGATAAAGTCGGAACATTGCAGAATAAAATCCCCCTCATATAGAATAAAGTCTGTCCCATGTAGAATAAAGCCTCCTTCAAGCAGAATAATCTCCCCTTCAAGTAGAATAAAGTCGGTCTCATGTATAAAGAAATGCTTACCAGCATTGATAATACCATCACTATTTCCACCTGTGCTTGGAATCCTTCCGTTAGTATTTTTAACAATGCGCATTTCTTACCAGCAGGTAGTTATTCAATAACTGTTACAGATGCAAATAATTTTACGGCAACTGTCATTGATATAATTACACAACCTACACAACTAATTCCTGAAGTGTCTACCGCACACGATACAATTTGTGCTGACGGAACAACTAATATTATGGGTAATGCCTATGGCGGTTCTCCATTTTTTTATCCTCATCCGCCTTATAATTATCTTTGGTCAAATGGAGGTCTGTCAATACCATTCCAAATTATAAAATCAAGATATTTTAACAGGAAAGTTGATAAAAATGAATGCTTATGAAATTTTTATTTCATCACCACAATCTTTCCTTTGGAAGAGGCATTGTCGCTGGAGATAATTTCCCAGAAATAAATGCCGCCGCGAAGGTTGGTGAGATTGATATTTTGTGAATCAGTAATGCCAATTAAAATTTGATGATAGACTTCCCTGCCCGTGAAATCTGTAATTGTCAAGGTTCCTTTTCCGGTAGGCAATTGATACACCATGATGAAGTTTCCATCAGAAGGATTCGGATAAATAGCAGCAGAGAAAGTCAGTTGAGGAGCAGCCTTCGGATTCATGGAATTGCCATTTGTCATGCGATGATTGTTATTGCAAGCAACATAATAATCAGGTGCGCCATCGCCGCTGCGGTCTTGTGGAATGTACATGAATGGCGGCTGGTTGGGTCCCGGATAGGAAGTGGCATTGAAGGCATTGATGTGATTCGTGAGATGGTATCCATGACAAGGAACATTGTCAAGAACGAATGGATAAGTATTCATCGGAAAATATTCCACACTGCCCAAAACGATTGAATTCAGAGCACCCCACCAAGGAGACTGGGTGCTTTGCTGATGATTAAAATTAAGATTGGAATAGACAGGATCGGAATAAAGCTGGTATGGCGAATTGGAATATCCTTGCACAAAACTTTCCTTCCAGCTATTCTGATATTGCGCCATAAATGTAGAATCAATTTGTGGAATATAATGAACCCTGGAATTGGAACATACGCCGCCATAGGCAGGATTGTTGTTGGCACAAACATCGGCTGTCATGTAATTCGACAAAGCATTCACGGTATTAAAAGTGAGGCTTTCGGCAGAGAAATAAGGACAGATAGGAATGGTGCCATTCCCAAAGCTGCCAAGGAAATCCATACATCGCTGACGAAATCCGCCATCATTGTTAGTAACGAAATGATTCGGATCCCAAGGGTCAGTACATGGGGAAATATCATCAGAAGCGTTATCCACATCAACATTAAGAAAATGGTCTGGAGTATAGGAATTACAACCATGCAGATCATGAACATGCCCGGTGAAACAGGTTTGAGGATTTACACTTGTAGATCTGTTGTCAGCACCGGTAAGATCAATTGCAATGGCACCGATATTATGACTTGAATTTTCCAGCCAATCGGCAAAAGCTAGACCTTGAGTAAGCGTGCCACCTGTTGTATCAAAAACATATCTCCCGTTAATGGAATCAGCTCCGATATGGTAAGGAGGGTAGGCTTCGGAAATATTAAAACTGATGTTAGGAGTAATCAGGACTTCCGATTTCTGCATATTGCTGGTGTTAAGTCTTTGGGAATCGGCATAAGCTATCAAAGCCTTAAACTGCATGAAGCCGAACTCTGTGAAATTTCGACCATGAGAATCCACATAGTTGCTGCTATTCGCAAAGTACGGAACATTGCATGGATTGGAGATAGGGCAGTTGATGCAATATTCGTTTGCGCCGGCATTCCAGAATTCATAATCAATCCAGAACTGGTCAATCTTTCCGGTATGGGCAGGGTTGTTGTTGTATGCAACAATGGCATTAATATCTGCCTTTGAACCAAGGATGTCACCATTTAATACTTCGGGAGCTTCGTGCAAGCCGGCAAGGACTTTCGTCACGCCGTAATTATTTTTTGCATTGGTAATGAAATTGGAAAGCTGTGCAGGATAGACATTCCCATAAGCCATTCCCAAAGGACCCGCACCGCAGCCATTTGGCGAATGGTATGCGATACCATCAATGATTATTTTATTGATATGATTGTTTTGAAGATATTTCAGAAGATTATTGGTTTCGCAATTAGGGCAGGCAGCGGCATTGGCAGGTTGATTATCCCAATCAAAAATTGCCTGGAGGAATAAATTACTGGTAGTGGCAGCCATCCTTACAGCTCGGTCATAATAGACAGGACACAGATTGCTGGAAGGTCCGCTTGGATTAATGGTTATGGTCTGTGTAAAGACTGATGTGGAAGTGTTGCCGCATCCATCAGAGACCGTGAAGGTGTTTGTGTAAGTGCCGGTTTCAGGAGCGGTATTGCTTGGGGTATATGCACCTGCAGTTTTTACAGGAGTTAATATTTGAGAACAATTATCGGAAGCAGTAGGAACAAGTGCTTGAGCCGCCGCCAAATCCGCTGAATCACTACATGCAACTAATCGGTCTAAGGAACCTGCTTGTGAAACCCAAACGGGAGGGATGTTATCAATAACAGTTATCGTTTGGGTGAAAGCAGAAGTGGTGTAATTTCCACAGCCGTCAGTAACGGTGAAGGTATTGGTATAAGTCCCTGTCTGCGGACAATTGCCGCCATTGGAAACAAACGAACCGGAAGTTTTAACCGGAGTCATCGAGCTTGTGCAATTATCAGAAGCAGTCGGCACTAATGCTTGAGCCACAGCCAATCCATTGGCATCGTTGCATTCAACTGTTTGGTCTAATGCACCAGCAGCCGTTACCCACACAGGCGGAGTTTGATCAACGATTGTAATTGTTTGGGTGAATGGTGCGGAAATATTTCCATTACAGGTATTTGTTGAAGTCCAGGTATTGGTATAAGTTCCTCCCTGCGAACAATTGCTATTTGTCGGCACGAAGCTTCCGGATATTTTCACAGGAGTTGAAGTCCCTGCACAAGCATCGGTAGCAGTAGGAACTAATAATTGAGCAGATGCCAATGCAATAGTATTATCACAAGATATTGTTTGATCCAATGCACCGGCACTTGTCGTCCATGTCGGTGAAGTATTATCAATAATAGTTATAGTTTGAGAGAATGATGAACGTGCCGCATAGTGGCAAACATCGCTAACTGTCCACGTATTCGTATAGGTACCAGTCTGTGCACAAAGACCTCCTGCAGATATAAAACTTCCACTTGTCTTCACATAAGTCAGGGCTTGTGAGAAATCATCATTCACTGCCGGGACCAATGCCTGGGCGGTTGCCAATCCATTAGCATCACTGCAACCCACTGTAGTATTCAATCCACCGGGAGCAGTTGACCAGGTGGGTCGCGTGGTATCATTGACGGTAATAGGGCTTGAATATGCAGAACTACAAACCCCATTAGTAACAACAGTTCGGTAATAGGTAATCGCTGTAGTATTATAAGTTTGAGAGGTGGTAGTATTGGTGATATTGGTAATGGTATTGAAGCTTTGAGATGTTGAAGATTGCCATTTTTGAATAGCACCAACGTATCCGGCAAGAGTCAATGTTCCTGAAGTATTACATGGAGTTGCATTGGTAATTGTCCCTCCATTAGATGGCTGATTAACGGTAATGGTAAGGCTTCCTGATACAGGATCATTAGCGGGACACGGAGCAACATTCCCTTCTGCTCTTAAATAGTAAGTCGTGGTGGCAGTTGGGGATACAACAATGCTGGCATTTGTGGAACTCAATTGACCTCCAACAGGATTGGTAAAAGTAGAATTGGTGTACCATTGCCAATAGGCTGAAGTGCCGAGTGTGCCTGTTGTTTGTGTCAATGTAGAAGTTTGAGTTCCTGAATTACAGAGTGTTGTTGAAGTAGCATGTAAGGTAGCAGAAGTTACTACCGATGGGACATTGACTGCCACTGTTGCACTTCCTGTCATATCTGTGGATATTGAAGTGCAATGAGCATCATTCAGATTAGTAACAGTGTATGAAGTTGTTGTGGTCGGAGCCTCACTTACTGTCAGTGGATTTGTTGAGGTATTGATCGCTGTCCCTGAATTTATCTTATAGGTAAATGGAGCCGTTCCAGTGAATTGAATTGTGAGATTTGCAGCACCCCCTTTACAAATAGTATTTGATCCCGAAAGAACAGAAGTAGGACGAGGATAAACAGTAATTGTTGCGCTGCCTGCCGTAAATCCATAGTTCCTGAAATTAGAATTATTATCTGCTACGGAAATTAAAGTATAAGTAGTTGTCGAGGTAGGATTAGGTGAGACATTAAATGGAGTTCCACTAACTACACCAGTGGCAGTATTGATAGCACTTCCATTAGAATACACCACCGTAAAAGGTCCCGTTCCATAAGTCGAAGTCCATTTCAATTGTCCGGTTCCTCCATTACATAAGGTTCCTCCAGCCAAACTTCCCTGTGGTGTCAATCCATCCGAATTAACTGTGATGGCATTACTCACCCCCGTTTTGGTTCCGTTGGTAGCAGTGATGATTCTTCCATTTCCAATTGGACTTAAAGATGGAGTAAATGTCTTTACTCCAGCAGCAAAATTCCCGGAAGTTGCAGGATTGATGGCTCCTCCATTCACTGTCAAGGTTGCTGCTGAAACAAAAGTCGTAGCAGTGTGATTAAATTGGTCCTGGGCATAAATACTTAAACTAAAAGCAACAGCGGTCTTTTGAGGACTATGGATAAAAGAATTATTATTAGCATCGGGATTAATAACAAAGTGAGTGCAAGTCCCTGCAACTTGTGATAAAGAACCAAAATTAATGCTTGAAGAAATTCCATTGATAGAAGCCGTACCTCCCGTCCAGGTGATGTTTCCGGCATTCGGCAGGAGAGCGCCATTTGATGATTCTACTGCGATGCTGCTGATAATTAAAGTGTCTTTATTCGTTGTATCTGCACTGGTAGAAAATGTAATTGTAATAGTATTAGCAGTAACTACAATGCTGGTATTACCTGTAAAACTTCCATGACTGGTCTTGGAAACAGTCCCTACGCCGGGATTAAAAGTCCAGTTGGGAGGAGCAGAAAGTATCAAGGTTACTCCCGATTGATTAGCGGCAAAATCAGTGGCGGCACCTTCAGTGATATAAATCTTTCCAAGCAATGTGGTGTATGCCGGAGTGCTGGTGTTAGCAGCCTTATCCGCAGAAATATTAGCACCGCCAGTACCGGGAATAACAACAACTGATGCATTGGATTCTATCGGAAATCCGATAACTATAAGCAGTGTAAAAAAGAAGGTGGCAATTTCTTTAAAGTTCTTTTTTATCTGTGAAACCATTGTATAAATAAGCATGATCTTTTATTAATTCTTATCAACTCTGAGGGTACAAAAATAAGTAATTATTGGTACGACTCCCAAGAAATTTTGTAATTTAACCTTTTTGAAACTAAAAGACAATTGATGGTAGGCTTTTTCAGCTAAAAAAGAAAGCCGGGGCACGACCCCCAGCCTTCATAATGAAATATACAAAAAAAATTCACTTCGAGCGACAAAACCGGGAAGTGCTTATGAGTTCACTTCCCGGAAACTAACCAAATAATATACTACACTTCTATTTCCCTCCGAATAAATACGAAACACCTAAGGTAACATTCATGTAAGTCAAAGGCTGATTATACTCCTTTAAAAGCCTTCCTACATTTGCATTGCGATTAACATTATCTATCAAAAAATCAGGCTGACTTGAGGAATAGTTGCCTTGCAGATTGATTGAAAGATAGTCAAGAATCTTATAGCTTACACAAATGCCTGCCATGTAACCAAATGAGTTGGCTGTACAAGGTTCTTGTGTGAAAACACCGTCATCATTGCCTCCATCAAAAACATCAACGGCAATGCTGGGTGTGGTAGCAGTAGTAAATCCTCCTAATAATTTTGCAGTTACAGAAAACTTCTCTGTAAATGGATACCTGAAATAGATTCCATAAAGAAAATTCCACATCGTGTAACCTGCGCCTACTGAAGTGGTTACCTGATCCACATCGAATGAACTTCGATAACCCGCAGACAGTGTATCCAATCCATTAAAACCAAAGGTACTGTAGCTTACCATACCGCCTATTCCAAAATACTTTGAAAAGAAATAGGCTCCCTCTATCCCAAAGGTAGAGCCTGTTCCAGCAAAGCCCGATGAAAGATTTGCCGGGTCGGTAGGTATCCATCCGCCTATTTCATCAACGTTATAGGCAGTTTTAGCCCAGTTGCCGGATGGCATTGTTACACCACCAAAGACGCTCATAAAACTATTGTTTTGCGCCTGAATGCCTGTGAAAGCTACAAGCATTAAAATTACTATTATTACTTTTTTCATTTTTCTAATTATTTAATTTTGTTAATACTTGATTGATTAATAAATGGTCGTTTTGTAGAATACATCGAAGTCAAGACTTCCTGGTCCGCAGGTGCCATTTTTCACATTAGGCTGGTGCTGCTGCTGGATTTCCATGTCACCACTTGTCGGGCTTAATGTGTTCACTTCGTCCGTCAATCCAACTTGCAGCGGAGGATTGTTGTTGTCATAATCCAGACGCGTAACGTTCAGATTAGATGCCAGATTTCCACCCGTCATGAAGAAACATTCAAGGTGATAATTCCGTCTTGCCCAAATCTCTGTAGTAACATTAACGGTCTTTGAATTAATCGTGTTGATGTTGAAATGTGATGAATCCGCATAACTCCCGGTCGGAGTATTCGTTTCATCAAGAATGTAAATGTTA
>Ga0206965_10376_pt1 | contig 11272 bp, 13 predicted proteins | sample Alteio_BWOrgHeat_26_FD_152973 | JGI IMG/M metagenome (GOLD analysis project Ga0206965, IMG submission 152973) | Enriched cells from forest soil in Barre Woods Harvard Forest LTER site, Petersham, Massachusetts, United States -... | ecosystem: Environmental > Terrestrial > Soil > Temperate forest >...
CTAATATGACGGTTTTTGCGTTGAAGAGAGCAGCATTGCTGATACAGGAAATAGCCGGAGGGAAAATATCGTCGGAGATCTCGGATAATTACCTAAACCCCGTTGCGCCATTTGAAGTTGACGTTACCTATAGGACCATCGACAGGCTTATTGGCAAGGCGATTGCCCACGATGAAATAAAAGGTATCCTAACTGCATTGGAAATAGAGATTGTGAGCGAAACAGAGGAAGGACTTTCATTAAAAGTGCCGCCGTACAGAGTAGACATCACAAGGGATGTAGATGTGGTAGAAGAAATCTTGCGGATTTACGGTTACAATAATATTGAGATCCCGACGCAGGTAAGGGCATCATTAAACAATTCGCAGCGGCCCGAAAAGGATTCGGTGCAGAGCCTGATATCCGACTTGCTTACAGCAAATGGTTTTAACGAGATCATGTCGAACTCGCTAACCAAATCGGCCTATTCATCCAATTTGGATACTGCGGTGAAAATATTGAACCCTTTGAGCAGTGATCTGGATGTGATGCGCCAGAGTATGCTTTTCTCGGGGCTGGAAGCCATTGCGTATAACCAGAACCGCAGAAACGCCGATTTGAAATTGTATGAGTTTGGCAAGGTATATTCGGTTGAAGAGGAAAAGTATATCGAGACCCAACGTTTCGCCGTTTTTATTTCAGGTGCAGATAGTTCCGAGCAATGGAATCAAAAAAGCAAACCTGTTTCTTTTTATAATTTGAAAGCGGTTGTTGATGGAGTCCTGGCAAAGTTAAATATCAGCGATGTTTTGGTTGAGGATGCTACCTGCAAAAAACTTGCCTACGGTTTGCAATATAAACTAAACAATAAGCAACTGGTTAAATTCGGTTCCGTAGCCACGGAAGCCTTGAAAAAGACGGAAGTTGATAAGGAAGTTTTTTATGCTGACTTTAATTTTGATATGATCCTGAAACAGGTTCGCAAGAATAAGATCGTTTATTCCGAGATCTCGAAATTCCCGGCGGTAAGACGCGATCTTTCGATGCTGATCGACAAAAATGTAACTTTTGGCCAGTTAAAACAGATCGCCCAAAAAACAGAACGTAAATTATTGCAGGGCGTAAATGTGTTTGATGTTTACCAGGGTGATAAACTCCCGGCAGGAAAAAAATCATACGCGCTAAGCTTTATTTTGCAGGATAGTGAAAAAACCCTGACCGATAAAGCCATCGATGCCATTATGCAAAAATTAATTTATAATCTGGAGAAAGAATCAGGAGCGGAGATAAGGAAATAGTTGATTAAGTTGATTTGGTGAGTTGTTGATTGAGTTTTAATATTTAATTAATATATTTCGACTTTAAATTTAATATGTTTAAAAACAAAATAACTTAGTCTAACTCAATCAACTTAATACAACCCAATCAACTAAAATACATGTCCCTCGCAGAGCAATTAAATAGGATAGTAGGCAGAACAGAGCACTTAATTGAGCTTTGCGGTGCTTTGCAGGAGGAAAACGACTTGTTGAAACTGGAGAGTGAGGCGCTCTCCGTAGCCCTTGAAGCGAGTAAAAATAAGACCAAAGAAGTGGAGGAAAAACTCCGCGCTTTGAAAATGGCGAGATCTTTTTCAGAAACAAATGAAAAAAGTCTTGACATAAAGCAAAAAATTAACGAATTTGTGCAAGAAATTGATAAGTGTATTGTATTATTAAAAAAATAGTACAAATAGTGAAAAGCTCAGATGGGAGAAATCTCCATAAAAATAAATATTGCTGACAGAGTTTACCCTTTAAAGGTAAACATGGAAGAGGAAGAAATAATACGTAGGGCAGCCAAGCTGATTAATGACCGGATAAAGGAATATCAGGAAAATTATGCAGTAAGGGATAAACAGGATTTGCTTTCGATGTGCGTGTTGCATTACGCAACATCCTCATTAAAAGCGGAAAAGAAGGTTACAGTTGAAGATACAGAAGTAACTGAAAAGGTTTACCAGTTGGATTATTTATTAACGGAATTTTTTTCAAAGCAATAAACGTTCTTTACATAAAGTGCAAGAGCATTTAAGATTTAACCGCGGTTAAATTTTAAGTATCACTATTAAAAACTTAACGCTTCAATATTCAGCGGATCAAAGAGGCATGCGTTAGTCGTTTCAATTAACGGTAACCCATGATTCCAATGTTATCCCATTTGAGGTTTTAAATACATGATACTTAAAAATTTAGACGCGGTTTTTTTTTATACCAATTATATATTTACAAATAAACAATGAATAGTACACTATTATATCTCATTATCGGCGTGCTGATAGGAGGCCTCCCCGGCGTACTCGTCGGGCGCTTTCTGCTACGCAAACTCTTCAAAGACCAGGAAGTAGCGGCTCAGAATAAAGTAAAAAAGATCCTGAAAGATGCTGAAAACGATTCCGAAATCCTGAAAAAGAATAAATTGCTCGAAGCCAAAGAACGCTTTTTACAAATGAAAGCTGAACACGAGCAGCAGATCAACGAAAAAAATAACAACATCAACCAGCGCGAAAACGGCGTTAAGCAAAAGGAGCAATCATTAAACTCCCGTTTGGAAAACATGAACCGTAAGGAATCCGAGTTAGACAATGTGCGTAAAAACCTGGAACGTCAGACTGAAATTGTTGTAAAAAAACAGGAGGAAGTTGAAATTCTGAAAAACTCGCATGTACAGCAACTGGAGACTATTGCCGGTTTATCTGCTGAAGATGCGAAGAACCAATTGGTGGATAATTTACGTGAAGAGGCCCGCAGCAAAGCCATGGCGCAGATCAAAGATATTGTTGACGAAGCCAAACTAACGGCCACTAAAGAAGCCAAAAAGATCGTTATTCAAACCATCCAGCGTACGGCAACTGAAAGTGCGATCGAGAATACAGTGTCTATTTTCAATATTGAAAACGATGAAATAAAGGGCCGCATTATTGGTCGTGAAGGACGAAATATCCGCGCGCTGGAAGCAGCTACCGGCATCGAGATTATCGTGGACGATACACCAGAGGCCATCATTCTTTCGGGCTTTGACCCGGTACGGCGCGAAATCGCCCGCCTGGCGATGCACCGTTTGGTAACTGACGGACGGATCCACCCGGCCCGTATTGAAGAAGTGGTTGCCAAAACAAAAAAACAGATAGAAGAGGAAATTGTGGAGATAGGGGAGCGCACCGTAATTGACCTCGGTATTAACGGCCTTCACCCTGAACTGATCCGGATGGTAGGGCGCATGCGTTACCGGTCGTCTTACGGGCAAAACCTGTTGCAGCACTCGCGCGAGGTTGCCAATTTCTGCGCCACCATGGCGGCAGAACTCGGCCTGAATGTGAAGCTGGCGAAACGCGCTGGTCTGTTACATGATATTGGCAAAGTGCCTGATGACAACCCGGAATTACCACACGCTATTTTGGGTATGCAATTAGCCGAGAAATATAAAGAGCATCCGGAAGTTTGCAACGCTATTGGCGCTCACCACGATGAAGTGGAAATGACATCAATGTTATCACCCATCATACAGGTTTGTGACGCAATTTCAGGCGCGCGCCCCGGTGCACGCCGCGAGGTAGTTGAAAGCTACATCAAACGTTTAAAAGAACTGGAAGAACTGGCATTATCGTATCCTGGCGTTGAAAAAACATTCGCGATACAGGCCGGCCGCGAATTGCGGGTAGTAGTGGAGAGCGAAAAGATAAGTGACGCGCAATCCGAAATACTGGCTGAAGATATATCCAACCGCATACAAACCGAAATGACCTATCCGGGGCAAATAAAAGTTACGGTGATCAGGGAAACAAGGTCTGTTGCGTTTGCTAAATAAAAAGAAATAAACAAAGCATATGAATGGCCAGCAAGAGAAGGCAACTCAAACGGGTGACGATTTAGTTTTGATCGAAAATAGCAAGAGACAAATATTGGAAAGTCTCGATAATGTTTTGATTGACCTAAAACGTACTGTGCGAAGATCGATTTGGATTGCGACGGTTATTCAATATTTGGCTTTTGTTGGCTCGGTGTGGGCTGTACTTCATTATTTATATTTAATTAAATAAACGTGTTTAGTGATTAAAATCCTCAAACGTAATTGGGGTAATTTACTGATAATATGGGCGATGCAGCAACTCCCCTCTTGAGAGGGGGCGCGTTGGCAAAGTGCTGTGGCGGGGGTGTGTTTGCCAAAATGTTCGTTAACACACCCCTCCACCCCTCTCAAGAGGGGAATCGCACAGCCCAGGCTTTAAATTCTGTTTCTTTTATCATTTTTCTAATCGCTAAACACTTTAAATAACTAAAGTAATCTGTTGATTATTTGGTAAACAAACTTTTAATTAGATCCGTCAGCAAATTTAAGTTGTATTTTATATTTGTTCGAAGCGACAAAAAGCATAGTAAAAATTGAGCCCGATATCCAATAAAAACTCTCCTTCTTCTAAAGCCGTTGAAAAACGGCTGGTGGATATTTATTTTGATAAATATGCCGAAAGTCATCAGAACCCGACCAATAAGCTCATCCACTGGATCTGCGTTCCGCTGATCGTTTTTAGTTTGTTTGGCCTGGTATGGGCGATCCCTTTTCCGTATATCAAATTTCTTGGCCAATATAACGGGTTCATCAACTGGGCCTCCTTTTTACTTGCGTTCAGTTGTTACTATTACTACAGGCTATCTCCGGTGCTGTCGTACTTCATGCTGCTTGTATTGTTTGGCTTTAGTTATGGGGTAATCAAGCTGGAGGACGTCCACAAAGCAGGCGGCCCTGCGCTGTGGCTGGTTTGTTTAATCATTTTTGTTGTTGCGTGGATCGGCCAGTTCATCGGCCATAAAATAGAGGGTAAAAAACCATCCTTTTTTGATGACCTGAGGTTCCTCCTCATCGGGCCTATATGGTTGCTGCATTTTATATTAAAGAAGCTTTCGGTCAGATACTAGATGAATTTTATAGCGTTTGGAATTATAGGTTTCATGTTCCTAAACGGAATTTTGCTATACGGTCGGCAGTCTAAATGGGTTAGGAGTCGATATAAATGGTTGGTTGCATTGGTGCTTTTCTTAACCGGCGGCATTGTTTTACTGATTCATAGATCAAAAACTTTCGACGTAAATCTGTTTTTTGCTGAATGTATGACACCCGCAGTTTTTTCTGTGTTAGACTATGGATTAGAAAGATTGAGTTTTAAGTTGCACAATCGCAAATTGTATTTGTGGCTGCGGTGGTCAGACGATATCGATAACAAAAATCTCAAATTTAAAACGTCGGATAGGATATTTTCAATCTTTCTTCTATATACGATTATAGCTCTTCTTATTTTACCGATTGTGTTACTAAAAAAAATATACTCTTGATTTAAGTTTAATTCTATTGTCAACTAACAGCAACTTTATTGATTTTTTTTGTAGCGAAAAGACTCACCGCATCGTATTGTAGTTATGAAAGCTAAAATAAAAATGGTGTTATTGTGTGTTATAATGTTTAGTTGCAGGAAAAGCTCTAAACCCGAAATTACACTTACCGGTACACTATCAGATTGCCCTGCAAATTCAACCTGTACGTACAATTATTTTGATAATGCTGATTTTACCAATGGAAATCAACCGGTAGCCGGGAGTTCCCGTGTGTTTTGGTATAAAACTGTAAACGCCAATATGTGCGGAGCTACTACTGAGTTTTTGTTTAAAACAAATATGAGCGACATCGAATTTGATATAACATCAAGCCAGATTGCTGCGGGAGACGTTTTTGCTAATAATTTTGTTTGCCCCTGCTGCGATTACGACATTGCATTTAAACCTATTGGTGGCGAAATTAAAGGCCGGAGGACTGATGCTACCCATTGGCTGATAAATGCATCCATCATATTTGGAACATCAATCAGCGCCCCGATAGATACCGTTGTGGTTAACCAGTATTTTACCCGGCAGACGTTGCCGTAGTTTGAGTTGATTAAGTTGGATTGAGTTGATTGGGTTAGATTAAGTTGATTAAGTTGAGCTAATACCCGGATACAACCTAATCAACCGCTCACTAAATCAACCACTCAACTAACTAAAGATTCTTACCCAATTTCTCCAGAATATCCTGCGGTACTTTTTCAAGGTCGAGCACCAAAAAGCCGTCGAGGCAATCAGCAAATTTTGGGTCGATATTAAAGCAAATGATTTTTGCGTTCAAAGCAATGTATTGGCGCAGCAGCACGGGCACTTTAATGTTCCGGGTTTCCACTTCCGAGATCAGCGCATCCAATCCTTTAAAAGTATCTTCGCCTTCCATTAGCAGGTTGGTATCAATACTTTCCATATCAACCTTAAATTTTTTCCTTGGCCTCACAAATTGCGCCATTTCATGGTCAAAATGATGGCGGTTGATATAATCAACAATAAGTGATTTGGAGAAATTAGAAAAAGAGTTGCTGATACTTACCGGGCCAATCAGGTAACGGTATCTGGGATTGTCGATCAGGTATTTCAAAATGCCTTTCCACAGTAAAAACAATGGCAATGGTTTTTGCTGGTACTCCTTGCGGATCCACGAGCGGCCCAGTTCAATACTCTTTTTTAATACCGGCATAAACTGCGTTTTGATCTTAAAAAGTTCCGAAACATAAAAGCCTTTTTTGCCTATACTGTAAAATATTTCGTCGCCCAAACCGAGGCGGTAAGCGCCAACAATCAGTTTTGCATCAACATCCCAAATAAACAGGTGGTGGTAATAGATATCGTATTCATCAAGGTCGCTTGCTTTGTTGGTGCCCTCACCAATTTCCCTGAACGTTAATTCCCTCAGTCGCCCTATTTCGCGAATCACGTTTGGGATAGTAGGGGTAGGCACGATAAAAACTTCGTAATTTTTCTCTACCCAAATGCGGTATTCTTCGCGTAAAGGCTCAATTTCTTTTTCAAGGATTTCGCTGCTGATCTCCGGCGCTATTTCAGCAGGCTGCTTTTTTATTTTGAAGAGATTACGCGGGTGAAAGATCTTTTTTTCCTCCTCAAGCCCGGTCCCTAATGCATAAGTACGTGCCCTTAAATAATTGAGGAGCCTGGTGCTGTTAGTAAAGCCCGCTACGTCCTCAATATTTACAGGCTTGCCTATCCGCAGTTTAATAGTGTGGCCGTGTTTGTTAAAAAGCTCCGATGGCAGCTTGGCGGTCCGCAATGCAGGGTGTATCAAACTCAGCAGGTTAAACAAAAGGCCATTATTGCCATGGAAATAAATAGGTACAACAGGTACTTTGGCTTTCGCGATGATCTTTCCCACAACCGGATGCCACATGCGGTCCGTAACCTGTTTTTTATCAACTTTAAAGGTAGATACCTCACCCGCCGGAAAAATGCCTATCGGTGTGCCATTAGCCAATAATTCCAGCGTGGTTTTTAACCCGCTGATGGAAGAGGAGTGATCAATGTTTTCAAACGGGTTTACCGCAACAAAATAATCGGCCAGGTTAGGGATCTTTTTGAGCAGGAAGTTTGCCATCAGCTTGGCATCCGGCCGTACCATACACAATATCTTCAGCAAAACCATGCCCTCAATGCCGCCATAAGGATGATTGGCTATGGCAATAAAACTGCCCGTTTTAGGGATGTTCTTCAGGTCTTTTTCGTCAAACTCAATATCAATACCGCAGCCTTCTAAAATAGCGTCAACAAAATCAGGGCCTTGTTTAGGCTGGGCCTGGGCAAACAATTCGTTCACCTGGTTAATTTTCATCAGTTCCATCAATAAAGCGGCAAGGCCCGGCATTTTCAGCTTATCCAGTTTGGTGGCTTTGGCAAACTCTTCGGTGGTGATCACTTTCATTTGTGCAAAAATAAACCCTTTAACGGGGATTAATAATATCCTTAAAAATTGTTTAATTTAACCCTGACAAACCTTTAATGAAAACGCGGATAAAACAATACCTCTCCATAACTAAAAAAGAATGGAACGGATTGATAGTACTTGTTATAATAATTGCAGGGGTATTAGCTACGCCTTACGGCTATCGCCTGTTGCGCAAAGATAATACAATAAATTTCAAAGATTTTGACAAAGCTGCGGCACAATTAGATAGTGCAGAAAAAAATGGAAGCAATGGTGACAATTTAGCCGGTTCGGATGATAAAATAGCGGACCCGGTTATGTTTTCGTTTGATCCGAATGTTTTAACCGGGCCTCAATGGAAGCAATTGGGTTTAAGCGGGCGCCAGGCTAATGTGATTTTACACTACCGGGCCAAAGGCGGGCACTTTTATAAAAAGGAGGATGTAAAGAAGATATACGCTATCACCGCTGATGACTATAAAAGGCTTGAACCGTATATCAACATCCCCGAAGGGAACCTCAACTATAGAAAAGCCAGGCCCGGCGAGATTATTGAACTAAACGGTGTCGATTCTGCAAAACTAACGGAGTTAAAAGGTGTAGGGTCGTCATTTGCCGTACGGATTATCCGCTACCGCAACCGTTTGGGTGGCTTTGTTGATAAAGAACAGCTTAGAGAGATCTACGGCATCGATTCCCTGGAATATGCTGATATTAAAAATAATGTTTCGGTAAACCCGGATAAGGTAAAAAAGATAAATATCAACACCATCTCGTTTGATCAGCTCCGGATCTTCCCTTACCTGAATTATAAACAGGTGAACGCAATTATTCAATACCGGGTACAACATGGTAACTATAATTCCATAACCGATATGAAAAATATTGTCCTCCTTGATGAAGGAATTTTGCGTAAAATTGAACCTTATTTAGCTTTTAAATGATAGAACAACAAATAAAAACCGCTATTCGCGATATCCCCGATTTTCCAAAACCAGGGATAATTTTTAAGGATATAACCCCTATATTAAAGAACCCGGCTTTATGCATCAGCATTGTTGATGCCTTTGTTGAAAAACTAACAGGTATCCGTATAGATGCTGTAGCGGGTATCGAAAGCCGCGGCTTTTTATTCGGACTCACCCTGGCCACAAGGTTAGGTGTTCCCTTTGTACCGGTACGTAAAGCCGGCAAACTGCCTTTTACCATCAAACAAAAAGCCTACAAACTGGAGTACGGAACAGCAACTATCGAACTGCATACCGATGCATTTGAACCTGGACAGCATATCCTGATCCATGATGACCTGCTTGCAACCGGCGGCACCGCGCTTGCCGCAAGCGAACTGATACAGGAAATGGGCGGCATCGTAGCCGGGTTTTCATTTGTTGTCGGGTTAGGCTTTTTAAATGGAAAGGAGAGGATTGCGCCGGTTTGCGATAGGGTGGTGGTGCTGGCGGAGTATTAACACCTTTTTATCGGAGACGCTGTTTTAAATTTTTATTCTTATTTTTGATAGCGTGATAAAGAGCTGCAATAAAAATTGGATTTAAATTAAAGTGTTATGAGTTTGCAATTTATTTCAGATAGCAAAGGTAAAACGACAGGGGTTTTTATTCCTATCAATGAGTGGAACGAACTTAAAAGCAAATTTAAAGGTATTGAAGAACTCGACAAAACATCGATTCCGGATTGGCATATAGATGTAGTGAGAGACCGCATGAGCGAATACCACAAACATCCTGAGAAAGTGCTGGATTTCGATGCCGCAATGGATGAAATTGAAAAAGAGCTCTAAATGTACCGCCTTGTTATTTTACCAATAGCTCAGCAAGATATTAAAGAAGCGGCGTCCTGGTATGAATCTAAACAAAACGGACTTGGCAAAAGATTTACACTTCACGTTCGGAAGAAATTAAATTCGCTCAAAAAGCATCCATATAATTTTGTTAACAGGTATGATGAAACGCGGACAGCCGTGTTTGATGTGTTTCCTTTTATGGCGCATTATAATGTTGACGAATCCAAAAAAACGATAATTATTGCTGCCGTTTTGCATACCAGCCGAAACCCGGAAATATGGAAGGCAGAACGTAGTACAGATGACGATATTGATGATTTGTAATTTTTGTACGCCAAAAAAGATTTTTTATTTTAATTCCAAAAACGTTCAATAATATCCCTATCCCAACTAAATCCACAATTCATACCATATACCAATATTGTCATTTTTCGGCGGGTTTTATTTAAATCCAATGCGCAAAATATTGCGTTACTTTGCTGTAAACCAATATAAAAACATGGATTCTTTACTAACAGACATGCCCGCCGGGTACGATTTTTCTATCAATGATAACCAGAAAATGATAGGCCAGATGGCCAAAGATTTTGCTGAAAAACACATCAGGCCACATGTGATGGAATGGGACGAGGCCCAGTATTTTCCAATCGAATTATTTAAAAAATTGGGCGAACTGGGAATGATGGGCGTGTTTGTGCCTGAACAATACGGCGGCTCCGGTTTTGGTTATTTTGAATATGTAACGGTGATCAGCGAGATCGCGAAAGTATGCGGGTCGATTGGCCTGTCTGTAGCCGCGCATAATTCCTTATGTACCGGTCATATCCTGGCTTTTGGTAACGAAGAACAAAAACAACGCTGGCTGCCCAAACTGGCTACCTGCGAATGGCTTGGCGCCTGGGGGCTTACCGAAGCCAACACCGGCTCGGATGCAATGGGTATGAATACTACCGCTGTTTTGGACGGCGACCATTATATTGTAAACGGTTCTAAAAACTGGATCACGCATGGTAAATCTGGCAATGTTGCTGTGGTGATGGTCCGCACAGGTGAAAAGAATGATTCAAAAGGTATAACAACGCTGGTAATAGAAAAGGGCACACCCGGGTTTACCCACGGTAAAAAGGAAAATAAACTCGGTATGCGTGCCTCAGAAACAACCGAACTAATATTTGATAACTGCCATGTACCTGTAGCAAACAGGCTGGGTAATGAAGGCGAGGGCTTTAAACAGGCCATGAAAGTTTTGGATGGCGGGCGTATTTCTATCGCTGCGCTGTCGCTCGGTATCGCTAAAGGTGCTTTCGAAGCAGCCGTTGCTTATTCAAAAGAACGCAAACAATTCGGGCAGCCCATCAGTAATTTCCAGGGCATCGCCTTTAAACTGGCGGATATGGCGACTGAAATTGAAGCCGCCGAACTATTGATCATGCAGGCCGCCGACCTTAAAAATAAACACCTGCCGGTAACCAAACAATCGGCCATGGCAAAATATTATGCATCAGAAGTTGCCGTGCGCACCGCTACCGAAGCCGTACAGATCTTCGGCGGCTATGGTTATACCAAAGATTTCCCGGTTGAAAAATACTACCGTGATGCCAAACTGTGCACGATAGGCGAGGGGACATCGGAGATACAGAAGATTGTGATTTCGCGGGAGGTGTT
>Ga0206965_10378_pt1 | contig 11255 bp, 4 predicted proteins | sample Alteio_BWOrgHeat_26_FD_152973 | JGI IMG/M metagenome (GOLD analysis project Ga0206965, IMG submission 152973) | Enriched cells from forest soil in Barre Woods Harvard Forest LTER site, Petersham, Massachusetts, United States -... | ecosystem: Environmental > Terrestrial > Soil > Temperate forest >...
AGCGCTGCCGAATATAAAAACGATCTGAAAAAAGAAAGCCCAACTTATCATTTGGGCCCTTATTCCCGCTCTAACGCGATAATTTCGTGTCACGAAGCCACGCCGATTTGGTCTTCTGAGAAATTAAATCGCAATTTTATGTTTAGAAATTATTTAAAGATCGCCTGGCGCAATACGCTGCATAACAAAGTTTACAGCATGCTGAACATCACCGGCCTGGCAGCCGGTATGGCCGTGGCACTACTGATCGGTTTATGGGTGGTTAATCAATATTCATATGATCGTTTTCTGCCAAACTATCAGCAATTATACCAGGTGGAGATGAACCTGACGTCGCAGCATAACGGCACGACTACCCAAACTGGCATAGCACTGCCACTTACTGATGTTTTAAAGAAAGAGATCCCCGGCATAAAGTACGTTGCTGAAGCTGACGAGATAGGCCGCATGAACCACGGCCTTTTGGTCGGCGATAAAAAGCTGTACATGGAAGGAGGCGCCGCAGGGTCGGAATTCTTCAAAATATTTCAATATCCCTTTATAAAAGGCAATGGCAATTCAGCGTTAAAAGACCTCTATTCGATAGTTTTGACCGAATCGACAGCAAAGGCATTGTTTGGCGCCGCTGACCCGATGGGGAAAAGTGTGCGGTTTGATAATTCGCAGAACATGACGGTAACAGGTGTTATCCGCGATATCCCTGCAAATGCTACGCTGCAATTCAAATACCTTGTGCCTTTTGCTTACACTGAAGCTACCCAGGGCTGGATCAAAGATGGACGTACCAAATGGACTTACAATTCATTCTCAGCCTACGTGGCGCTGGAGCAGGGCGTAACTTACGGGCAGATCGCCCCCAAGATCAGGGATATCGTCAATAAAAGAAGCCCGGAGATGCGGTCGTTAAAACCAGAGGTAATCATGCATCCGCTAACGTATTGGCATTTATTCAATGATTTTAAAAATGGCAAAGCTGTTGGCGGTTTTGTAGAATATGTTCGTTTGTTCAGCATCATTGGGATGCTGGTGCTGGTTATCGCCTGTATCAATTTCATGAACCTTTCGACAGCAAGGTCCGAGAAGCGGGCCAGGGAAGTTGGGGTACGCAAGGCCATCGGCTCAGCGCGGATCGATTTGATTTACCAGTTTTTGCTGGAGTCTGTCCTGATCACTTTTATATCGTTCCTGCTGGGTTTGCTGCTGGTCCAGCTGGCTTTGCCGGCATTCAATACGCTGACGGGTGCTGATGTCCATATTCCTTATGACAATATTGGTTTTTGGGGCATCATGATCATGTTTGTGCTGTTTACCGGTTTAATAGCGGGTAGCCGTCCTGCGTTTTACCTGTCCTCGTTCAACCCCGTTAAGGTGCTGAAGGGCACCATCCGGATGGGCAGGTGGGCATCTGTGCCGAGGAAGGTGCTGGTAGTGGCACAGTTTACCTGTTCCATTGCATTGATCATCAGTACGGTGATCGTTTATCAGCAGATCCAGTATGTGAAGAACCGGCCGACAGGTTACAGCGCCGACAGGCTAATGATGACCGACATGAACAGTGACCTTTCCCAACAATATGAGGCGCTGAAAAACGACCTGCTATCTTCGGGACTGGTGGAGAACGTGGCCTCATCCACTTCGCCGGCGACACAAGTGTACAGCCATTTTTCGCTGGATAACTGGCCGGGCAAAAATGCGGGCGACGAAAGCTTGAACATCGGTGCGATATGGATATCTGAAGACTATTTTAAAACGCTGGGGATGACCTTTACAGGGGGGCACAATTTCACGGGGGACTGGAAAAGTGATACGCTGAATGTGGTAGTGAATGAAGCGATGGTCAGGCGTATCGGTTTGAAAGACCCTGTTAATCAACTAATAACCATCAATTTTAACAAAAAACCCGTAAAGATCATCGGCGTGGTGAATGACGCGCTGATGGATTCGCCGTATAAACCCGTAGATCCTGCCGTTTTCGGGCATAACCCCTATGGGTTTGTGGTGACGTACCGGCTGGCGAAAAACGTAAATACACATACTGCTATTGACAAGATCGGCAAGATATTTAACAAATATAACCCGGCTTACCCCTACCAGTACAAGTTTGTGAACGAGGAGTATGAGCACAAATTTAACCTGGAAGTGCTTGTGGGCAAACTGGCGGGCGTATTCGCCGGGCTGGCAATATTTATATCCTGCCTTGGGTTGTTCGGGCTGGCCGCTTACGTTGCTGAGCAGCGCACCAAGGAGATTGGTATCCGTAAGGTGCTTGGTGCTTCCATAGCGCAGGTTTGGCTGATGCTCTCGCGAGATTTTATCGTGCTGGTGGTCATCGGCTGCGTTATTGCCTCGCCTGTGGCGTTCTATTACCTGCACAATTGGCTCCAAAAGTACACCTACCGCGTCGGCATCGGCGTAGGGGTGTTCATCGCTTCGGGGATAGCGGCTATAGTTATTACCCTGGTCACCATTAGTTTTCAGGCAATAAAAGCGGCGCTGGCAAATCCTGTCAAAAGTCTGAGAAGCGAGTAAAGAATGTCATTGGTCATTGGTCATTAGTCATTTGTGGAAAACGGCTATTGGATAAAACCAATGACCAATGACTACTGACCAATGACTAAAAAGAAACCAAAATAAAAATCCTGGCAAGGCCGCCGCCGGGCATAGTTCAGACAATCCATAAACGTACATCCACTGTATCAAAAGCGGACATTCAACTCTTTTTTATTTACGCATAACTAATTGATAGTCAGCAGATAATTTGTTTGGCATTTTCTTAGCCTGTTACAGGGGGATTTGAACACTGGTCAACGTTAAAAATGACCAATGACAAATGACCAATGACCACTGACTAATGACCAACAATCATGATCAAAAACTATCTGAAAACAGCATGGCGTAACCTGGTGAAAAACAAGGTTCACTCTTTTATCAATATAGTGGGTTTGGCGGTTGGCATGGCAGTGGCTATGCTGATAGGCCTTTGGATGTGGGATGAATTATCCTTTGATAAATTCACGCCGAATTACGGCCATATTGCGCAGGTAGTTCAAAATGTAACCAATAACGGCGAAGTGCAAACCTGGGAATCAGTTCCTTACCCGTTGGCGGCAGAGTTGCGCAAAAGTTACGGCAGCGATTTTAAAAGCGTTGTACAAACCGTTGGGTTAGGTGACCATATGCTGGCATTCAACAATAACAAACTCACCCGCAATGGCATTTACATGGAGCCGCAGGGGCCTGAGATGTTTTCTTTAAATATGGTTAAAGGCGATAAAAACGCCTTGAACGACCCTACATCTATCCTGATCTCTGAATCAACTGCCAAAGCTTATTTCGGCAACGCCGATCCTATGGACAAAACTTTTAAGATTGATAACCAGATGATAGCCAAAGTTGCCGGTGTGTATAAAGACATGCCCCGCAACTCAACCTTTGCCGATCTCGGTTTTATTGCGCCATGGGCCATGTTTTATAATGCCAATGATATCAAGTCGATGAAGGAACCATGGCGGCCGAACTTTTGCACTTTATATGTACAGCTGGCCGATAATGCCGATCCGGCTGCGGTTTCGCTGCAGATAAAGGATGCCAAACTCAGGAATGTGAGCGCCGTACTGGCCAAAAAGAAACCCGCGCTTTTTTTATTGCCAATGAGCAAATGGCATTTGTACAACGATTTTAAAGATGGTAAAAACATTGGCGGCCGCATCCAGTATGTATGGCTATTTGGCATTATCGGCGTATTTGTACTGCTGCTGGCCTGTATCAATTTTATGAATTTGAGCACTGCGCGGTCCGAGAAGCGGGCTAAAGAAGTGGGTATCCGCAAAGCCATTGGTTCACTTCGCGCGCAGCTGATCTACCAGTTTTTCGCCGAATCGTTGCTTTATGTAACCATGGCGTTTTTGCTGGCATTACTTTTTGTTGAGCTAAGCCTGCCGTTTTTTAACGAAGTGGCGGATAAACAAATGGCAATACTCTGGGCCTCGCCATTGTTTTGGGTGATGAGCATTGGTTTTAGCTTGATGACGGGCCTTATTGCGGGCAGTTATCCGGCGTTTTATCTTTCGTCGTTCAGGCCGGTTAAGGTGTTAAAAGGGTCGTTCAGGGTAGGGAAAATGGCGGCTATTCCGCGTAAAGTGCTGGTTGTTTTGCAGTTCACAGTTTCAGTAATACTTATTATTGGAACAGTAGTGGTGTTTGGGCAGATCCAGTTTGCCAAAAACCGGCCAATAGGATATGATCGCGACGGGCTGGTTGCGGTCCCGGTTATTACCCAGGACATTCACAAAAATTATGAAGCGGTAAAAGATGAATTATTTAAAACCGACGTCGTAGTATCCATGGCCGAAGGGGATGTAGCGCCCACCCAAAATGCCGGAAGCACCAGTGCGATAGAATGGAAAGGCAAAGACCCGAACCTGAGTGTCGATTTTGCGCAAAACGGCGTGTCCGCCGAATATGGTAAAACAGCGGGCTGGCAGTTTAAAGAAGGACGGGACTTTTCACGGGCATTCCTCACCGACTCCAACGCGGTAGTGGTTAACGAAGCTGCCGTTAAATTTATGGGGATGAAAGATCCATTAACTGAAGACCTTAACTACTATGGCCAAAAATTCAGGATCATTGGCATTATAAAAGATATTGTTGTTGATTCGCCATACGGCGAAGTAAAGCCATGCGTGTTTTTCTTTAGCAAAGGCGCGGGCAATACGGTGTTGTTAAAGATCAACCCTAAAATCAGCGCCAGCCAGGCCGTAGCCGGTATTGAAACCATATTTAAACGCTTTAACCCGGAACAACCTTTTGAATATCATTTTGTAGACCAGGAATATGCCAAAAAATTCGGCAACGAACAACGTATCGGCAAGCTGGCAGCCTTTTTTGCAGGCCTTGCTATCCTGATCAGTTGCCTGGGCCTATTTGGTATGGCATCGTTTATGGCCGAGCAACGCATTAAGGAAATTGGCGTACGTAAAGTGCTCGGCGCTTCGGTAATTAATTTATGGGGGATGCTCTCGAAAGATTTTATTGCCCTGGTGGCCATATCACTACTCGTTGCCAGCCCTGTAGCCTGGATCCTGATGCATAACTGGCTGCAGCATTTCGATTACCGGTCGGGGATCTCAGGCTGGATCTTCGTTGCCACCGGCCTGGGTACCATCATCATCACCCTGCTGACGGTGAGCTATCAATCCATTAAAGCAGCGCTCGCCAACCCTATAAAAAGCTTGAAAACTGAGTAGGGAAATCATATTATTTTTTACTTGTCAAACAGTATTTTTAAGGAAAGTCATAAGGAATAACTGATGGCTTTTTTTATTTGATTACCCATGGTATTACCGGCAGGACGGGAGTCGGAAGACACATTGGAGTATGTTTACAAACCATCTTTTATACCCTTTTTGTAGCAAAATAATACAACTCATTTTTAAGTAAAATCTTCATTTTGATGCATTTATGGCACTTTTTTGACATAAAACTGACTTATGTACTAAATTAGTCAAAAAATAAATCACTGTTAATCAAACGATTGAATGATTGTGACATTCAGATGAAACGGTGGGTGCGATTTGTGATGTTACTTTGTTCCGTGTTTTAAAAACACATACATAATCATAACATATACAAACATGAAAAGTACATTAAAAATTTCAGCCTTAGTAGTAGCTTTTGCCGGATTAGCATTGGGCGCAAAAGCACAAAGTACCACATCAACTTCAAGCAAATCTGCCGGCTCAAACGGCATCGTTTTAAGCATAGGCGTTGATGCAGGTATTCCAACCGGAAACTTATCAAATGGTTATAACTGGAACATCGGCGGTTCTGTACAGGCCGACATCCCTGTTGCACAGCAGTTATTTGTTACCGTTAATGCCGGCTATAACAGCCTGCAGGGTAAAGATAATGCCTACGGTACAGGTCTTAAAGCTACCAACATTCAGTTACTACCGGTAAAAGCAGGTTTAAAATTCTTCCCTGTAAATCATTTTTACGTGCAGGGTGAAGCAGGCGCTGCATTTGCACTAAACAAATCTGACGTTGGTTTTGATAACGGCACGGCATTTATTTATGCTCCGCAAATTGGTTATCAGTTCCCTGTCGGCGGTAAAAGCTTTATTGATGCCGGCGTTAGGTACGAAGGTTCAACTGATTTTACCAGCCACAATAGCAACAGCCAGGTAAACTTTGTTGCCCTGCGCTTAGCTTATGCTTTTGGCACAAGGTAATTTTTTACAAACAATTAAACTCAATGAAAAGGGCGATACGCCCTTTTCATTATAAAACTTAAAAGCCATGAATGCTCATAAACTAAATCAACCATTGTATAAAGTGCTCTTCATAGCACTGCTGCTTGTTTTTAAGCTGAACCCGCTTTTCGCCCAGGGCGATTGGGAATTGCGTACCGACAAAGAAGGAATAAAGGTTTATACCAGCACGGTGCCCGATTCGAAAGTTAAAGCTATTAAAGTGGATGCTGAATTTGATGCAGAAGCATCGCAACTGGTGGCTCTTATTATGGATGTAAATTCTTCTGCCGGTTGGGTGTACCATACCAAATCAGCTACCGTGATCAAACAGGTATCAGCTTCAGAACTTTATTATTATTCGGAAGTAAACCTGCCATGGCCCGCTGCCAACCGCGATTTTGTTGCACATTTAACCGTCAACCAAAATCCGGATACTAAAGTCATTACTATTGATGGCCCTGCTGTATCTGGCATGGTGCCTGTAAAACAAGGCATCGTTAGAATTGAACACTCTGTAGGAAAATGGGTTATAACCCCTGTCGGATCAGACAAAATAAAAGTAGAATACACTATCCATGTAGATCCCGCTGGCTCGCTGCCATCTTGGCTGGTAAATATGTTTGCTACCGAAGGGCCTGTTAAAATTTTCAAAGGCATCAGGTCGCAATTGCAAAAACCTGTTTACCGCAATACCGAACTTGCATTTGTGGTTAACTAATCGGCTACGGCGTAAGCCAATGGCAGGCTAAAGTAAAACGCTGCGCCCATGCCAATTTCACTCTCCACCCAAACTGTACCTTTATGCTGCCGGATGATTTCTGCCGACAGGTAAAGGCCAAGGCCGAATCCGGATATTTGCTGGGTTTGCTCATTTTTAACCCTGAAGTAACGGTCAAATAATTTTTCGCGGTCATAGATATTTACACCGATCCCTTCATCTGTAACACTTACTATCGCCATGCCTTCAGCTTCGGTACATGCCAGTTTAATATTTTTGCCGTTAGGCGAATACTTTACGGCGTTGCTAAGGAAGTTGGCGATCACCTGGCCGATCTTATCCCGGTCGGCATAAACAGTAAGTGAAAGGCCGGGGAGCAACGAAATGTCGTGACTTGTTGTCGTCAACAGGAAATCCTCTACTATTTCATTCAGCAGGTCATTCATTTCAAAAGTCTGCTCATTCAAATAGATTTTCCCCGCTTCAAAACTCGATACATTCAAAAAACCATTAATTAACTTGGTCATTTTTTTAACCTGCAGGTTAGCCTTATTCAACGCATTCACCGCAAAAGTATCTCCATCTTTTTTTGCCCTGGCGGCTAACATTTGTACATAAGCCTGTAATGAGGTAAGCGGTGTTTTAAGTTCGTGGCTTGCCATACCAATAAAATCATTCTTTCTAAGCTCATCCTGTTTATGAAGGGTGATATCGTGTAGCACGCCTGTAAAATATCCTGGTTTACCGTCAATATCATAGGACAGGTTCCCGACACCCTTTATCCAGCGTAATTTTTTGTCGTGAAATCCTTTTATCGGGAATTCTACGTCGCATTTACTGCCCTTGTTAATGCTGTCCTCAATCGCGTTTTTTACAAGCGATTGGTACTCGGTATCAATTTGTTTAATCACGGCCTCATAAGGCATTTCTTCATCAGGATCAAAGTTAAACATCTCTTTAAATCGCTGTGATGACACAAATTTCCTGGTTTGGATATTTATTGACCCGATACCCATAGCCGCGGCGTCTATCGCCAGGTTAAGCATTTTATTGCTGATATCTAATTCCTGTTGTATTCTTTTTAGCTCCGTAATATCGTTAAAAGTAATAATAGCGCCATTTCTTTTCTGATCTGCCAGTTGTATATAAGGCATCGTCATTATCTGGTACCATTTGCCATTGTTGGTTTCAATTTCTTTGGTAACAACACAACCTTCGGTCAGCACCTTTTTGATATCATCAATGATGGTTTCAAATTTGATATTGGTTGAAATATTGCTCAACGGCCTGCCGATATCAGATTCAAGCAGGTTGATCTGTTTTACCGTGCCGGGCGAAAATTTCATTAGTAACAGATCGTTGTCAATAAATAACTGACCGTTAATGTTGCTCCTGAAATAGTTATTCAAATCATCATTAATTTCAATCAGCTCCTTGTTTTTTAACTGGTAATCCGAGTTGATGGTATGCAGTTCTTCATTCACCGATTGCATTTCCTCGTTGGTGCTCTGCATCTCTTCGTTGGCCGAGATCAGTTCTTCGTTAAAAGATTGCACGTTTTCATTATAAGCATCAAGCTTTTCATTGGATGAATTAAGCTTTTCTTTTAATTCCTTTAACTCCTCTTCCAGGTTGATAACGTATTGATCAAGATAGATCTTTTCATCAAACGGGCTGTCTTTTTGTAAAGCACTAACTGATTTATCCCGGCTAAAAGTTACCAATAATAATTTACCCTCTCCTTTTACCACCAAAGGACTAACAGACAAACTTAAGCCGGTAATAAGTTGGCCCTGTTTAATTTTTATACCGTTGCGTGTAGCATTTTCAGCTGTTTTTAAAGCTTTTTTGCTCAGGCTGCTAAAGGCAACAGCAAGGGGTTTTGGTAACAGCTCGGTTAGATTTGACGTGAAATGTTTTTGAATTAAATATTTTGTAGCATCTCCGTATGATTTAACCACATGGTTATTTTCGTCAACACAAACAGCAAAGTAATCCAGTTTATCAGCAAGGCTTTTCTGCATCGCCTCAGCTACTGTATTGGTGTTTTTTGATGTGTTTTCCGGTGAAAACCGGGAAGGGGTACGTTTGGCATCCAGTAGGTCGGGCATCGAAAAAGCGTCGAAGTTGATACCACGTTTTGTCTCCAGATTTTTATATATTTTCCATTTTTTATTAACAATTTCCAGGTTCCGGATAATGGGCATTGGGTTTTCGCTCGAACCTAAAAATAGGTAGCCGTCTCTTTTAAGCCCAAAAAGGAGCATTGCAAATACCTTCCGTTGCAAAACGGGCGCCATGTATATCAGCAGGTTACGGCAACTGATCAGATGCATATTGCAGTAAGGTGGGTTTTTCACCAGGTCGTGCTGGGCAAAGATCAGCATTTTGCGGATAGCCGGGCTTATCCGGTAATTATCCCCTTCTTTTATAAAATATTTTTCAAGCCGGTCGGGGGATATACTTTTTAAAATACCTGCATTATATACCCCTTTGCCCGCGCGAACGAGCGCCGCACTATCAATATCAGTGGCGAAAATTTTCACCACGGTATCCTCCAGTTTGCCGGTTAATTGCTCCGCAATCAGTATGGCCACTGAATATGCTTCCTCGCCGGTGGCGCAGCCCGCTATCCACATTTTCAATTCTTCATCAGGTGATAAATGTTTAAGGATATCGGGCAATACATTAGTTTGCAAAAAATCGAAAGCTTCCGGATCCCGGAAAAACGAAGTAACACTAATTAGGAACTCTTTGGCAAGCGCTTCCACTTCTTCAGGGGTTACCTTCAGATAATTCAGGTAATTCTCAAGTGTCGTAAAATTTCCGTACGATGCTCTGCGCTTGGTTCTTCTTAATATGGTGGCTTGTTTATATTCTGAAAAATCATGGGGCGATCTTTCTTTGATCAGGTCGATGATCGCTTCCAGGTTTTTTTCATCATCGTGGTGATCTGTCACCAGCTCGCCTTCATGCTTTATATAATCTTCAATAGCACCGGGCATTAAAGCGGGTTCCAAAACAAAATCTACAAGCCCCGTGGCAATAGCATAGGAGGGCATACTGCCAAACTCCGAAGTGTCAGGGTCGCGGGCAATTACTACTCCGCCGGCCTTTTTAATCGTTTTAATTCCTTCGGTTCCGTCAGAACCCAAACCGGACATAATTATTCCAATTGCTTTTTTGCCGCAATCTATCGCCAGCGAACTGAAAAATTTATTGATCGTCAGGTGGGGGCCTTTAATGTTTTCTTTATCGGTTAAATAGAGGACCCCTTTGCGTATGGTCATAAACTTATCACTGGGGATAAGGTAAACCTGGTTACTCTTTACCGTCATACCATTTTCGGCCTGTTCCACAATGAGTTTACTGTGCCGGGCCAATAGTTCAACCATCCTGCTTTTAAAATCAGGGGAGAGATGCTGTATAATGATATAGGATACCCCATCTAAAGGGGTATGATCAAAAAATGAATTTATCTCTTCCATGCCCCCTGCTGAGGCGCCAATTGCAATAATATGATGAGGTTTAACGATTGGCATACATAGTTTTAAAAAGTAAGTGGTAGAGGATTCAGAAAAAAAATTCTGAAAGGGTAGGAAATAGTATCAAATATATAACTTTTTTTTTCAGGAAAAGCAAGCCGATACGAATTACCGCCGGTAAGTTATGGCGATACGTTGTAGAAGTAAACTTATAACACGATATCAATGAAAAAGTTTCAATGATAAATATAAAGCCATATTCGCAGGCCCTGATGGTTCTTTAAATGTTTCAACGCCCCAAAAAATGGTTTCAATCGCCTTAAAGCGAGCGGGATATCAACCCTTCCTTATCCTGAATGTATGGCTCCCCGAAGCGCAGTTAATCACCACCCAATTCCCTTCGGTTGCCGCGTTTTTGGTGATCCTTCCATCCACCATCAAAGTGTATTTACCCGGTAATTTGGGCAGATAAATTTTAGCGGTTGTATTCGCCGGGATGTCAGCGTCAAGGTCGAACCAGTTACCCGGATCCTGGTTTAAATCGACGATAATTTCCCCCCTGATCGTTGGCAGTTTCATTTTCGCCCATTTCAAATCGCCCGGTTGTGGTTTTATATTGATTTTTCCGTAGCCTGGTTCGGCAGGTTCTATCCCCATAATTTTGCGGGGAATAATATGAGCAGGCGAGGCCGACCAGGCATGGCTCCAGCTGATGTCATGCGGATCGTATTTAATATCCCAGGCTTCGGTAGTCATGGTAGCGCCTACGCGGATCATGTTGAGCCATCCCCGGTCCGAGTC
>Ga0206965_10380_pt1 | contig 11224 bp, 12 predicted proteins | sample Alteio_BWOrgHeat_26_FD_152973 | JGI IMG/M metagenome (GOLD analysis project Ga0206965, IMG submission 152973) | Enriched cells from forest soil in Barre Woods Harvard Forest LTER site, Petersham, Massachusetts, United States -... | ecosystem: Environmental > Terrestrial > Soil > Temperate forest >...
TGAAGAAAACCCAGACATATACTCTTTAGCAAAACAGGCTGCTGTCTATTTTATAAATGATTGATCTGAAGAATTCGCGGCGTAAATATCAAAATTTAATAATAATTAATTGTTAACAATTAATAGTAATATTCAACACCAAATAAACAACTTTAACACAACAAATAAGGCAATCTGTTTGTTTTTTTTGGTTGAAGATGCGGGTTTTTACAGTGGTATTGCATTTTAGTGGTCAGAGACTTGTGATTAGAGATTAGTTTTAAGTTTATCTTTAAAAAATTTGTAACCTAAAGGGTTACAATGTATATTTGGATAGTGATTGAAAGCATTGCGCACAAAGGATTGAGGCTGTTATGGGAGAAAAACGATCCATCCAAACTGCCTCCCGAACAAACAGAAAAAATCAGGCGCATTCTTTCAGTATTAAATACAGCCAAATCTCTTGATCCGTTACGAATGATTCCGGGCTATAAGCTTCATTCCTTAAGCGGCGATATGAAAGGTTTTTGGGCGATATGGGTGACAGGCAATTACCGGATTTGCTTTAAGTTTGAAGACGGTAGTGCTTATGAAATTAATTATTTAGATTATCATTAAGATATGGAAAATAACATGCCACCGGTTCATCCCGGTTCAGTTTTGAGGGAAGATATTTTAAAGGAAATGAAACTGACCATTACTAAGGCAGCCGAAAGTTTAAAAGTGAGTAGAAAACAATTATCTGAGGTGGTAAATGAATCTGCCGCCATTTCCGCAGAAATGGCGGTGCGCCTTGAAGATGCATTCGGCGTTAGTGCCGAGTTCTGGCTCGATATGCAAAAAGCTTTCGATATATGGAAAGTGAAACACAGCGGTCGGGTAACCGGTATCCGCAGGATTTCTCATGAGCCCATTGGGCATGCCTCTTAAAAACTCAAACCCGGCATCAGATCTTCAACGAGTTCTCTCCTGCCTTTAAAGGATAAGTTTTCCCTTTCCATATAAAAATACCCGTTGTTTTTTGAGGCAGGTTGAGGTCGATCTTCCATAAAATCCCATCCTGCGTATAACTTACAGCCACTTTTCCGTTTGGATGTGGAATTTCTCCTGATGCATTTTTTAAATCCCCCAAATGCGGTTCGATCTTTATTTTACTGAACCCTGGAGCATAACTATCTATCCCCAATATCGTCCGGTAAAACTCAATATTCGGGCTGGCACCCCAGGCATGGCAGTCGGACCGCACGTGAGCCAGGTCGGAAATTTCGGCCCAGGTGGTTAATCCATTGGCGATGTTTTTACGCCAGATGTCCAGCCAGTTCATATAATCATTCCCTAAACCGCCTTTTACCAGGGCCTGGTGCATATAATATTTAAAATAGATGGTGCAGGGGGTTAAAGTGGTGAGGGGTAAAGGACTCGAATTGGTAGTTACCCTGGGCACTGGCTTCGGTACAGCCTTGCTGTATAACGGCAACCTGCTGCCACACCTGGAGTTTTCGCACCAACCGTTTGGCAAATCAGAATCTTATGATAAATATATCGGCGAAGTAGCTATCGAAAAGGAGGGGTATAAAAAATGGAATCGCCGGATGGAAAAAGTTTTTGAAGTTTTAAAAACAGTATTCAATTATGATTATTTATACATAGGCGGCGGCAACTCCGACAAGTTGACGTTCAAGCTGGATAAGAATATGAAAATTGTATCCAACGCCGACGGGATAAAGGGCGGCACCAGGTTATGGGTGAATGACCTGATCCCCGAATCAACCGAAAAACCAGTTAAAGCTAAATTAAAATAAAACCATATTAATGCAATGAATGCAACTACACAAGACATAGAAACATTAGGGATAGATACAGTAAGAATATTATCTGCCGATGCCGTGCAAAAAGCAAATTCGGGTCACCCCGGCACCGCAATGGCGCTTGCGCCCATGGGCCACGTGCTTTGGACAAAGTTTTTAAACTACAATCCTAAAAATCCGCATTGGAACAACCGCGACAGGTTCATCCTTTCATGCGGGCATGCCTGTATATTGCAGTACAACTTTTTATACCTTACAGGTTATGACCTGAGTTTGGATGATATTAAAAATTTCCGCCAGTTAAACAGCAAAACTGCCGGCCACCCTGAATATGGCTTGTGCCCGGGAGTCGACGTAACAACAGGTCCCTTAGGCCAGGGTTTTGCCAACGGGATAGGTTTTGCCATCGCCCAAAAACATTTGGCCGCGCGTTATAATAAGCCAGGTTTCGACCTTTTTGATTACCATGTTTACGCTATAGTGAGCGATGGCGACATGATGGAAGGCGTAACTTCAGAGGCTGCTTCATTAGCCGGCCACCTGGAATTGGGTAATATTATTTATTTGTATGATGATAACCATATATCGATAGAAGGCGCTACCGACATTACTTTTAACGAAGATGTGAGTGCACGTTTCCGTTCATACGGGTGGCATGTGCAGGACCTGCCGGATGTTAATGATACGCACGCTTTGGAACTGGCGATCACCAATGCAAAAGCCGAAACGCAAAAACCATCGTTGATCCGTGTTCGTTCGCTCATCGCCTATGGTAGCCCCAATAAATCAGGCACTGCCGGTTCACACGGTTCGCCGCTGGGTGCTGATGAAGTTAAACTGGTTAAACAATTCTTCGGATTTGATCCTGAGAAATCATTCTACGTGCCTGATGAGGTAAAAGAATTTTACCACAAAGCCGGCGAAAAAGGTATCGACAAGGAAGCCAAATGGAATAAATTATTTGCCGACTATAAAGCACAATTCCCTGAACTTGCCGAAGAATATGAATTGGCAACCAAAGGCGAACTTCCGAAGGGATGGGCGGATGACCTGCCGGTATTTAAGGCCTCCGACCCTAAGGTGGCAACACGCGTGGCATCGGGAAAAGCGTTAAATGCCCTTGCTGCAAAAATTCCTTACTTAATTGGCGGCGCGGCTGATTTGGCTCCGTCAACAGAAACAAATTTAAAGAGTTTCGATTCTTTCACTTCTGAAAATCGTGGCGGCCGTAATTTTCACTTTGGTATCCGCGAGCATGCCATGGGTTCGGCATTAAACGGCATGGCCTTAACAGCAGGGGTTATTCCTTTCGGGGCGACATTCCTGATATTCAGCGAATACATGCGCCCTCCTATCCGCCTGGCCTCCATTATGCAGGTTAGCCCGATATTTGTTTACACACATGACAGTATCGGCCTTGGCGAAGATGGCACTACCCACCAGCCGGTTGAGCAGTTGGCCTCGCTTCGTTCGATACCAAGGATCACTGTTATCCGCCCTGCTGACGCTAACGAAACGGTACAGGCATGGAAAACTGCCGTTGAGCATAAAGGCGGCCCGGTTGTATTGGTGTTTACCCGCCAGGGATTGCCCATCCTCGACCAGGATAAATACGGCAAAGCAACCGGATTAGCAAAAGGTGCATACATATTATCCGAAGCCAGCAAAAATCCCGACCTGATATTAATAGCAACAGGATCAGAGGTAGCTTTGATTATGGACGCACAAGCCAAATTGGAAGCCGACGGAATTTCAACCCGCGTGGTAAGCATGCCATCGTGGGAGTTGTTTGAAAAACAGGATGCCGCTTATAAAGACAAGGTATTCCCTAAAGCACATAAAAAACGTTTGGCGGTTGAAATGGCATCGCCCATGGGCTGGCATAAGTACACCACAGATGAAGGCGACATGTTAGGCATGGAAACCTTTGGTGAATCAGCTCCCGCCGACGATCTGTACAAGCATTTTGGCTTTACGGTGGATAATGTTGTTAAAAGGGCGAAAGCGTTATTATAGGAAAGATTTGAGTATTGAGATCTGAGATATGAGACAGGATTTACTGTTTTACTCTCGTGTCTCATATCTCATGTCTCACATCTCAATATGAACTGGCAAAGTAATATCATCCAAAACCTCGCATGGTCGGATACGATCATTAACCGGGAGGCTAAACAAAAAGTTGCGCTTAAAATTGCCGGCAAGGTAAAGGATGGGGATGTGATAGGTGTGGGTTCGGGCTCTACCTCGTTTTTAGCCTTGATCGCCATTGCCGAAAGGGTAAAGGCCGAAAAGCTCAATGTTAAAGCCATCGCAACGTCTATTGAGTTAAGCATGGCTTGCAGCAACCTGGGCGTTCCTTTAACGACGTTATTTGAAAACCGACCCGACTGGCTTTTTGATGGCGCTGATGAAGTGGACCCTAAAAAAAGTTTAATAAAGGGTCGCGGCGGGGCGATGTTTAAGGAAAAATTGATGATGGCGTCGAGCCAAAAAAATTATATCATCATTGATGAAAGCAAACTGGTAGATAAACTTTGTACAAATTTTCCGATACCGATAGAAGTTTTTCCTCAGGCTTTATTGCATGTGGAGGATAAACTGGCACAATTGGGAGCAAGCACCATAGCGTTGCGGCCCGCGAAAGGGAAAGACGGGCCGGTGATCACCGAAAACGGTAACCTGATTATCGACGCGAAGTTTGATAACGTACCGGATGACCTGGAAATAAAAATAAAATCTATTACAGGCGTTATTGAGAGCGGGCTTTTTATCGGTTTTGACATTGAGGTATTAGTCGCATAAAAAATAAATGAATATCACCGCCGTGCCGAAAATGCACGGCAATACAAATAGCTAAATTAAACTACAATACAATGGAAACAAACAGAGTAAAACAAATACACAGCTTTGGCCAAAGCATCTGGCTGGATTTTATTGACCGCGAGATCATGTCGTCGGGCAAATTGCAAAAGCTGATTGATGAAGACGGAGTAAGAGGTGTTACCTCAAACCCGGCTATTTTTGAAAAAGCGATTACCAGCAGCTCGGATTACGATGCCGATATCCGTAAATTATCCGACAGCGACAAAACCAACGAAGAGATCTTCTTTGGCCTGGCTATTGCAGATATAAAAAACGCAACTGACCTTTTTAAAGGCGTTTACGACGAATCGAAAGGTGAAGATGGTTATGTAAGCCTCGAAGTTTCGCCGTTTTTGGCGCTTGATACAGAAGGCACAGCTAAACAGGCAGAAGAGCTTTGGAAAGCCGTTGACCGTAAAAATGTGATGATCAAAATTCCGGGCACAAAACCGGGTTTGGCTGCTATCAGGCAATCAATTGGCAAAGGCATCAATATTAACGTAACCCTGCTATTTGGTTTGCCACGTTACGAAGAAGTAGCAGAGGCCTATATTTCAGGTTTGGAAGATCATTTAGCCGCGGGCCATTCTATCGGTCACATTTCATCTGTTGCAAGTTTCTTTTTAAGTCGGATAGATGTTTTGGTTGACCCTTTACTTGACGAAAAAGGCCTGGGCGACCTGAAAGGCGAAGTTGCTATCGCATCAGCAAAAAAAGCTTACGAAATTTACAAAAGGGTATTCAGCGGCCCGCGTTGGGAAGCATTAGCTGCCAAAGGCGCGCAGGTACAACGCCTGCTTTGGGCAAGTACCAGCAGCAAAAACCCTGCGTTTAAAGACACCAAATATGTTGAAGCGTTAATCGGCGCTGATACTGTTGATACCGTTCCGTTGGAAACCATTGAGGCATTCCGTGACCACGGTATTGCTGCTAATGTTTTGGAAGACGGATTAGATAAAGCAACTGAAACGTTAGACCGCCTGAAAGCTGCCGGCATCGACATTGACAAGATAACACAGCAATTAGAAGACGAGGGCATTGATAAATTTAACAAGCCATTTGAGAAATTGCTGAACGCTATTGAAGATCAAAAAACTAAAGTTTAATCCCTTGGAAGCTACATCGGTAAAAATCCTGTTTTTTGATATAGGAGGCGTGCTGCTTACCAATGGTTGGGGGCATGAATCGCGCAGGGAAGCGGCCAAATTATTTGACCTTGACTACGCCGAAGTAACCGAGCTGCATACCTTTATTTTTAACGTGTATGAGATGGGCAGTATTTCGCTGGATGAATACCTGGATACCGTAGTTTTTAACCGCCCGCGTGATTTTGCCCGCGAAGACTTTAAGGAATTCATGTTCAGGCAAAGTGTAGAGCTTCCCGGCATGCTGGCCTGGCTTAAAGAATGGAAAAAGGACTGCGGTTTCCGTATCATCGCCATCAATAATGAAGGCAAGGAATTGAACGACTACCGGGTGAAGAAATTTAAACTGCACGAATGTTTCGATGCGTTTATTTCATCCTGCGAAGTAAAACTGCGCAAACCCGATCCGGCTATTTTTAACCTTGCTTTGGGTGTGGCGCTTGCTAAGCCCAGTCAGTGTGTTTATTTTGACGACAGGCCGATGTTTGCCAATGCGGCACAAAAAATTGGCATCCGGGCGTTCCATCACACGGATTTTGAGTCGACTAAAAAAATATTAGAAGAACTAAAAAAAGAAAATCAACCAAAACTAAAATGAGTGCAACGTCAAATAAATATGCTTTTGGCATGATAGGCCTGGGTACCATGGGCCGCAGCCTGCTGCTAAACATGGCCGATCATGGATATGCCGTGGCAGGCCATGATAAAGATGCAACGAAAGTTGCATCGCTGAATGAAGAAGGACAAGACTATGATGTTAAAGGCTTCGGGGATGCGAAGGAATTTATACAAAGCCTTACTACCCCTCGCGCTATAATGATGCTGGTACCGGCAGGTAAAATTGTAGATAGCGTTATAGAAGAAATGACCCCGCTTTTAGACAAAGGTGATATCCTGATAGATGGCGGTAATTCGCATTTTACTGATACCAACCGCCGTGTGGAAGAACTGGAAGCTATTGGCCTCCACTTTTTTGGCATGGGTGTTTCGGGCGGCGAAGAAGGCGCACGCCGCGGCCCAAGTATGATGCCGGGCGGCGACAAAGATGCCTATAACGTAATGAAACCCATTTTTGAAGCGATTGCTGCAAAAGTAGACGGGGAGCCGTGTGTTACCTATATAGGTCCCGGAGCTTCCGGCCACTTTGTGAAGATGGTGCATAATGGCATTGAATACGGTTTGATGCAATTGATAGCCGAATCGTACGAGATTATGAAAACCGGCCTTAAAATGGATAACGCTGCTATCGGCGCGGTATTCACCAAATGGAATGAAGGACGGTTAAAATCATTCCTGATAGATATCACCAAAGATATATTTGCTTTTAAAGCGCCGGGAACTAATCACCTTTTACTCGACGACATTAAGGATGAAGCCAAAGCAAAAGGCACCGGCAAATGGACATCACAGGTGGCGATGGACCTGCAGGCGCCTATCCCGACGATAGATTCAGCCGTTTCTATGCGCGATCTATCTAAATATAAATCATTAAGAGAAAAGGCCGCAGCGGTTTACAGCACCGGCGAACTTAAGATTGATGCCAATAAGGAAGAATTTTTAATCGCACTTGAGCAGGCATTTTATTTTACGATGATCATCAGCTATGCGCAGGGCATGCACTTACTGGAGCGGGCTTCCGAAGAGTATAAATATGACCTGAAGCTTGATCAAATCGCGAAAATATGGCGTGGAGGATGTATTATCCGTTCGGAGTTTTTAAATGATATTTATAACGCATATCAAAAAAATTCCAAACTGGAGCACCTGTTGCTCGACGGCCATGTGGAGGAACTGGTTAAAGAAGCAGTAACCGGCGCCCGCAAAGTTATTTCGACAACTATTGCAGCTGGTATTGCAGCACCCGCATTTACCGCGTCATTAAGTTATTTTGATAATTTCCGCACCAAAAGAATGCCGTCAAACCTTACCCAGGCGCAGCGTGACTATTTTGGCGCACATACTTATGAATTAATAGGAAAAGAAGGCGTATTCCATACACAATGGGCACCCGAAAGCCAGGATTAATTTTAATAAACAGACATCACAATGAGCACAAATATAAAATCAGACCCTACCATATTTATCATCTTCGGCGGCACCGGCGACCTGACCTCGCGTAAAATTGCACCGGCGCTGTACAACCTGTTTCTGGACGGATGGCTGCCTTCGCAATTCTCCATTATAGGTACCGGGCGTACCCACTTCGAGGATGAGCAATTCAGGGAGAATTTGCTAAACGACATCAATCAATTCTCGCGCAGCGGAAAAGCCGACAAGGCAAAATGGGATGAATTCTCGAAGAATGTTTATTACCAGGTATCCGATATAAAAGATGCAGAAACATACAAAGAGTTTGGCAAAAGGGTCGACAAGCACAATGCAGAATGGAAAACCAAAGCAAATGTGATTTATTACCTTGCCGTTTCGCCTAACTTTTTCCCTATCATCGCTTCAAACATTTCAAAGGCTAAACTGGCCGAAGATCCAAAGAAAGTAAGGATAGTTATTGAAAAACCTTTTGGCCACGATCTGGATACCGCAAGAGAGTTGAACAAGCTGCTTTCCAATATTTTCGACGAATGCCAGATCTACCGTATCGACCATTATTTAGGCAAAGAGACGGTTCAGAATATTATGGCCTTCCGCTTTGCAAATTCCATAATGGAACCATTGTGGAACCGCAATTATATTGAACATGTTCAGATCTCGGTTACCGAACAGCTTGGCGTTGAAGAACGCGGCGATTATTACGATGGCGCGGGAGCTATGCGCGATATGATACAGAACCACTTATTGCAATTGCTTTGCCACATTGCTATGGAACCGCCCGTAAGCTTTAACGCCGATGAGGTGCGCGACCGTAAAGTTGATGTATTAAAGGCGATGCGCCGTTTTGGTCCGGATGATGTACGGATGTCGGCGGTAAGGGGCCAATACGCCAGCGGCTGGATGCAGGGCAAGGAAGTGCCGGGCTACCGCGAAGAAAACAAGGTTGATCCTAACTCAAATACGGAAACATTTGCTGCGGTGAAGTTTTTTGTAGATAACTGGCGTTGGCAGGGTGTTCCGTTTTATGCCCGCACGGGTAAAAGGATGCACCAGTCTTCTTCAGTGATCACGATACAATTCAGGGATGTGCCACATTTGATCTTCCCGACGGAAGCGGCCGAAAGCTGGCAGCAAAACAGGCTGATCATCAGCATACAGCCCGAAATGAGCATTCGTTTACAGGTACAGGCAAAACGCCCGGGTTTAGATATGGTGCTTAATACCGTTGATATGGTGTTTGATTATAAAGGCACTTATACACAACAGGCCCCGGAAGCCTACGAAACGCTGATATTGGATACTATGCTGGGTGACCAAACGCTGTTTATGCGCGGCGACCAGGTAGAAGCTGCATGGGAACTGATCATGCCGATTTTAAGTACATGGCAAGCTAAAAAGAGTTTGAATTTCCCTAATTATTCAGCTGACTCATGGGGACCCGAATCTGCCGAAGCACTGATTGCGAGGGACGGATTTAACTGGTTTACATTGCCGATAAGCAAAAAATAGTTAATTAGAGGTTAGAGATTTGAGATTAGTTTAGATACGAGGGAATCGCGGTTGGATAGTTAACATTACAACTTTTCAACATTACAACCTTCCAACAAAAACAATGGAACTAAATATTTTCAATAACGAGAACGAAGTGCTTGCTGCTCTGGCAGCGCACTTTGTTAAAGTTGCAAGCGAAGCTATTGCCGCAAAAGGTAAGTTTTCTGTAGCATTATCCGGTGGCAATTCGCCAAAAAAGCTATATCAATTGCTGGCTTCTGATTACGAAGACAAGCTGGAATGGGATAAAGTTTATTTCTTTTTTGGGGATGAACGCAATGTGCCGCAAACTGATAAAGACAGCAACTACCTGATGGCGAAAAATGCGCTGTTTATCCCATTAATGATCGATACTGACCATGTTTTCCCGGTGGATACCAGCCTGGGCCCTAAAGAGGCTGCTGCAAAATACCAGGAAGAGATAGAAGATTTTTTTGATGAGGATGAACTAAGCTTCGACCTTGTATTGCTGGGTTTGGGCGACAATTCGCATACGGCTTCTTTATTCCCTTTTACCCCGGTTTTACACGACAGGCTGCCCGGCGTAAGCGAAGTTTTTTTACCGGATCAAAATGTTTACCGCATCACCATGAATGCCCCGCTCATTAACGAGGCAAAACATATTGCCTTTTTAGTTTATGGCGAGGGTAAAGCCATTGCCGTACACCATGTGTTGGAGGATGATGAGGATATTGAAGAATATCCCGCTCAGCTGATTGAACCAATTGTTGGCGAGATTGAATGGTTTATGGATACCGCCGCAGCTGAATTGCTGGAAAATAATTAAAAGACTATTTAGGGATCTGGGCGATGAGCCATTGTGCAACGTCGTTTGCTGCCTTGTCATTTTCAAAACCCGCTGGTAAACGCCCGTTGGTATATTCGTTATAAAACCATGGGTCGCCAACGGCAAAAACTGTCCCCTTACCATACTTAGCAATGGCGATGATCACAGCGCCATTGCTGTTTTTCAAACCCGCTTTAGCCGGATGATTGATGCCAATTGAGCAAACATCCTTCATAAATATTTTACGGGCGGTTTTAAAAATAGGATTCCCGGTAGTCACCACTGCACCATCGTCAAAATGCTGATCATTGATCACATGGTTTTGCAAATCATCATTAAAATGCATTCCGAATTTCGCCGCCAGGTTGTTAAAATGTGGCAATTCAACATTAGCGCTGTCATTCGCCATCATCAATAATACGCCGCCACTTTTCACCCATGCTGCTATCTGTTCAATATCATTTGTTTCGATATAATTAGGGTGGGGGCTTTCCTTTTTTGTATCCGGATCAACTATGATATAAATAGCGGTGCCCTTTAAATTACTGAATGTCGGCGCTTCACCCAATGTGTCTAAATGGCCCCCTGCTCGTTTAAAAGCATCGCCAAAAATGGAAAAACCGCTATTGGCTTTATCCTCCCAGGTGTAGTGATACCGCTCTGTTTTCCCGGAAGCAGTTTGATGCACTTCGTGATTAAAATAATAATCAAGGGTAACTTTCTGTGCTTGAGCTTGCAGACTACCTACTGTTAGCAGCAATAAAAAAATAGTACGGTACCTTAGTCTCATTTTACAACAACTGGCTTATACCTCAACAAAAAAAATATATCAAAATTCGGGTGATATCGTTTCAACTATTTAACCTCAAACGTAAAATAACTACTCCCGGCATCACCTTTGGCAGTAAGCCCCTGTATAACGCCAACATAGGTTCCCGGCTCGTCGGACGTATAAAAAGATATGCCATCTCCGCCCGTTTGCTGTTTTACTGACGGTGTCCAATACAACAAATTCCTGAAATCCGGCAGCCGGTTAGCAGAGC
>Ga0206965_10381_pt1 | contig 11205 bp, 11 predicted proteins | sample Alteio_BWOrgHeat_26_FD_152973 | JGI IMG/M metagenome (GOLD analysis project Ga0206965, IMG submission 152973) | Enriched cells from forest soil in Barre Woods Harvard Forest LTER site, Petersham, Massachusetts, United States -... | ecosystem: Environmental > Terrestrial > Soil > Temperate forest >...
CTGTCCGCCAAATCGCCGTAGTGCAGAAACAGGCGCTGTTTTTTGCCCACTTCCCACTGGTGCAAGTGGTCGATGCGGGCGCGATTAAGGCTGCTGCTGCGGCGCACGATGCCGTGCACTTCGTAGCCTTTTTCAAGCAAAAGCTCCGCGAGATAAGAACCGTCCTGGCCGGTGATGCCGGTGATGAGTGCGCGTTTCATAGGGAAAATATAAGTTGAAATCTAAAAGTTTGCTTTAAATTTTATCATTTGTAGGGCGGTCGCGAGTCCTTGGCCATTTCGAGTTGCGAGACGACCAGCCGCTCCACGAGGGCATCGAACGGCACCGTGTTCTCCCAGCCCAGCACCCGCTTGGCCTTCGAGGGATCACCGCATAACCGCGCAGGCTCAACCGCCGTCATCAATCCGGCGTCGTGCTCCACATAGTCATGCCAATTCAGCCCAAGCACATTAAAAGCTCGCTCGACAAATTGCTGGACGCTGTGCAACTGGCCGGTGGCCAGCACAAATTCGTCCACCTTGTCCTGCTGCAGCATCATCCAAAACCCGCGCACGTAGTCCGGCGCCCAGCCCCAGTCGCGCTGCCCGGCCAGGTTGCCCAGCTGCAATTTCTTCTGCCAGCCAAGGCGGATGCGCGCCGCCGCCCGGGCAATCTTCATCGTCACAAACTGTCCGCTGCGTCGAGGCGACTCGTGATTATAGAGAATGGCCGCGCAGGTGTTGAGCCCATAGGCGCCGCGGTAAATTTTTGCCATCTGCGTCGAGAGCGCTTTGGCCACGCCATAGGGCGTAGACGGGTTCATTGGCGTCATTTCGTTTTGCGGCGTGTTGGACGGCTCGCCAAAAATCTCGCTTGAGGAACAGTATAAAAACTTCGGCGGATTATCCAAATCGCGCAAGATTTCGAGCAGCCGCACCGTCGCCATGCCGACGCTCTCCATCGTGGTCTCGGGCAGTTCGAGGCTCAGGCGCGGGCTGGACTGCGCGGCCAGGTGGTAAAATTCCGACGGCTTTGCGCGCATGATAAGCCGGCGCAAGTGCGTGGTGTCTTCAAACGAACCCGTGTGCAGGAACAACCGCTTGTTGTTGATCGACTCATCCTGCACCAGCCGTCCAAGATTACCCGAGGACAAACCCTCCGGCCGGTGCACAAGACCATGCACCTCATAGCCCTTCTCCAGGAGCAACTCTGCGAGATAGGAACCGTCTTGGCCAGTTATGCCAGTTATGAAAGCGCGATGCATGATTTATTCCCCATTCCCTTTGCCAATACCCGAGGCGGTAAAACCAAGGGCGCGAAGGGCAGCAAGGTCGAGAATGTTGCGGCCATCGAACACAAAGGCCGGGCGGTTCATGTTTTCGTAAATGCGGTCGAAATCGAGGCTCTTGAATTCGTCCCACTCGGTGCAAATGATGAGCGCGTGGGCGCCTTTGGCGGCAGCATACGCGTCGGCGCAGACTTCCACGCCCGCGCCGGGTTTGATGCCCAAATCGAGACAGACGCGCTCTTCTTTGACCTGCGGGTCATAGATGGCCACCTGCGCGCGCTCAGCCAGCAAATCTTTGCAAACCTGGATGGCGGGCGATTCACGCGTGTCGTTGGTGTCTTTCTTAAAGGCAAACCCAAGCACCGCGAGGCGTTTATTCGCCACCGTGTTATACAAGGCGCGCACAATGCGCTGGGTGAAGCGGCTCTTCTGGTGCTCGTTCATCTCCACCACTTGCTCCCAGTAGCGCGCTGCCACTGGCAGGCCAAAATGCTCGCAGAGATACACGAGGTTCAAAATATCCTTTTGAAAACACGAGCCGCCGAAGCCGACCGACGCTTTCAAAAACTTTGGACCAATGCGCGAGTCCGTGCCAATCGCGTGCGCGACCTCGTCCACATCCGCGCCAGTTGCTTCACAGAGGGAGGAAATGGCGTTGATGGAGCTGATGCGCTGCGCGAGAAACGCGTTGGCGGTGAGCTTGGACAATTCCGAACTCCACAAATTCGTGGTCAAAATTTTCTTCCGCGGCACCCAGGTCGCGTAGACATCCACCAGCGTATTCACCGCCGCCTGGCCGGCGACCGTCTGCTCGCCGCCGATAAGGACGCGGTCGGGATTTTCCAAATCGCGTACCGCCGTGCCCTCGGCCAAAAATTCAGGATTCGAAAGCACCTGGAATTTCGGGCCGTCCTTGTGCGCCGTCAAAATCGCCCGTACGCTTTCCGCCGTGCGCACCGGCAGGGTGGATTTTTCGACGACGATTTTATCGTCGCGCGCAATCTCGGCAATCCGCCGGGCACAGGCCTCGACGTATTGCAGATCCGACGCCTTGCCCGCGCCAACGCCGTAGGTCTTGGTCGGAGTATTGACGGAGATGAAAATCATCTGCGCTTCGCGAATTGCGGTATCGATGTCGGTTGAGAAAAACAGGTTTTTGCCCCGCGCTTTATGCACGACGTCATCCAGCCCCGGCTCAAAGACCGGCAGCGGCCCATGGGCCCACGCTGCGATGCGTTTCGCATCGATGTCGACGACCGTGATTTTGTGCTGGGGGCATTTGTAGGCAATCATGGCCATGGTCGGCCCGCCCACGTATCCAGCGCCAATGCAGCAGATGTTCATAAAAGGGAGGTAACTGATGCGACTGAGGTTTCTGAGGCGACTAAGGAGAAAGTCATGAGATTTTGGCCGAAGACGCGAGCATCTTTTGTCGCAGACGGCTCATCAGATATTCAACTTCGCGGGAGAGCGTGTTAAGTCGGGTAAACTCTTCTTTGGTTAAAAAATCCAGTCGCCGGGCGATTTCCAACTGAGTCTGTACTTCAAATAGTGAAGCGAGCGCGATCTGGATAAACCGCGCATAGTCGGTTCGCGAACGTCGGCCAAATCCCTCCGCCAAATTAGACGGCACTGAAACGACCGCGCGACGAAGCTGCAAGACCAACCCAAAAGTCTCGTCCTTGGGGAATTTTTTGGTTGCGGCATACACCGCCACGACCAAATCCATGGCACGCTGCCAGGCCAGCAAATCGCGGAAGGTCTTAACCACAACTTTGGGTTTCTCGTTAGCCATGGATATTCGAATGGAAAAATCCTCAGTCGCTTTGTCGCTTTGTCGCTTCAGTCGCCTCAGCGCCCTTTCTTCAGCAATGCCCGGAAATACGCCACCGTGTTTTTCAAGCCCTTATCGAGCTTGATCTGAGGCTCCCAGCCGAGGTGCTTTTTCGCCAGCGTGATGTCCGGGCGGCGTTGTTTGGGGTCGTCGCTCGGCAGGTCTTGGAAAACGAGTTTGGACTTCGACTTCGTCTCGGCGATGACTTTTTCCGCCAATTCACGAATGGTAAATTCCCCCGGGTTGCCGAGATTCACCGGTCCGACGACTTTGTCCTGATTCATCATGCGGACAAAACCTTCAATCAAGTCATCGACGTAACAGAACGAGCGCGTCTGGTTGCCTTCGCCGTAAATGGTGATGTTTTCGCCATTCAGGGCTTGGACGATGAAATTGGACACCACGCGACCGTCATTGGGCGACATCCGCGGCCCATAGGTGTTGAAAATGCGCACTACGCGAATATCGACGCCGTTTTGCCGGTGATAATCGAAAAAGAGCGTTTCGGCGCAACGTTTGCCCTCGTCGTAGCAGGAACGAATGCCAATCGGGTTTACATGGCCCCAATAGGACTCCTTTTGCGGGTGCTGTTCGGGGTCGCCATAGACTTCGGACGTGGAGGCCTGAAACACCCGTGCCTTCACCCGCTTGGCCAGCCCAAGGACATTGATGGCGCCCATGACCGATGTCTTCACCGTCTTGATCGGGTTGTGCTGGTAGTGCACGGGCGACGCCGGACAGGCCAAATTATAAATCTGATCGACCTCAATCTTGAACGGATCCACCACGTCGTGGCGGATGAACTCAAAGCGGTCGTTCGCCAGCAGGTGGGCGACATTGGACCGGCGGCCTGTAAACAAGTTGTCGAGGCAGGCGACCTCGTGCCCTTCGTTGAGCAGGCGCTCGCAGAGATGGCTGCCCAAAAATCCGGCTCCGCCGGTGACTAGGATACGCATGGGGTAATTGAGTTGGTTTTAATCGGCCTACCGCTGCTCGTCAACGGCGTTTGCCCGCCGACGCTGCCGCCCTTGGCCGCACCGCTCTTGCGGAAGCCAAAACTAAACTGTCGATATGATGGGGCGGCGCTCACGAGCGCACGCGGGAACCTGTTCAGCCGCGGAAATGCGGATGGACGGGAAAGTTGTGGTGTTGAAAGAAAATAATCATGTGCGGATTTTAACCAGACCGGCGACGACCGGCAGAAATTGCCGGGCGCGCTGGCTCCAGACATGCAAGCGCTCCACCCGCTCAGCCAGCATCGGATCCACAGCGTCCACTTCCTTGAGCGTCTTTTTGAGCCGGGCGAGACGCTCATCGCTCGCTTTGAGACGCGGCTGCACCTTTTCATTCAAAAATCCGGCGACCAGACGGGTCGGGCTGATTTCCGCTTCATAAAATTCACGGCGGTCCCCCGGGTGGTTAATCACGCGCACGGCGCCCAAATCGCGCAAAAAGCGCAAACCCTGGCTGGCTGAACCCTTGCTGATGCCAAGTCGCTCGCCGAAGTTATCAAACGGCAGGGGTCGGCCCGACAGGTAAAGCAGCCCGTAAATCTGGCCTACTGAAGCTGGGACGCCCATTAAGGCGGTAAAATCGACGAACCACTCCACCAATTCGCGCTCCGAAGCGTTGAGCGGACGCGTAAGCAAAGGACGCTCGGATAAATTTGCCGTGGGTGTGGGTGAGGAGATTCCACGCCCATTTCCCGCAGTGGGTTTACGTCGACCAGAAAGCAAGGCAAGGCGCATGGAAGGCAATGGGTTAAACCTCCCCAAGAATGGCACCCAGACCCGGTTTGTTCAAGAAAAAATGAACAAATATTTGCCCTCGACGGCAATTGTAAAAATAAGGCCACTTTCTTTGCCAAATTGCCATAAAAGCATCCTTGCTCCAGGCCGTTATTTGTCCATTGATAAATATCACCCCTGCATAATTACCCCATGAAATTCCTACCCTGCCTCATCCTGTTTGCCCTGGCAGCCTGCCCCACCCTTACTGCCGCTGATGCGCCGAACCCCGCGCCAGTCGACCCCGCCGCCCGTATGGCCGCCGACCGCAAACTGGTGAGTGAGATGAAATTTGAAAAAGGCGTCGTAATTATCAGCAATGGCCTCGCCAAAATCAATTTGCCCGAGGGCTATTCTTACCTGAGTGCCACCGATTCCGAAACCCTGCTTAACAAGATCTGGGGCAACCCGCCCGGGGAACCGCCGCTGGGCATGATTGTGCCGGCCAATTTTGATCCTTTTGGTGATCACACTTGGGCGGTGACCATCCGCTATAACGACGATGGCTATGTCAAAGACGACGACGCCGCGACCATTGATTATGACAAAATGCTCACCGATATGAAAAGCGGCATGGCCGACGCGAACAAGGAGCGGGTAGCGCAGGGCTACCAGCCCCTTGATCTGATTGGCTGGGCCACCCCGCCACGCTATGATGCCGCCACCCACAAACTTTATTGGGCGAAGGAGCTAAAGTTCGGCGACAATCCCGAACACACTCTAAATTATAACATTCGCATGCTTGGCCGTAATGGCGTGCTGGTGCTTAACGTCATCGCCGGCATGCCGGATCTGAAGCTCGTCGAAGACGCCTCACCCAAAATCCTCGCTATGGTGGATTTCCAAGGCGGCCACCGCTATGCCGACTATAACGCCAGCACCGACAAAGTGGCGGCCTATGGCGTCGCCGCGCTGATTGCTGGTGGCCTAGCCGCCAAAGCAGGATTGTTTAAGGGACTCTGGATCGCCCTGCTCGCCGCCAAAAAAATTATCATTCTGGGCATTGCCGCCGTCGGAGCCTTCTTCAAGAAAATGTATAATCGACTGACGGGAAAAGCAGATAAACAGCCCTGAGGGCGATGGCGCTTTCGTACTTTGAAGTTAATCTTCAATTTATTAATTTAAAGGCGGCAGCACCGGCAGGCTTTGCTGGAATTTGTCGATCGCTTTCCAGTAGTCGTCCCAGGCCACTTGGGTGATGGTATTGTGGTCGGCGTTGGGCACCCAGAAATGCGTTTTGGGGCCCGTATAAGTATCGTACAACTCCTGCCCCTGCCAGAAGGGAATCACATGGTCATTCTGTGCGTGGATGGAGAGCAGCGGAACGTGAATACTGGAAATTTTGGCAAAATTATTGAATACATCCCATGGCAAAATTCGGTAGTGGGTCACCACGCGATAAATACTCAAATACGCGCCTTCGAGCATCAATCCGCCAATGGGCCGCTTACTCGCGAGGTCGACGGTCGGCCCGGTGCCCACCGAACGGCCATAAAGCACAATGCGTTCCGGCGGAATGTGCAGCACCTGCGTCAGGTAGTCATAAGCAGCATTGATCGCCGCATAACAGCCCGCTTCGCTCGGGTGGCCGGTGCTCAGTCCATACCCCGGATAGTCGTAGCCACAGGCCGCCCAACCATGCAGCACCATCTGATGCAAAAAATCTTCATTGGCCTCCAGACACTCGCCATTGCCATAGCTAAAAAGCACCACATAAGCTGCTTTGGGATTGAGTAGATAGAGGGCCGTGATGTCATTGCCGTCAAACGCGCGTAAAGTGACTTGATTAAGTAATTGATCCCGAAGACCTGGAGGATGAAACAACATCCTGTTGGTAAAAAACGCTGCAAAGACCACCAAGCCGAGATAATAAATACCCAATGTTCGTGCAAATCTGACCGGTGTTGGAAAACGCAAAAAGGCTTTTAACTTGGGATTCATGCCTGTTTCAATGTTTCCACCAATGCTAACAATGATGTATATAACATCACTTCGCGGCCTAAGTTGCGCCATCGGGCAATTTCCACCTCAGTCAGTGGACCACCTGCGAGCGCTGCCGCGTGCATGCCAGTCGCAAAGGCGGTTTCCATGTCCGCCGGGTAATCACCCACCATCCAGCTTTTGGCCAAATCGACGTCATATTTTGCCGCCATTTCTTGCGCAAAGCGCGGCGAGGGCTTGCGGTAAACCACCGATTGGTCGGGCGCTTCCGGGGCGATGCATGCGCCCGTGAAAACTTCTTTGCCCAAGCCGAGTAATTCAATCATGCGCACGTTGCAGGCCTCGACTTCCCGCAACGTAAACATCCCCCGCCCCACCCCGGATTGATTGGTGTGCAGAAACAATAAGTAGCCCAGTTCCCGTGCGCGCTTCAGCGCCTGAGCCACCCCGGGCAGCAATTCCACTTCCTCCGGTTTGTGCAAATAATGGACATGCCGGATAAGCGTACCATCGCGATCCAGAAATAGTGCAGCTTTTGACATGGAAAAAATTAGCCGCCTAGAGGTGCCAACCTATTTTCTTTTCCGCTCCGGCGTCTTTTTGCGGCCAGAATTCTTAACGGCCTCCGCCAGTTCCGCCAGCCATACATCCGAACGTGCATCGCTCGGCATCCGCCAGTCTCCGCGCGGCGAGAGCGCCACCGAACCAACCTTGGGTCCGTCAGGCATCGACGAACGTTTGAACTGGCTGGCAAAAAATCGCCGGTAAAAAACCTCAAGCCAGCGCGCGATGGTCGCGCGGTTGTAAGTCTTGCCCCAGGCCTGTTCGGCCAACAACAGCACCTTGGCCGGACGCGACGGTATGCGCACCGTGTGGTACAGGAAAAAGTCGTGCAAGTCATACGGCCCAACCACCTCCTCGGTTTTTTGGCTTAACTTGCCATTCTTATCCGGTGGCAATAATTCCGGCGAAACCGGGGTCTCTGCAATATCGCGCAACACCGCCGAGGCCGCGCCCTCCAATACGCCATCCGCGCACCATTCAATTAAATGCCGTACGAGCGTCTTGGGCACCCCGGCATTGACGTGGTACATCGACATGTGGTCGCCGTTAAAGGTGCACCAGCCCAGCGCAAATTCCGATAAATCGCCGGTGCCCACCACCAAGCCAGCCTGCTGGTTGGCCAGATCCATCAATATCTGTGTGCGTTCGCGGGCCTGTGCGTTTTCAAAAGTAATATCGTGCTTCGCCGGATCGTGGCCGATATCGGCCAAATGTTGTTTGACGGCCTGGTCGATGGATGTCACCAGCAGCGTCGCACCGAGCAACTCGATAATTTTTTGCGCGTTGCCCCGGGTACGCTTCGTCGTACCTGGACCGGGCATCGTGACGGCAAGAATCCCGCGTCGGTTCAACCCCAGTTTATCGAATGCCCGCACCGCCACCAGCAGCGCGAGGGTCGAATCCAGCCCGCCCGAAATACCGATAACGACTTTCTTGGAGCCCGTGTGCCGTAAGCGCGTTGCCAGGCCCGTAGCTTGGATTTGAAAAATTTCTTCGCAATGCGCGGCGCGTTGGGCGGGATCTTCCGGCACAAAAGGCCGCGGGGGATTGGGCCGTTGCAGTTGCGTTGATGATTTTTTGCCTAATTGCGGCGCGGCCGGTAACTCAATCCACGCCTCGCCCATGTGTTTCTCAGCGCTCGGCTGCACCGCTGCAAAACTGCTGTTCTTAATCCGCTCGAGCGTAAGGCGCTCGAGGTCGAGGTCGGCCATGGCCGCGCGGGTGGCAAACGAAAATCGCTCCGTCTCCGCCAGCACGACCCCGTTTTCCGCAATCAAGCCGTGGCCCGAAAAAACCAAATCAGTGCTCGACTCGCCGGGACCCGCGGCGGCATAGAGATACGCCGCCAAACAACGCGCCGATTGCTGCCGCACCAACTCGCGCCGATAGGCCGCCTTGCCCAGCAATTCATTGCTCGCCGATAAATTCACCAGCACCGTGGCGCCGGCCAGCGCGAGCCGGCCACTCGGTGGCTCAACGGCCCACAAATCTTCGCAAAGTTCCACGCCCAAGGCAAACGGATGCGGACCGCGCACGCCGAGAATATGCCGCGTCGAAATCCACGCCCACTGTCCGGCCACATCAGCCTGGTCGGTGGTTAGCGTCGATGCGGGCGAAAACCAGCGGCGCTCATAATACTCGCCCGAGTTCGGCAAATAGCTTTTGGGCGTCAGCCCCCAAACACGCCCCTCGGCCAGCACCGCTGCGCAGTTGTACAAGCGCCCGGCGGCTTCCACAGGCAAACCGACAAAGGCAATCATGCCTAATTCATGCGCGGTGACTGCCAACTCGCGTGCTGCTTGTGCCGCCGCTTTTTGCAAGGTCGGCTGGTAAAATAAATCGGCGCAAGTGTAGCCGGTCAGTCCCAATTCTGGAAAGACCGCCACCCGCACACCGCTGGTTGCCAGCGAACGCATGGCATCCGCCGTGGCGTTGGCGTTGAACGCCACGTCGGCCACGCGCAGTTCCGGTGCGGCGACCGCCACACGCAGAAATCCCAGTTCTTCGGGTGCAGGCATAAAGGGTTAATGTACAGCAAAATAACACGCCGTGAAAGTACGAAATAGCCCTGGCCACCCTCCTTTGCGGGCTTGCCTCGCTGCCGCTTCCTGCGTAATTCCAATGCCCAATGTCCTCCACGCCCACTCCGGCGGTCAGCCTGACCGCGTTGCTCTCCGGGCCGGACCGTCCGGGGCTGGTTGCGCGAGTATCGGCCTGGATTTTCGACCATGGCGGCAACATCCTGCATGCCGACCAGCATCGTGACGACGCTGCGAATGTATTTTTCCAACGCGTCGAATGGATGCCTGGAGCCAAGGCCGACCCCGCTGCCCAAGCAGCCGAATTTGAGGCCTACGCCAGCGCGAAGCTCGGCATGGCGGCCCGCGTATTGCCTTCCACTGCACGTCCACGCGTGGCGATTTTTGCCTCAAAAGCCGGGCATTGCTTCCACGATTTAATCCTCCGGTTTCGCGAAGGAGAAATGCGCGGCGAGCTGGCTTGTGTAATCGCCAACCACGAAGATCTGGCTGAATCCGCCCGCAACTACCAGTTGCCGTTTTATTTCACTCCCGTCACCCCCAAGAATAAGCCCGCAGTGGAGAAACAGCATTTGAAAATTCTCCGCGAGCATGGCGTTGGACTGGGTGTGCTCGCGCGCTACATGCAAATTCTGAGTGCCGACTTTCTCGCCAAGTGCGATTTCCCCATCATCAACATCCACCATAGTTTTCTGCCCGCCTTTGCTGGGGCAAAGCCTTACCACCAGGCCTACCTGCGCGGAGTGAAAATCATTGGCGCCACTGCGCATTACGTCACCCCCAATCTCGACGAGGGCCCCATCATTGCGCAGGAAGTGAGTCACGTTTCCCACCGTCATAGCATTGACGACCTCCTGCGCCGGGGCCGCGATATGGAAAAAGTCGTCCTCGCCCAGGCCGTGCGCTGGCACCTCGAAAACCGCATCCTCGTCCACAGCAATAAGACCGTGGTGTTTGATTAAATTTGTAGTTTTGAGCTTCGGGTTTTGGTGTTTCGAGTTTGTCACCCTGAGCCTACTCGCGTTGCCGTTTGCTTTTTTTAGTTTAGTGCTTTAAGTTCAAAACTTGCCGGAATTTTTTAACTCAAAACTTCAAACTCGAAACTTATATCACCATGCCTACCGCCGACTCCGCTACCCTCGATCTGATTTTCCGTCATGCCCGCACCCATTCCGCCTGGCAAAATCGGCCGGTGGAAGATGCCGTGCTGAAGCAAGCCTATGAAATCGCCAAGTTTGGCGCCACCTCGGCCAACATGTGCCCCATGCGGGTAGTGTTTGTGAAGTCGAAGGAAGCGAAGGAAAAATTAAAGCCCACCCTGGCCGAGGGTAATGTGGAAAAAACCATGGCCGCACCCGCCACGGCCATTATCGGCATGGATGTTCATTTCTATGAGCAGCTGCCCAAACTATTCCCCTTTGCCGACGCCAAGTCGTGGTTCAAAGATTTGCCGGAAAATATTTTGGAATACACCGCCCTGCGCAACAGCTCACTCCAGGGCGCATATTTCATGCTCGCGGCCCGCGCTGTCGGCCTTGATTGCGGACCGATGTCTGGTTTCGACAATGCCAAGCTGGACGCCGCCTTCTTTGCCGGTACCACGGTGAAATCAAATTTCATCTGCAACCTCGGCTATGGCGATGCCACCAAGCTGCATCCTCGCGCGCCGCGCCTCACCTTTGACGAGGCGTGCAAAATCGCTTAACGCGCAATTCGCGTTTAGTTTAGACTAGCTGCCCAACACCGCTGCGGCCGGTGCACTGGCCGGAACAA
>Ga0206965_10382_pt1 | contig 11205 bp, 9 predicted proteins | sample Alteio_BWOrgHeat_26_FD_152973 | JGI IMG/M metagenome (GOLD analysis project Ga0206965, IMG submission 152973) | Enriched cells from forest soil in Barre Woods Harvard Forest LTER site, Petersham, Massachusetts, United States -... | ecosystem: Environmental > Terrestrial > Soil > Temperate forest >...
AAAAAACGCATTATATTTTTGGATTATGATGGTACGTTGGTTGGGTTTAAGTCGAATATTTCGCAGGCGTATCCCGATAGGGAGCTCTTTTCCATTATCGACAAACTTACTGAAGACCCGGCCAATGAAGTGGTGCTGATTAGCGGAAGGAAGCATAAAAACCTGGGCGATTGGTTTGGCGATAAAAATGTTTACCTGGTAGCTGAACATGGTGGCTGGTATAAACAGCAAAACAAGCCCTGGCACAAAATAGCCGGTTTATCCGATAGTTGGAAACAGGATATTTTACCCATTTTGGAAACTTATGTTGATCGTACGCCCGGTTCTTTTATCGAAGAAAAAACTTATTCATTGGTTTGGCATTACCGGAATGCCCAAAAAGGTTTGGGCGAATTGCGCGCCAGCGAACTGATGAACAACTTAAAATACCTGGCAAGTGATAAAGGTTTACAGCTGTTACCAGGGGATAAGGTGCTGGAAGTAAAGAACATAGAGATTAGTAAAGGAAAAGCCGCGTTACTGCTTGTTGAAAAAGACAATTATGACTTCATCATTGCTTTTGGCGATGATTATACGGACGAAGATATTTTTAAATCATTGCCGGATAATGCGGTAACCATAAAAGTTGGGAGCAACGTATCTGCTGCCAAATTTTACCTGCGGAATCCAGGCGAAGTACGCAGACTGCTGTTGCGTTTTGCCGAAAGTGTGGCGGTTCATCAAAGCTGAAAGGCGAAAGCACAAAGCTAAAAGCTTAAACGGGTGGTGGATAAGGAATCATTTTACTTCTTTGCAAAACAGCTTTCCGCTTTGGTCTTTTAGCTTTATGCTTTCCTTACAAAAATATAGGCCTGTCCAGTTTCATCGCTATCCGGTAGGCGGCATTCATTAAACCTACATGGCTGTAAGCCTGGGGAAAATTACCCCATTGGCTCCCGTCCTCTTCATCAACGTCCTCGCTAAATAAAAGCAGGTGATTACTGAATTGCAACAGGTTTTCAAATTCATGCATCGCATCATCCAATCGGCCTACGCAGGCTAGCGCTTCTACATACCAAAAGGCACAAATCAGGAAAGTTGTCTTTGGTTTTCCAAAATCATCTTTGTATAAATACCTGTAAAATAAGCCATTTGGTGTTCTTAGTTCATTTTCTAATGCAATTAAATGATCCTTCGCCCGGTCGGATGCAGGATCGAGATAATTCATCATAATTAATTGCAGTGTACTGGCATCCAGGTTAGGGCTGCCGGCCGAATTGGTATAAACTTTCCTTACAGGGTCGTAACAGCTTTCAATATGTTCAGCGGCTCTGTTTTTTAATGAGATTGCTTTGTCAACCAGCTCTTTGTTATCAATCGTGCGTGCCATCTTTTCAGCAGCCGAGGCGCCGGCCCATTGAAACAGGTTACTGTAACAATGGATATTGGCCATATTCCTGAATTCCCAGATCCCGGCATCTTTTTCATCAATAGTTGCTTCAATTTTATTCAGCAAAAAAGCAATCCACCGCACCGAATCCTTTCGTTCCGAAAAAACAAAACGGTGATCAGTATACAATGGGAGCAGGGATATCATCACCTGGCCGTAAATATCATTCTGGATATGTTCTGAAGCCTGGTTGCCGATACGCACCGGTTGATTGCCCATATAGCCTTCCAGATCGGTAAGTATTTCTTCAACCAGGTTTTTTTTGCCGGTGATACTGTAAAGGGGCTGGTAACGTTCATCTTCGCTGAATGAAATATCGGTTACGTAGCCAAAATATTTTTCCATTTCCTCAAAATGGCCAATGTGGTTGAGCGCTGTGATCACGTAATAGGTATCCCGCAGCCAGCAATAACGGTAATCCCAGTTGCGCCCGCTGCCGGGTGATTCAGGTAAACTCGTGGTGCTGGAGGCAATAAGGGCACCTGTATCCTCAAATTGATGTATTTTAAGCGCCAGCGCCGACCGTATAACAAATGGTTGAAAGTAAGTTGCTATGGATGAGTGCTTGATCCATGTTCGCCAGTATTGGATGGTTTCCCTCAAAAACCTTTCCGCCGTAGGTAATAGTGCTGCTTCAAGGGGCTCACCATAGGTAAGTACCAGGTAACGGCTGTCATTCAGCACAAAAGCTTGTTCATCAAAAACATAACTTATAGGAATGTTGGTGGTTAACCTCATGTTTTCATCACCACCCAAATATTGAATATGATTGCTTCCCCGGTTAACATGGAGCCTTGTTTTTCCATAATCAGAAACGGGTTCGCATTTAACTGCAATCCTTGGCGAACCTTGCAGGGGTTCAATTTTGCGGATCAGCATAAGCGCTTTATAATAGCGCTGGTGTTCGTTAAAGCGGGGGGCAAAATCAGTTATCCGATAGCTATTGCCATTTTTTAGCGTGATGTCAGTGATCAGCACATTGGTATTTTCAAGATAATACTGATGCGATGTATATTCTTCCAAAGGTAAAATGGAAAACTCTCCACCCTTTTCTTTGTCCAGTAAGCCTCCAAAAACAAATGTGCTGTCAAAACGGGGCCAGCAAAGCCAGTCAACGTTTGTGTTTTTATTTATATGTGCAAGATAAGCGCAGTTACCAATGATCCCGGTTTGATAGGTATGTCGTTCCATTTATCAGTAATTTCAATGGTGTTAAAACAGAGCAACAAATTTTGGGGAAGAATGTTCAGTGATGATTTAGGATTTCGGATGTTCGATTTCGGAAGTTTATGAATCCGGTCCATTTTCATTGCGCTACATTAAATTTGACTATTCTCATTTTAACTTAAATAATCCGAAATTGGATATCCGAAATTGGACATCCGAAACGGCAAAGCCATCTTGAGCGCCAAAAAAAAACAATTGCGAAAAATCCGAAATATAACCAAGATGTAATTTTATTATATTAAGTCTATATAACTAATCGTTTTTTTAAATTTAATATGGTTTAATCAAAAATCACTTTACCTTAGTACATTATTTAAGCACTAAATTATTAAAATTATGAGTTTACGATTGGGAGATAAAGCTCCAAACTTTACAGCAAAAACATCAGAAGGTGAAATAGATTTTTATGAATTTCTTGGCGATAGCTGGGGCGTTTTGTTTTCACACCCTGCAGATTATACGCCTGTTTGTACAACTGAATTAGGTAAAACCGCTTCATTAAAAAGCGAATTTGACAAAAGAAATGTTAAGGTTGTGGCGCTGAGTGTTGATTCCGTTGAGTCGCACAAAGGCTGGATCAATGATATCAACGAAACACAGGGTGTGGAAGTGAATTTCCCTATCATTGGTGATGAAAACCGCGAAATTGCATTGGCTTATGATATGATCCACCCGAATGCTTCATTAACTGCTACGGTAAGGTCGTTATTTGTTATTGCGCCTGATAAAACTATCAAACTTATTATTACTTACCCTGCATCGACCGGAAGAAACTTCCAGGAGATCTTAAGGGTGATTGATTCGTTGCAATTAACGGCAAATTATAGTGTTGCCACACCTGCCGACTGGAAAGAAGGAGAGGACGTTGTAGTCATTCCAGCGATTAAAACAGAAGACATCCCGGCAAAATTTCCTAAAGGTTTTACCTTGGTTAAACCCTATTTACGATTAACACCACAACCAAATAAATAATTTTATTTGGTTATTAATTATTTTATATATTTGAACAGATTGGCTGTGCTATATCCTTTCTGACTATAAATTATTTTTATTCAGTTTTGGCATAGGTTTTTAATCGGGAGAACAATTTTTTATACAACAATTATAATATTTATGAAAACTGGAAAAGTAAAATGGTTTAACACACAAAAAGGTTATGGTTTTATCGTTACCGAAGATGGTAAGGATCTTTTTGTACACTTTAAGGATGTACAAGGCGGCGTAAATGCCATCAAAGATAACGACAGCGTTACATACGATGTGGAAGAAGGAAGAAAAGGATTACAGGCAGTTAATGTAAAAAAAGCATAATTTAAAAGATTAAATTCTTAAAAAACCTCTGCGCTAACAGGGGTTTTTTTGTTCCGAAATTTTTTGTTAAAACAACCAATTATTACAATTATGACGACTGATACTTCCGATAAACTCACCCGGAATGTTGTTTTTTTAGTTCTGGTAGCCTCATTGGGTTACTTCGTTGATATTTATGACCTGCTGATATTTCTGATCGTGCGAAAAGCAAGCCTGCTGGATGTGGGCGTAAAACCGGCTGATGTTTTTAAGACAGGGATCTCTATACTTAACTGGCAAATGGCCGGCCTGTTGGTCGGTGGTATATTATGGGGCGTTTTGGGGGATAAGCTTGGCCGTATTAAAGTGCTTTTTGGGTCGATAACCTTATATTCACTTGCAAACTTCGCCAGCGGCATGGTTCATGACGCCGAGATGTATACCGTCGTCCGCGTTATTGCCGGTATCGGGCTTGCCGGTGAATTGGGCGCGGGGATCACCCTGGTGAGCGAAACGTTAAGCAAGCAAAACCGGGGCTATGGCACGATGATCGTTTCATCGGTTGGCCTTTTTGGGGCCGCTGCGGCAGCCATTGTTGCCCATTATGGCTGGCGTGAAGCCTATTTTGTGGGCGGAGGATTGGGCATATTGTTATTGTTGCTCCGATTGGGAACTTTTGAATCGGGCATGTTTAAAAATATTGTTCACAAAGATGTTTCAAAAGGTAACTTCTTTATGTTGTTCACCAACTGGAGCCGTTTTAAAAAGTATTTATGCTGTATTTTGATAGGCGCGCCGCTGTGGTATGTGGTAGGCATTTTAATTTCGCAACAGCCTGAATTTGGCATCGCGCTTCATGCACGTGATAAGTTAAGCGCTGGCGACAGCATATTGTATGCATACATCGGCATCGCCGTCGGCGGAATGTTTAACGGGTTATTGGCACAAATTGCAAAATCAAGAAAGCTGGTGATGTATATCTTCCTGGTGTTATCAGCTATCACAGCGGTAATCTACCTGAAATCAACCGGCCTTACTACGGAACGTTATCAATGGCTTTGCTTTTTGATGGGTTTTGGCGTAGGATACTGGACAACCTTTGTAACTATTGCAGCCGAACAGTTTGGCACCAATTTGCGGTCCACCGTAGCTACTACAGTGCCGAATTTTGTGCGTGGCTCACTCATCCTCATCAGCCAGGGGTTTGTTGCTTTGGTAGCACATTATGGTATGATAAACAGCGGCTACATCATGATGGCGATCCTGACAGGACTGGCGCTGCTGGCACTGAGCCAGCTAAAGGAAACATTTGGGAAAGACCTGGATTATTTAGAAATATCGTAGAGACGCAATACTTTGCGTCTCTGGCACATATAACCAGGTATAAAGAAATTCTACGACCTTAAAATCTTCAGAGACGCAAAATATTGCGTCTCTACCGGAAAAAATCCCCAAATTTGCCCCGATGATCGACAAAGAACAAATAGCCGGAGATTACAAGCAAATACAGGACGAAATTTGTGCGGCCCTTGAGTTAATAGATGGCAAGGTCCGTTTTGAAGAAGAACTTTGGGAGCGCGATGGCGGTGGTGGTGGCCGGACGCGGGTAGTCCAGAATGGGAACATACTGGAAAAAGGCGGTGTAAATTTTTCAGCAGTTCACGGTAATTTGCCCGATACGTTGAAAAAGGCCCTGAAAGTTGACCAGGACGATTTTTTTGCCACCGGCGTATCTATCGTTATCCACCCGAACCACCCAATGGTTCCAATTATCCACATGAATATCAGGTATTTCGAAATGCCGTCCTCATTTGGGCCGGGTAAACAACCCGTGCGCTGGTTTGGCGGTGGCATCGACCTTACACCTCACTATGTTTTTGAGGAGGATGCACGATATTTCCATGCCTACCTTAAATCTGTTTGCGACGCTTATCATCACGATTTTTATCATCGTTTTAAACTTTGGGCCGATGATTATTTCTTTATCAAACACCGCAACGAAACAAGGGGCATAGGCGGGATATTTTATGACCGGCTGACCGCCAATGACGACTTAACCTGGGAAAATATTTTTGAATTTTCAAAGACATTGGGAAGGTCATTTATACCTATCTATACGGAACTTGTTAACAGAAACCGGGGTAAATTATTCACTCCGGAAAACCAGGAATGGCAATACCAGCGCCGCAGCCGGTACGCCGAGTTTAACCTGGTATACGATGCCGGCACCAAATTCGGGCTGGAGACCAACGGCAGGATTGAATCTATATTGATGAGTTTGCCACCAACTGCGAAATGGTTCTATAATTATCAACCAGAAGCCGGGAGCGAAGAGGCAAAAACACTATCATTATTAAAAAAGGGCATTAATTGGGCATAAAACTCAAAAACAAAAACGAATTGAAAAACATTCCAACCAAGATATTTTGCTGCATCTTTTTAACACTGTTTCTATGTTCTTTTCAACCATCCCCATCCCTTAAAGGCACCTGGGAATTTGTTGGCGGGATATACAATGGAAAAAGGGAAGGCGCACCAAAAGAATATTCCCTGCACCGCAAATACAATTTAACCGGGTATGAAGCCTTCGTCATTGAAAAGGGCTACAAGGCACAAAAATACGAGGCCGGCACTTTTGTTTTTAAGGGTGACACCTGCGTTGATACAGAAACCTTTTCGGCCCAGCCATCAAAAATAACCAACATTCCCATCCACTACATCTACACTTTAAAAAATGATACACTTACCCTGAAAGGCACTTTACCAACGGGGATGCGTGTGGAAGAATATTGGAAGAAAATAAGATAGTCCGAAAGTCGGTAAAGTCCGGAAAGTCAGTAAAGACAGGAAGAATACATATGAAAAGATTTCAACCATTTATTCGGAGTATTCAGGGCCGTCGATTCTTTTTGAATTGATTTTTAAAAACACCTTTTTACTTTCGGACTTTACTGACTTTACCGACTTCCGGACTCCCTCTGCAACAGAATTGTTAATAAAAACGATATGGTAAAACCATTAATTTTCATAACTTCGCAGGTCGTTTAAAAACCCTTTTTAAAGACAACGCTTTAGAGAAGAATCTACATCAGAAATAAAAATGGCCGAAGAAACAGGAAACGGAAATACACCACCAGAAGACAGAATAATTTCGATAAATATTGATGAAGAAATGCGATCAGCTTACATTGATTATTCAATGTCAGTTATCGTATCGAGAGCATTACCCGATGTTCGCGACGGTTTGAAGCCGGTACACAGGCGTGTACTTTACGGCATGCTCGATCTGGGATTAAACAATAACAAACCCTATAAAAAATCAGCCCGTATTGTGGGTGAAGTGCTGGGTAAGTACCACCCGCATGGCGATACATCGGTATATGATGCCATGGTACGTATGGCGCAGGATTGGAGTTTACGCTACCCTTTTGTTGAAGGGCAGGGAAACTACGGATCTATTGACGGCGACCAGCCGGCGGCAATGAGGTATACAGAAGCAAGACTTGAAAAGATTGCTGAAGAAATGCTGGCTGACATCAACAAAGATACCATCGATTTCCAACTGAATTTTGACGACTCGCTGGAAGAACCTACTGTATTACCAGCCAAATTCCCGAATTTACTGGTAAACGGAGCCTCAGGTATCGCGGTGGGTATGGCTACCAATATGGCGCCTCACAACTTAACAGAAGTTGTTAATGCCACTTTAGCTTTAATTGATAACCGCGACATAGATATCCCCGAATTGATGACCCACATCAAGGGGCCGGATTTTCCGACAGGAGCAATTATCTATGGATATGAAGGCGCCCGCCAGGCATTCGAAACCGGCAGGGGTAGAATAGTGATCAGATCGCGGGCCGAGATTGAAACTTATAACAACGACCGCGAGCGGATAATTGTCAGCGAAGTGCCTTACCAGGTAAACAAAGCGCTGATGATTGAGCGTACTGCCGAACTGGTGAACGAAAAAAAAATAGAAGGTATATCCGCTATCAGGGATGAATCAAACAGGGAAGGTATTCGCGTTGTATATGAAATAAAACGGGATGCCAACGCGGCAATCGTATTAAATAATCTTTATAAATACACCGCGCTGCAAACTTCATTCAGCATTAACAATATCGCGCTGGTGCATGGTAGGCCGATGCTGCTTAACCTGAAGGACCTGATCCACCATTTTGTTGAACACAGGCACGAGGTAGTTATCCGCCGTACCAGATTTGAGCTTTCTGAAGCTCAAAAAAGAGCACACATATTAGAAGGCTTGCTAATCGCTTTAGATCACCTGGATGAAGTGATCAAACTGATCCGTGGTTCAAATACGCCTGAGGATGCAAGGGAAGGCTTAATGGCGCAGTTTGGCCTGAGCGATATCCAGGCTCGCGCAATTCTGGACATGACCTTAAGGAGGTTAACAGGACTTGAGCGTGATAAGATCAAGGATGAGTACGAAAGCCTGATGAAACTGATCGATTATTTAAACTCTATTCTTGCTGACCAGGGCTTAAGGATGCAGATCATTAAGGACGAACTGATTGAAATCCGCGATAAATATGGCGATGAACGTAAAACCGAAATGGTGCATTCATCAGCTGAAATGAATACCGAGGACTTTATTGAGGATGAAGATGTAGTGATCACCATCTCGCGCGAAGGCTATATCAAGCGTACACCACTAACTGAATATCGCAGGCAGGGCAGGGGCGGTAAAGGCTCATTAGGAAGTAACAGCCGCGATGCAGATTTTATCGAACATTTGCTGATCGCTTCGAACCATAATTATATGTTGTTCTTTACCGAAGCAGGACAATGCTTCTGGCTTCGCGTGTTTGAGATACCTGAAGGTACACGTACCTCAAAAGGAAGGGCTATACAGAACATCATTAACATCCCTAAGGAAGAGAATATTAAGGCTTACATTAAGCTCATCAGTCTTAAAGATACAGAATACCTCGAAAATAACTTTATCATTATGTGTACCAAAAAAGGTACCATTAAAAAGACTTCGCTCGAGGCTTATTCACGTCCGCGTGCAAATGGTATAAATGCCATCAACATAAACGAGGGCGATTCACTGCTGGAAGCAAACCTGACCAGCGGCACCAGCGAAATTGTAATGGCGCTAAAATCAGGCCGCGCCATTCGCTTTAACGAATCGACCGTAAGGCCAATGGGTCGTACAGCTACAGGTGTACGCGGGATCTCGCTTGAGGATGAAAATGATGAAGTAGTAGGTATGATCAGTATTGACAATCCGGAAACAACCGTATTGGTAGTATCAGAAAAAGGATACGGCAAACGTACCGATATTGACGACTACAGGGTAACTAACCGCGGTGGCAAAGGCGTTAAAACTTTAAACATTACTGATAAAACAGGAAAACTTGTTGCCATAAAAGGTGTTACTGATAAAGAGGACCTGATGATCATCAATAAATCAGGCATTATTATACGTATTGCGATCAGCGAACTGAGGACAATGGGCCGGGCTACTCAAGGTGTACGTTTAATTACGCTGAAAGAGAATGATGAAATAGCTTCTGTCGCTAAAATTGAGCATGACGAAGATGGAGAAGAAAACGAAACAGAAAACAACTCCGAAAATAACACAACCGAATCAGCTGCAGATGATGCAGATGAAACAAACGAATAAAACAAATGCAAGGCCGTAAAATTTTATTACCGCTTTTAATATTATTGTTTATAACACCTTCAGCCTTTTGCCAGTCGGAAGTGCTGAAAGGTGTTATAAATAATCTGGCCTTTTATAAACAAAAAAAGGACCTGAAATATTTGAGCGGCGCCAAAAGTTCAGTTGATAGCCTGATAAAGGCTTCGCCGGATACCCTCAACCTTGAAAGAAATGTTTATAAAGTGGTGGTTTATTCGAGCATTTTATACATCGATTCTTTAAACAAAACCAATCAGCCGGCTGCAATGCTTCAGCAAACCGCCAATCTGGTGGACAGATTAGAGGCTAACCGCAAAAGTTACAAGTACCAGCAGGAGCTTGATTATTCGAAACGTTGCCTGGCCAATGTTTATATCCGTAAAGCGTTTGTTTCTCTTAATTCTTCAGATTTTATCAGTGGATTGCAGTTATTTGAAGCTGCTAAGAAATATGCGCCCGATTTTAAACAACTGGCTGCGTATATCGCTTTTACAAATAATAAACTTGGTAATTTACATGCAGCAGCAAAATACTACGAGGGCCTTGTAGGCGGCGATAGTACCAAAGCTGAATATGCAGAAGCGGCGTCCGGCATTTATAAATCATTTGGCGATACGGTTACTGCACTTAACGTAATAATAAGGGCACGTAAAGTTTTACCGAATGATAAATCATTATTATTGGATGAAGCAAATATTTATACTAACCGTAAAGATTATCACGCGTTAGCGAATTTATTGCCTGCTTTGCTTGATATTAATACAAATAACGCTGATATTGCCTTCGTTGCAGCAAATTGTTACGATCATTTAAATCAGTACGATAAAGCCGAATCGCTTTATTTAAGGTCAATTGAGCTAAATAGTTCGGCTTATAATCCGATTTTTAATTTGGGATTGTTATATTTTAAACAAAGTAAGCAGCCTAAAGATAACGATAAAACGCAGGATGAATTCAGAGCAGCGCAGTGGCTTGAAAGGGCCAATGAAATATCGCCCAACGAAACGAACTGCCTCCAGGTGTTGAAGCTGGTTTATGAGCAGGAAGGAAATCAAAATCAAATAAACAAGGTAAATAATAAACTAAAACAGTTAACCAATTAACAATAGATCATGAAAATAAAATTTTTGATGATAGGCCTTTTAGGTTTAAGTACATTAACCGCGGTCGCACAAAAAGGCGTGTTAAAAGATGCGCAGCAAAGCTACGATGATTATACAGTTGCAAACACCCAAAAACTGTTGGCTGCGAAAGCAAAAGCAAGTATTACTGATGCAAAAACTGCAATTGATAAAGCGTCTGTCAATGACAAAACCGCTACTTTACCTCAAACTTATGCATTAGAAGGAGCTATTTATGCTGCTTTGGCAACAATGGATACCACCGCTTCGGCAGCAACAGCAACCCTTATTACTACAGCACAGGAAGCTATTAAAAAAGCAAAAGATGCTGACACGAAAGGCGAGTTTAAAAAATTGATAACCGATGCTGGTAATAATTTAGCAATATATTTTCAGGCACAGGGCGTTAAACAGTACCAGGGTGGTAAGTTCGAGCAGGCCTATCAGTCTTTTGATAACTGGAG
>Ga0206965_10383_pt1 | contig 11188 bp, 13 predicted proteins | sample Alteio_BWOrgHeat_26_FD_152973 | JGI IMG/M metagenome (GOLD analysis project Ga0206965, IMG submission 152973) | Enriched cells from forest soil in Barre Woods Harvard Forest LTER site, Petersham, Massachusetts, United States -... | ecosystem: Environmental > Terrestrial > Soil > Temperate forest >...
AATGATTCATATAAATATTGATGAGAATTATATATATTATTATAAAACAATATAATGTCTGATATTTATATATATCCAGAACAAGTGATATCACCAAAACTTCACTGGAATCTTATAGCAGTTATCGACGAAGGTAGAGAGGGCTCTAGCGCTTTAGCTATTGGCCGTTGGGATGGGCAGTTGGTCCTGGCCATGCGTTGGAATGGTGACCGAAGCAATCCTATCGGCCATCCTCAGACTCGGGGATTACCCACCTGGTTCATTATTCCCAAGAAATACCGTGAGGATATTCTGAACAATAAAAGCTTAGCTGCGGAAAAACTGACGCTCGCGCGCGGGTTCTTTCCCCTTGGGGAATGACAAAATCACTGCATCTTAAAACTGAGAGCACAGTTTGCGCCCGCGCCACTGTTGATTTCCATGGAATAATTCTGAGTGGCGTTGGCGACATGGCCGTTATCATAGCAAGTCGTGGAAGAGCCCGTTATTGCTGTAGTTGTCGGGAGTGGCTCATTAAGAGTGCAGCAGGCATTAGTGCCATCCACCCACTTTTGATCGCCGTTTAAGAACCACGCCATAACGTTACCAGATTGCGGCATTCCGTCATCGATCTTAGTATCAATGGCATAGGCTTGTGCTACGGGAATATTTGCTGTCGATGTCATCTTCCCTTGGTTAGAAGACGCAGGAATATTATTCGCAGCGGAAAGGCCAAAATAGTTAACTCCAAGACTAACAAAGCCAGTGCCAGCACTCCAATACGTGCTGCTCCACACGTAAACATAATTGCCCCGCCCTATTTTGGCCTGGGGCAAATAAAGATTTATATTGGTGCCGGTTATATCAGCGCTGGGTATGGTTGCAGGAGTAGCGGTGTTAAATCCACCGTCGATCAATCCTATGGTGCTTAAATCCACCCAAAACATAACGACCTCTCCTGCGCCTTCAAAGGTGCCAGACAGGCAACCAGTATTATTACATGCTGCGCTACTTACAGCTTGTAGAATCCCGTTACCGTCACCTTCTCCCGCAACTGCGCCCCTTTGCACAAACCCGAACTGTCCGGCAGTCGGGTTGGGAATGTCGCCGGGCAAATAACCGTATTTACCGCGAAATGTATTGGCAGCCGTGTTGTATTTCTCAATCTGCGTAATCTGTGCGCGCACTTCACCGGCAGCAATTAAATTCTGCCCCACCAGTACACCGCCGACAATTAAACCAATGATAACGAGGACGATGGAGAGTTCAATGAGGGTAAAGCCCTGATGGCTTGCGTTGCCTTGCAGTTTGACCGCAAGAGCCGATTTATCAGCGGGTGAGTGAATGCAATATGTGATAGCCATCGCCGGAATTTTAAGTCGGAATGCAGACGCTTGGCAATGTAAATTTTGCCGGAGTTGCTGTAACTTAAGAGGCTAACGCCGCTACAATGGCTTCGGCGAGCGCAACTTCCCGATTGGCAGCCTGCGCAGTGTCATCGTCCGGCGCTTCTTCCGCTGCTTTCTTTGCCTGTGCAAGGCGTGCTTCAGCGTCGGCAGTAGTGATTTTAGTCAGATCAATGACCTGCTCGGCCAGAATGGTGCAGGACTGCGGGTTCACTTCTGCGATTCCACCTGCCACAAAGAGACGGGTCAGCTGATCTTGGGCATCGTGGATTCGCACGACCCCCGGCTTCAGTGTCGAAATGAAATTCATATGTCCCGGCAGCACGCCGAATTCACCCAGTGTTCCCGGCGCTTCCACCATGCTGGCGGTGCCAGAGAAAAACGTGGCTTCAGGGGTGATAAAATGAAAAGCAAATGTGTTCATGGGCGGCCTTATAACGCAAAGCGCGCGCGCTGGCAAATAGTAGTTTGGACTGGATTAATGATCGGTAATTTTGTAAAGGCTTTGGGTATGATGTATCTGCGCGTCAGAGGATTGTTTCTTGCGGTTGTCCTGATGGCTGTTGATCAGGTGAGCAAGGCAGCCATCGTTTCTATGGCTCAATCACGGGCGCTTCCTGTGGTATTACACCATTTTCTTAATCTGGTGGTGGTTATCAACCGTGGTATCAGCTTCGGCATTTTTGCGCATATGGAATCCTGGATGTCGATGGTGCTTACCGTCGGTACCTCCATCATCGCCTTGGGACTCACCTGCTGGCTGATGCGCGCCCGTGATGCTACCCTGATATTTGGGCTGGCATTCGTCATCGGCGGAGCGCTTGGCAATATCGTCGATCGTATCCGTTTTGGATTTGTCATCGACTTTCTCGACTTTCATTGGGGTGAATATCATTATCCAGCTTTCAATATTGCCGACAGTTTTATCTTCATGGGGGTTGTGATCCTGCTACTGCTGAGTATAGTGAAGCCCCAAACGGCTCTCTAAAGGAAATTTCTGCATGAGTACTACCCGCTTTGTCACAATAGCATTATGTATGATGTTGGCTGCCTGCGGCTCAGATGTGAAGGAAACTCTGGGACTTAATCACAAAGCGCCTGACGAATTCGACGTTTATGCCCGCCCGCCTTTGACGATTCCGCCCGAATTCAATTTGCGCCCTCCTGGGCAAGGGCCCGAATATATGTCGGGTCAGCCTGCCGACATTGCCGCGCATAACAAAGTCTTAGGCGCAGGCACGTCAGTAAGCGCACCGGCCTCTGCAGCCGCGTCCACTCTCCCATCCGCTTCGGCGCCTGCTAACGCGTTTAGCCCGCCAGCTGCTGCAACGTCTACTCCCCCTGCTGTGAACGCACTCACCTCTGCCTCCACCGGGCCTGCGCCAACAGCCGTGCCTGCAGTGTCGGTCAACGCGCTTCCCACCACGGGGGATTCTCGGTTTTTATCCGATGCCGGTGTCACTAAACCGGATGGCAGCATTCGTGAAACCATAGAGAAAGATAAGACAAAGGACGATAGCATCCTTACACCTTCAGGCCCTTATCTCTTAACCGGCAAAAGCACGGACGATCCGGTAGTCGACCCCGCCAAGGAAGCCCAGCGCCTCAAGCAGGATAAAGATCAGAATAAACCGCCCACGACGGGTGAGACCCCGGTTATTGCACCTGAAAAAGGAATCTGGGGTGACATCTTTTAAGTTAAGTATTGCTGCGGCAATGGCGTTGTTTGCGATGTGGGCGCCTTCGGCTGTCTGTGCCGCTGATGTTGCCATCCAGTCATTCACCCTGAAGAATGGAATGGAGGTCGTGCTTCTTGAAAATCACCGCGTGCCTGCGGTCACGCATATGCTGTGGTATCGCGTCGGTGGTGCGGACGACTATCCAGGGCGCTCCGGCCTTGCCCATTACAACGAGCACATGATGTTCCAGGGCACGGACAAAATCAAAGGTGGCGAGTTCTCGCACCGGGTGGTCAGCCACGGTGGACGCGAAAACGCATTCACCAGCCGCGATTACACCGGTTATTATGTCAGCATTGCCAAGGAACATTTGCCGATGGTTATGGCGATGGAGGCGGATCGTATGTTGCATCTAGCGCCTACCAAGGAGAATTTTGCCAAAGAACGGCAAGTGATCATCGAAGAGCGGCGCATGTCGATTGATAACCAGCCCGCAGCGCTACTGGCTGAAGAGATGCAGGCCATGCTCTACCGCAATCACCCGTATCACACCCCCCTGATTGGCTGGATGCATGAAATGGAAGCACTTTCCCGTGAAGATGTGCTTGCCTTCCACAAACAATTTTACCATCCGGCTAATGCCGTTTTGGTGGTCGCAGGCGATATCACGCATAAAGAATTGGAGGCGCTGGCCGAAAAATATTACGGCACGTTGTCTGCTGGAGAAAAGTATGTTCGTCACTGGCGTAGCGAGCCGCCGCAGCGCGCTTCGCGGCACATTAGCATGACGCATGTCAATGTGAACGAGCCGCAACTGACGCGCTCTTATGTGGCGCCCAGTGTCAATACGCAGGACAAGGCACAGGTGATGCCTCTTTATTTGCTGGCGCAGATTTTAGGCGGGGGCGAATCGAGCCGCCTATATCAGTCGCTGGTGGTGAATCAGAAAATCGCGACCAATGTCGACGTAGGGTATAATGGCTTAAGCATTGGGCCAGGGCAGATGGAAATCAGCGCCATTCCTGCGGAAGGAGTAACGCTGCCGGCTTTGGAAGCGGCCATAGATAAGGAAATTATTCTGGTAACCAAAGAACTGCAATCTGACGATATGCTTGCGCGTGCAAAAACACTGCTTAAAGCTGATGTTGTCTATGCGCGCGATGGCATGGAGAGCATTGCCCGCCTCGAGGGTATGTTCCTCATGGCAGGATTGCCGGTAGATTATATTAATCAATGGCCGTCACTTATTGACAATGTAACCGCAGAAGATATGCGCAAGGCAGCGGGTACTGTTTTTGATCCGGCCAATTCGGTAACCGGGTATCTTCTGCCTGAGCCAGGCGAAGGTGGGACTAAGCGTAAAGCGGCTCCGATCCAACTTCCTGCCAAAGAGATACGATGATGCGTGCGCTATTATTGTTTCTAGGATTTATCTTTACCGCGCCGCAAGTATGGGCGGTGGCCAAAGTAGAAGAAGTGGAAAAGAACGTATGGCTTATCGAGGATCACAGCCTACCGTTAGTGACCGTCAAGGTGGCTTTTGAGGACAGTGGTGCCGCGTCTGATCCAGCGGCAAAGGACGGACTGGCCTCCTTTGTTGCCCAGATGATCGACGAAGGTGCTGGCGATATGCCTGGACTTGCCTACCAGCATGCGCTTGAAGATCATGCGGTGCGCGTAGGCGTAGATGTCAGTGAAGACATGCTTACTGTCAGCCTGCAAACGCAGGCGCAATTTAAGTCGCAGGCGCTCGACCTTTTAACTCTTGCACTTAAAAAACCGCGTTTTGATAAAGAGGCGGTGGAGCGCATTCGCGCCAGTATTGAAAGTGATTTAAAGCAAGCGGAAGAAAATCCCGGATATCTGGCTTCGCGCCGGTGGAAAGAAATAGCATTTGCTGCGCATCCTTACCAGCATCCGCGGCGGGGAACGGTCACTTCTGTTGCGGGCATTACGCGCGAAGATATGCAATCCTTTGCCAGTATGCATTTTGCCTGTTCACCCAAACATATCGCTATTGTTGGCGATATTACGGCGGCCGAAGTCAGGCTCTGGCTTGCCTCGTTATCCGGTGGCGTTGCCTGTGCGTTGCCTTCTGGAATAGTAAAAGATGTTCCTGTGCCCGATGGCCAGGCGCCGCAGTGGGTAGAGAAGGATGTGCCGCAAACAGTGGTCGAAGCTTCCCTGCCTGCGGTGAAGCGCGATGATCCGCGGTTTTATGCAGTGTATGTGTTAAACTATATTGTTGGGGGCGATACGCTTACGTCTCGTCTGGGCGTAGAAATTCGTGATAAGCGCGGACTTGCGTATTATGCGCAGTCGGAGGTTCAAGAATTTGATCATGCTTCAGCGCTGCTTATGCGTTTTGCCACCCGCAGCGCTGAAGCGCAAGTGGCGCTGGATGTGTTTTTACATGAGCTTAAAACCATCAGCAGTCAGGGCGTTACCCAAAGCGAGTTTGAGGACGCCAAAAATTATCTTATTGGCTCCTTTCCGCTCGAGATCGATAACGAGAATGCCCTGGCCGAATATCTGATTGCCATGCAGCACTATAAATTAGGCAGCGACTATTTGGATAAACGCAATCGTATGATTGCGCAGGTGACGTTAAACGAAGTTAATGAAGCCGCGAAAAGCTTGCTGTCCCATACGCCGCTGGTAGTGATGGTGGGTCACAAGCCGCAGGCAAAGGATACGCCGTGATTTATAAACATGACATCAGCCGTGCTTTTGGCGCTATTGCAGGTAAAGACGGAGCCGATAAAGAAGTCTTCGCGCGCGCGCTTGAAGAGACTACCAAGGCAATTGCTGTGCTGCGCAAACATCGGCAGACAGATACTTGGCCGATACTCACGGTTGCTGAGCGCACCGACGATTTACCGCTCATTGAGCAGACAGCCAAGCGCATTACCGATCATTTTGCTACGCTGGTGGTGATTGGTATGGGCGGCTCCAGCCGGGGCGGTAAAGCGCTTGGCGCCCTGAAGGAAAACCCCTTTGTACGTAAGACAAGTGGTACAACGGTCCATTTCGTCGACAATATTGATCCCAACACTTCCGATCAATTGCTGACGTCGCTGGATTTGAAATCCACCCTGTTTCTGGCCATCAGTAAATCTGGCGATACGGCGGAAACGTTGACTCATTTGCTCGTATGTATAGGAGAAGTGGCCAAACAATTAGGTCCAGAAGCAGTACGTAAACATTTTATGGCGATTGCTAATCCAGGAGATAACACCTTGCGCAGGATTGCCACGCTTCATGGTTTTACCGTACTGGATCATGATCCGGATATTGGCGGACGTTTTGCGGCACTCACCATTGTAGGCTTGCTGCCAGCGAAAGTGGCCGGAGTGGATATAGAAGCGATTCGCTCAGGTGCAAATAATATAATGCAGCACACATTTTCGCAGGCGATGTCTGAGCCTGCCCGCGGGGCCGCGCTGCATATAGCCTTGATGGAGCGTGGCAAATCGGTGGCAGTCCTTATGCCGTATTGTGATAGGTTGGCGCCTTTTACCGGATGGTATCAGCAGCTCTGGGCGGAAAGCCTGGGCAAAAAAGGCAAAGGCTCCACGCCGCTTGCATCCTTGGGCGCGCTCGACCAGCATAGTATGTTGCAGCTTTACTTGAACGGCCCGCGCGATAAGTTCATGACGCTCATCCTGCTGGCGCAAACAGGCAAGGGTGCCGCCATACCGCAGCCGCCCGATGCGCGTCTTGCGTATCTGCAGGGCCATACGGTGGGCGATCTGATGGACAGTGAACAGCGTGCCACCGCCGAAACGCTTACCCGCAGCCGTTGCCCGTTGCGTCTATTTACATTGTCGGCGCTCAATGAGGACGCGATGGGGGCGCTGATGATGCATTTTATGCTCGAGACCATGATCACGGCGCAGCTTCTTAATGTAAACGCGTTTGATCAGCCTGCCGTGGAAGAAAGCAAACGCCTTGCGCGCGAATATCTCATGAACGCCAAAGCATTCTGATGTTATGTAGGGAATGATGCCAAGTTTTACGGCTATTTTGCCCAATTATAATGATAGCGCGCGCATAGACAAGGCATTGGCCGGACTTCTAGGACAGACGCATCCTTTTGATGAAATACTGATTGTTGATGATGGCTCGACCGATGACAGTATAGCCGTTATTGAACAATTGATTGATGGAAGGTCAAATGTGCGGCTTTTGCGGCATGCGAAGAATCAAGGTGTAGTTGCCACGCTTAACAGCGGCATTGATCAGTGCCGAACGGATTTTTTGCTGATGTGCTCCGCTAACGATACCTATAGTTTGCAGCTTGTAGAATGGTGCAACAGAGCATTGAAGCAATACCCAGATGCAAAAATGGTCGCGGGTAATGTGAGACTTTCCTATGCTTATATATCCAGTGGCAAAAAAGATGTGGAGCGATTGCTTCCTTTCCCGGAGCATATGCAGTTTTATTCTCCCGGTGAACTAATTGCGTGGCAACGGCGTGCGCCGATTCATTTCAACGGCGGTGCCAGTATGTTGAGCACGTTGCATGTAAAGCAGTATGGCGGATTGTTGTCCGCGCTTGAGTGGCACGCCGACTGGTTTGTGTACAATCTCCTCGCTTTTGAGAACGGCATCGTCTATGTGCCCAAGATTTTTTCCGTCACCATGTTTGAAACGGGCAGTTATTCCGGCAATATCAATATCTGGGAGAAGCAGAAACCGGTGATAGAAAATACAATAAAAACACTTGCCACCCGTTATCCAAAACATGCTCTTTTATTCCGTCGCGCGGCGCTCCTGCCGGGACTTCATCTGCGCAATCCACTGATACTCTTGCATAAAGATCTGATATGGTTTGTCACCCCGCTGCTCTTCTGGCGGGTTATAACACATCGAATGTTTTACTGGTTGAAATACTTTCTGCCGCGCCCTTTCATGATGCGTGTGCGCACATGGTTTAGGATTTAGGGTAGTAATGCCTCAAGTGGATCAACGGCGGGCAGATAGGCAAATTCTTCGGATTGCTTGAGAGTGCCGTGCATGGGGAGAAACTGCGGCCGGATACCTGCGGTCTTTGCGCTTGTGGAGATGACTGCTGAAGCATCTGCTTTAAGTCGCTCGGCGAGCGCGCAGGCAATCGCGTAATAGGATACGTCGCGCGTTCCAGAAAGCTGAAAGATACCGCTACGCTTTTCCTGACCCAGCTGCATAAGCCCCTTGAGCACATGTGCAAGAGGCAGTGGCGCAAAGATCAAATCGTCAAAGGCTTCTATGGCAGTTCCTTGCTTGAGTGCCGTTTCCCATTTTTCTACGATGGACAATCGCGCGGAAATAACCTTGGTAAGGCGCAGTATCGCCGCTGCCGGATAGTTCTTCTGCAGCCACGCTTCCAACATCGCTTTTTGCCTGCCATATTCGTTGAGCGGGCAGGTGGACTCATCTGCGTGTCTATAGGATTTTGTGCCATCAAACACTTGGTTGGAAGATAGAAAAATAACCTGCGTTCCCTGAGCCATCAGGCGGGTAGCCAGTTCCTGCATCGCCAGGACATTCACGCGTGCGGTTAGCTCTGGAGCATCTTCGCAAGTATCGAGCTTGGTGACGGCTGCGCAAAGATAGGCGGCATCCGCCTTGGGCAGAATGGGCCATGTGTCAGAAGGCTTTGCCAAATCGAGCGTTAGACTGCTTTCTTTCGCGCTATGCGAGGTGGCATGCACTTCAAGGCCCTGGTGATGCAACTCTGCCTTCAGAGCAGACCCGATAGTACCGTCACCGCCAATGATGAGTGCGCTACGCATTATTCGAAATAGATAAATCCGTAATCGCCATTATAGCCCCATTCCTTGAGCAGGAATACCCAGCCTTCGGGGCGGAAGAAAGATTCACAAGTAAGTTGCCAGTAGAGCAAATTCGCTTTCTCGCGTTCGTTGCGATACGATTCTACGCATAGCCATTGTTTGCCTTTGCTGACGCGCTGCATTTCCTGGGTGGCTTTTTTCAGTTCGTCGATTTTTAGGTTGTGGAAGGTGTTAATCGAGTAGACGAAATCGAAATGCTTGTCCGGCCAGGGCAGGGATGTGCAGTTGCCCACTTTGAGGAAAGGTTTGGCTTCTTCCTTAGCATGTTCAATGCCATAGGCGGAAATATCGAGTCCGGCAATGCTTGTGCCGGGCACGGCGTTGGTGAATTCATAGAGCAGAAATGCTTTGCCGCAGCCGATGTCGAGTATCTTGTCGCCCGATTTCAGGCCGTAATGGGTAGCGATATCCTTGGCAATTGGCAACCAGCGGCCATCATAGCGGTATCCACCATAGCCATACTGGCGCTCACCGTCCCAGTAATCCTGCCCCCATTGCTTAGCAACGCCAGCGCACTCCGCCTTATCGTGCGAGGTGACCCTTTCAATGTAGTTGCGTGTGGTCTTTTTTTGATAAGCTGCAAGAAAATCAATTTGTTGCATAATGTTTAAGCGCCTCCATATCGCTATCGGTCTGTCCCAGCATAACTTCATGTACCAACCAGCATTCTTCCACTCGTTTTGCATCCTGCATAGTGCGGATGGCGATATTCTCCACCGCTGCATGGAGGCTGCAGCCTTTTTCAAACAGGCGCTGGTATATTTTCATGCGTTTGGTATGCGAACTTGGAAGTAGATAAATGCTATACATTACAATGCCTTCCATATGGTCCAGCTCATCCAGCGCTCCATCGAGAATCATGGTGCATCCGGGCATGAGATACTCCGTGGCCGCCAGCAAATACTCCATATTATTTTTCTTGCAATATTCACGCATGACCATCTGCTGAATATGCTGGGGGGTAGAGCGGCCCATTTCCATGCGTGCCCGAATATATCCCCTGAATCCTTTGCGATTGGATTGCATGATTAATATTGCTGTTGAAAAGTCTGGTACTTCTGATTAGAACGTGGACTCAATTTAAGACTCTGAATTTTAAAAAAGTTGGGACATCTATGGCAAACAAAACCGAGAATGTAAATCCGAAACCGCAAGGCATTTCCTCATTGGATGTAGTCACCGGCGGCGGCGGATTTATCGGTAGCCATTTGGTGGACCGGTTAATTGCAGAAGGTCGCACGGTGCGCGTGCTGGATAATTTCTCTGTCGGACGTCGCAAGAATCTTGAGCAGCATGTTGGACAATCGCGGCTTGAAATTATCGAAGGCGACGTGGCCGACGAAGCGCTGGTAGATAAAGTATTTACCGGTGCCGATCGTGTGTTTCATTTGGCGGCGCGTGCCGATATCGTACCTTCCATTCAGGAGCCCAAGGAGTATTTCCGCTCCAATGTCGACGGCACGTTTGTCACGCTGCAGGCTGCGCGCAAGCATAATGTGCGGCGCTTTGTGTATGTTGCCTCGTCTTCCTGCTACGGCATTCCCGATCATTATCCCACCCCTGAGACCGCTGAAATGCGTCCGCAGTATCCTTATGCGCTTACCAAGCTTTTGGGTGAACAGCTGGTGATGCACTGGGCGCAGGTCTACAAATTGCCCGCGCTCTCGATACGCTTCTTCAATATCTACGGTCCGCGCGCACGTACCAGCGGTACGTATGGTGCGGTGTTTGGGGTGTTTCTCGCACAACTTCTTGCGGGCAAGCCGTTGACCATCGTTGGCGACGGCACGCAGACGCGCGACTTCACCTATGTTGCGGATGCAGTGGACGCGTTACTTGCGGCGGCCGCAAGCGATCGCATTGGTGATGTGTACAATGTCGGCAGCGACAATCCGGTCAGCGTGAATGCTCTGATGCAACTGCTTGGTGCCAAGGAAACGGTGTATATTCCCAAGCGCCCCGGCGAGCCCGACTGCACGTGGGCTGATACGGCTAAAATCAAACGCGATCTGAATTGGAAGTCAAAAGTGGCGTTTGGGGACGGAGTGAAGATTATGCTCACGAACATTGACTACTGGCGCGATGCACCGGTATGGACGACCGACTCCATCGCCGCTGCGACGAAGGACTGGTTCACCTATCTTTCGCCTAAGCAAAAATCCGAGGCAGCATAGGGATGGTTATGAAAACGCAAAAGAGCAACAAAGTTACGCCTCTGAAAGTATCCAAGGAACGAACGCGCGGAAAAATAGTCAGCATCGAAGAGCTTGCGTCGATAGTGCAAGAG
>Ga0206965_10384_pt1 | contig 11159 bp, 12 predicted proteins | sample Alteio_BWOrgHeat_26_FD_152973 | JGI IMG/M metagenome (GOLD analysis project Ga0206965, IMG submission 152973) | Enriched cells from forest soil in Barre Woods Harvard Forest LTER site, Petersham, Massachusetts, United States -... | ecosystem: Environmental > Terrestrial > Soil > Temperate forest >...
AGTAATATGCCCTACACAACAAATATCGTACATGCGCCTTTATTAGAATTGGGCAAGATAGGAATAAGTCGGGAAAGTCAGTAAAGTCCGGAAGTCCGAAAGAAAAAAGTAACATTCGGCGGACAAAAAGCAGGCTATGGAAGAATTCAGGAACTGCCTTTTAACCCTGCTTTGCCCAATCCGAATAGGTTGTTTCTTCGGGCACATCCGTTGGGCTTTCAAAATCGAGTTTGTAACCGTCCGGGTCGGTAAAGCAGACTACCCACATGTTGTTACCTACAAAAGGTTCCTGTATCTCCACGCCGTTCGCGGTAAACTCGTGGTACAGGGCAAGGGCGTCTTCGCATTGGAAGCAAATAGAAATGCCTTTCCCCTTTGGGCCTTCCGCGTCGAACTTCTCTTTATCGCGCGGTTCCTGCAGCATCAGCGAAACGGCTTCCCGCGTCAGCCAGCACCATTCAATTTTACCGCGGGGTGTCCATTGGTTGGTGAGGGTGAAGCCCAGTTGGTCAACATAAAAATGCAGGGAGGTTTGCATATCTTTTACCATAAAGAAGGGCACGGTGAGGCGGATGTTGGGTTGAGTTGCCATATCAGCGGTTGTTTGTTGCACTAATTTAGGCATTTTAATAAACAGGTGTTAACCTAACAGTACTAACACCTGCTAACAGCACCTAACACCTCTTACAAATCACACATAAATAGCTTATTATCTGTTAGTTACAAGCAACCAACAATTTATCCGGAAACAAAAATAAAACACAAATCTGCATGGCAGGCTGAAATAGAAGCCGGAATGTGCCTTTTCCTGCAAACTGAAAACTCATGACTGCAAACTGAAATATGGGGCGTTCCCGCCATGGTAGAATGGCGGGCCGGGCTGTACACTCATACTGCACAGGCATTAGGCGCGGCCTGCGCTGAGCCCCGAAGTGGCCGGTATCCGTTTCCATCCCTAACGCGAAGCGCCGGTAAATACTGGCATTGTTCTAGGCACTAGTAGCCCTATGCTTTGCCCGCTTGGATATTAATACCAGAACAGGGGGCATTTTTAGCTTATTTATTTATTAAAATAGACTATTGAAGTCAATTTCAAATATGAATCTAATAAACTTTAACAAGCTCACGAACAGGTGTTTTCCGCAAATAAAATGGGTGTTTTAACGGGTTGCCAAATAAATGATTTTTTTTTTATCTTGGTAGGGTTCTTTTAAAACACTTAAACCTTAAACAATTAACAATGAGCGAGAAAACCTCTAATTGGAAATCTGCAGAGACAATTTTATATTTATTAGGATACTCTGTAAAAGCATTTCAAAGTTTCAAAAACGGTAAAGAAAATGAGGCTTGGAAGAATGTAAGTAGTGCAGCCCAAAAAGCAGTAACAAATTGGAGTGATTTGAAATATGTATGGGATCAAATTCACACTAAATCACAAAGCTCACCAGGAAATAACTTCCATCAAAATAACATTTCAGCTGCCAAATACCAATCGTCGAGTTATGGTTTTTTTACTGGTCAATGGCTTGCCTCAGACACCAATCGAAATGAACTCATTTTTCATGATAGGCAAACTAATGTGGTATACTTATATTCCATCAAGTCATCACTTAGTGAATATACTATTTACCAAGGCGGAATTGATTTAGAAAATGAAATAATTATTTGGACTGGATACAACAAGGCCGGGAAAGAATTAATAATTGTAGGAAATCCTGATAATAATGGTGATTACATGGATTGCGATACTTGGTTTAATAATCCCCAAACGGGGAAAATGGATTTATTCGAAAGATTTTCGTTACAAAGATCATGATTTTAGGTTCGTTTCATTTGAAATAATCGGGTCATCAGCAGCTTCTAAACTTCATATCGCTATTTTGATCCCAATTCCAAAATATTTTTTAGCGTTTTAATCGATTTACAACTATTATTAGGCAGTACATGACTCAAGATCAAGAAGACAAATGCCATGCTATTATCCATAGTGCGGCAGGTTCAGGAGCTTTAGCTGCTGCCGGACTTGCACAAGTTCCAGGGGCAGATAACCTAGTATTGGTTGGCATTGAAGCCGCAATGATAATAGCCCTCGGCGCTGTTTTCGAAATTGCAATTGATGAATCTATAGCTAAATCATTTATAGCCGGCTATGCAGGAACGTTAGTTGGACGAGGCATATCACAATTTTTAGTAGGATGGATACCAGGTGTAGGTAATGCTATTAATGCGTCTACCGCCGCCGCGGTAATTGAAGGTTTGGGATGGGCAGCTGTCAAGGATTTTGATAATCGCAACAATAGGTATCTAAATTAATATACTCGAATATAAAAAAATAAAGAAACGCGTTTATTAATTAAACCGTCCATCTTTAAGTCAGCTATACTAAGTAGTTAAGTATTTCTTAAATAAATCAAGCCTAAAACATTAAAAACAATTGCGGCAAAATAGATAAGTATGTTTTTAAATAAAATCTTTTAAAAACATATCTTTAAAGTAGTAAATATCAATAAAATGGCACCTACATTAGAAGAACAAATAGCACTTTTTATCGAATCAAATACGGAGGAACTCATAGAGCTTCGACGTTGGTTTCACCAACATCCTGAAACATCCTTTGAAGAGTTTAAAACATCTCAATATATTCAAAATTATTTGAAAAAGATTGGCGTAACAAATATTAAAACAGTTGCAGGAACAGGAGTAGTATGTGAAATTGGAGCGGGTGGCTTAACTCATGGAGCAAGGTTTAATATCGATGGATTACCGATAAAAGAAGAAAACGAAATTTCATTTCGTTCCATTTACGATGGATATTCACATTCGTGCGGGCATGACTTCGAAGTAGCTTGGGGTCTGATGACCGCAAAATATTTTCAGGAAAATAAGCCAAACGGAACTTTAAGATTAATTTTTCAACCAGCTGAGGAAGGTCCCGGAAAAGAGGCACACGGAAAAACCGGCGGGCAAGTTTTAGCAGAATTGGGTGCATTTGACATTGACAGCGTAATGTCTTTACATGTTGAACCAGAACTTGATCTTGGATCTATGTCTATTATCGATGGAGAAGTAACTTGTAGCGCTTTTGATTTTGATTTTATATTACATGGAAAAACTTGTCATGCGGCAAAACCATATCAAGGAAAAAACCCAATTCCATTTGCTGTCAAATTAGTCAACGATATTTATTTGCTGCAAGAACAAATAAAATCAGAAATTCTCAAAGATGAAGAGTTTGTTTTAATATCAGTTTCAAACCTATCTACCCGCCTTCAACTTGATAAGCCGGATAAAGAAGAAACGTTAAATACTATCCCAGAATATGCGATTTTTAAGGGAATAAGCCGTGTCCGTTCAAAAGAAATAAAAGAGAAACTTGTAAACGGATTAAAGGAGCTCGCAAAACGATATACAAAACTAATGAATGGTGACGCCAGTACAGTTTTGTTTGATTGCAAACTTAATATCAGACAAGTTGCTGTTGCGACAATTAATGACAAAAGATGCACAGATAATGCAATTGCAACTGCAAAAGAAAATAACCTAAAAATTATTTCCAAAAGAACTACTTGGAGGGACGATGCCGGATGGGCATCTGAAAGGGCTCCTTCGGTGCACGCGTTTGTTGGCATTTATGATGGAATATTTACTGCACTTCACAGCCCCACTTTCAATCCAAATGAAAAAGGACTCGCAATAGGGTTAGAAATGTTTTTAGGAACTTTGGAGAAAAATTTCCATAGCTTTATCAAGTAATTAATAATCAACCATATAATTAAGCTAACAATTAAAAAGTCAACGTCATGTTTTTAAAAATAAAATCTCCTTTAATCGGAATATTGCTTGTAGCTTCATTGTTTTTATTTTCTTTTAGCTGCACACAAACCCAAAATAGCGAAGCAAAAAAGTCTACATATGACAAGATTTTAGAAACTAAAACTATTCGGGTTGGATACATCACTTATCCGCCGAGTTTTATCAAAGATCCAAATAATGGTACCCTTTCAGGAATAATGCACGACGTTTTGGTTGAGGCGGGGAAAAATTTAGAGCTTAAAATTGAATTTACTGAAGAGGTTGGGTGGGGTACTATGGTTGAAGCAGTTCAGACCGGGAAGGTTGATATGGTTTGTACTGGTCTATGGCCAAGTAGCACCAGGGGCAAGTTTGCCGATTTTACTGCGCCGATTTATTACAGCCCTATCCGGGCTTATGTAAAAAAAGGGAACAAAAAATTTGATGGAAATATTGCTATAGCGAACTCTCCGGATGTAAATATTGCAACCGTTGACGGGGAAATGACATCAATTATAGCAAAGTTTGATTTTCAAAAAGCAAAAACTCTGGCCCTTCCGCAAAATAGTGACGTTTCACAAGTTCTTTTGAATGTTGCCAGTGGCAAAGCCGATATAACATTTGTAGAGTCAGTTGTAGCAAATCAATACTTAGCTAATAATCCAAATAGTATCCAAGCCGTTGCAAATGTTGCCCCGCAAAGAGTTTACCCTAACGTCATGATGGTTCCCAAAGGAGATATAAAATTTGAATCAATGCTAAATGTCGCATTTGAAGAATTAGCTAATAGCGGGACTACTGACAAAATTATTACTAAATATGAAAAATATCCAAATTCATTTTTAAGGAAACAGCTTCCATATATAGTAAAATAGACAACGCTTTTTTAACCTTATTACTTATTGTGACAGTTTTTGAAATTATCAATAAATACAAAGAAGCTTTTTCAGGTGGCCTGTTAGTTACTTTGTACCTGTGCTTAATTATCTGGAGTTCAGGTTTGATCTTTGGCAGCATACTTGGTGTTCTTAGCCAACGGTTCAAAATAATTATAGGTGTTCCGACAAGGATAATTTCATTTTTCTTTACTGGAGTTCCTGTTTTAGTCTTTCTTTTTTGGCTGCATTATCCATTTCAGGAAATGATCGGAATCAACTTCGATCCATTTATAACGACTGCTGTTGCTATATCGTTGATAAATATTTTTGCAGTTGCAGGGATTGTTCGGAATGCGATTAATGACCTCCCTTCCCAATACATTGAAGCGGCGGTGGTCTGTGGAATAAATGAACAAAAGCAACTTTGGCATATTAAGATTCCAATAGTTTTTCGATTTGTGTTGCCGTCATTTCTGATAACCCAGGTAAATATGCTGCAACTTACATTATTCGGAAGTTTGATTTCAGTGAATGAAATTTTCAGGGTTAGTCAGCAAATCAATTCACAGATTTATCAGCCTATACAAATTTATACAGCTCTCGGTATTTTTTTCTTAATCGTATGCCTGCCAATTAATGGAGTTGCTTTATATCTAAAGTCAAAATATACGCGAAATATTTCAGAACGCTAAATAGTGATAAAAGCAAAAAACATAAATAAATCGTACGGGAACTTTCAGGTTTTAAGGGATATAAATATTGAATTAAACCCAGGAGAAGTTACTATATTATTTGGCCCAAGTGGATGCGGTAAGACAACCCTTGTGCGCAACTTAAGTTTACTTGATTTGCCTGATAGCGGCGAATTGAAAATTTTTGATCGTGAATATAAATTTCCATTAAAAACGAATAGAAAATTAATCTTGCCATTTCCAAAATTAACGATGGTTTTTCAGCAGCTTTTTTTGTGGCCTCATTTGAAAAACAAGGAAAATATTTTATTGGCTTTGGACAAAAATCAAGACGATTATGAAAAAAGCATCGAATACTACGACTATCTAATTGAAGGAATGGAAATGAAAGATTATATTGATAAATTTCCAAATGAAAGCTCTTTAGGGCAAAAACAAAGGGTTGCAATTGCCAGGGCATTAATTTTAAATCCGGACTTTATTTTCTTTGATGAAATTACCGCATCATTAGATATTATACAAATTAACCATATCCTAAAATTGATCATGCATTTGCGTAATAGTACAATGGGTTTTCTTTTTATTACGCATGATATTGACATCGCAAAAAAAATTGGTGATAAATTGATTTTTATGCAAAACGGGGAAATTATTGAAGTCGGGCACAAGGACATACTAACACAACCTAAAACTAAAGAATTAATTAATTTCTTAAACCTTTTTTAATTTATATGGCAAAGACATCTAATAATATAGCATCTGGCACGATGAGAGGTTTCGAAACACATTTCTCAACCGTTGTCTTATATATTTTGATCGCTGTTGGCTTGCTGGCGGAATTTCTTGGATTGTATGGTATAGTGAAAATTGGGTTTTCTAACCATGAAAACATGATGATTGGACATATTCAAAATGACATGAAAAATTGGAAAGACACAATCCCGTTACAATCGGAAATAAATGGAATACGCACAGAATATTCAATACACAAATTCGTCGCTAATATATGTATAGCATTCATGTTAATACACCAATTCTTCATTTTTAGAAATTTCCATATAATTGACCACTTAGATAAAGTTCATAAAAAAAAATTTGGCGACTGGGTTACAAATTGCATTGCAGAGGATATTCTTCGTATCCTTCTTTTTATCCTTTTTGCGTATTTAACAGGAGAAGGGGTTTATCTTATTTTAATATTAAAAGAAACGTTTGGGTCACTAAACTTTTGTTGTGCAAATTTAACTTGGATAAAAATATGGTATATTCGAGTTGCAATTACAATGGCTGGTATTATGTTTTTTTGGAATTTGTTCGGAATGAAGAAAGACAAGTTTAAACTTTTTTCGAAGTCTGCATTTAAACTAAAAAAAATCAAAAATTCTCAAAATGACATAGTAGTAACCTATCCTTTTCAGTCAACTTATACTACGTTCTTTTTTAGCGATTCATTGGGGCTTATTTTTTGGATATTAATTTATGAGATATTATTTTCTCAAATAGTTGATCTTATGTTTCTCATGTTTTTTGTGGATATTATATTCATTATCTATATCGTTTTGATTTTCGCAAGACTAATTGGTGAACTAAAAGTGAATCTTCCGAAAGTGAAAAATAACATTGTGGATTATTGGAACTCTACATCATTTTGGTAACCAGACCCCAAATGGTTAAATGTATTACCTGACCACGACGTAACAACGAAATATTAAATTTGGCCCAGTGTCAGGCTTTCTTTATTAACGACCGAAAATCATTTCATTCCCGGCGCTTCGCGTTAGCGGGTGCAACGGATACCGGCCACGTCGGGGGCCTCGGTGCAGGCCGCGCCTAATGCCTCGTGTAGTATGATAGAAACACGCGGCCCCCGTTTCTATCAACGGGGGAAACGCCCTTGTTCTAAGTCTTAAGTCCGGAGTCCTTAGTCAAAAGTCGGGTGGTCTTTTTGCCTGGGGTTCATCTACGAATGCCGTTACAAGCTTGCTTTAGGTATAGTCCATTTCAACAAGCTTTTGTTTGGTAATTTAATTTTTTCGTAAATTTGAAGTATGAGCGTACAAATTGTAACGAATGCCAAAGGCGAAAAGACAGGTGTACTGGTGCCTTACAAAGAATGGGATGCACTTAACAAAGAGCGCGAAGAGCTAAAACATAAATTACAGGAAGCTGAATTGATGCTGCGTTACAAAAACGCCTTTAACGAAGCCAAATTATTTGAGCAGGGCAAACTCGAAACTCACCCCATAGCTGAATTATTGGATGAGCTTTGATATCCAATACAGCGATACCTTTAAACGCGGAGCGAAAACGCTGGCAAAAAAATACCCTTCACTTAAACACGATCTCGCCAATTTTGTAATTGGATTGGCTGAAAACCCCGAAATGGGTACACCTTTGGGCAGCAACATGTACAAGGTGCGGATGAGTATTACCAGTAAAGGACGCGGAAAATCGGGCGGGGCCAGGATAATTACCTGCGTTGTTTACAAACGCGAACAAATTCTATTGGCAGAAATATACGACAAAGCCGACTATTCCACCGTTGATGAACAAAAGATATTGAAAAACCTGAAATCCGAAGGATTCGATTTATAATCAACACCTCACTACTCACCATCCTACCCATAAATATTCCTTTTCAAAAAACCCGTCCCTGAATTGAACAATTCAGACTTACGAAGTTTACAAAACTTCGTAAGTCTTTTTCATGAGTAAATACTCCTCTCCAAAAACCCGTTCCGGAACTTGCCGTGGGGATCGTACTCGGCCACCAGCTTTTTAAAATCGTGCAGTTTGGGGTAGCGGGCCTCCAGCGTTTTCGGCGCCAGGGTAAATACTTTGCCCCAGTGCGGGCGGGGGTTAAAGGGGGCCAGGGCCTGTTCAATTTGGGGCAGCAGGGCCAGTACGGCTTCGGTTTCTTGTTTCCACGTAAAATGGATGGTTACCGAGGTTTGGTGGCGGCAGGGGCTCATCCACAGGTCGTCGCCTGCAATGGTGCGGATCTCGGTGATCAATAAATGCGGGCCTATTTGTTTGCCCAGTTTGGCAACGGCTTCCATAGCTTCCACGGCATGGTGCAGGGGCACAAAGTATTCGCTTTGCAGTTCCTTGCCGCTGCTGGGGGTAAAGCCCATTTTAAAGTGCGGCAGCCGCTCAAACCAGGGGCCGGGCACACCCATTTGTTCGGTACAGTTTTCGGCGCCGAGGGCGATAATGGGGTGCAGGTTTTTGGTGGCGGCTTTGGCGCCATAAAATTCGGGGTGATCGGGCAGGGTGTCGGTACCGATGCGGCTTTTTATCCAGACTTCGTTAATGAGGTCGGTTTGCCAGTCGTAAAACAAACTCACGCTATACCCTGCCGACATGATCTTCTCAAAATTCTCCTTCACCTGTGCCATGGGCAGATCGGTAAATACGCGCTGGCTCACCATATAGGTGGGCTGTATGGCCAGGGTAACTTTGGTAATAATACCCAATGCGCCCAGGCCCACCACGGCGGCGTTGAGCTTTTCGGGGTTGGCGGCTTTGCTCAGGTGCACGATGCTGCCATCGGCGATCACCAGTTCCAGCCCGGTTACCGCGCTGCTCAAATTCCCATTCCTGATCCCCGACCCATGCGTAGCCGTAGTAATGGACCCGCCCACCGAAATATGCGGCAGCGAGGCCAGGTTATGCAGGGCATAGCCCTTTTGGTGCAGGTAAGGCGCCAGTTCGCCGTATTTAATGCCGGCCTCAACGGTTACGGTATTTTCGGCAGCGTTTAGCGACACTACCTGGTTCATTTTACTGGTGGAAAGCAGGTTGTCGCGGCTGTCGGCAATGGTGTTAAAGCAATGCCGGGTGCCGAGGGCCTTTATTTTGGTATGCGCCTTTACCAATTGCTGCACTTCGGCCACAGTGGTGGGGTAAAATACGTTGCCGGTGCTGTAGGTAAGGTTGCCGGCCCAGTTTTTTAGCCGGTCCTGCTGCGCGAAGGAGTAGTAGGGGGATATTAAAGGTGCTGCCATTAAGGTAGTGCTTAATTGGATGAATGTTTTTCTTTTCATGGTGTTATTGGTTGAAACAAGGTAGGGATATTTTTGGTTTGTAAAATATTTTTGTTTGAGCTGAAAGGTCCTGTTTAATTACGCGGGGTTTGTTGGTGGGGTTAACAGTGCTAATGTTATTGTGGTTTCACTCTTAACCGCTGCCCGCTCAATTGCCGCGGGGGCTGTTACTTTTGGCTTGATCCAAAAGTAACCAAAAGATCAAGACAGAAAAAAGCTTCCACGCTACAGGCCAGACTCCCTGGCCCGCTTTTCTGTCAGGCCTTTGCCCGCTTTTCATTTTTCTTTTAATCTAAAAAGGTACCTCAAAAGAACATTTTTTTCTCCCCGTCAGCAGATAAGCTTCGGGAGAAAGCAGGAAAAACTGCCGGCCTTGTGAAGTGGGAAAGGGCATAGCAAATTTTTGCATTGCAGGGTCGTAAAGCGACAGGGTAGCCCGGCAAAAAGATTGCAGCCCGCAGTTTTTCCGGCTTTGTGCGGCAAAGGCCTAAAGCGCAAAGAAGCCTATCTGCTGACTTGATCTTTTGGTTACTTTTGGATCAAGCCAAAAGTAACAGCCCCCGCGGCAATTGAGCGGCAGCGGCTCAGAATAAAAGAAAAATGCCAGGTAAAACAACAATAACCAACTAACCAAATCCGAAATCGAACATCCGAAATCCGAAATCAGAATGCCTGTTAACCGCAACGCCCTCATCCGCTACAGAACCCTCGACGCCTGCCTCCAAAACCGCTACAAAAAATGGACGCTGGACGACCTCATCGACGCCTGCGCCGACGCCCTGTACGAATACCAGGGCATCAACACCGGCGTTAGCCGCCGCACCATACAGGCCGATATCGAGATGATGCGCAGCAACAAGCTGGGTTACGAAGCGCCCGTTGTGGTGGTTGATAAAAAGTATTATACATACTCAGATAAGGCGTACAGCATTACCAATATCCCCCTTAACAACCATGATATGCAGGTTTTGGGCGAAGTGACCAGCCTGCTGCAGCAGTTTAAAGGCTTTAACCATTTTACCGACCTGAGCGAAATGGTGAGCAAGCTGGAGGATAAAATCTATACGCAGAAAACGCATAGCCCGCCGGTGATTGATTTTGAGAAGAATGATAACCTGAAAGGGCTGGAGTGGATAGAGGTGATAAGGAAGGCCATTGTTGCCAAAAATGCTATCGGCGTTACCTACAGGTCGTTTAAAGCAAAGGAGGCGAGTACTTTTGGTTTCAGCCCGTATTTGCTGAAGGAATACCGCAACAGGTGGTTCGCGCTGGGGCTTTCGCATGCGCGGAATTCGCCTTTGCTGACCCTGGCGCTGGACAGGGTGCAGGCAATTGATGCACACGAGGATGCATATCGCGAAAACAATATTATCAACCTGGCCACTTATTACAGCGATGTTTTGGGGGTAACCAAAAGCCCCAACCAGCGCGACTGCGAAGTTGTTTTTTGGATAGACAATGCCAACGCGCCTTATATTATTACCAAACCCATTCATCATACCCAAAAAATGTTAAGTGAAGATGAGGAAGGCAAGATCTTCAGCATCCGGGTGATCCCGAATTTTGAACTGGAGCGGGAGCTACTTGGTTTTGGATCGAAGATGAGGGTATTGGGCCCCCGGCACCTGGTAAAACAAATAAAAAATGAATTAGCCAAAACATTAGAGAGGTATCAAAATCAAACACCCGAAAACACGGAAAAATGACCTTAGAAAGTATGAAAAAATTGAATTTCGTGTTTTTTATGCCTG
>Ga0206965_10332_pt3 | contig 11089 bp, 12 predicted proteins | sample Alteio_BWOrgHeat_26_FD_152973 | JGI IMG/M metagenome (GOLD analysis project Ga0206965, IMG submission 152973) | Enriched cells from forest soil in Barre Woods Harvard Forest LTER site, Petersham, Massachusetts, United States -... | ecosystem: Environmental > Terrestrial > Soil > Temperate forest >...
AACTGGCAGGCAACGGAACGATTCCAAGTTTCATTGATGGTCTTTCAGAGCCATTTTCAAAGAGCAATTATTTCGAGCTGGTCAAAAATCCTAAAACTCGTGTAAACGAGATGAAGCATGCTATAGCGGTGGCTGATTTGGTCATTAAACATGGCGTATCCCCCAAGCTTAAGCCAGACATCATTAAATTAGCGATGCAAACTATCCCGCTTTACGACCCTGCCATTATGGCAAATTTTTCCACACAATCATCCCCTGAAGAACGTGGCAACGTGCTGAGAGCATTTCGTGCCAGAATTGCCATTAAGGATATGGCGCAACAGCTTGGTATTATTCCTGATTACTATTCAGAGTTGGAAAGTAACGGCGTACTACCGCGAAAGGGTCCCCTGCGTGACCAAGGGTTCCGCAGCAAAACACTTGCCGCCATTGCTGGGATTCTGATTCCAGACAATGCAGAAAATTGTCATGCGATGCGTGCGAGGCTCGCTCGCGTTATCGATACCCCCGTACCGGGTGAAGCCGTTTCGCCAGAAAACCGCTCTACACCCACAAACTCTCCTCCCTCCCTCTAACTTTGGTCCAAATTATGAGATGGCTGTTTATTCGCGGTTGGAATGGTGAAGAGCCTCTCTGGAAAATCGTCTGGATTTACGGCGTTGTTCTATGTCTGCTTGCCAAGGCAGCGGTGCCGGTGCTCAGGGTAACAGAGCATGTGGATCTCGATAATCCCGTAGGAGCTCAGGTATGTTTTATTGGATGGACACAAGCCCTGTATTGCGGGTGGATGCTTGTTGCCCTATGGCGTTGCGCCTTTAATGCAAAGCGGGAAATATGGGGCTATTTGGTCCGGCCGCTTGTCGTGCTCTATATACTGCTTTTCTTCGTAGTTTCCTCTATTGAGGAAAAACCTGCAGCGCCAAAAGAAGTTCTTATCCAGTCGGGCATTGCACTACAAAAGCAAGCCACGCAATGGCTACATTATAAGCCCGCTCGATCGCAGTAAAGTTTGATTATGCATGCCAGGCTGGAACGGCTCTGGCTATTTTCCACATCACATTATCGAGAGCATCATCAATGCCCTTGGCCCGCGTATTAGCGAATCCGGCCCAGCATAATCCACTGTGGGTGCGAACCAATATCGTACTGGTGCCCGGCATGCTACCGGAATGCCAGCAGTTGCGCGCCCGGTTGACCATCCACCCGCATGCATAATGCGGATTGGCTTGCGACGGTGTGGTCATCACATCAATCGTATTTGCGCTAAGGATATTGGGAACGACGCTAGAGCCCCCCACATGCATAGCAAACTGCACCATATCAGCCGGTGTGCCGATCCAGCCGCCATGGGAATCCATACGACGGACGTTCATACCGTAGGGATTTTCTCCGTTTTGGCCATAATAGGTAACTTCATCGGGGGCTTTCTCTGCAACCGTGTTACCACCAATTTGCATATTACCGATACTGCACCTTGCGAGTATAGTCTGCTGCACCATATCCGCATAGGGCTGACCGGTTATCTTTTCTACCACCCGGCCTAGCAGGCAATAGCCAAAATTCGAATAAGCGTAATGCTCACCTGGCATATGATCCAGCGGCTGACTGCGCAGTGTCCATGCAATGAGTTCTTTGTGATCCATTCTGTAATTATGAAACATGGGATCATCCTTGCCTTTTTCCCAACCACCGCATGTGTGCGTCAACAAATGCTGAATGGTTATTGCCTGAACAGGAGCAGGAAGATTCTGCGGATAGTCCCGTCCCAAAATTCCATTGGGACCAAACACAGTATTATTGAGGTCCAATCGTCCATTCTCGATCAGTGAGAAAATAGCCGCCGATGTGGTAGGCTTGCTAAGACTGGCGATACGGAACCGGTGAGAACTTGTCATCTGCTCGCTTCTGCTTACGTCTGCAAAACCGAATCCCCCCAGATAGGCAAATTGTCCGTTCTTAGCGATTGCCACGGAGAAACCAGGAATATTATTCTGGCTCATGAGCTCGCGGGCAATACTGGCGATGTCGGCTTGTTCTTGTTCGGAAGGTATCAAATCCACCTGACTGGCAAAAAGAGGGCGAGAACGCAGACAGAAGGTGGGTATGGCAGTGACGGCAGCCGCCGATGTCATCCACTGCAAGAAAGTGCGTCGGCTAATAGGCTTCATGAGGAATGGCCTCTTGATTTGGACCCTCTCCTACTAACATATTTTTCGTAGATAACCAAAACATCCGTAGATATAGTCAGATTTCAATAACGCAGTGAAGCGGAACATCGGCAATTTTGCGTGTATCGACTTTTGGTAACGTTAGTTCCTCTGCCCAATAAATCAGCATCAATACAGCTTTCGCAGTCTCCCGTGTCCACTAATCCGGCAACGGATCAAAACGCCCCTACTGCTGAATATGATTCAATAAAATTACATTAGCCTGATAGTATTTATCCCCGGCAGTAATACTGCGATAGCCAGAATATCCTTGAATGCGCAGTTAGAATGGCATCTAGTGCCGCGAGCCCTTCAGGATATCATACAGTACTCGATTTCCTGCATATCGCCGCTAGCTGCGAAACGGTTTTCTTCCCCACTGCGGCATCAAATGATTTCAACTCAAGTAACTCGAGGCTGCAGGAAGCAACCAAGGCTTGTAATGAGGATGGGACAAAGAAATTAATGTGTTCATGCCAATATTTCTTGCATTGATGCAATGGCGTCGGAATTACCGCATTTTTTACTACCGCTTCATAAGGCACCTCAATATAAAGCAGTGTGTTTTTATCCATTACCCTTGAAACGCGCAGCAGCTCTTTTTGAGGGTATGGAAGATGTTCAAGCACATTGCTTAAGACAACGAGATCGTAACCAGAGGCAATAGGTTGCTCTATATGCACAGCCGATTTTACCAGCTCCTTATGAGAAATATCGTACACATGATGAATGGCTGCCGTATGGCGAAAAGGGGTATTTACTCCTGTGTCTCCTCCCCAATCCAAGACACGTATGCTAGAAGGCAAGTAAGGACTAAGCATTTCTTCAACGACAGGAATGTAATTATACCCTGCGTTTAATACCTCGTTTTGCACACTGTAACCCGGCTCAAAACGTTCCCGTTGTGAAGCATACTCTGCACCTCTGTATCCGGTATAGAGTCGGCTTACTTCCTCTTCATCAAACCGTATATCCAGAAAAAGGGCATTGCATGCCGTACATTGCACAGAATTGCATAGGGGATAGGCATATCCATTGGGCAAATCACGCATTCCCCATTCCGGCGTAATCTTCACTGGTTCCCATCCCCAGACACGATGCGCAATAAAGGGCATGAGCACTGCGGGGGATTTTTCCAGAACAGAGCTATTACAGCAGATGCAACGGGAGGCTATTTTCATACCGGACGTCTATGCTATTCCAGAATTTCGTTTATCTTATCGTTTAATATAAATGGAACGTTGTGTAGTTAGGCAAGTTTCTAATGGTTCCATCTCCTATTTTCTATGATGACAATGGAATATCTCTTGTATTTAGGATATAATAAAATAAGTAGCCGTTGAAGTCACGCTGCGGGGAAGCAATGGATAATTCTGTTAGACATCAATGTATTATTTATGAAGGCGCGCCGTCACGCTACCTTCAGAGTTTAGCGCGAACCATTATCAAGAACCTGAAGGAAAATATGCGCTGCCTGTACCTCAATAGTCCAGCTATGGTGGCGGGAATGCGCTCCTGTCTTGCGGCCGAGGGGCTTGATCTGACGGAAGAAATCGCAAAAGGGTCTCTTATTCTTACCTCCGATCGGAGCCATCTGACAGACGGCAAGTTTGAGGTAAACAAGATGATAAATTTGCTCCATGCAACCCTGCAGCAAGCGCTTGCCGATGGTTATACCGCTTTATGGGCCACGGGCGATATGACGTGGGAATTCGGAAACAAAAGCAATCTAGACAAGCTTCTCGACTATGAGCGGAAGCTGGAAGAATTTATGCAAAAGAACCTATCGCTCTGCGGCATCTGCCAGTATCACCGCGATACCTTGCCACCGCCTGCTATTGAGGTAGGCTTGCACACTCACAAAGCGATGTATATCAATGATACGCTTTCGCGCCTCAATCCGGATTATACTCTGGCGGTAAATTAGAAGGACGCAGCATTGCCGTACATCAGCATGCTCTGGTAAACGCTGTTGAAGGTTTTTCGGTCCCGGCATGTATTAGAAGTACCCAAGTGTATTTGCATCAGCCGCACTAATCGTGCTACGGTCATACTATGCTTAACCACGCAATAACCATACGTAAAGGAGCCGCGCATGTCTGTGACCATCTGTACCGGAAAACTCCATTGCGTACGCGTCACAGCGGCGCGGCTGGATTACGAAGGTAGCATCACAATTGACAGCTTGCTCATGCAGGCTGCCGGTATCGTGCCCTTCCAGCTTCTGCACATCAACAGCATGGCCACCGCCGCACACTGGGAGACCTATGCCATCCCCGGCGAGCCGGGTAAGGGTGAAATCTGCCTCAATGGTTGCCCTGCCCGCCTGTTTCAGCCCGGCGATAAGGTCATCGTACTCTCGCTAGAGCAGTTGTCACGGGAAGAAGCCGCGCATGCAGAGCAAAAAGTGGTGCATGTCGATAAGGCTAACCGGGTGGTAAGCGTGGATGTAAAGCGGGCTTTTCCTGCAGCTTCGAAAAAGAAAAAGGCTAATTCTTAGTTACACCTGACGCCCTGCCAATTAACATCGTCCGCACCGCATCGAATATATGCTGGGTAGGCTTGCGGCGATAATCCCAGATAGCATCTGGCGGCGGCTGGTAAACCGCCATCGTCGCATTCGCCTCAAAGAATAATACATCGCCGTTGCGACTGAGCCCAAAATCGATACCACCGTAATCGAGCGCCAGCTCATCGCATATAGCCGCCAACGCTACCATGGCACGTTTGCCAACCACCTCTTCCATGTGATTCAGGAAATAGTCTTCTTCCGCGCGATGCTCCGGATTGTCTTTCATATCTGCAGAAAAATAATGCACCTTCCAGTGAGGGGAAATGGCGACATGCAGCGGATAGAGTTTTCCATCGATTATCATCACGCGGTATTTGCGCACTTTGCCATCCGCACCACGGGCGTCGAGATACTCGATCACCAAAAGTTCGTCGCCGGGTAATTGCATCAACGCTGCTTGCAGCGCTTCAGGATTATCCACCCGTTCAAAGTGGTATCCCGTATTAAAGCCCGGAGCACGCAGCAAGAGCGGAAACGTAAATCCATTTTTCGCAAGCGTCGCAACAGTAATTTCTTTGCGCGGTAATGTCAGGATTTTAGGAGCAATCACTCCGGGAATAGAGGCAAAACGTTTTGCGTTGTTCATACGCCCGGTACTGCGCACAGCCTCAGGCGCATTGATGACCGGCATGGATGTCTGACGCAGTAAAACAGCAGCGGCATCGCAATCCGCGCGGCATAAATCAGCATCCCCGACAGCGTTCAGGATTAATCGGTGCAGCGGCAGCGGTGTCTGCGGGTCATAAAATTCCACATACACTACTGTTGTGTGAAAAATGCGGTCGTCCAGATGCGGCCGCAGCGGAATCATGCCGCCCATGCATGAGGCAAGCATCACGATGGGAATGGGCACACCACTGCCGCGGTATGGCACCGTCAGGGTATGATTGCGCTCGAATCCTTTGGCCTTATGCATTCGCGCGCCGCTCTCATCCCCAAGCTCCATCAACGCATACGCCATGCCCTGATGAGCGGGCTTATATTCCGAGTCATTTTGTAACGCTGCTCTGAAATGCTCAAGCGCCGCAGCGCTATCGCCTTTCTGAAACAGGATATTGGCAAGATTCACATGCCCCTTGGGATTTTCGGGATGGCGTTTCACCGCCTCTTCAAAAGCGACCTGCGCTGCCGCTACATGCCCCATGGACACCAGCAACGCTCCCAGATCGTTAAGTGCGCCAAAATGAGCCGGTGCAAGGCTCAACACTTTAAGATAAGCCGCCTGCGCTTCCGGTAATTGTCCAAGTCCAGCTAAAATTCCTGCACGCCTAAACAGCAGGTTGATATCATCGGGATGGGAAACAAGGCTGCCATCCACCGTGGTGAGTTCGGCTTCCAGAAGTAGCAGTGGCGGCCAGGATGATGACATAGAGCCATTTTATAGACCTAAATGGCAACGCCTCGCAAGATGCTTAGTGCGCTGAACGTAGCAGCATATCTTCAGGCGGGCGAATAAGGATGTGCGCAGCTACCCGCGCAAGCAGTTGGGAATCGTCATCCCCAACTGCATTGTCGTTTTGCGCCAGCGGGACTGTACGTTGCGTGGCGATTATTCTGCTCTCTCTGCAGAAGACTGCTTAGCATGATCCATTTTTCCTTCATGCTTCCAGTCTTCATGATCATGCTCATCGTGCATGCCGTGATGCATATGGTGTTTCATCCTGTGGTGCATGACCACCAACTGCACGCGCTCTTCTTGCGTAAACTGACCCAGCACTGAGGCAAAAGCCTGTTCACTATTAGCGTGCATTTTCTGCTGCAACTCATCAATCTGCGCCTCCTTCTTGGCGTAAGCATCGCTATCGAATTGTGCTGCTACCATAAGCGCATCCAGCTCCGCCTGTAATGTGTGCTTCTGTTCAAACAAAGGGGCGTTTTCCTTGTGCGCTTTTTCCATAGCGTCATGCAGCAGCTTGCGCTTGGCTTCCGGCAAACCATCATGATGAGGCCATTCCTTGTTATGCTCCTTATGAGCTGGGGCGGGCGCAGTAGCGTCCTGGGCATATGCCATGGCGGACATACTTACGATAGCTGCTAGCAAGGCGGCGGGTAACAATCGGGTTTTAAACATCGCGTTCTCCTTCAATGGGTTATGTATGTACTTCCCCGCAAAGAACCCCAGACCCGAAAGTCTGGGGCTTGGCGCATAGGCCAGGAAAGCTAGTGCGCTCCACCCTGCCCGCGGGGAGCGCTGAACAGGGTGGGCGGCGAAGGCTGAGCCTAGTTGACAGCCATTCACATCCTTTACTACGTGCGTCCATGTAATAGTCTTCGCGCGAGAGTAAAGATATTTCGCTCCCCCAGCGCCATGTGGTATAAAGATTGCACTTTTTTAATCTTATAGGAATGCCCGCGTAATATACGGTATGTTATATATGTCTACACTACCTGGTTTAATAATACTTTAACAACGGAGAACGTATGAGAAAGCTACTCTTGACTACCGCAGCGCTATCGATTCTTGCCGCTGTACCCGCTTATGCCGAAGTGAATGTGGATCTGAATATCGGAACCCCCGCTGCAGTGGTTGAAGCGCCTGCACCATTCGTAATGGCTCCTGCACCAATCGTGGTGGAACGTCCGGTTGTATATGATCCGCACCACATCCATCGCGACGACAGATATTGGCGCGAGCGCAGAGAGCATGAAGAACGTGAGCGCTTCGAACGCGAACGTCGTGAACGCGAAGCACGCATGCATCATATGGACCATATGGATCATCATGCGGATCATCATATGGATCATCGTGTTGAACATCATGACGCGCATACCGGCGATCATCACGATCATAAATAAGCAAGATGCCCGGAAGCGATTCGTTTACACCAACGAGTCGCTTCCGGTTTGAAACATGCCTAAAAAGCCCAAGTCAGATTTTTTAAAGAAATTTCTTTCCTCAAAGGGAGATTTTAGGGAAGAAAACTTTCCATTGGCGGAAGACGCAGAGCTGGTTCTGGACACCTCCTCAAAAACACCGCTCAAGGATGGCGAGCGCCCCTTACATACCGTATAAAAAAAGATTCCGCATCACCGGAAAGAGAATAAATTCTTACGCCATAACGTCAGCACCAGTAACAGCCGGTGCGTGCTTTTGCTCTTTTGCAGCTGATTCAGATAAAACTCGCATACTTGCGCAAAAGGCATAAATAACGGCAACGAATCCTGCATCTGCTGAACAGCCTTGAGGTGCGTTGCAGCAGCATGTAGCAGCTCTGTTCGATCACCTTCCTTCAAGCGCGCCATAGCGATAAGCGCCCAGGCAACACCTAAGGACTCCAGCGCAGGAGTGGCAGGCACGCCTGCAACCGATGCGCATAGCTGTAGCAAACCGGAGGAAGTATCGCGGCAGTATTGTTCCAGCGCAGCAAAGTCTGTAAATCTTTCTCCATACACATCTTCAGCACGCGCAGCCAGCATCGTATCAAATAACGCACGTGGCAGATGATGCTCGCGGACAACGCGCGCCAGCGCTTCCACCACCGGGTGATGCGGCACCGCACCGCCTGCATATATTTGATCGAGCGCTTCTCGCCACCAGGCAAAGCGCAACAAGCCTGCCATTTCCTCATTTACCCTCTCTGCGATAGCGGCAATTTCATAATTAAAGGCAAACAACGCAAACCATGTTTCACGCACATGGACTGGTGCGAAAAGGGCGCATAAATAATGGTCGTAATCGTGCGTGCGAACGAGCGTAGCGCAATAGCTATGCGGCATGGATCACTCCCGGCTGAATATGACGTCGGACAACAACCACGCAGCGTAGGATGCACCGAAAATCATTACAAAAATATTGGTGTGATAAACCAGTTTGGAAATAACCTGGTAATAGGCAAGCAGGCCACAGGCTTTGCCTAAGAAGCGGACGATAATAAAATTAGTATTATCTGCACAGCGGTAGAGCGATGTGCCACACCAGGTAAAGAACAACACATACAGGCCTACCAGATAAAAGGTAAAATTCTCACTTAAATGCTTGGCCGATCCCAAAATGAGCAGAAGGCACTCAAACAAGAGAGTCAGAATAAAAGTAAAAACAAAGCATTTCCAGAAGGCCACTTGACCTTTGAACATGGCAACCATTGAGAGTCTCCTCAATCGGCGTAAGCCACCCGAAGCCTTTAAGCATAGGGTGGTGCGGTCGAGAGGACTCGAACCTCCATGGGTTGCCCCACTAGCACCTCAAGCTAGCGCGTATACCATTCCGCCACGACCGCTGGATAGGGCGTTGGGTGTAGCAAATTACCCAAGCCATATCAAGGGCATTCCCTAAGCTGCGCAAAGCGGCTATAAACCTAGGCCTATGGAATGGAAAACCAGTACCAATCCCGTGGATTACGAGGAAGCGGTAAGTGCCATGGAGGCTCGCGTGCGCGCCATTGGGGCGGGTGAAGCCGGCGAGCTTATCTGGCTTCTGGAGCACCCTGCCCTTTATACTGCCGGCACCAGTGCAAGGGACAGTGATCTTATCGATACGCTGGGCTTTCCTGTCTATAAGACCGGGCGCGGCGGCCAGTATACCTATCATGGCCCCGGCCAGCGCGTAATCTATGTGATGATGGACCTGCGCAAACGCGGGCAGGACGTACGCCGCTTTGTCTGCCAGCTGGAAAAATGGATCATTGCCACGCTTGCTGGCTTCGGCATCAAAGGCGAATTACGTGAAGGCAGAGTTGGTGTGTGGGTGAATACATCCGGAGGAGCCGAAGGCGACGACCTCGCGCAGCGAGGGGGAGCGAAGCGGGGGCGAACTATGCTCGCCCCCTATAAACAAGAACAAAAAATCGCCGCACTCGGCATCCGACTTAAAAGCTGGGTTAGCTATCACGGCATCGCTATTAACGTGAATCCTGATTTAAGCCATTTTCAGGGCATCGTCCCCTGCGGCCTGCGTGACTATGGCGTTACCTCGCTTGCCGCACTTGGGATTAACGCCACCATGGCTGATGTAGATGAACAGTTGAAGCGAACGTTCGACGAGACACTAGGCACTGGGCACTAAGCCCAGCCACTTACTTCTTCACAGTCACCTTGCGAATCGGAGTCACCTTTTTGCTTTGCGCCTCGATGGCATCCACCGCTGCGATAGCAGCAAGATTGATGATGTCGGAGACGCTTGCGTTCATCTGCACAATCTGCGCGGGCTTTTCCAGTCCCATGACAATCGGACCAACGGTCACACCATCACCCAGCTCTTGTAACATCTTCGATGCGATATGCGCCGAATGCAGCGCCGGCATGATGAGCACATTGGCAGGCGCCGTCAGGCGCGAGAACGGGTAAAGTGCAAGCAGGTCTTTGTTGAGCGCGACATCTGCCGCCATTTCGCCGTCGTATTCAAAGTCGACCTCGAGCGCGTTCATGACGTTGATGGCATCGCGGATGCGTTGAGCTTTCTCGCGCATCGGGTTACCAAACGTCGAGAACGACAGAAATGCCACGCGCGGATCATGGCCCATCTGACGCGCCTTCTCAGCAGTACGGATGGCAATTTGTGCAAGTTCCTCCGGTGCAGGCAATTCGTGCATCGTAGTATCCGACAGGAATACCACCTTGCCCTTGGCAATCATCATGGTCAGACCGAACAGCAGGTGGTTTTTCTTGACCGGAATCACACGCATGATGTCCTGCATGCAGACGTTATAGTTACGCGTGATGCCCGTGACCAGCGCATCGCCATCGCCGCAGGCGAGCAGCGCAGCAGCAAAGGTATTGCGATCATTTTTTACGCTGCGCGCGCAATCACGGCGCTGGAAGCCCTGGCGCTGCAGACGTTTGTAGACATAGTCGATATACGGCTCCAGATTTCCCACAAGCGACGCATTGGTGATCTTGATGCCATTGCTATCCTTCACGCCCATGCGCTTCATCGCGTCTTTGACCTTCTCCAGGCGGCCCACCAGAATCGGCGTGCCGTAGCCATTGTCGCGCCATTGCACCGCGGCACGGATGGCTTTTTCATCTTCCCCTTCGGCAAAGATCATGCGCTGCGGGTTGTTCTTGAGTTTGCCGAAGATCATGTTCATCTGGCCCGCAGCCGGATCACGCCGTGCTGCCAACTCACGAAGATAGAGATCGAGATTTTTAATCGGCTTGCGCGCAACACCGGTTTTCATCGCTGCCTTGGCTACCGCTATTGGAATGGTGGTAATCAGGCGCGGATCGAACGGGGTGGGAATGATATATTCCGGGCCAAATTCCATCTTGCGGCCTGAGTAAGCGGCAGAGACTTCGTCCGGCACCTCTTCGCGTGCGAGCGCGGCAAGCGCTTCAGCAGCAGCGATCTTCATCTCGTCGTTGATCTCCGACG
>Ga0206965_10387_pt1 | contig 11032 bp, 8 predicted proteins | sample Alteio_BWOrgHeat_26_FD_152973 | JGI IMG/M metagenome (GOLD analysis project Ga0206965, IMG submission 152973) | Enriched cells from forest soil in Barre Woods Harvard Forest LTER site, Petersham, Massachusetts, United States -... | ecosystem: Environmental > Terrestrial > Soil > Temperate forest >...
AAGAAGACCGGCCGGTGCTGGATTTGCTGACTGCGGATTATTCGTTCGTCGATGAGTTGCTGGCCAAACACTATGGAGTGCCGGATGTTTTGGGGAGCCGGTTTCGACGGGTTGCGATTACAGATGAGAACCGGCGCGGGCTGCTGGGGCAGGCCGGTATTTTGACGCTGACGTCGGTTTCCACTCGCACGTCACCGGTGCAGCGCGGTAAGTATGTGATGGAAGTGCTGCTGGGGACGCCGCCGCCCGCTCCACCACCGAACGTGCCACCGCTGAAGGAGAATGCGCCTTCGGGCGATGGGAGGATTTTGTCGGTGCGGGAGCGGCAGGAGCAGCATCGGACGAATGAACCGTGCAGGAGTTGCCATGCGGCGATCGATCCGATCGGTTTCGCGCTGGAGAATTTCGACGCGGTTGGAGCGTGGCGGGCGAACGACAGCGGATTTGCGATCGATGCGACAGGGAAGCTGTTTGACGGGACACAGCTCAATGGGCCGATGGGATTGCGAGGCGCCTTGTTAAGCCACAAAGAAGCGTTCATCGGGACGTTTACGGAGAATTTCCTGGCTTACGCGCTGGGGCGAGTGATCGATTATCGCGATATGCCGGCGGTGCGCGGGGTGGAGCGTGAGGCGGCAAAGAACGAGAATCGGATGTCGGCGTTTGTGCTGGGGATTGTAAAGAGCACGCCATTTCAGATGAGCCAGGCTGAGAATACGCGGGCTGAAGCCCGCCCCACGGGGAATTGAGGGACCACGGATGTTTATAACGAAAAAACACATTTCGCGGCGGACGGTTTTGCGCGGCGCTGGGGTGTCGCTGGCGCTGCCGCTGCTGGATTCCATGATTCCGGCGCAGACCCGCGTGGCACCAACACCCGCAAGGCTGGCTTGTCTGGAAATGGTGCATGGGGCCGCGGGCAGCACGGTGGAAGGCGGCAACAAGCATTACTGGTCGCCCGCCAAGGTGGGCCGGGATTTCGAGATTACGCAGACGCTGGCGTCGCTGGAACCGTACAAGGATTATCTGACCGTGATCAGCCACACCGACCTCGATCCGGCGGGCTCGCTGACGCCGGTGGAGGAGGGCGGCGATCACTTCCGGTCCACCGCTGCATTTCTGACAGCGGGGCATGCGCGGATGACGGAAGGTTCCGATATTTTTGTCGGGACGTCGATCGATCAAATTTATGCTGCGCAGTTTGGGCAGGACACGCCGCTGCCTTCCATGCAGTTGTGCATCGAGGCGATTGATGGATCCGGGGCGTGCGATTACGGTTATTCCTGCGTTTATTCGGACACGATTTCCTGGGCGACGCCGAGAACGCCGCTGCCCATGGAGCGCGATCCGCGGAAGGTTTTCGAGATGTTGTTCGGCGATGGCGGCACGCCGGCACAGCGCGCGGCACGGCAGAAGGAAAACGCCAGCATCCTCGATATGGTGGCTCGCAGCGCGGCGAAACTGCAGAAAGGGCTGCCCGCTTCCGATCGCAGCCGTTTGAATGCTTACTTAGAGGACGTTCGCGAGATCGAAAGGCGCATTCAGAAGGTTGAGAAGTTCAATGCTTCGGGCGAGGCGCGGGCACTGCCGAATGCGCCGGTGGGCGTTCCGGATTCGTTCGAAGAGCACGCGAATCTGATGTTCGATCTGCAGGTGCTGGCGTTCCAAACCGGCGTGACGCGCGTTTCCGCCTTCAAGATGAGCCGCGATGTTTGCCAGCGCGTGTTTACGGAAAGCGGCGTGAAGACAGCGTTCCATTCGTGTTCGCACCATGCGGAGAATCCCGAGAAAGTCGCCGAGTACGCACGGCTGAATCAGTACCACGTGAGCCGGGTGGCTTATTTCCTGGAGAAGCTGAAGAGTACACCGGATGGCGATGGCAATCTGCTGGACCACACTCTGGTCCTGTATGGGAGCCCGATGGGCGATTCCAATGTGCACAATCACAAGCGGCTTCCGCTGTTCCTTGCGGGGAAAGCGAACGGCAAGGTGCAGGGAAACACTCATGTGATGGCTCCGGACGGCACGCCCATGGCGAACGTGCTGCTGACCATGATGCGGCGCCTGGGAGTGAATATGGACAAGATCGGCGACAGCACCGGGGAGTTCTCTATATGAAATCCCTGCTGGTGGCAGTACTTTTGGCGTTTCCGGCGTTTGCCGCGGATTCGCGCGTCGCGGAAGCAGCAGCCACGGGAGATCGCGATACTGCGCTGACGCTGATCAAGGCGAAGGCGGACGTCAACGGAGCGCAGGGCGACGGGATGACAGCTCTGCACTGGGCAGCGATGCACGACGATCTGGAACTGGCGCGAGCGTTGCTTGCGAACGGCGCGAATCCGCAGGCTGTCACAAGGCTGGGCGGCGTGACACCTTTGCTGCTGGCTGCAAAGAATGGCAGCGCGGCATTGGTACAGGCGCTGCTGCAGTCTGGAGCGAGCGTGAAGCAGGCGGATCAACTGGGCGTTACGCCGCTGATGATGGCCGCCGCGGGGGGAAGTCCGGAAGTAGTGAAAGCTTTGGTTGCAGGCGGAGCCGATGTGAATGCGACCGAGAGCGCGCACGGTCAGACGGCGTTGATGTTTGCAGCCGCGTACAATCGGGCGGGTGCTGTGAAGGCCCTTCTGGCAGCGGGTGGAAATGCGAAGGCTTACACACAGACGATGGACCCCGGTTGCGGGTCCACCTTCAATCGCAACGCCTGCGAGGAGACAGAGGACGTTCCGAACCCGGTGGCTCCGCCCAAGCGCGACACGGCGAAAGATAAAGTCAGCGCGCCCATGCCGAAGAATGAAGAGGACGAGGCTGCGAAAAAACCGAAGCGCCGCCGCGGGGCTGCGATCACGGGTGGTATGACGCCCCTGTTGTTTGCCGCGCGTGACGGTCAGATGGAAGCAGCGAAAGCGCTGGTGGAAGGCGGGGCCGACGTCAACGATCCAGGGCTTGGAGAAAAGATGACGCCGCTGGTGATTGCAATCGCCAACGGCCATTACGATCTGGCGATGTACTTTCTGGAGCACAACGCCGATCCGAACCCGGCCAGCGATTCCGGGCTCACGGCGCTGTATGCCGCTATCGACATGCAGTGGGCGCCATATGCCTGGTATCCGCAGCCGATCACTGCCCAGGAGAAGACAAGCTATCTGGATCTGATGAAGGCGCTGGTCGCAAAAGGCGCGAATGTGAATGCACGCCTCGGCCGCCGGGTTTGGTTCCGCGCGTTGGTGGGCGATTCCAGCTGGGTTGATCAGGCAGGCGCGACGCCATTTTGGCGCGCGGCGCAATCCAATGATCTTGCGGCGATGAAGTTACTGGTGGCGAACGGCGCCGATCCCGAGATGGCGACGACTGCGGGGAGTACGCCGCTCATGGTAACGGCAGGCGTGGGCTGGGCGATGAACTTCAGCCGCAATGCGCCGAACGCATGGATGGATTCGGTGAAGTTCTGCCTCGAACACGGCAACGACGTTACTGCGGCCGATGCCAGAGGCTACACGGCTCTGCACGGTGCGGCTTTCCGGGGCGATAACGAACTGATCAACTTCCTGATGTCGAAAGGCGCGAAGATCGACGCGAAGACGAAGGCCGGCGATACGGTGGCCGACATGGCGAACGGCCCGATTCCGCATTCGATTCCGCATCCGGAGACGGTGGCGCTGCTGGAGAAGCTGGGCTCGGCGAACTCGCATAATTGCCGGTCGGATCAGTGCCTGATAGCTCCGACGTCGCAGCCGAAGCAGTAGACTTGGCGTTTGCGCATCGCTCTCGACGCCACGTACAGCGTGGGTGAAAATCTCTCCGGCGTGGGGGTTTATTCCCGCGAGTTGCTCGGCGGCCTTGCGGCTTCAGGCTTCGCCGACCGGTGGGAGTGGTTTTACCGGTCGCAACGGTATTGGCGGGCAAGATCGACGCCGGTACCGTCAAATGTTCGCAGAAGATTCCTTGCGGAAGGCTTCGGGTCGCGTTCGGCGGATTTGTTCCACGGTTTGAATCAGCGGCTTCCGCGCCGGCGTTTCCGGCGGCAGGTGGCAACGTTTCACGATCTTTTTGTCCTGTCCGCCGAGTACAGTACGGCCGAGTTTCGGGCGCGGTTTGCGGCACAAGCGCGGCATGCGGCAGAGAATGCCGATCTGATCATTGCAGTTTCCGCGTTCACGGCGGCGCAGGTTACGGAGTTCTTAGGGATTCGGCAGGAACGTATTCGCGTGGTGCACCATGGCATCACGCCGCGGGCGATTCCAGCGGTTGCGCGGGAAAACGTGGTGTTGTGTGTCGGGGCGATCCAAAGGCGAAAAAACCAAGCCGAACTGGTAAAGTCTTTCGCTGCAATGCCGGGGGATTGGTCGTTGGTACTGGCCGGCTCGGAAGGCTACGAGGCGGCGGAAACGCGGAAGGCGATTGAGGAGAGTCCGGCGCAGGATCGAATCAGGATAACGGGATATATATCTGAGCGGGAATTGGCGGCCTGGTATGGGCGGGCACGCATCTTCGCTTTTCCATCGCTGGATGAGGGATTTGGGATGCCGATTCTGGAAGCGATGGCCGCCGGCGTCCCGGTGGTCACGGCGAACCGGTCAGCGTTGCCGGAGGTGGCGGGGGATGCCGCGTTGATGGTGGACGCTGCGCGGGGCGATGAGTTGGCGGATGCGTTGAAACTACTGGCGGCGGACGAGGGAAAGCGGGCTGAATTGATCAGGCGCGGTTTCAAACGAGCCAAGCTGTTTTCCTGGCAGAAAGCTTGTCAGGAGACGTTGCAGGTTTATGGGGAACTGATCGCCTAGACTTTTCTTCGCTAAACTTTTCTTCGCTAAACTTTTCTTCGCTAAACTTCTTCTTCGCCAACTGTTATGCGAAGGGCTTTCAGGAATCTTTCGTCCTGAGTGCTGAAACGCACTTTCTCCTGGGGTTGGCTGGTTGTAGTTGTAGACTCGCCGGCATCATTGCCAGCACCATCCTCACGCTTATTAAAGCCGATGGTCGCTTCCAAAACCAGGAAGACGTCGTATCCGGCTCCTTTGATCTCTCCGATAGCTTCGGCAATGCGCTCAGAGTCGGACAGCGATTCGTTGATCGCATTGCCCAGATCCTGCATCAATTCTTTAAGATGATCTTCCAATACCTGCCCCCTCTTACCTGGGCTATTTCTACCTGGTAGATGCAAGTCGAATGCCATTGGTTCCCTGTTCCGTACTGGGAGGCCAGCGGTTTCCTTGATTGTACAGTCGGAGTTCACGTGGAACAAGAAGTTCTTTACCAGTTTAACGCCCAGGACTAATGCGCAGGGCTGCGCAAGTTCCATTACGCCTCCTAAGCTCTTTTGCGCTCCTTTTGCGCTTGTTACGATTAATGCGTGGCGACCCCAAAACAAATTGCCCGGGCCGCATACAAGGTCGCGAGCAAGGCCGCTGGCGAGCACGCAACCAGGTTGGCGCCCACGGCAAAGCAATCCAGCTTGTTTTTCAAGCACGTAGTTCCCGCCGCGGTGAAGCCGCTGCATGCGTTGTGGCATGAGATTCTGGGCTTTGTTTTTCTTGTGTTTGCCATATGGGGAGGCTGGAAGTTGTATCGTTCTCCGGGGGCGTTGCCGCCAGTCCAATTTTTGATTGTCCTGATTTTTATCGGCGTGATTGCAGCTTACGGCGTGTCATCCATTCTCAAGTCCCGCAGGATCAATAGAAAATCCTGATGGAACCTGTTTCTGAGCCGGGCCAGTTCCCTTTTACTCGTGGGATCTATCGCGATGGTTACCGCAAACGCCTCTGGACGATGCGGCAGTATGCCGGCTTCGGGTCAGCCGAAGAGAGCAACGCCCGGTACCGGTACCTTTTGAGTCAGGGCACCACCGGACTTTCGATTGCGTTCGACCTGCCGACGCAGATCGGTCTGGATCCTGACGATCCGCTGGCTGCCGGCGAAGTCGGCAAAGTGGGTGTATCCATCGCATCGCTCGCCGATATGAGGAAGCTGTTCGATGGCATCCGGCTGGATCAGGTATCGACCTCGATGACGATCAATTCGACGGCGGCGATTCTGCTGTCGCTGTACGTCCTTGTGGCGCGCGACCAGGACGCCGATGTTTCGAAACTGAATGGGACGATTCAGAACGACATCCTGAAAGAGTACATCGCACGCGGAACATATATCTACCCGCCGCGGCCCGCGATGCGAATTATTACCGATCTGTTTGCCTGGGCGGCACAAAATGTGCCTGAGTGGAACACGATTTCCATCAGCGGGTATCACATTCGCGAAGCTGGATCGACCGCGGCGCAGGAGATTGCGTTTACGCTGGCTGACGGAATCGCATATGTGCAGGCGGCCATCGCAGCCGGGCTGGATGTGGACGCCTTTGCGCCACGCCTGTCTTTCTTTTTCAATGCCCATTCGGATTTCCTGACGGAAGTTGCCAAGTTTCGGGCAGCGCGGCGGCTGTGGGCCGGGATCATGCGGACGCGTTTCGGCGCGAAGAACGACCGTTCCTGTATGTTGCGGTTCCACACGCAGACGGCTGGATCGACGCTGACAGCGCAGCAGCCTGACGTCAATGTGGTTCGGACAACGATTGAGGCGCTGGCCGCGGTGCTGGGCGGGACGCAATCGCTGCACACGAATTCGAAGGATGAAGCCCTGGGGCTGCCTACCGAAAGTTCGGCGACGCTGGCGCTGCGGACGCAGCAGGTGATCGCTTATGAATCCGGCGTCACGGTGGCGCCCGATCCACTGGGCGGGAGCTATTTCATCGAAGGGCTCACGGACCGGCTGGAGCAGGAAGCTGCGGATTACATTCGGCGGATCGATGAGATGGGCGGGACGCTGAGCGCGATCGAAAGTGGATTCATTCAGAGCGAGATCCAGAACGCGGCGTTCGAGTTCCAGAAGGGCGTGGAATCGGGTAAGAACACGATTGTTGGGGTGAACCGGTTCCAGGCGGGCGAAGAGGAGAAGACGCCGGTTTTCCGGGTGAATCCGGCGATCGAGAAATCGCAGATCGAGAATGTGCGGCGGGTGCGGGCTGCGCGCGATTCCGCGGCGTGGAAAAAAACGGTGGGGGATTTGGAAGCTGCCGCTCGCGGGACTGAGAATCTTATGCCGCGGATACTGGCCGCGGCTGAGGCCATGGCTACAGTGGGTGAGATTTCGAATGTTTTGCGCAGGGTGTTTGGGGAATACCGGGACGCATAGACGACCGCCGTTCGGGGCGGTTTAAGGTATCAGCTTGCACGGTTCGTGGCGATGCCGCGTCTATTCCTGACAGTGAGCGCCTGATCATGAGGCCGAGTCGCTGGAAAAAGCTCGTCCTGTGGGCTGCCGCTCTGGCAGGCCTGAGCATACCGATCGTTGTCAGCATTCTGAATTCGCCTGCTGTTCGGGCTCAGGATGCGACAGATTGGCAGACCAGGGCCGGAGGCAAGATGGCCTTCGATGTGGCTTCCATCAAGCTGAGCAAGGGACCGTTTGCGCCCGCAAACTTTCCGCTCGATCCCTCGGATTACTATGGCGCCACGAACGGCCGGCTCAGCGCCGACGAAACGCTCGTGGAGTCCATTGAATTCGCATACAAAGTTTGGGGGAACGAGGTGCAGAGCCGAGAGTTTTCCCATTTGCCCAAATGGGTGAACACCGATCGCTACACCATGGAAGCGCGGGCGGCAACAGGCAATCCAACGAAGGACCAGATGCGTCTCATGATGCAGTCCCTGCTGGCGGATCGCTTTCAGTTGAAGGCCCACTTTGAGACCCGCGAGGTTCCAGTGTTTGAGCTCAGGCTTGCAAAGCCCGGTAAGCTGGGGCCGAAGCTCATTCCCCATGCCGACGGTCCGCCGTGCGACAAACCCGGCCCCTCTCCTGTTACGGATGTACCCAGTTTTCACTTTGTTTGCCATGCGTTCGGGCCGTTTATCGACCTGGGCACGAAGATGATCGTGGGCTCCCGCGACGTGAGCATGGAGGTGCTGGCGGGCACGATTTCCGAGGCTTTGGCCGGTCCGCTGGCGTTTGGCCGCCCCATAATCGATAAGACCGGTCTCACTGGACGATTTGATTTCACGCTCGAATGGGCGCGTGAGCGTCGGACACCTGCCGGTTCCGATTCACCGGTGGCATCCGACCCAATCGGCCCGACGCCCCTCGAAGCTCTGCGCGACCAGCTTGGTCTAAAGCTGCAATCTGCGAGAGCCTCGATACCGATCCTGGTCATCGACAAGGTGGAGAGGCCCTCGGAGAACTGACTCTCCATTTCACGCTGAACCAGCACACGGCCACTGATAAAATAGAGGTTCCTCCCAAAAAATCCAAAGGTATTTCAGACGTGATTTCAGTTGCAAGTGTGTCCATGCGCTACGGCGCGAAAGTACTGTTCGAAGACGTGTCGGTGGCATTTGTGCCGGGACGCCGCTATGGTTTGACCGGGCCAAACGGCTGCGGCAAATCCACCTTCATGAAGATTCTCTCGGGCGAGATGGAACCGCAGAAGGGCTCTGTGGCGCGTCCCAAACGCATGGGCGTGCTGAGCCAGGACCAGTTCGCTTTCGATGCGTTCCGCGTTATCGATACGGTCATCATGGGCAACCGGCCGTTGTGGAGCGCTCTTCAGGAGCGGGATCATCTGTACGAAAAAGCCGAACTGACCGACGAAGACGGCATGCGACTGGGTGAGCTCGAAGGCATCGTCGCCGAAAACGATGGTTATTCGGCGGAGAGCGATGCGGCGATTTTGCTGGATGGTCTGGACATCCCGGAGCCGTTCCACGAACGCAAAATGAGTGAAATCCAGGGCGGTCAGAAGGTTCGCGTGCTGCTTGCACAGGCGCTGTTCGGGGGTCCGGACGCGCTACTGCTGGACGAGCCGACGAACCATCTGGATCTCGACTCCATCCACTGGCTGCAAGATTTCATGAGCCGGTATCAGGGTACGGTTATCGTGATCTCGCACGATCGCCATTTCCTCAACAGCGTTACAACGCATACGGCGGACATCGACTACGAGACGATCATCACCTACACCGGCGGGTATGACGACATGGTGATGGCGAAAACCCAGGTCCGTGGGCGCATCGAATCGGAGAATGCGCAGCGCGAAAAGAAGATTGCGCAGTTAAATGAATTTATTGCGCGCTTTTCGGCCGGTACGCGATCCAGTCAGGTGACGTCGCGCAAAAAGGAAGTGGAGCGTCTGCAAACAGCGGATCTGCAACGGTCCAATATCGCGCGCCCGTTTATCCGGTTCCAGATGGGGCGGCCTTCGGGGCGACATCCGCTGGAAGTGAGGGGATTGTCGAAGTCGTATGACGGCCCAATGATCATTCGCGACTTCACCGCAAGTATCTCGCGCGGCGAGAAGATTGGCATCCTGGGCCGCAACGGCGTGGGCAAGACGACGCTGCTGCGCTCCATTATTGCCAACGCTCCCGGCGCAGCGGACAAGTCATTCGAGATTAATTCCGGGCAGGTGGAGTGGGGCCATGAAGCCGCCGTTGGGTATTTCGCCGAAGACCATAAATCGACCATTCAGCCGGGAATGACGATCCTGGAGTGGCTGCACCAGTACGATCCTCAGGCCGCGACCGAGGACATCCGCGGTCTGCTGGGGCAGATGCTGTTCGCACGCGATGAGAGCATGAAGCCGACTGCGGCCCTTTCCGGCGGCGAAGCAGCGCGGCTGATTTTCTGCCGGCTGATGCTGCAGAAGCCGAATATTCTGGTGCTGGACGAGCCGACGAATCACCTGGATCTGGAATCGATCAACGCTCTGAATATCGCGCTGCAGAAGTTCGAGGGCACCATTTTTCTGGTGACGCACGATCACGATCTGCTGGACGAAGTGGCGACACGAATCTGGCGGCTGGATGGATCCGGCGTGGTGGAAGACATCAAGAGCACTTACGAAGAACTGCTGGCGGTTACGGCTTAAGAATCAGCTTTCGGAAATGAGCAAAGGCGACTGGCTTTCGGTTGCCGACGACAAAACGGGTCAGTTCGACAGCGGCCCAGGCAAAGTAGATTCCGGTGATCCACCAGTGAATCACCGAGTCCGGCAGGCTCACCGAAAACACGACCTGGACTGCCCATAGAACAAACAGCGCGATCGCTTCCCAGGCTTCCAGTTTCAAATCCAGCAGCAGCAGCACTCCGACCAGCGCCTGCGCGAGGGTCATCAGCAACTCGCGGTTTTGCAGAGCATCGATCGGAATGGCAGCCTCATGCCCCATGCTGACGGAGAGTACGACCGGAAGCATGGCTGCCATCAACGTCCACTGGCTGATATTGCTGGAGACCACATTCATGAGAGCGGTGTTGGCGCGCGAATAGTCGCGGGCCCAGTAGTAAGCCGAAATTCCTTCCGGCGATTCCGACACCAGAGGCGCGACCCAGGCAATAAAAACGAACGCGGGGATGCCGGCGGACGTGGAGAGCCCGAAGAGCGCTTTAAGGAACGGCGTGGCCACGGCAAAGACGCCGACGCCGCCGATCACGAATAAACCCAGGATCGCGGCAATGCGAGTTCCGCGCGGGGCGGAGATGATCTTACGCGGAACAATATTGATCTCTTCGAGACTTTCCGGCTCTTCTGGCGGAAGTTTTCGCATGATGAGCAGATAGCCGATATAAACGGCAAGCAGGATCGCGGCATCGATCAAACCGAGGCTGCCTTTGAACCAGACGACCGCCTGCCAGATCAGGCTGAAGAGAAGGCCTACGACCTGAATGGACTGTTGCGCGGTAAGTTCGATAACCCGCAGCGGCTTGCGCAAATCGCGGCGATGCGTGCTCGCGGCCGCCATGTAGATCATCGGCCAGCCAAGACCGGTGAGCAGGCGCAGAGCGCCGGTAAGGTTCGCGAACAGGTATTCGGTCTGCTGATGCCAGGCCAGCACTGCTTCCACCGCAAATTCGGGAAGAGTCTGCAGCACTGCAAGAATCGCGAGGGCGATTCCCTGCGCCATGAAATACTGGGCCGCTTCGGCGCCCCAGGCAATCATGACGCTGGAAAGGATGATGGCGGGACCGGTCCAAAGGACGGCCCAGGGACTGC
>Ga0206965_10390_pt1 | contig 11001 bp, 3 predicted proteins | sample Alteio_BWOrgHeat_26_FD_152973 | JGI IMG/M metagenome (GOLD analysis project Ga0206965, IMG submission 152973) | Enriched cells from forest soil in Barre Woods Harvard Forest LTER site, Petersham, Massachusetts, United States -... | ecosystem: Environmental > Terrestrial > Soil > Temperate forest >...
CTTCATCAACTGATCCTTCGGTGTCGCGGTCGCCATGAGCACGAGCATTGGCAGCAGAGGGGGAACGGCCAGACCAATCAGGGTTTGCCGATCCACAAGCACCAGCCTCATGTTCTTGACGACCGTGTAGCTGTTGGCGAGATCGGCCAAAGACTGGATATCGGAGGAGCCGAGCAATGGCTCATCGCCCGGCCCCTCGTGACGAATCCACTTGCGGTCGAAGCCCGTGGTGTAATCCATGCCGAGCTTGTGATAATCGCGCAGACCGCGTTCTTCCACCTCTAACAATCGGGGACTAATCATCAACAGCGGTGTAACTGACAGCAGCACCGCGATAACACAAAAGGCGAGCATCTCAAATTTCAGCGCCCCTATCGAGCTTCCTTCGTATGTAATCTGATTCGCAAAGGCTCCCGCAGTAACGGCGGAGATGGCGAAAGTGATCAGTCCGAAAAACATCTGCGTACGGCCCAGAAAGCCGAGACCGCCGGCGCAGTCCGGATGAGCCGGTCGACAATGCAGCGGTAACTTCGTCGCGCGGCGAAGGAAGATCGTCCAGGCGATACCGAGCCAGAACCAACGCAACAGCATCAGTCGGTAAAGCGGAATACTGATCAGTGCCGCATAAAACCCGGCCGGTGAGTCCCCGACATTACCGAAACGAATCGGTCCGCGCCAGGTGGAGAGGCCGGATCGAGCGTCGGGGTTTAGCACAAGCACAGAGGGCACGATCGCCAGGATGAGCAGAACGATGGTAACCGGGATCGAATCCCGCAGCCTGCCCACCCCACGCAGAACGCCCTCGTAAGCGGGGAGTTCGGCCGACGTCACGAGGCCGGATTCGACGAAACGGGAGACCGCGCTTTTCGTTCTGTCATGGATCACAAGCTGCGCGAGGATCAAAAATGGCAACGTGACAAGAAAGCGGACGTTGGCAGAAAAGTCAAAAAGGAACGGGATTCGTACTCGATCTCCCCATGCCGTTCCGCTCAGGATCGTAAGGATGAGCAGCGGCAGCCATGTGATGGCGATCGCCAGCAGTATTCTTGACCGGACGGCGCTCCGGCGATCGACGACTAACTTCAATGAGCGTTCAAGACGGTAAACGACGCCTCCGCGAAACAGTGAAAACGTATCGACGACGTCGGAATGCAACGCGGGCGAAGCTGTCATGTCGTTTAGATAGCCGCGCCGATCGCATGGTGCAAAATATTCGGGTCACCCCCGCCGGCCCACACTCCCGGCCAGCGTCAGGAGGGCACGGGCTATAGGAGGAAGGTAACGAGTGTCCCTCAGAGCGCTCGCCTGGTGCAGGGCTGGCAACCAGGCGGTACGCTGCGGGAACGTCTTAAGAAAGCCGGTTGATGTAGTAAAGGGCCGCCGCATCCAGCAGTTGGTATGCCTGCTGCGTGAGATGCTTGCCCGCCTGTGCGTTCAGTTCATTTATGAACGCATTCAGCTGGTTCCTGGCAGCGTTGGTGTTCCCCCGTGCGGCCTGCGAAGCAGCCGCGTCCGATTTACTGGTCAGGCTGTTCGCTATTCCTGCGTTGTCGATCATGCCCGCAGCGAGCAACTCGTCAACCAGTGAGCTAAGGGTGCCGCCGGGAACGTAAACAACACCACGCAATGCGTCGCCATATGCGGCTGTTGCGACGACGCTGAACGGTTCCGCAGGCTGTGAAGTTGCGGCAAGACTATCGGTTACGGAAACCAGCTGGTTGGGATCCGCTCCTTCATCGTTAAGCGTCTGGCCGGTGGTAGAAGTGACAGCGAGGATCGTCACGGTGCCGTCGCCGTTATTGATGCCGGTCATATTACGCAGGCCGGCTGCCTGCAGAGTACCAATCCCATTGATAGCGTAGCTGGGGATGTTGCTGGCGGGGATCGTGTATTTCAGCTCCCACTGGGCGGTGCCAGCGTTGTACATCCATTTTTCCAGTCCACCGGGCGCAGCGTTGTTGACGCCAGGTAAACCTTCATCGGCAACGTAGAGTGTAGTGTCGTTCGCAAACCAGATGCCGAAGGGGTGATAGACGGTGGGCACGGGGCTGCATGGGGGTTTTGCGGTGTCGCAACCCTCATTCGCGCCTGTGCTGGTAAGCGGCCAGCCAGGGATTGGGTTGATGCTGGCGGCCGAAGCGTCCGCACTGGTGGGGAGGCCCGCGCTGGAACCCGGAGGAACGTACGCGCCGCCTGACGGGTTGACCTGATAGACAGCGTCCAGACCGTTACCGCCACTGCCCTTGGTGACATACAGCGTGTCCTTGTAACTCACAATTCCGCGAAAGTTATCGTCCTTGCCACTTTTGTCCACAGCGGCGCCAATCTGCGCCATGGAAAACCCGCGCTGGTATCCCGTTGCCGAACCGTACGTGCCATTGACCTTGCCTGTTACGGTGCTATGGGTTATCGCGTCGAGGATGCCCGTGCCTGTCCCCGTTGTGTCACTGACATGTTTTTGTATCGTTTGTACGCCGGTATTGTCGCTGAGCATCGAGTTGGAGACCGACGCGATATAGCCGGCAGCGTCAGGGTTTGCCGTTGCCGCGGCACTGGCGACAAAGTGAGTCGCGTCGGTGACTGACTGGATGTATGTGCCTGTCAACGCTGTGCCGGTGAGCGGCATCCCGGGCACGAGCTTCGAGGTGTCGCCCACCGTGATGGTGGTATCTCCGCTGGCGAAGCTAACACTCGTGAGTTGCACAGCTCCCGCGTTCGCGACGTAATTGCCTGATGCCGTTCCGGTCGCTGCCGCACTGATCGTGAAGTGCGTCGCGTCCGCGATTCCGGTGATGTAAGCCCCGGGCGGAACGTGCGAGCCGCTGAAGGGTGTACCAACGAAGAGATTCGCCGTCGTGGAGGTGCCGGAAAGGCTTACCGCGGCGCTTCCGGAAGTGAGGCTAACCCCCGACTTGAACGTCACGCTCTTGCCGTTGTTGCCCGCATTGCCGGCCAGGAAGTAGTTGCCATTGGAGCCCAGCACCACGTTGCGGCCATTATTACCCGAATAGGTATTGGTGGTGGTGACCTGCGTCGCGCCTGTTGCGCTCAGTTCAATGATGTCGCGCTGATAAATCAGAATGCCTCGTCCATTCACCGGATTGGTGATGTCGACATGGCCGGGAGTATTTGAGTTGGAGACGTCGAGCGCATTTGTCGGCGCGCCGTACGCCATGAATGTGACTCCGTTGGCGTCGGGAGTCAGGCTCAGCCCGACTTCCGATTTCGACGGAAAGCTCGTCGCAACGTTCGTCTGGAGCTGGTTAAACACGACGCTGGTGACCGGAATCGTGCCGATCAGGCCGCCCGTGATCGTCCGCCGGTCAATGTAAATCGGCGAGGTCACACCGAACGATCCATCCGGGGTCTCGTTATTGAACACATTCGGAAAGCTGCCGTCAGCCACGGATGCAGCATTGTTTGGCAAAAAACCGGGGAATGTGACAGTGCTGGCGGTGCCAGTGTAAGTAGTGCGGCTTACCAGAATATCGCCGGGTGCGAAGGCCGGCGGGTTCTGGGCAAATATGCCGGGCGCGCTGCAGAGCGTGACACACGCCGCGGCAACCACGCCGCGCCGCGCGTCGGTAATCACGTTGCGAATCTTCATTTGGAATTCCTTTCACTGACGAATCGCCATTGGGGGCAAGAACAAAAAGGCGAATCTTCACCATAAAAGCGTTTCCTGAAAATCGCATGAAGTCTTACTGCCTTCAGTAGTATTAACCGATTTGTTTTGCTACTGAAACCTTCCTGTTATAGTTCTCATCCGCAACTGCCGCAATTCGCGCAGTTCGTTCGATCCGCTCCCGGTGGCGAACAGAAAAAGGCAATATGCGCAGGGATGATTAGGGCCTGCGGCCCTGCTACTTGGCGGCCGGTCCGCGCAGATCCGCGATCGGGATACTGGCGGTGTCGTTAATCACTTTCGCGTACGTCCGGGTGACAGCCCCAAGGCCGATCGGCGAGAGCGTTTCCGAAACCTCGTGATCGGAATGCCAGACATAGCCGCCGTTGATGATTTCAATCGACGGAGCGAACTGGTAGAAACGGCCGATCTCTCCCGGAGGCGATCCGCTGGACTGTGGGCCCGTCGGGACGCCGAAGGAGTTCATTGCGTTCACCACAATATCGGCCAACTGCTGCGTCCTGCCCGCATACCAGTTATAGGCGGCCGGCTGATCGCTGGGACGATTGGAGTTGTGACCCGTATCGGCAAGCCCGGTGTGTTCCGCATTGAACAGCAGAGCTGTCTTCGCAAACGTCTCCGGGTTAGCGGCGAACCAGGTGCCGCTTTCGGCCGTATTGTTGTGATGGCCCGTGGTGCCCAGAAAGATAATCGTCCGCCGGCGTTGTTCCTTCGGAATCTTCGAAAAGAACTCAGCCAGCCCAACCATGGTGGCCATGCCGGCCGCATCGTCATTGGCGCCCTCAAACCATCCGTCCCGATGAGCAACGATCATGACGTTTTCGTCGGTCACGCCGGGCAGCGTGCCCCACACGGTTCCGGTTTTTAAATTGGGCACGCGATCCACATTCAGCGTTATTTTGACGTGAACCGGCTCGCCCGCCGCGGCCGCGATCATATCGCGCATCGCGAGGCCATCCTGCTGGCCGAGCGTAAACGTGGGCACAGGGCTGTTCACAGGATAGAACTGCGTACGGATATTACCGGGCAAGCCAGGCACAATAAGAATCGCCGCCGCCCCGCGGTCCCCTAGCCGCTTCACGGCATTATCGGAGATGCCGACGTGGCGGGATGCTGTGTCCGTACTGTAAAAAACCACTGCCTTACCCTTTACGGGCTTTGCCAGATTGATATCCGCTTCGCTCCCAAGGCCGACGTAGACGGCTTCCAGATCGAGCCCGGCGGCGGGAGTACCCACAGCCATGTAGGTTGGCTGTGCAGTTGGAAGCGCGAGGTTCCTGCCATTGCTGGAAGCCGCGACATTCCACGATTTCGGCATCCACTGCGGCGGCAGGTCGAACATCTGCTCATGCACATCGGCGAGGCCGAACTGACGGAACTTCGCCAGCATCCACTCGGCGTTCTCCGTATCGGCTTCACTGCCGATGATGCGGCCCCAGAATTGAGGATGGCCGTTGTCGCGGTATTTGCGCGATATCGCGGTAATCTCATCGACGTAAGTCATGAGGTGTTTGCCATCGATGGCCGCATACTTCTGGTCTTCTGCGGCCAGACGCCAAACCGGATCTGAAGCCCGCTGGTGTGGAGGAGTCGCCTCAGGGCGGCTGCGCGCGCCCGCCGGGGCCTGAGCGCCGCCAGGATAAGCAAGCAGAACCAGCAGCGCGGCAGCCGGTCCCGCGATCAAAACGTCTCTTGCACGCATGTGGAAAGCTCCTTGACAAATCATTTCAAAAAACGTACTTCAGCGCGAACTGGATGATACGCGGACCCACCGAGGTTGCCGTGATCACACCAAAAGTTGCCGGCGCGTTGACCTGAACACCCGGCGTCGCGAACTGCGGGTGATTGAACGTGTTGAAGAACTCTGAGCGAAGTTCCAGATACCCGGTCTCGTGTAACCCGCCCACCACGGTTTTCTTTGTAACCGCAAAATCAAAATTGAACTGACCCGGGCCCAGCACGATGCTCCGGCCGGTATTCCCGTATCCGGTTGCGCCCCCGGCGCCATTCACCGTCCCGACAATCGGCGGGGCGCAGAACGCCGCTGAATTGAAGTAGTTATTGAGGCGTGATTCAATGCCGCCCGATGTCTGAATGTCGGCGTAGCTAACACCCGGACACATCTGCGCGCGAAGCGTGCCGACGTTTGCATAGACGGCGCCGGCCCGTGAATCGGTAAACGTCAGCGGCTGCCCGGTCTGCTTCGTGGTGACGCCGGAGACCCCCCAGCCCGACAGTGCTTTGCCCTCGAACCCGTGCCCATTATGGAATCCGGGGAATTGGTAGGTGTAGTTCACAACCAGCCGCTGCGGGCGGTCGAAATCGCATTCGCCGCGGGCCTGGCGGCGATCCAGCAGTCCGGCATTGCTGTTCACGCTGCCGCCCTGCCCGGTCTGCGTCGTGGTGCCGTCCACATCCCCAATGCATTTTCCGTACGTATACGCGCCCTGTAATTGCAGCCCGTGCGAGAACGACTTGCGGAGCGTCACCTGAAGGGCGTTGTAATTGGAATCGCCCACGTTTGAGGCCAGGCGGAATCCGCCGGGGCTGATGCCGAGCACTGGAAGCCGCTGAGCGGCATTGGCAGCGGTATTCGTGGTAATGCAACCCGTCGGCGCGCCGCAGTTCACAGGATTAGATGGACTGGCCAGAACCGGAATATCTTTTGCTTCCGACGTTTCGATGTGGAGCGCGCGCGTACCCACATAACCCACCTCCAGCACAAGATGCGGCCGGAACGCGTATTGGAGGTTCATATTCCACGTCATCGTAAGAGGCGTGAACAGATTAGGATCCACTGCCGTATAGGCCACTGACGACGTCGGAGTTCGAAGGAAGGTATCGAAACTGTCGAACGCTACCGGCGGGTTAAACGGCACTGCAAAAGTGGCAAGTGAGTTGACAGTACCGGTGCGCGATACGGGCGCGGCGAGCGGCGGGTTGCCGTCCAGAGTGTCGAGATAGTGCTGGCCGGGCAGCACCTGCCAGAACCAGCCATATCCTCCACGGACCACGAGCTTGTCCTGTGTGTTCGGTGCCTGCCAGGCGAAGCCTGCGCGCGGGGCGAAATTGTGCAGCGGCGCGTGACCCGTGGTCAGCAGATTGTTGTCGCGGCGGACGAGGCCATCGGGAAACGGTCCCTTGTAATCCTTCGGCACCGTATAGCCGACGTAAGTTCCGGCCGCGGACGGAATGGGTACGCTGGAGAGCAGTGACCAAACTGCGTTGGTGCCGCCGTTGGGGCGGAGGTCATAGACGGTTCCGTCATATTCCCAGCGCAACCCCAGGTTGAGCGTGAGGCGGCTGCTGACTTTATAGTCGTCCTGAGCGAACAACGAAAGCTGATTGCTGCGCAGAAAGTTTGGCTCGGTAAACGGCTGTCCACTGGCGCTGCTGCTGAAGATGTTGCTTTGCGCGGTGCCGTTTTGCGCGGCGCTCATCCCCAGCAGGAAGTCGGCCCAGGTCTGGAACGTGAGTGAACCGCGGGTCTTTCCGCAGGAGCAGATGTCCCATTCGAAGCGGCTTTGGTTATAGCCGAAACGCAGGTTGTGGCGGCCTTTCACCCAGGAAATCTCATCGGACCATTCGAAGATCTGCTGCGGGGAACGATTGGCGTCAATCGTCGACCCGCCAAAGGAGAAAAGCCCGGTTATGCTGACCACCGGCATGATGATATTCGCCGGCGTATTAGGTGTCACCCCCACTGAAGGCGCTGTGATCGGATACCCCGTTTGTTCGTAGGCGCGGATATAGTACGACGAGAAGCGGGCTTCGTTCACCACGCTTGCCGAAAGGACGGACGAAATCTTTCCGCTGAACGTATTGTTACCGGAAAGCGTGCTGAATCCGCTGCCCGGCGGCTGGGATCCCTGAAACGGATTGATTGTCTTGCCGAAAGAGTAGTAATACTTCAGCGCGATGGTCTCTCGTGAAGAGAACATGTAGTCCACATTGAACAGCGCCTGATCTTCGTTAAAGGAAGCCGGAATGGTGTAAGAAGAGAAGCCGCTGGCCGCCTGCGTGCCGGGATTCAGGATGGTCTGGGGGCTCTGGATGATGTACGCGCCGTTGGTTTTGGCATTCAGCAGGTTGAGCGCCACGGGATTGATATTCGAGCCGTCGCAGGCAACCTGCACGCCGCCCAGAAAAGTGCGCGAGTAGTTGAATCCCGGGGTGCCGGCGGGATTGTTGCCCGGACAGAATGCCGCGCCAAGCGCAGCCGCGGATCGATTATCCGTAAGCGTGGCCGGCAGGACAACTGTGGAATTCCCCACTCCCGCGGCGACGCCGTTTCGCTGACGCGTCCCCTGATACGAAGTAAAGAAAAACAGTTTGTCCTTTTTTACCGGACCGCCGATCGTGCCGCCGAACTGGTTTTGCTTCAGGACGCCCCGTGGCTGCCCGGTGCGATTGCTGAAAAAGAGATTGGCGTTGAGGTCGTTGTTGCGAAAGAACTCAAAGAGCGTACCGTGAAAGGTATTGCTGCCGCCCTTGGTAACGATGTTTACCGTGGACCCCGAAGTACGTCCATAACTGGCGTCGTAGTTTGAGGTCTGCACTTTAAATTCCTGAAGCGCGTCGGGACTTGGAATCGCAATCGTTCCATAGAATGCGCTGCCCACCGCGCCGCCTGCAAAATTACTGATACCGACGCCGTCCATTTGATAGGTGTTGCTGGTGTCGTCGCTGCCATTAACAAAAATGCCCTGCAGACCGATACCGACCGCGGTCGCGTTGTTGACGCCGGTATTTACGCGGCTGAAAGGTTGAGAATCTGGGTATAGTTCCGCGTCGTCAGCGGCAGTTCGCTGATCGACCGCGAGTTCACCACCTGGCCGAGCGCGGCGGATTCCGTCTGGATCGCGGAGGCTTCCGCGGTAACCCGAACCTCCTGCGTTTGTGCCCCCACTTCGAGATTCTGGCTGATGGACGCGGTCTCCGTTACGTGAATGTCGATGGAAGGCACCTCCGCAACCTTGAATCCAGGCGCGGAGATCGTCAGTTTGTAGGCGTCGCCGGGCGGGAGAAGAGAGAAGGTAACGGTTCCATCCCCGCTGCTTCGCTGGGTGCGGGTCACGCCGGAATCGTTGGTGACGGTCAGACTCGCGTCGGGAACAACGGCGCCGGAAGGATCTTTCACCGTGACGGTAAGAGCTCCCGTGGCCGCCGTCTGCGCCTGCAGCAAAGCGGCAGCGCAGGCAACTGCGAGAACGGATTTCAGGAAGGTGGAATGCGGGAAGACCGGAATCCCGCGACGCCGGATAGTCATATCGAAAACCCCTTATCGTTACGATTTGTCGTACGATCGCCCGGCAAAAGCCCCTGTCGCCGGGAAACTCTCAATTGAGTCTAGGGACCAGCCTGACTGGCGGCAAGTACAAAGTTTCCATGTAACGGTTGCATGAGAAGTAACGTTGGCCGATCCCGCTGTATTCACGGGCTTTTCCTCTGATACACTGTGTCCGGACTGGGGATTAGGAAAGTGTCAACAACCGGCCTGGGGAGGTCGCGGGAACCGGCCACGGATAGCCGGCTGTTCATCGAGGCGGAGTCTGTGCCGCCGCACGTCTCTGCTGAATCGGTCCGGGCGGAGCTGGAAAAGATCCTCTCCAGTCACATCTTTTTGACATCGGAGCGGCTGAGCAAATTCCTTCGCTACGTGGTGGAAGGATCGATTCGCGGCCAGACGGATGCGCTGAAAGAGTCGATTCTGGGAATGCGGGTCTTTGGCCGCGGCGAATCGTTCGACCCTCGTGTGGACGCCATCGTCCGGGTAGAAGCCGGGAGGTTGCGTGCGCGCTTGGCGGCTTACTATCAGACAACCGGCGCAGGCGATCCAGTCCGGATTGAGATCAACAAAGGCAGCTACGTGCCGGCGTTTCACAGGCGTGATTCGTTTCCGGTGGAAGCGGGCAGCCTGGCCGGTTACCCGTTTGCGCGTAACGATGCGGGGATCCAGCCTCCGCACCCGGCCGCGGCTGTCACTTCCATCGTCGTCCTCCCTTTCGTCAATCTGAGCGCCGACCCGGAGAATGAATACTTCAGTGACGGCCTCACCGAAGACGTGATCGCGGTGCTGACGCGGATTCCGGGAATTCGAGTGATCGCGCGGTCGACAGCATTTCGATATAAGGGCATGGCGCTGGATATCCGGAAACTCGGGGAAGAGCTTCACGTCGGGTTGGCGCTGGAAGGCAGCGTCCGCCGAATCGGAGACCGGCTGCGGATTACCGCCCAACTGATCGACACTCCAAGCTGCTTCCATATCTGGTCGCGAACCTATGACCGCGAGATGAAGGATATTTTTGCTATTCAGCGGGACATTTCAGAGGCGATCGGCGGAATGGTGCAGGGGCAGTTTCACAGTTCGCAGTTTCACAGTTTTCGGGCGCCGCTCACCAGCGATTCTCCTGACGCGGTCAAAGCCTACGACCTCTATCTGCGCGGCATCTGGTTCGAGAACAAGAGAAGCGCCGAAGGCCTGGCGAAGGGGCTGGAGTACCTGCGGCAGGCGGCGGACATGGACTCGCGCTGCGCCCCGGTCTTTGCGCGTCTCGCCAGTTCTTATACCCTGCAGGCAGCGCACGGCCTGGAGCTTCCCGCCGTTGTGATGCCCCGGGCCCGCGAGGCTGCGGCCCGCGCTCTGGAGATAGACGACTCCCTTGCTCTGGCCCATACCGCAAAGGGCTGCGTCAGCGCCCTCTACGACTTTGACTGGGTTACAGCGGAGCGCGATTTCCGGCGCGGCCTCGAACTGAATTCGGGAGTGCCGGAAGTTCATCACCGTTACGCATTCTTTTACCTGTCGCCCCAGGGGCGCGGCGAGGAATCTCTGTGGCATATCCAGCAGGCAAAAAACCTGGATCCGATGTCCCTGATTCTGCATGCGGCCGAGTGCGCGGTGCTGGGCTGGAGCCGGCAGTACGAAGCCGCGATCGCGTGCGGGCGTAAGACCCTGGAACTGGAGCGAAGTTACTACCCGGGTTATATGTACCTGTCGTGGGCATACCGGCAGTACGGAATGATCCCGGAAGCGCTGGCAGCGGGTGAGGAGTCGGTTCGGCTTTCGCAGGGCAATCCTCTGGCGCTTGGCGGCCTTGGGGTCACTTACGCGGTTGCGGGGAAGATGGATGCTGCGAGATTTGTGATCGATGAAATGCAGCAGCGGCCGTGTGTTCCTTCCACCGCGATTGCGTACGTCTGCGCTGCAATGGGCGAGATCGAACAGGCGCTGGCCTGGCTGGAACGGGGGCACAGGGAAAGATGGCCCGCGATGGTCTACCTCCGCATCGCCAGCTGGGACGAGAGACTGCGCGCGGATCAGCGATTTGAAGCAATCGCGAAGAACGTCGGCC
>Ga0206965_10391_pt1 | contig 10998 bp, 9 predicted proteins | sample Alteio_BWOrgHeat_26_FD_152973 | JGI IMG/M metagenome (GOLD analysis project Ga0206965, IMG submission 152973) | Enriched cells from forest soil in Barre Woods Harvard Forest LTER site, Petersham, Massachusetts, United States -... | ecosystem: Environmental > Terrestrial > Soil > Temperate forest >...
AGTGCACGTATGAGTCGCTGGCCGTCTCCAGCTCCATTGAGGAGTTGAATGAAAGCAAGCCCTGCGGCTGCTGACGCAACTTGACGCAATCTGATGCAAAGGCGATTGCTCAATCGGTGTTGCACGGTTCGACTTACAAGAACGACGTAATCACCAGGCCGATCATGGCAGCAAAGATAGCTACCGTCGTGACCCATCCAAGGATGTTCATTGCCCGCGTATTGGTCCATTTACCCATGATGGCGCGATTGTTGGTAATCAGCATCACCAGCAGCATTAGAAAGGGAGTCGAAAAACCCTGAACAATGCCAGCCCAAACCAGGGCCTTCATTGGATTAATTCCGAAGAAATTCAGCCCCATAGCCAGGAAAGTAAAAATCGTAATTGCGATGTAAAACTTTTTTGCTTCGCGCGTCTTCACATGCAGCCCGTGCTTCCAGCCAAACGTCTGGCAGAGATCATACGCAGCGCCAATGGTCATGACGGGCACAGCAAGAAATCCAACGCCGATTACGCCAATGGCAAACAATACGCCAGCGGCATTACCTGCCAGAGGCTGCAGCGCTTTTGCTGCTTCGGCGGCAGTGTTGATATCGGTTTTTCCCGCATGGAACAACGTTGTTGCGGTGGAAAGAATGATGAAGTACATGATCACATTGGAAAACAACATTCCAACTCCAACATCGCGGGCCGAGCGCTTCAACTCGTCTGTTGTTGTACCCATCCGGTCGGTCAAGCGACGTCTTCCCATTGATATGTCTTCTTCCACGTCCTGGTTCGACTGCCATGAGTAGAGATATGCGGAGAGCGTAGTTCCAATCACCGCAACCAGCATAGCCAGGAAATCTTTATTGAAGTGAATACGAGGAATGAAAGTTCCTTTGATCACCGGCAATAACTCAGGTTTAGCCATGATTGCCGAGGCGATATAGGCCAGCAATGCCAAGGCCAGCCATCGGAAGATGCTCCTGATCAGAGTATAAGAACCCCATATTTGCAGGGCCAGAATCACCAGCGTGATTGCTGCGACGATCCAACCCATGGGAACCGGAACAATTACGTTGAGAGCTGCGGCCATTCCACCAAGATCTGCACCCGCTTCAATGATGTTGCCGATCAGTACTCCTATCAATGCTGAGTACAACAGCCAACGCGGATAGTGATCGCGAATCACAGCGAAGAGTCCCTTGCCCGCGACTTGCCCTAATTTGGAGCAGAGGTATGCGACAGCAAACATCATGGGGAAGGTAGCGGGCGCGGTCCAGAGAAATGAGGGTCCTAGTGTTGCCCCGGCCGCAGCATACGTTCCTATTGCCGAAGGGTCGTCATCCGAAGCGCCGGTGATCAGGCCGAGCCCAAGTGAGCGAAATACTCCCTTTGGCACCGGCTTGTTTAAGCCATCTTTGAAACGCTCTTCCTGCTCAGGATCGTGTTTCCTTCTTTCCATTACGGGTTGGGTAGCCATACTCCTGCCGTCCTCTTTTGCTTATACGGATACCAAATGAGAAGCAGAGCTGCAGCAATGGAGTTGCGCATTTATTTTTTCTGCGCGCCAGAAAGTTGTAAATATTTTATAAGGGCGGTGCGCCTGTTGGCTGGAAGCGATAGCCGACCCATGGATCGGTAACAATGTACTGCGGGGTTTCACCCGGCTCAACTTTCTTGCGCAGCTGATTGATAAAAACGCGCAAATATTCGGGCTGCTGCACGCTCTCGCCTCCCCACACGGCGTTGAGGAGCACGCGATGAGTAAGCACTTTATTAGGATGGCGGGCCATAAATGTCAGGAGATCAAATTCTTTTGGAGTGAGATGAACCTCTTTGCCGCTGACGCGCACCACCCGTGAATCCGGGTTAATGTAAAAATCCCCATCTTCCACAGCTGCAGATGAACTCTCCTGGCCTGCAGCCACGCGGCGCAGGTTCGCGCGCACGCGGGCCAGCAATTCATTCACACTGAAAGGCTTGGTCACATAGTCATCTGCGCCGGCGTCCAGCGCTTCAATCTTGGTTTTCTCCTCGCCTCGGACAGAAAGCACAATGAGCGGCACCTGCGAGCGCTCACGTACCAATTTGCACAATTCAATGCCCGTCATTCCCGGCATGGAAAGATCGGTCACAATGAGATCGGGAATCCAATCTATTGCAAGGTTCAATGCACTCTCGCCATCACCGGCGGTCTTGATCTCATAGCCTTGCGAACTCAGCGCTGTTTTCAGGACGCGAGCAATCTGGGCTTCATCATCCACCACCAGAATCCGGCTTCTCTCCGCCATGTCAGTTCACTTCCTGAGTAACAATGTGAACATCTACACCCGGAGCATTGGCAAGAAAGCGGTTCATTGCGGCGAGATACAAATACTTGCGCCAGCCATCTACGGCGGAGCGCCCGAAAATCACCTGGGTAATCTTGTACTCGCGCACAAAATCCGCAACCGTGGTTGACACAACTTTTCCGTTGAGCTGGACCGATTTGGCGCCAAGGTTTTCCGCGAAGCGAACGTTTGCGGTCAACGAACGTGTCCTGTCGCCGGTTCGCGCTTTGCCGGTCTCCACGTGAATCACGTAGAACTCTGCATCCAGGCCGTGGGCCATTCGCGCACCGCGCGCAATTAACTGTTGTGACGCAGGATTCGAGCTGATGCAAACAGCTACGCGTTCACTCACGCCCCAATTTTGATCGATATGCTTTCGCTGCAGATACGATTCCAGACTGCGGTCAACCGAGTGTGTGACATGGCGCAGGGCCAATTCGCGCAGCGCCAGCAAATTACCGGCACGGAAAAAATTAGTCAGGGCTTTTTCCGCACGGTCGACCGGATAGATGTCACCGCGGCGCATGCGCATTTGCAGCGCTTCAGGCGTCAAGTCTGCCAGCACTACTTCGTTCGCGCGTTCCAGCACCCAGTCCGGGACTGTCTCCCGGATCTGTATGCCAGTGATGCTTTGTACGGTTGGAGTCACGCTCTCCAGGTGCTGAATATTCATCGTGGATAGAACGTCAATGTTCGCTTCGAGAATTTCCAACACATCCTCATAGCGTTTTCTATGCTTGCTGCCTTCCACATTCGTGTGCGCGAGTTCATCGAGTAAAACCACCTGCGGCTTGCGGGCTATGATGGCATCTACATCCATCTCATCAAAAAATGTGCCTTTATATTCCAGTTGGCGGCGGGGCACAACGGGAAGCTGGCCGATCAACTCCTGCACACCCTTTCTGCCGTGAGACTCCACCACGCCGATCACCACATCTTCACCGCGTTTGCTTCTGCGGATGGCCTCGCTCAGCATGCCGTAGGTCTTCCCAACTCCTGGAGCATAGCCAAGAAACACTTTAAATATCCCGCTCTTTTTTTCCGGAGCCGCTTGCTCCAGCCATTGTTCCGGCGTCTTAGGCACAATGCTCCTCGCCACGCGCAACGGTTCACATCAGCTACAATCAGCGCGTGAGACCGTCTGTGCTGACAACCTTACGATCACTGATCTGTGCCGCGCTGGTGGCCTTGATCGTTCTTGTATACGTGAAACTGCTGCACGTCAATCCTACAACGGTGGCGGTCAGCTTTTTGTTGGGTATTCTGGTGATTGCTGCCGCCTGGGGACTTCGCTATGCCATCCCCATGTCAATTGCCGCGGCTCTCTGTTTTAACTTCTTCTTTCTGCCGCCGGTAGGAACTCTTACCATTGCCGAGCCGCAGAACTGGGTGGCGCTTTTTGCCTTTTTCCTCACTTCAGTGATTGCCAGCAACCTCTCCGAGCGGGCACGCCGGCAAACACTGGAAGCACGCCAACGAAGGCAGGACGTGGAAAGACTTTATACCTTTAGTCAACAGTTGCTGGTGGCGGAAAATGTTGTAGGGCTTTTGAAAACCGTTCCTCACCTGGTGAATGAAACTTTTGGTGGACACGAAGCTGCGGTATATATCTCCGCTAAAGACCAGGCTTATCGTTCCAATCCCGACCGGCAGGAAATTTCTATTGATCAACTTAGAGACGCTGCGGTCCGCGGTGAACTACTGTTTGATTCTGCGCACATGCTTGCTGTTGGGCCTCTGCGCATGGGAATCAGAACGGTTGGGGCCTTTGGCATCTCCGGCGAAACCCCGCCACGGGAAACCATGGAAGCTGTGGGCAGCCTTATCGCTACGGCCATTGAGCGGGCCAACGCTGTCGAACGCCTTGCCCATACAGAAGCCGGACGCGAGAGCGAACGGCTGCGCTCTGCGCTGCTTGATTCCGTTACTCATGAATTCCGCACGCCCCTGACTTCCATTAAAGCTTCAGTAACAACGCTCCGCTCCGGAACGAAACTGAACGAAGAGCAGCAGGAAGATCTTCTGGCAGTGATTGAGGAAGAAAGCGACCGTCTCAATCGCTTGATTGGTGAAGCAGTGGAAATGGCGCAACTTGACGCGAAAGAAGTTGGGCTCGACCTTCGTCCGCACCAGATCCATGAGGCCATTGATGCCGCGCTGGCCGAAGTAAAATATTTATTGGCGGACCGCCCCATTGAGATTCGGCTACCCGATCGCCTGCCCCCGGTATTGATGGATGTGGGATGGATTAAGAAAGTTCTTCAGCACCTGCTGGAAAACGCAGCCAAGTATTCACCTGCGGGGTCTCCAATTTTTATTAGCAGCGAAGTAAAAAATAACCGGATGATCACCAGCGTAGCCGATCGCGGCGCCGGCATAGATGATCTGGAGCGCTCCATGATTTTCGATAAGTTTTATCGCGGCCAGAGCCAGAGATATCGCGTACAGGGAACGGGCATGGGGTTGGCGATCGTCAAAGCCATTGTTGAAGCGCACAGTGGCCGTATTGAAGTCACAAGTCAGTTAGGCCACGGTTCAGTATTCTCATTCGGACTGCCACTTGCGACTTCAGTTGACCGGAAGAATTCATAAATCGGCAGCAATTTACTGTACTTGCCAGGAGACAAAAAAAGAGGCCGCCTTTTTTTGCGGCCTCTTTCGAGTTGACTCAGCCAATTACAAGTCTTACGCGCTAGTCTTTACTCACAAGTTGAAGCAGATGCTCCGGCCAATGACTCACAGAATTTGGCCATGGGTGCTCCGCCACCCGCGCCGACGGCGGGAATGCTAATCATTTGTTCGGTCAGAACGCCGTTGGTAACTACTGCGCCGTTCGGAACCAGGAGTGAAGGATGATCGAATGGCGCACTTTGATTGCGCACGCGTTCATCGGTGAGAGATTTAAGGAAAGCTACAACAGCGGCTTTGTCGTCCGCGCTAAAGCTTACCGGTTGAAGTCTGGGATCCTGATCCACGGTGCGGAAGTCTCCGCCGCGGCTGTAGAAATCCACCAGTTGCGCCAGAGTAGCCTGGCCACCGTTCAAGAAATACGGGGCAGTCAGCTCAATGTTGCGCAGGCTGGGCGTCTTGACAGCTCCCGAGACGGCAACGGTCGCTCCCACTGGAACCGGAGTACCGCTGACCTGTCCTATTGAGGCGAGTTGCGCCACAGAGAGCGAGGCCAATCCGGAAGGATCAGATGCCGCTATTCCCATGTCATCGTCCGTGGGACGCAAGCCGATGTTGTGGAAGCCGATATCGTGCCAGCGTCCACCGGGCAGTTGCTCAACCACTGCGCCCTTTGCCAGGATGTTTGAAACTGACGCATCAGTGAACTCAACGCCGTTATGGCAGTTGATGCAGCCGCCTTTGCCCTCGAAACGATCAAGACCGGTCTGTTCCTGCGACGTTAAGGCGTTGCGATTTCCTGACGCGAACTGGTCAAAGCGTGAATTATCTGAAACCAGGGTGGACTCATACATCTGGATAGCAACTCCCCAGAAGAGCGAGAAGTTGTATTCCATTTGCGAGTACTCGTTGGTGTTTTGCGGCGTGCCGGTGTGCAGCACGTTGCTGTTTGCGTCTACCACGACGCCGGAGTTCCACCATTTTGGCTGGAACGCAGCCTGAATCATGGAGACATAGTTTGTCGTCAATCCATTGTTGGGCATTGCGCTCAAGCTGCCAAGAACACTGTCGTCGGTGGCAACCTGTTGCAAGCCAAGAGGAGTGAGCGTGAGCATCTTCTTGCCCATTTTCACAAAAGGACGGCCGGTGGCTGACATTTCGATATCGCTGCCCGGCGGTCCGACGGCCTGCGATGCCAGTGAAGAGTTGGACAAACGCAGCGTGACTTCAATGGTTGCATTGGGATTATTGGGATCGGTCTGCAGAAGATGCGCAGCAGGATCCCCGGCGCCGAAAGGATCGACTCCGTTGAAGGTGCTCTGTGCGCGTCCATCCCAGAAATTGCGATAGTTGAATACCGCATTGATGACTGGAGGCGCGTTGCGCGGCGTTGAACGGCGCACGTTTACCATGCCACCATTGCCGTCAGAGACGCTCCAGACGGGATCCGCGACGCTGGTTTCGTCTTCAGTGCCCTGTCCCATGATCACATCATTAAAGTTGTTCCGGAACACGCCCTGCGAGCCTACGATGTTGTTGTTGTCGCTGCTCGTGGTGTGTAGTGGGAAATCACTCATACTGAGAGTGTGATTCGGACCAAAACCTGCATGGAATGTAGTTGAATCCGCAGATGGGAATCCGTTGATGTCGACGCGACGCTCGCCCGGATCGATCTGATTGCCCGTGCGGCTGTCCGCGCCGGCGTTGAAATGGCAGCTTGCGCAGGCAGTTTTGCCATCGCTGCCAAATTGCATTTCCCAGAAAAATGCTTTGCCCAGAGCGATGGCTGCATTCTTATCCGTGATTAGGTTGGCCAGCTCTGCTGCAGTTGGGCCGGGGATTGTTGCGGTTTTAAGTGAGCCAAGGCCACGACCGTCATGACCACCAACGCCATTGCCGCCACCATTGCCGCCGTTACCACCCTTGCCACTTCCGCCGCCGCTGCCTCTTCCTGTACCGCCGCCACCGCCGTCGTCACCACCGCCATCATTTCCACCGCCTGTGGTTCCGCCGTTGCCTGGCGTTCCAGTGTTTCCGCCGCCGCTGCCAGCATTTCCACCACCACTGCCGGTGTTTCCGCCGCCACTGCCAGTATTCCCACCGCCGCTACCAGTGTTTCCACTACCGCTGCCCGTGTTCCCACCACCGTTGGAGCTTCCTCCTCCATTGTTCCCGCTGCCGGTGTTTCCACCGCCGCTATTGGTGCCGTTGCTTTGGGACCCGGCAAGGCTGGCGCTGCTGTTTTGCTTCCCCGCAATAGAGCCGCAGGAAGCGGTGAAGAGTGTGAGCGTGCAAGCCATAGCCAGCACGATCGGTTTTTTAAGCTTGCTTTGGAAAGACATTTTAGAGGCGCTCCTTGTTTTTGCTTGTGGAAACCGGCAAATGTGGGTGGTGAAACAAGGTTGCCGCAACCTGCTGACTAATTCACTGCGTGGAGCTAAAGTAAAACTGGGTAATAAAAATGTAAAAGCTGTGGGGCCGGAAACCAGTCTTGCCTTACGTTCCTTCAGTGACCATCAGCGTCGTTGCACCACGACACATGCGAGGGTCCTAAGCTTTTGTGGCTGCAGGGGGAACAAACTACTGAAAGAACCCTTTCAGCAGATGCCCCGGAGCATCCACCCGTCGAATCCTGCTTAGGTTGCGCCCAGCAGCTTAGGCCATCATTAAATGGGAATTAAATTCTTTAACAAAGCGCCAGACGATATATTTTTCTTCTACTAGCCCGTCACATGGCAGAAAAATGCACACTCATGCATCCGATTGCTTTCGAATCAGGGCTGGGGTTGAGAAAGAACGTAGAAAGAAAAGCGGGGGCGGGGTATTTAGTTGCGATCAGGGTCGGCCAGTAACTTGCTCAGGCTTGGTTTGTGCTTGTCATTTTTGGCATGCTTCTTATTTTCCGCGCGTCTAACCGGCGGAGGGGTTCCCAATACCGCGCGGGACGCGGCCTTTACCAGGCTGGTAGCCGGAATCTTCTTCAGTTTCTTCTTTTTCGGCATCGGCCTATTAGAGCACGAAAGATGGGCAGGCTTCCATCGTACGCAACCAGTTAACCAACCGGCGTGCATTTCTCTGTGCTTTCCGTGTCTTCTGTGGTGGATAATAGGAGGGATGGACGAGCGCGATTTTTTCGACGAAAAAGAATCTAAGAAGACCCACACTCTTACTTGCCCACACTGCCGCCAGGCCGGTGAGTATGAGCTTTCATGGCTGGTGCGCACCAAGAAAAAGCAGCTATCGGGCCGCGCTGACGAACGTGACCGCGCCAAGTTTGCCAAGGCGCAGTCTTACATGGTCCGTCGTGACGATATGGCCATGTGCAAGAACATCCGTTGCCGCAAACGCTTTGAAGTGGCCGGGATACAATCCGTCGCGTTTCTGAATTAGGACTTTGTCCCAAGGCTCAAAGCCTATTTCTGGAGTTCTACTGATCTTCCCGCTGTCCCAACTCCCCTCTGTCATTTATACTTACGGGTTTGCCCAGCTCTCATGGCGCTGACATACGGCCCTCAACTCGCATCTAAGTTGTTGAACAAGGAACTATTCGACTATGAAGATTCTGGTCTGCATGAAGCAGGTCCCGCAGAAAGACGCTCCTCTTAAACTTAACGAAAGCGGCACATGGATTCGTGACGACGTTTCCTATGAAGTCAATGAGCCGGACGCTTACGCCCTGGAAGAGGCGCTACGGCAAAAAGAAAAACACACGGGTGAAGTGGTGGTTATTACTGCCGGACCGGCGCGCTCGCAACAGGTGCTGCGTGAAGGACTGGCCAAGGGCGCTGATCGCGCTATTCATCTTGAAGATAACGGCTTTGTAGGCCTGGATGCTTTCAACATGGCCAAAGCCTTCGTCACCGCCATCAAAGACGAGAAATTCGATCTTATCTTTACTGGTCTGCAATCGGACGATTACGGCTACGCTCAGACCGGCGTTATCATGGCGCAGTTGCTCGGCTGGCCGCATGCCACCATCATTATGGAAATCCAGAAGAGTGACAGCGGTATCAAGGTAAAGCGCGAGCTGGAATCTGGCTTCTTTCAGCATGTAAGCCTGCCATTGCCAGCAGTGCTTACCATCCAGTCCGGTATCAATAAACTGCGCTATGCCACACTACTGGGCATCAAACAGGCCAAAAATAAACCTCTGCGCAAAGTCACCATGGATGAAGTAAAGTCCGCGCTGGGCGAGAACCTGCAGAAGATTGAGAAACTTTATATCCCGCAGAAAACCAAGAAAACGGAGATGCTGGAAGGCTCGCCGAATGAAATTGCCAAGAAACTGGTGGACAAGCTGCGGAACGATGTACGTGTAATTTGACGTATGTGTATTGAATGAGCGCGTAATTTAATTGTTTTGAAAAGGCACGCTTAGCTGTGCCACAAAGGTTCTTACAACTGGGCTTTAGGCCCCTGGGTTTTGGTTTTGGGGTGAAGAAGCCGGGTTCAAGAATTGGTTTTAAGGAGCACCCCATGGAAAAAATGGAATATGACCCTGAAGGCGGAAACTATAAACCCATTACCGAACATGAGACCGGCGCTACTTTTCTTGTGTTGGGTGCAATCATGCTGATTGCGGCGCTGGGCTGGCTGCTGTATGTCGGATGGGATATCCGTGATGGCGGCGGCATGATGGAAGCCATTTTCGCGATCGTTGTAATCGCTGCACTGTTCCTTATCGTCCTGGGATTTAACAAAAAGAAACGGCAAATAAACTAGATGGCAGACACAATCCTCGTAATCGTTGAACAACGTGAAGGTAAACTGAACCGCGTCTCCTGGGAAACCGTGGCGGCTGCCCAGGCAATTGCCGCTGAAACCGGTGCAACTATTGAGGCAGCGGTCTTTGGTGACAGCATTGGCAGCATTGCCCAGGAAGTTGCAGGCAAGAAGCTGGCCAAGGTCTACGCCATTGAATCACCTAAGCTGGGCAAATACGAACCGGATGGCGTGGTCGCTGCGCTGAAAGATTTCATACAGCAGAAGAAGCCCACTCTGGTCCTGATGCCGCATACCTATCAGGTGCGTGACTTTGCTCCGCAACTGGCCACGGCTCTTGAACGCACGCTCATCAGTGACGCCATCGGCTTTCATAAGAGCGGTGACAAGCTGCTTTTCACACGGCAGATGTTCCAGGGCAAATTCGCTGCTGACGTTTCGTTTAACTGTCCCTCTCCGCATTTTGTTACGTTCCAGTCAGGCGCTTTCCGTGGTGACAAGGCCGAAGCCGGCGCTGCGGCAGCGCAGGTGGAAACCGTGAAAGTAGAAATTGCAGACGGTGTTGTCCGCAATCAGCCTGAGGCTCCATTCAAAGAAGCCAAGCAGGCGGTTGACCTGACACAGGCGGAAATTATTGTTTCCGTTGGCCGCGGCATCAAAGAACAGAAAAATATTGAGCTGGCCAAGGCTTTAGCGGACGCGCTGGGCGGTGAGATTGCCGCATCGCGTCCCATCTGCGACTCCGGCTGGCTCCCGATGGACCGCCAGATCGGCAGCTCCGGACAGACAGTTTCACCCAAGCTTTACCTGGCCGTCGGCATTAGCGGAGCCATTCAGCACATTGTGGGCATGAAGGGCGCGCGCAGCATCATCGCTATTAATAAAGATGCGGAAGCGCCGATTTTTGAGATTGCCGACTTTGGCGTTGTGGGAAACCTGTTTGATATCGTTCCAGCGCTGACCGAAGAAGTAAAGAAGGCTAAAGCGGGCGGATAACCAGAAAACCTTACCACTGATAAACACTGGTAGCACTGATCAGAAAAAGCAAAAATGAAATCCGTGGTATCCGTGTTCATCCGTGGATAAAAAGTTTTTGGATCAGTGTCATCAGTGCTGATCAGTGGTAAGTTATGCCGTTCGAGTCTTTATCCAGTTGCTAACTGCTAATTGCTGTCACTGAGTGCTGACGGCTGATTGCTGAGTGCTAACTAATGCTAATTTTCCGTAAACCTCTTGAAGGTGTTGAGCGGCCGCAGATGGAAGCGGACGTCACCATAGTCGGCGGCGGCCCTGCAGGTCTGGCTTGCGCATTGCGTCTCTCCCAACTCATCGA